>JAABUI010002324.1_pt1 | contig 10561 bp, 8 predicted proteins | sample 5559111 | NCBI WGS metagenome assembly JAABUI01 (sample SAMN10711870, study PRJNA513365) | rock metagenome | isolation source: Antarctica rocks | place: Antarctica: Victoria Land, Buttleship Promontory
CCCGGTGGGGGCGATCTACGTCTTGCAGCCGCCCACCGGCCCCCGCCTGTCGCTGCTGGCGGCGATCGTCGCCGTGGTCGTCGGCACCGTGCTGGGCACCGGGCTGCTGGCGGTGGCCACCATCCCCGGAGCACAGACCGGTCGACCGTCGATGGTGTTGCTGCGGGGACTGTTCGGGCGCACCGTGTCCTACGCGCCGACCATCCTCAACATCATCGCCCTGGTGGGCTGGAGCGTGTTCGAGATCGTGGTGATCTCCTCAGCTGCCCAGCAACTCCTGGGCGCGCACGGCTTGCGGTGGCCCTACGTCCTCGCCGCCGGGGTGCTCACCACGGTGATGGCGATCCGCCCCCTCGGCGCCGTGAGGGTGCTGCGCAAGTACGCCGTCGCCGCGGTTTTGGTGGCCACCATCTACCTGTTCGTCCAACTGTTGCGCCACCCCCTGCCCCCGCTCACCCAAGGCTCGTGGACCGGGTTCTGGGCCGGCGCCGATGTGGCGGTCGCGGTCGCGGTGTCCTGGGTGAGCTTGGCCAGTGACTACTCCCGGCACTCCCGCACGGTGGCGGCCGCGGTAGCCGGGTCCTTCCTCGGCTACACGATCACCCAGATCGCCTACTACACCCTCGGCCTGATTGCCCTGGTCACCGTCGTGCAGGCCGGGGACACCCTGCAGCACGACATGTTCGCCACGTTCATCGCCCTGCCCCTCGGGTGGCTCGCCTTCGGGGTGCTGACCCTGCGGGAACTCGACCAGTCCTTCGCTGACACCTACTCCACCGTCATGTCCCTGCAGAACCTCGCACCGCGCCTGGACCGACGCCGCCTCGCGGTGGCGCTCGGCGTGCTCACCACCACCCTTGCATTGGTCTTGGACACCGGGACCGCCTACCAGAATTTCTTACTGCTGCTCGGGTCGGTGTTCGTCCCCATGTTCGCCGTGTTCGTCGCCGACTACTTCCTCGCCGGTGGTCACCACGACTGGGACACCTCCACCGACGCCCCCGCCCGCTGGGTGATGCTCGCACCGTGGGCCGCCGGGTTCATCACCTACCAACTCATCAACCCCGGCAACGTCCCCGGGTGGAGTACAGCCTGGCAGGACGTGGCCGGTTGGGTGCATTTCCCCTACCAGACGTGGATGAGCGCCTCGGTGCTGTCCTTCATGGTCGCCCTACTGCTCACCTTGCCCCTCGCGGCACACACACGGCGTCATCGGAATCACAGCCGAAGGTCAGCAGAAGATGGTCAGTGAGGTTGAGGGAGTCCTGCGGTTGGGCGTCACCTTCGGGTTGACGTTCGTGTTGGGTTTCGAGCGTCAGCTCCGCGGTTCCCCTGCCGGTAACCGCACGTTCACCCTGATCGGGCTCGGCGCCGCGGTCATCGGCTTGCTGTCGGAATCGGCGGCGCCGAACGCGTTGGCCGGCGCGGTCACCGGCATCGGGTTCATCGGTGCCGGTCTGGTGTTCCGCCAGAAGGAAGACCGCGGGGAAGTTGTCCGCGGGGTCACCACCGCCGCGGCGATCTTCGCGACCGCCGCGATCGGTGCCGCCGCCGGCGAAGGACGCCTTCTCATCGCCACCACCGCGACCGTCCTGGTCCTGGTGTCGCTGGAACTGCCGCACGTCCCCGGCCTGAGACTGTTGGACGCCGCCCGCTACGAGTCCCGCTTTGCCCCCGACAACCCGACACCACAACGCCCAGCGGACACCACACCCGAGCAGTAGCGCGCAGCACCGGGGGTTCGGCCCGGCGGTAACACTCGGGGCGGTTCGCCCCGCCCCATGGCCTGACCCGCGCCGTGGTGCCGCGCGCGCGGTCTCATCGCCTGCCTCCTGGATGACCACTTCTGCCACACTGAGCGGCATGGATCGCCGAGCCCTGATCGCTGCGCTGGCGGTGGTCGCGACGGCGTGCACAGCCACCGGACCCAGCGCCCCACCGGCGATGATCAGCAAGGTGGATGTCGCCCGCGGCGCCAGCGAGCAGCTCGGCGTCCAGCTGCAGGAGGCTCCTGCGGTCATCGACTGCGCCAATGACCTGCCCCGCCAAGTCGGGGCGGGGCAGGACTGCTCGGAAACCGACCTGATCCGCGGGCAGCGGCACGCGGTGCAGGTGCGCATCGACCGGGTCGACGGGGCCACGATCACCTACGGCGTGGTGGTCGGTGCCGCGCCCCTGCCGCCCCCCGCGGACTGATCATCGGCCAGTGGCGGTCAGTCGACGCAGGGAATGCCGTTTCCGGACAACGGCAGGCCTTGCGGGTCCCCGGCCGCCGAGGCGGGCGGGGTGGTGGAGGGAGAAGACGGGGGCAGCACGGACGCGGTGGGCGCGGCCAGCTGCTTGACTTGCTGGGCGAGGTCGGTCGGCGGGGTGAAGCCGGTGCCCAACACCACGCTGACGGTGGAGGTGGGCAGACCGGCATCGGCGATGGCCGTCGGGGCCCCAAGCAGTCGAGCGATCGCCGCCGCCGGCACCTGGGCTCCGGCACCGAAGGTGATAGCGGTCGCGCGCCGGCTGCTGTTGCCGACCGTTCCCGCGGTGAAGCCGCCACCGGTCAGGGCGGCGGAAACGGTGGAGGCCAAACCGGGGGCACCGTCCCCGTTGAGGACGTTCACGGTGACCGCCGAGGCTGGCGGTGACGCTGGCTGTGTGGGGGGTGCGGGGGCTGGTTGCCGACCGAACGCCACCTGCACCTGCTGGCGCACCGTGGTTGGGTCGACGATGTTGACCTGCTGACCGTCGACGGTGTCGAAGCGTTCGATCGGCAACGTGGCGAACTGTACGTTGCCGCCGGTGAGGTTGCCGGCTTGGCGGATGAAGGTGGGGATGTCCCAGCCGGCGGAGATCACCACATCTTTCTTGGCCACGTCCAGCAAGGACTGCAGTTGGCCGACGTTGGTGAACGTTCCGGCGCTGGCCAGTTTGTGGGTGACCGAGGTCAGGAATGCCTGCTGGCGGTGTGTGCGGTCCAGGTCCCCGTTGGTCAGACCGTGCCGTTGGCGGACGAAGGCCAACGACTGTGCCCCGTTGAGGGTTTGTTGCCCGGCGGGGAAGTCGGCACCGGAGTAGCTGTCGTTCACCGCATGGTTCAGGCACACCTGCACCCCGTCCAGGGCGGAGGCCAAATCGTAGAACCCGGCCAGGGTGACCTCGGCGAAGTGGTCGATCGGCACCCCGAGGAAGTCCTGCACCGTCTGGATCGTCTCCCGCCGTCCGGCTTCGCGCCCGGCGGATTCCAAGGTGTGCTGATCGGTGACCCCGGATTTGGCCATGGCGTCTTCGGTGGCCGCCTTCTTCAGCCCGTAGGCCTCCTTGATCTTCACGTGGTCGTTGTTCGGGATGCCCGTCACCGGCACGTAGTCATCGCGGGGAATGGAGAACGCGCTCACCCGGCTGCCGTCACCCGGGATGTGCACCAGGATCAGGGTGTTGGTGTTGTACCCGCCCTCGCCGCCGTCGCCGGCGTGCAGTTGATCCAGAATCGCCTTCGGCAGGTCGTTGCCGTTCTGGTCCTTACGCGAATCCAAGCCGATCAACAAGATGTTCACCGACCCATCCTGCGAGGCCGACCCGCCGGCCAGGGCGTTGGACGTGGTCAGGCCACCGGTGAGATCCCGCAACGTCGCCCACGCCACCCCGCTGGCGAGGACCACCGCGGCCGAGGCCACGACCGCGACCACCCGCGCAATCACCGCGCCCCGACCTTCAGCGTTGCGCCGAGCCGCCCGGGCTCGGCCCCACCCCGAATCGCCTCGCGGCGGCGTGACGGAAGGATTCTCACCGTGGCGCTCCCGGTGCCGTTGCCGGCGCTCACCGTTGTCCATGACATCCATTCTCCGACGCGATCACCACCCCACCGTGGCGCTGGGGGTGCACGGCGCGCCGTGCAGTCACCCCACGAGGCTCCCGCCGTCCTGGATAGGCGCCATGGTCGCCGCCCCCAGGCATGTGGCCAACGCCTACCCTGGCAGCAGGACACTGGGTGGCCAAGCGTCAGGGAGAAACGACCATGGGCATGTTCGCACGACGGGAAGACCGTGAGGTCGCGGGATTGCGCGCGGAAGTGGAAAGCCTGCAGAGCCGCCTGGCCTCGGACGTGTCCACGCTGGACCCCGGGGACAGCCCCCTGTGCCGCCAAGCCATGAACGATGCCAGTGAACGCAACAACGCCGCCGGCGGCCTCCTGGCCCGGGCGCATACCGCGGAGGAGATGCGGGTCGCGCTGCGCATTGTTGTGGAAGGGTTGCAAGCCACCCGGGTGGTCCGCGAGCACCTGGGACTGTCGCTGGGACCGGACCTGCCCGATGTCACCAGCCCCGCCACCGTGCACACCCCCACCTCGGTGAACATCGGGGACCAACAGATCACCGCCCACCCCGACTACCACCCCCAGCAACCGCACTACTTCGGCGGGGGCACCGTCGCAGGCACCCCGGTACCCGGCGGCTATTACCGCACCCCGTTCTGGAAGAAAGCCATGATGATCGGCGGTGCCGTCGCCGGCGGGGAAATGCTCGGCGACCTCCTCGGCGGTGGAGGCGACCGCGACTACGACGGCGGCGGAGGCGACTGGGGTGGTGACGACGGCGGCAACTGGGGTGGTGGCGGAGACGGCGGCTGGTAGCCCGACGCTGCCCGCATCGACGCCCGCGTGATCGGGACCGCAGCCCCGCACCTTGAGGCCGCTTCTCTCATCCCGTATGGGGGTGGGGCGGTGGCGATCCTCATCGGCGCCATTTTCGTTGCGGTGGCCGTGGGGACCGTGGCCATCGAATTGCGCCGCAACCAGTACCTGTGGATGCTCACCAGCTTCGTCGCCGCTCTTGTGCTGATCAGTCTCATCCACGCCGCCGTGGCCTCCTGACACCCGGCCCCCGACGGGTCCTCAGCGCACGGCGGCGCGGGCGTAGCCGTCGGCGGCGGTGAACACGTTCTGCACGTAGGCAACCGAATTGTTGTAGGACAGGATCGCCTGCCACCACCCCGCCCCGGTCGCCAAATCCTTACCACCGGCGCACAGGTAACGCCCGGCGGCCACCGCCGCGTCGTCAATGTTCTGCGGATCCGCGACCCCGTCGCCGTTGCCATCGGCTTTCCACCGCGCCCAGGTGGAGGGGATGAACTGGAACGGGCCCACCGCGTGGTCCCACACCGGGTCCCCGTCCAACACACCGCCGTCGGTGTCCTTGATGGCCTGCACCCCGGGGCGACCGTCCAAGGCGATACCGATGATCGCACTCGATGGCCGACCATCAGGCTCCAAGGTGCGCCCCCCGAAGCGGCCGTGGTTGCTCTCGATGTGCGCGATACCGGCCAATGTGGTCCAGGACAGATGACACCCCGGTTGTTCCCGGGCCACCATGTTCTGCGCGTTGCCGTAGGCCTGCAACGCGCGGGCCGGGACGTCGATCACCCTCGACAACGCCGCCGCCCACGCCGAGTACGGCGAGAGGCCGGCGGCAGGGATCACCGAACCCCGCGCACCAGGCACCGCATCAACGGCGGGGCTCCAGGTCGGTGCGCCCGAGGGTGAGGAGCCCGGTCCAGACGATGGCCCGACCCCCCTCGGCGCCGTTGAGGGGACAGGGTTCGATACCGGGGGCAGCGGAGCGCTCAGCGGTGCGGTGACCCCCACCGGGATCGTGCCCGGGTCGGTACTGAGGCTGCCATCCACCGCGACCGGCGGCAGAGCCTGCACCACCCGCACCGGCGTGCCGGTGGCCGCCACCGCCGCCCGCAGGCCGAGCACAGCACCGACGAGCACACCCACCACCACCAGAGCAACTATCGCGCGAGCAAGATATGGGCGGGTCCTCACACATGGCTCAACGGAGGGAATCACCGCCAGGTACGGCACACACACCGAACGTGCATCCCTCACCCGCATGCTCCTCCGGCGTCCTCGGCCGCCGCTTTCACGTCGCCCAGCCCTGGGAAGTGTCAATTCGGGGTGTACCTGACTGCCAGCGCAGCAGGTTTTCAGCGCTCCTCGAAAACTAGGCCGGTGACGGTCGTGGTGAGGCGGTAGCGTGTCGGGCGGCTCCGCGGGTCACCCCCTCGGCGCGACCACCCCAACTGCCGGCGTGCGGCTCTGAGAGCAAGGACGAGACACCCATGCGCCCTGAGCGCCCCGATCGGGATCCGGGATCCGATCTGGATGTCGCCGCGCCTGCGCAGGTGCCGGTGTTGCCGGAGCGGGTGGGGTATCGACTGAAACGGCGTCTGTTGGGGGCGCCGTTGACCAACGATCAGCTGCACGAGGAACGGTTGTCCAAGACGGTGGCGTTGGGGGTGTTGGCCCCGGACTGCATTTCCTCCTCCGCCTACGGCTCCGAGCAGATCCTGCTCGAGTTGTTGCCGGTCGCGGCGTTGGGGGCGTTCACCCTGCTGCTGCCGATCACCGGGATCATCTTGGTCATCCTGGTGTTGCTGACGTTGTCCTACCGCCAGGTGGTGATGGTCTACACCCGGGCCGGCGGCTCCTATGTGGTGGCGCGGGAGAACTTCGGGCCGAAGATCGCCCAGATCGCCTCGGTGGCGTTGCTGATCGACTATGTGGTGACCGTGGCTGTCCAAGCCGCCGCGGGCACTGTTGCGGTGGCCTCCGCGATCCCCGCCCTGGGCCCCTACACCCTGGAAGTCACCATCGCCGTGGTGTTGTTGCTGGCCTACGGCAACCTGCGGGGGATTAAGGAAGCCGGGCGGGCGTTCGCGTTTCCCACCTACTTCTTCACCCTCTCTATCGGCACTGTCATCGTCGTGGGCATCATCAAAGCCCTCCTCGGATCACTGCCCCAGATCGATCCCACCCACCTGGACGGGGCGGTGGCCGTCACGCACAGTTCGGGGTTGGTCATGGGCGCCACCGTGTTGGTGTTGTTACGGGCCTTCGCCAACGGGGGCAGCTCACTGACCGGGCTGGAAGCCATCAGCAACGGGGTCGGGGCCTTCCAAAAACCCGAAGGCCCCAACGCCCGGCGGGCGTTGGTGGTCATGGCGTGCACGCTGGGGTTTCTGGTGGCGGGGGTGTCGTTGTTGGCGTTCCTGACCCACGCCGTGCCCTACACCGCCGGCTACCCCTCGGTGATCAGCCAAGAAGCCCAACTCGTCTTCGGGGACGGGGCTTTGGGACATGTGCTGTACATCGTGGTGCAAACCGCGACCGCCCTGGTCCTCTACACCGGGGCGAACACCAGCTTCAACGGGTTCCCCTTCCTCGCGAGTTTCGTCGCCGAGGACGCGTTCCTGCCCCGCCAACTCCGCCGCCGGGGACACCGCCTGGTGTTCTCCAACGCCATCATCGTGCTCACCATCATCGCCGTCGGACTGCTGATCGTGACGCGGGCACAGGTCAACGCCCTCGTCCCGTTCTACGCGATCGGGGTGTTCACCGGATTCACCATGGCCGGCCTCGGCATGGCCCGACACCACCAACGCCTGCGCGAAGGGCCGTGGCGGGCCAACGTCGCCATCAACCTCGCCGCCGGTCTCACCTCCCTGGTCGTGGTGGGGATCTTCGCGATCGTCAAGTTCACCGAAGGCGCGTGGGCGGTGGTGATCCTGTTCCCCATCCTCGTGTTCGCCCTGATCCGGCTGAACACCGAATACCGCCAAGAAGCCACCGCCCTGGCCGACCTCGACTCCGACGAACCCGCCACCACCACCGCGGTGTATGCCCACCACACCGTACTGGTGTTCATCGACACCCTCGACCTGGCCACCATCGCCGCCCTGCGCTACGGACGCAGCCTGCGCCCGACCACCCTGCGGGCCGTGCACATCGTCCTGGACAGTGCCCGCGCCACCCGAATACGCCAACAATGGGAGACCAGCAACCAAACAGTGCCCCTGGAACTCGTGGACTGCCCCGACCGCCGCCTCGGCCGCGCCGCCCTGGAGCTGATCAGCCGGGCCAGTGCCCCGGCCACCGAAGTCAGTGTGCTGCTGCCCCGGCGGGGCTACTCCGCCCTGCTCGGGCGGCTGCTGCACGACCACACCGCCGACCGCATCGCCAAACTCGTCTCCACCCTGCCCCACGCCGTGGCCACCATCGTCCCCTTCGACACCGCCACCCGACTCACCACCACCGCCCACCACCGACCGGGCAGCACCCCCACGGCAACCGTTCCCACCAACACCCGCCCGAAGCCCTCAACGCCGCAACCCCGACCCGACGACGCCCCCGACGCGCCGCCGGCGGTCGACCGGATCGGCGACCTCACCGCCGGTGCCACCGCCGACATTGCAGGCCGCGTCCGCACCGTGCAGGTCGCCACCCTGCACAACGCCCCTGTGTTCACCTGCGAAATCGACGACGACACCGGGGCGCTGACCGCCCTGTTCCAAAACCGGAACGGCATTCCAGGGATCATCCCCGGCACCCGGCTGCGCCTGCGCGGCCAAGCACGCCAACGAGGCGAGACCACCGTGATGTACAACCCCCGCTACGAGCTACTACCCCCACCTGAGACCCACCACCACGACCGCGCCTGACCCCGCACCAGCACGGTGGGGAGACGCGATCAACCACCGCCCGATGAACCTGTCCCGCCGGCCAGCTCGCCGACCGCCACCGCCCCACACCGTGGGCATTCCCACTCCACCAACTCGTCCACCGACCCCCCCCGACGCGGCGCCACCTGTGCGGCGCGGTCACCAACCCCGGCGAACTCCCCGGCGACACCACGCACCGAGGAAAGCTGTCCCATCCCCACGACGCCAGACCCGGCCGGGCCACGTCATCCACCACCACTTCACCCGAAACAACACCGCCCACACCGCGCTCACCACCTCACTCGCCGATATCCTGCCCCTCCAGGACATTGTGAACATGCGTACCGTCTCGCTCGATACCGCCGCCGACGCGGTCGCAGCCACCGGAGTCGCAGCCACCGGAGTCGCCGCCACCGGCGCTGTGATCCTCACGACCGGTGGCCTGTATCACCGTTGTCGTCGCCTCCGCGCTCGCGGCTGCTTCGCGACGTCTCCACCCACCTGCGCGACACGAAGCCCCCGCATCCCGGTTGCTGCCCCGCGGCAGGAGACTGAGCGGATGGATCCCGCTGCAAGTCCGCCCATGGCATCTGGTCCGCACCCGGGGGTGGACTCTGCTGACAGGGTTCACCCCCGAGCGTTAGCTGAGATGCGGGAGCATTTACTCAAGCTGGAGCGCTTGCTCGACCCACAGCACCGGTTGACAGCCACCCCTGGAGAGCCGCTGGTCCCGGCCTGGCGGCGGGTCACCACCGGGGAAGCCCGCTGGCCGGTGTCAGTGGCGATGGTCGCCGCGATCGGGCTGCAGGTGGCGTTGCCGGACCGGTTGAACCTGTCCTCCCGCTTTCTGCTTCCTGCCATCGAAGCCGCACTGCTGGTGGTGCTGGTTGCGGTGAACCCGCGGCGCATCGACCGGGCCTCCCGGCCGTTGCGGTCGCTGGGTCTGGCGCTGCTCGCGGTCGCGAGCTTGGCCAACGCCTATTCCGCCGCCCGGCTGGTGATCGGCCTGGTCAACGGCACTGAAGGCGAAGCCGCCGGACCACTGCTCTCGACCGGGGCCGCCATCTATCTGACCAACATCCTGGTGTTCGCCCTGTGGTACTGGGAGCTGGACCGGGGTGGACCCGCCGCCCGCGCCCTCGCCGTCCGGACCGACCCCGATTTCCTGTTCCCCCAGATGGCGACCCCGCACATCGCCGACCCCCAGTGGGAACCTGGCTTCGCCGACTATCTGTACGTGTCGTTCACCAACGCAACGGCGTTCAGCCCCACCGACACCATGCCGTTGACCCGGTGGGCGAAGATGATCATGCTGCTGCAGTCCGCGATCTCCCTGGTCACCGTCGCCCTCGTCGTCGCCCGTGCCGTCAACCTCCTCAAATAGCACAGCGGCGCAGATGCGAAGGTGTTGCGTTCACGGGGAACTCGGCCTCACCGCGACAGCGACTGACCCCCAAGCAGCTCCGCGCCCTTGTGACCCATTAGCCGATGCAGGAGACGGCCACAGCGGTGGTGACGCGTGGCGTTGGGATCGGTGGTCGTAGCGCCGCGGGCGGGCTGGGATCGCGGGAGTCGGGCGCGCGCTCGCGACGCGATTGGTGTGCGTCGGCATGATGGTGGTGTGCGCATAGCGACCTGTCACCGTCGGGGCAACGTGGGAGGTCGGTTGACCCTGTGGCCGGGGCCGGTTCGACCGTGACCGCGCCGCCTGGGCTCATCGTCGACGGTGACCCGCCGTCACAGCCACCGCGGCGTCCAGCGCCTTTGGTCGGGCCGTGGCCGCACCTGCTGCGGTTCCTCGCACAGAAGACGCACCTGCTGGTGGTAGCGGTGGTGCTGGCGTACTTCGGTCAGCTGGTCATCGTGGCGCTGTACTACCTGTTGTTGGAAACGAACCCCACGGTGACCCACGGCTGGCACACATTGGTCCCGTCGGGTGGTCTGCGCCACGACATCCGCAACAACGTGGAGGGTCTGCTCGGTGGGTTGTTCGCGCAGGCCGCGGTGTGGAACGCGTTCCGGCGGCGACGACCGATGACCGCGCTGGACCGCGCCGAGCGGCGCGTCG
>JAABUI010002326.1_pt1 | contig 10559 bp, 14 predicted proteins | sample 5559111 | NCBI WGS metagenome assembly JAABUI01 (sample SAMN10711870, study PRJNA513365) | rock metagenome | isolation source: Antarctica rocks | place: Antarctica: Victoria Land, Buttleship Promontory
ACGAGATGATGGAGTGTGCGGGAGAAGAGTCTCGTTGTCGCTTGGAATCGGAGAGCCGGGGTGACGGAGGCGGTCGCTTCCGGTCGAAAGCGGGATCAGGTGAAGGACTACGACGAGGCGGGGAGCGGTTCCTGCTAAGATTAGCGGGTGATGGTTGTTCGCGGAATACAATCTCACCTGCGTGGACCTCCCTCGCCTGCATCGTAATCTGGACTCGCCCGCCGTCCCCCGACGGCGTAGTCCGGGCTTCGTCTCAGATCTGGCCCACCAGAAGGTGGTGATGATTCCTCCCTCCTGGGTGGAGGTACTCTCGAGCCTGATCCAGATGGAGATGGAGTCCTCGGAGGGGGTCGATAGGTATCGCTCCGAATGCCCCCCTCTCTTCTGTCATTCCTCTCTGGCTCTCTCCGTCTGTCATCTTCCTTCCTCCTACCATCGTCTCTCCTCCTATCGTCGTCCCAAACCTTATCCTTCCAAGCCGACCAGCTTCTTCCGTCATCTTTATCCCTATCCCCCTTCCGATCCCTGGGACGTCGATCATCCCGGTCGTCCCTTCTTCGCTGCCTCAGATCCTCTCGGTCCCCGTTGTCCACCTTGTCCTTCCACGCACTCCAACTCCGCTCCCCATTGGTATCGCCACCGCGCCGCCGATCGTCGTCCCGCACCGGTTCGACTCTGTTCTTCCAAGCTGACCACCTCCTCTCGCTGTCATCTATCCGCCCACCCATATTCCTATCCCGATTACGGTCAGGTCTGTCCGGCCTGACACCTCGGTCGGGGCGATAGGACCTGTCCACTCGAACTCGATCGTCCCTATCGTCTCGATCACGACGATCGTCTCGCTCGCCAGATCGATATGTCGACGATGATTGCTCGGGTGCACGAGAATCGCTTGATCCTGGATAAGCTGAGGGCGGCGGCGTATGCCTAGATGGTCCAGCAGCAGAGGCGGGTGTGATTTGCTGAGCCCGACCATTCGAAGGCTGACCAGGCGTCCAGGAGCTGGTCGGCTGGGGCCGCCAAGTCTCTCGCTTCCAGCCGGACATGCCAGGCTTGGCGGAGGAAGGGGTTTGGGACATCGCTCGAGCTGTCAAAGGAGGTGAGGGGAAGGATTTCAGTTCATGCTCGAGCTGATTTGTTGGGCTATTCTAAGAATATCAGAATCGATCCGTGTGAAAGAGAGCAGTCTCACCTTGGACCGAACCGAGTTTACCGGTCCTGCAATGGCTCCTGCTTGACAGGCTTCGACCGCTTGAGATGGACTGAAATCCAGTCAAAACGCGCTTCTCATAAGCTTATATGCTACCCCCTTTATAAGGTGTCACGGTGTCATATTCGGACATCTTCGCGCCGACTCTATCCTCAAAAGCTCTTTCACATTGCCAGCTCATATTTCAATAAAACTTAGCAGCTACAGTAAATCGCGTAATTCCATGAGACCCTCAACGTCATGCCCAATGAGTTTCCCAATCGACCCACATTCACCCCAGAATCGCTGGCACTATCCGCCTCACTCTTCACTTACTCCATCGAATCATGGATACCAAAAGACTTCGGGATGAAGAAATCCGAAGTATCGAAACGGGAGGATCTCGAGCGGGCTTTAAAGCCTGCTGGATTTGATGAGACTGATCGACTTGGTATGGGCCATCCTTTTCTGGACAAGCCGAGGGGCAGCGGGTCTGGTGGAATCAAAGGGTCAGGCTTAGGAGCGTTGGGGCAGAGACTGGCGAAGGCGGCCAAGCCGAATGGGGATACTGCGGATGTTATGGAGCCGGTACAGGACAACGAGCCGGAAGAGGGGGATGAGGAAGAGGAGTCCCGATCTCGCTCAGTCGGGAAGAGCAAACAGAGAGCCTACCCTGACTTGCTTTTGGGAAGGAAGAAACCGTCGAAGCGCCCCGACTCGCGACGTCGATCGAACCATGACCCGGCAAAGGCCCACCATGCCGCATCCCCATCCCTGGACCCAACACTCGATCCGCCTGCAGCAGGCATATCGAGTGCCATCTCCGATGACACTCTCGACCCTCCGAATGTTGATTATGCGGCTGATGATAAACTACAAGACGGGAACGCAAAGGGCATCCAGGCGACACCTCCTCCTGCTGCGTCCGATAAATCAGGCGAGTCCCCCTTCTCTGGACCGGTCGCGCTCGACTCGCCCCAGGCCAAGCGGATCCTTTTGAACGCATCCGTGAACGAGTCCTCGACCGGGAATGACAGCCGCGGACAGAGCTTGGACACCATAGAGAGCTATCGTGAGGGTGGCGAAGGAGATGACATGCCTAGCCATGCAGACGGAGGGAAGTTGAACAGGACCCGGATGCGAAGGGAGAAGCGGAAGCTGAGGCGGATGGCGGAAAAGGTTGCGAAGGAGGCTGAGCAACGACACACTGAATGAGGTCTGACGAATGATGATGGAGGTAATTACCAAGTCGCCAAGCTCAGTGGATCACCAGAGTCCGGTCAGCGATCGCCAATAGCATGTGGTGCGGCAGGAGCGAAACCGGATCTAGGGGATCTGGTCCAAATCGAAATATCGCTCAAGTCTGGGTCGGCGTCTGCGACGGCCGCGAGACTTGCGTCACTACTACGTCGTCGAACGAACACCGGAACAATTTTCAAGGCCCGCACGTCTCGACGACCTGGCCAGCGAGCTAAGCTAGACGGAGCTGCCTACTGTGCCTTCCCCTGTAGCCGAGTCTTCCTTTAGCTGCTTTGAGCATGGCGTCTAGCACGATTTCTCGTCACTACCGCTTCCCGGTTGTCCAACCCGGGGTCAGAGCGGGACCAATCTTCGGTCTTCGAGCTGCGATCGTGCTAAGAGGTCTCAACGGGATGCGTGATCGAACTTCAAGCCACTGGAAGACGGCATGGTATATGGACCGTTAAGAGAAAGGAGCAGTGCCTCGCTGTCGTACCATCATAATGTCCAATACAACTGCACGTTCTTGAAGCTCTCCGATCCATCGTACTAAACCTCAAGAATGAAAGTCGACCGCGCGATGACCGCCCTCCTCGTCCTCCCCTTCGCTGCATCCATAGCGACCCTTCGCCAGCCTCGACCGACCTCGCAAGCTGGCACTTCCCTGTCTGTCCATTGTCGAGCGATGCAGAATGTCAGGGGCTAGGCAGGCACTTTGGTGACCTCCATTGATCCTGTTTGCTCGTCCTCGTTCTGAGCATTCACCTGGTCCCAAAGGTGGTCTGTGCCGACAATGTATCTTCAGGCAGTTCAGGCGAACACCGCGATCCCTGCTCCCAAGAACGATGCGCCGCTCTCGGTCTTGACAGCAATGCCGATCGCAGCTTCGTCCCGGCGACCTCTGCCGAATCTTGTCGCTCCGTCGCATCGCCATCATGCGCAATACTGATCGCTCGGGGGGTTGGAGATCCCGACTCTTCCCCATCGGACACCGCCCCATCGTCCAGCAGTACAACGGCATCCCAACCCTCCGGCTCGAAATACACTAAACGCGACCCCCGTTTACTTCAATTCTGCTCTGCCTTTGAAACATCTTGTCCGGTCCCAGTGTCATTCGGTCGAAGCAGATTCGAATGCATCGATACGACTCCGAATATCGATTCATGTGGCGGCTGTGTGTCCGAGGGGATGGGGCAGGATTGCAGCGCCAACGAGGGGGTCGAAGGTGTCACTTGTTCACGGGGACGATGTCTTATAACTTTATGTAAGCCTGGATGGGTTGTCAGCCAAGGTGGATTGGTTGCGAGGTGGATATGTCGGGATTGGGCCATCAAGGAATTAGGGTTGTGGGTTCGCTGAAGGCAGAGAGATTTTGGGGATTTTGACGAGTAGGCGGGTTGAGGTGCGTATGGGTTCAGCTTGGGATCAAGTAGAGACTAGAGACATAAACAGCATGTTGATAGCATACTCCGAATTTAGGACTGGGGTATGAGCCATAGAATGTGGTTCGGTAGAACTGGAGAAGAATACATCAAGAGCCACTCAGGGCTGCAATGAAGACCTCCACTTTCGCTGTCCTTTCATGCCGATTACTGCTTTCACCCGGTTATCCTCCCCAAATATCCGTGATATCGGTGTATCTCGTACCGTCACCTTCTTGGCCTGAGGACCTCCTCTTCCAATTGCCTTCGTCTACTTTGATTACCACCCGTCTATCCTGTCAACTTGCCTATCATGCCGCCTCGACCGATGCCGAAGATCATGTACGGAACCGCCTGGTATGTCCTTCAGGCCTCCTAGGCAGCAGAACGACCTCTATGGCTTTCGACATGTGTAGGAAGAAGGAACGGACTACCGACCTAGTCATTCAAGCGGTCAAAGCTGGCTTCCGAGGTATTGACACCGCTTGCCAACCAAAGGCATGTCATCCGCCCTCTCTCGGCTAGATCACTGATAAAATCATAGCACTACAGGTGAGCCGGTCATCAGAACCGATGACTCAGCTGAACGAACCAAGAGAAGATCTAGTTGGAGCCGCCCTTTCCCAGCTGTTCTCATTAGGGATCGTCACCCGCGAGGAGATGTTCATCCAGACCAAGCCAGCATCTCCCCTCCCATCTTCGCTTTCGGCCAGCTGATGAGGAGCAGATTCACGAGTATAGCCGGACAAGACAGATCTCAGCCCCTACCGTATGATCCCCACCTACCGATCCCACAGCAAGTCGAGCAGTCTTTCGAGAAATCCCTTTCAAACCTCGGATTGGAATACATCGACTCGGTCGTCCTTCATTCGCCATTACCTACCAAAGAGGTCGGTCGCTCCTCGTTCAGCACCAAATGAGAGCTGATTGGGGGATAGCAAACTCTAGCAGCGTACCGGACACTTGAGGGTCTCGTCAATCAGGGAAAGGTGCGATATTTAGGCGTCTCGAATATCTATGATCCGGAGATGTTGGAGTGGATGATCGGAGAGGCGAGATTGAAGCTCGGGGTGGTGCAGAATAGGTCAGCCATTACTTGCTTATATAATAAAGGAAGGATTAACGAGATGGTTGGCAGGTGGTACGAGGGCAACGGGTGGGATTGGGATAGTGAGTCACCTTCCCCCTGACTGGTACGCTGACGCAACTCTAGTACACGACATTTGCCAAGCCAACTCGATACGATATCAGTACGCAGGGAGCCTTCTCGCTCAACGTACTTATGCCGATCGCTGTAGATCTTTCTGGACCCTGTCGGGATCCCCCACGCTGCTCCGGCATCCCTCTGTCCTCAGCTTGGCGAAGCAGTCATCCCTCACGCCGGAAGCCACGGTGTACAAGCTCTGTCAATTGTAAGAGCTTTGCCTTTCTCAAGGCAGGAGTTGAAGACAGCCAGGTGGAGCATCACGCCGCTATGCGGATCGAAGACGCCCGCGAATGTCGCGGCCGCTTTGGCAGTTGAGGGCGATGAGGGATTGCAAGTGGATGCGCCAGAGGTCAAGGAACTGCTCAAGCTAATGCGAGGGGAGTAATGACTTGTACGCAGCCATCTTTTACGGCTTAACTGATGCACTCTCTAGGCATGGAGTATATAACGATTCACCTGCATCTATACACCCGGATTATGCTACTACTTGACAATATATCACCGCTTCGCTCTCAACCGATCCGCCCATTTGTTCGCACCGGTACTCATCTGTGCTGGACTAGCTACCATCGGAGAGCTCTTCGCTTTCGGAGGCGGGGCAGGTGCCAATCCTCCCTTCGGTATTGTCGGTCGGTCCTTCGACAGACCCACGGGGACGTATACCGAATCCGTTCTTACCGGTTGTGCTACATCGACTGCCGGGGCAGGATGCGAGAGCCAATCTGCTACGAACTCATTCTCGACTTTTGGACCTGGCGCGGGTTTGCTTTGAGATTGAGCGGGTTTGGGACCGCCGAAAAGCTGATGGATCTCGTCGCCCAGCTCGTTTGAATTTTGGCCGAGAAGATGCGGTCCGCTCGATCCTTGGCGATTTACAGGGCGAGGTTGAGGCTGGCTGGTATCGTTGTGTAAGAGCTGCTGACGCTGCAAGTCGCCGGACGCTTGACGAGATGGGCGACGCTGAGAATCGCTCGGAGGCTGTTGACGCTGGACCTCCCGCGATATGTGACGGACAGGATGCTGACGAGCCCTAGTCGGCGGTGTGGGCAGCGTCGGATTACTTCTGGCGCTTGCTCCCGACGATGACTGCGTGACCGGCCGCTTCATCGGCGGTATCAGCATTGGGTGACCTGTGGCTGTCAGCGGGCATCTCGTATAAGGACGATCGACGCACTACTTGCAGCCGAGTCCTCCTCGGTCTTCAGCCGGTCCTTGAAGATTTCCCGGTTCGCCTCGCGTATCTTATCCTGTCTGGCTTTCTCGAGCCCCTCCTCTTCCTCCAATTGTTTCTTCAACTTCGTCTTCGCCTCGACGTATTTCAGTCGGACAGCGGCCTTCTTCATGCTACCATAGCTCGAGAAGACTGAGTCGCGAAAGGCATCTCGTTTCCTTGGTCTTGATTTAGGGAGGGGTGCAGGCGTACGTTCGGGTGAGGGGGAGGGGGATGTAGAGGGTGTAAGGGATCGACGATGGCGGCGATCTCGCCTGTACCGGGATTCCTCCTCTCGCCGTCGAGCTTCTCTCCGCCGATCTGCCTCTTCTCTCCGCCGGTCTTCTTCTCGCCGCCGCCGACGTTCGGCATCCCGCCGTCGACCCCTCGTTCGGGGATAATAGGTGATCGAGCTCACGTCCGAACTCTCACTCTCACTCTCACTCTCACTATCGCTCACTCGCCTTCTCCCTCTCCCTCGCCGATCCCAACCTCTCCTATTCCTCTTCCTGCGACTCGGTCTGATCGTCCCCCCATCCGACACCGAATCATAGCTCTCGCTCCCACTCTCACTACTCTCATCCGAGCCGAACCGACCATTCCCTTTCTTCCGCTCCACAGCCTCCTTCATCTTCTTCTGCTCCTCGTCCTCCAACTCCTTCGCCCGCTGCTTATCCTCCTTCCCCCTCTTCCTTCGCCTCCACCACAGCCAGATGCCGAGGATGAGTGCCAGTACCCCTCCGAGACAGACGCAGAGGAGTTGCCACCAATTGAGGTGGGACGAGCCTTCAGCTTCGGCGAGGACGGATTTCGAGCTGGAGGTGGATTTGGCCGCTGATGATGGTCCCAAGGCGGCGCGCGATGCAGTCGGTGTGGCCGCGATCTGCGCGGCGGTCGGTCCCGAGGGGGAGTGCTCAGTTGCTTGACGGGGTGGGAGCCGCATTCCACGGCATTGCGATCTAGGTACACGACGATGAAAATCGGCGCATCGGGTCCTTGACGATCTGCAGGCCAATGCACCTGAAGTTTGGAGCTGGAACAGATTTCGCCGAGATGCGACGCGTTATGGCGTGTGATGAAAGGAACGAGAGGATAAAGGAGGTTCACGAGCACCCAGTCTCTGGGACACGACATGAGAAGACCCGATATCAAATCACTCATTCAAGCCTGATGATCATCTCACAGCCAATCGAGCTCACCTCCCCTCCGTCCATCCGCTCAAAACATTCTCCTTTCCAACGCGCTCTCCGACTATCCAACCTCCCGCCGAACGTCCGACCGGAACATTTCACCCACATCCTGTCGCATCCGGCTAGCCATGGAGGTCTGACGGGACCTCCTCGAGATCCAGGTGTCAGCTTGTGAGACCAGCCTAATCGTTGGAGATGTTTAGACTGATCCGGCAGGGTGCATGTATTCGATGAGCCATGCAAGGCGAAGCGGAAGAAGTGGGAGAGACTGAGACTGATACCGTCGCCACTCGAGCCGAAGATCGAGACACCTCGCGCGCGGCGCTCCGAGGACAAGGCTGCGGAACCTGAGGACACGGTCAGACAGACGAATGTGGTTCCTGTTGACGCTGAGCTCTCCGTGGCCGGAGGGCCAGGGGGAGATCCAGGTGTCAAGAAGGATGAGCAGGAGATGGAGACGGTCGCATATGTACATTTCAGGGACGACTGGGATCGTGGGTGGTCTTCAACCTGATTGGGGCCAGACACTGACTGTTCTGCCACTCGTCATTTTCCCATGTCCGCGCGTCACACCCGTCCAACGAATGGGGATGTTCTGCATCTTACAGTGTTCCGCGCAAAGGACACGCTTCGGCGAGTGACTATCGATGGGCGGGCAGTGGTGGTTCGGACGGAGCGATGGAATGGTGCAGCTGTGAGGAGGTTGTGGACGAAGGTATAGCTGGGATGTACACGGCTTTGCATGAATCGGTAGATTAGGCAGGAAAACCTGACAAACGCAGATTTGGCTTGACGATCGTTCCCGACTAAGGCAAAACATCTTAACATGTCCTACATCCCACTAAAGACATGTTGAAAGCGAATCAACGAAAAGGGCCCAACACAAACACCGTAACTGTATGTTCCTCGCCCCACACAGGCTTCCCCGCTCCACTCAATTCCCCTCCACCTCATCCATCGCGGTGACCAACCTCGACATCGCCTGGAACATCATGGCACCCATCAACCCAGCCCTCTGAGTCTCCGCACTATTCCCTCCTGGCTGCCCATTCTCGCCTGCCGACATCTCTGCCGATTGACTCATGATCTCCTGTGCCTTCCTCTCGAGGGTCGCGAAGATCTCTCGGATAGCCGCTCGCCACGAGTCCCAGACTACTCCTACAATATGCTGCTCGATGGCCTCGGATAGACCGGTGCCGGAGAGTCGAGCACCGTGGACGGTTATCTGGGCTGACGAGCCGACTGAGGACGAGTTGATGGGTGGGAAGGGGAAGGTGAGGATTGTGGTGGTTCGCGAGAGGAGAGCTAGTTGAGGGAGTGTCTCGCGAGGGGAAGTGGAGCATGTGGTGCAAGTTGATAGAGCACGGAAGAGGCGGAGAGAACGGGCGAGAGGAGCGAAGACGGCTAGGGTGAGCGGGGTGTTTGAGCCTGGTTTCTGCTCGAGTGGGTGTTGAGTGAGAAGGGCGAGGATATGAGTGACGACTGGTGGGTGGGTGCATCCGGAAGACGAGAAGGTCGAAGAACTGAGATTGGGCAGATTGAGTCCATCGCCACCACCGTCATTGCCGCCGGTACCGGGACCACCTTCCCCGGGCATAGCATGGGAGAGGTCCAGCAAGGCGAGGTGGGGATCCATGCCTTGTGGATCATCCGGTCCATCTCCGCCATGGTGATCGTCGCCAGCCCCCTCGCCATGGGTAGCGACGCCTCCGCTGGATTCGTTCAGCGAGAAGATGGCGTCGCGCAACGCAGACGTCGTGTGTTGATCCATGTCAGCCGGCGGAAAAGCGGCATCGCCTCCAGAAGGGAAATCTTCGGCGTTGAAGCTGGTGTCATTGGTTTGAGCGGCGGTGAATGCCAAGTTGTGCACGAAAGTCGCGAGGGGAAGGTCGGCGAGATAACCGTCAATAGCGATGGACTCGAGCTGCACGAGTGAGAACTGTAACGCAATCTTCGCACGAAAGTGACGTACCATCTGCTCGTCCCCCATAGTCAACAGATCCTCCCCTTCCTCCTCCCCAGCCAGACCCATGTCCATAGCTATCCCCATCGCCGTCTTCATGTCGATCCCATCGGACCCGAAGCCCTGGCTGTCCCGCTGGCCCAACTTCCTCTTCTTGCCAGATTGGACCGGCGTGCTGGCGAGCGACGCGAGGTTCTGGCTGCGATTGGGGTCAAGGGTAGCGCTTGTGAGTTTCTGATCCTTCGGAACGGTGCGTCGGCGTTGACGGGGAGCGTAAACGCACTGCCAGCCGCCGGCGGTGCAGCGAGTGCAAGAGGGGCGGTCGCCTGAGCATTTCTGTGACGCGTCAACACGCCTTCCTCGCGGCTATTGGAGGTGTGGGAACTCACTTGTTTGGCAGCATGGCAGAGATCGCAAGCTGTACAATGCATGTTAGCCCGTAGATGACCATGGAATGTACCAAGACGCGATAGAGTCTAGCTCACCTTTGCGGATGCTCGGCGGCCTCCCAAAGCTATTCGTCCTCCCCGAAGCATCCATGTCCGGCGTCCCGATATCCCCTAATGCGAGGTCCAATTCCTCCTCCCCACCCGTGTGCATATCATCGTCATCACCACCGACAGGGAGGTCCAACGCGTGCACATCATGTCGGTGACCATCATTGTCGCTCTTATGGTGGTGTGAGAAGTCGGGAGCTTTTAGCTGATGATGGTAATGATGTTGATCGCCTTCAAGGATTTGCGCGAGCGCTTGCGTATCTTCCTGGGATTGGCGGTCGTTCATATTGTCAGGCGCGTCCGAGCTGAACACGGTCGGTGGAGGTCGACGGGGATGGTGTTGCAAGCGGATGAAACGCCGTCGAGGCGGTTCACACTGCCATATGGAATTCAGCGGGTTTATCTTGCGAGAGGGTGTTCATGTATTTTCCCGCCCGCATCTCCGTTTATGTGGCGAGGGAATTTCCCCATCCAATGAAGAGGGATTCTCGCTCACCTAATCGGGTTTTACCCCGGGAAACAGCTGGGAAGTCTGAAGCCAACAGAAGGAAAGCCTGATCAGCGGTAGGAATGGTGGCGATGACGAGTGATGAAGAACGCATGCTTGCTAGCGGACTCCACTGTTTCGTCACCCGGAATCCGC
>JAABUI010002328.1_pt1 | contig 10558 bp, 11 predicted proteins | sample 5559111 | NCBI WGS metagenome assembly JAABUI01 (sample SAMN10711870, study PRJNA513365) | rock metagenome | isolation source: Antarctica rocks | place: Antarctica: Victoria Land, Buttleship Promontory
CGCCTTCCTTTCGTTCTTCACGGCCTTCAACCAAGTTCTCGGAGCGCTCGTGCAGTTCTGCAGCGCCGGTGTCGCGGCCCTCGCCGTCCTCCCGATGCTGGAGGGGCTTGTTCCCATCCTGACCGAGAAACCCGAAGTGCGGGAGGAGATGTCGGTCCCCGGTGACCTGGAGGGCCGGATCGAGGTGCAGAACGTCTCGTTCCGTTACGGCGACGGGCCACCCGTGTTGGACGGGGTCAGCTTCGATGTCCGACCGGGCGAGTTCGTGGCACTCGTCGGGTCGACCGGCTCCGGCAAGAGCACCATCCTGCGCCTGCTGCTGGGCTTCGAGGAGGCGCAGAGCGGCTCGATCCTGTTCGACGGGCAAGATGTTCGTCGTCTGGACGTCACCGCACTGCGCCGACAGTGTGGGGTCGTCCTGCAGAACGGCGCTCTGCTGGCCGGCGACGTCGCCACCAACATCATCGCCGGAACCACCCACAGCGTCGACGATGCCTGGCGCGCCGCCGAACTCGCCGGCATCGCGACCGACATCCGGTCCATGCCGATGGGAATGAACACGATGATCCCGGAGGGCGGCCTCACGCTGTCCGGTGGTCAACGGCAGCGGTTGATGATCGCCAGGGCCCTGATCTCCTCTCCCCGCATCCTGTTCTTCGACGAGGCCACCAGCGCCCTGGACAACCAGACCCAGCGGATCATCACCGAGAGCACGCGGCGGCTCAACGCTTCTCGCCTGGTGATCGCCCACCGACTGTCCACCATCGAGCACGCCGACCGGATCGTGGTGTTGGACAAGGGCGCCGTCGCGCAGATCGGCACGTATTCCGAACTCGTCGACGACCGGACCGGAGTCTTCGCCCGCCTGGTCCGCCGCCAGATGGCGCAGGAGCCGACATGACCGGATTGCCCGACCTTGACGTGGTGGTGATCGGGGCCGGCGCAGCCGGACTTGCTGCTGCAGCGACCCTGACCGCCGCCGGGCGCTCGGTCGTCGTGGTGGAGGCCGGATCCCGGATCGGCGGCCGGATCCGCAGCCATCGCGGGCCGGCCGGTGCGGTCTGGGAACTCGGGGCTCAGGTGATGCATGACCGGCGGAACCCGATCTGGCCGCACTTCGACGCCGATCACGGGTTGAAGGCATTCTCCGACAACAACTTTCGGTGTCTGCTCGATGGCCGGTCGTTACCGCTGTTCGCACTCGCCCGGCTCGGTCTGCCGCCCTGGATGATCGTGCCGACGCTGACCACCGCGAGTCCGCCCGTTCTAGGATCGCCGGCCCGCTGGCTGTCGGACCTTCCAGCTGCCGCCCGCCGCATCGGTGTCGCCTGGCTCGGCCAGGAGTGGGCCGCGGACCCGGTCGGTTTCGACGTGCCGGAGATGCTCGAGATCGCCTGCGCCACAGGGGCATTGGGCGATGAGGCGGTCTTCGTCGCCGGCTGGGACGGCCTTCCCGAGCAGCTGGCCGCTGGACTGGACGTTCGGATCTCCTGTCCCGCCCGCCGGTTGACGCTGCACGACGGGGTGGTCGTCGAGACCGAGTCGGGTGCCGTCCGGGCCGCCGCTGCGGTCGTCACGGTGCCCCCCTGGACAGTCGGGAACGGCCGACTCGAGCTGGACGGTCTACCGGGCGACAAGCGTTACTCCGCCGCGTCTTTGCGGGGTGGGGACGCCGTGGTGGCGATAGTGAGCATCTCGATTGCCGCGCCGGAGGGCGTGTCCGTCTTCGACGGTGACCACGGCTACGGATTCCTGCGGGCCCAGCAGGGTTCCGGTGACATCCAGATCGTCGCGAAAGGTGCTGGGGCCCAGCGATTGAGATCGCTACTTGCCTCGACTGTATCGGGCGTCAACGAACCGCCGGTGGCCGGAGCAGAGTTGAGCGCCCTACTCGCCGCCGCCCTGCCATGGTCGACCGGGGCAGAGATCTCCACGGTGACGGTGGCCGACTGGGGCGCCGATCCGTTCATCTCCGGGGCATTCACCTCGCCTACTCCGGGCCGATCGGCTCACAGCGCGATCTGGGCCCGGCCGTGGGCGGAGCGCGTCTTCTTCGCCGGTGAGTCGACCAGCCCCGCAAGGGGTGTCGGCCGCGTCCATGGCGCCTTGGCCTCCGGCCTCCGGGCCGCCACCGAGCTCCTCGCCGCTTGCCCCACCCCTCCTCGCGAACTGCCATTCCTCGCGCCTCCTCGCGAACTGCCTTTCCCCGCCCTTCCTCGCGAACTGCACGGTGCGGGCTCCAGCCCCCTCTTTGCCGAACGTTGAAGGTCTTCACCCGCCCGCACTGACCGATAGGAAGTTCACATGCTCAACACCGACTACGCACCTGCCCGGCATTCCGGGTGGTATCTGGCCACCACCACGGCCGAACTGCAGGCGCCGATCACGCCCCTGAACATCGCCGGCCGAGCGCTGATGGCCGTCGCGACCGGCGACGGCGGTTACCGGGTCTACGACTCGGTCTGCCCACATCGCGGTGCGAGCCTGGCCCACGGCGGGACAGTCGGCCGGGCCGGTGTGATCTGCCCGTTCCACGGCAGGGCCATTGCCCTTGGCTCCTGTTCCGATCCAGACCGCTATTCGGTGGCTGAGGTCCCCAGCCTGTTGGTCGGCACGGTGCTGTTCGTCTGCGTCGGCGGCGGGGTCGTCGGTGCGAGCGGTGGCAGCGGCGACGGGGCGAACGGCGTCAGGGGCGACGGGTTCAAGGTCGACGGGGTCAGGGTCGACGACCGGGGCTTCGAGGCAACCATGCTGGAGTTGGCCAGCACGCACGACCTGTTCCCGTGCCCGCCGATGACGATCGACGTCGCACCCGAACTCGTCGTCGAGAACGCTTTCGACCTCGACCACTTCATGAAGGTGCACCACATCTCCCGAGTCACCGGGATGGACTGGGGGCTGACCGAGAACGGCCCTGCCCATTGCCACGCCGAATTCACCGTGCGGACTCCCCAGTGGGAGGGTGGCGGCCCCAAGATCATCCAGAACCGCTTCTACGCGCGAGCCTTCAGCCCGACGGTCGTCGTCACCGAGCTGGGCGAGCACGGCGTCGGTCAGACCGTCATCACCGGGGCCACCAGAACGCCGCAGGGATGCGTGGTGCGGGTGGTCAACGCGTTGCGGCGCGCTCCCGAGGGTCCGGCTTCCGAGGTCGTGGTGCGGTCGCTCACCGATTTCGCCGCAAAGGCGCTGCACGACGACATGCTGATCTGGGAGCACCTGGACACGACCATGACGCCGCAGATGGACCGCCGGGACGCTCCGGTGGTGGTGTTCCGGGAGTTCTGCGATTCGTTCCAGCCGACGACCGTCGACCGCGTGCTGGTCTGACCATGTCCGCTCCTCCCGTCCTGGCCGATGGCGAAACCTCGGGTGGAAAACTCGCCGTCCGAGTGGTCGGCGAGGGTCAAGCCGTCGGCTGGATCCATGGATACACCATGAGTTCTCGGGTTTTCGACAACATCTGGCCTTTGATGCCAGGCTTCCGGCATGTCGGTATCGACCTACCCGGGCACGGCGACTCAGCGTCATGGTCCCCCGGGGCGAAGCTGTCAGAGATCGCCAGGGACGTCGCACAGGTGCTGGAGCGCGAAGACGTCCGCCACCTGGTCGCGGTATCCATGGGCACCATGGTCGCGTTCGAGATGGTCATCCGGAAAATGCACGTGCTGGACAAACTTGTCGTCGTCGCACCTGGGTTGGTCGGTATGCCACCCGGCAGCGGAACGGCCGAACTCTATCGGATGTTGACGATGATGCGCCGAATGGGCTTGTCGCCCGATCAGGTCGGTCGCACCTGGCTGACCGCCCCGACCGGCATCTTCGCCGGTCTTCGGGAGCACCCGGCTGAACTGGCCGCGATGGCAACGGTGGTGGCCTGCCACGGCTGGGACGAACTGGATTCCGGCGGACCCGCCGGGTTCTATCGCGAACCGCAGTCCGCGGGTGACCTGCCCGGTTCGGCAGCGGAGTTGTTGCTGGTGACCGGTGGGAACGACATGCCGGAGTTCCAGGATCTGGCCGCACAACTCGCCTCCGCGCTTCCGACGGCCGCGGTAGCTCATTTTCCGAACGCCGGCCATCTGCCACTGTTCGAACAACCGGCGGCGACGGTGATTGCCATCGCCCAGTTCCTGGCGGAGTCGTCCGCGTCTACGCTGACACCGACCATCGGACGGAGTAGCCCGACGAGAATCGCGGCGGGCTGTGTCTGCACCTGATCCCGGACGCGATCGCCCGGAGCCGGTCGGACGACACGCCCGGGCGGTAGAGGTCCGGTGGGCGGAGCGGTTTCCGAGCACTGAAGATCGGGAACCTACTGGTCAATCTGATCGATTGAAACGAGGCGGCACATGCAGTGGTGGGTGTGGTTGATCATCGTGGTGGTGATCGTGCTGATAGTGCTCGGCGGTTTCATCGCGGTCCAGGCTCGGCGACGGGCGGGCGGGGTCATCATCAGCGACCGGAAGCGGGGTCGCCGCACATGAGCACCCTGCTGCGAGCCAGCGAGTTGACCCAGCGCGTGGTCGTCACCTTCGCCGGTGAGGACATCGCTCAGATCAAGGACATCGTCTATGCCGCCAACGGTGGCGAGATCGGTGCCTTCACCCTTGCCGGTCGGGGCTTGTTCGCCGGGCCGCTGAAAGTGGCGCTGCCATGGGCCGCCGTCGTCGGCCTCGGCCCCGACGCGGTGATCATCGAATCCGACCAGGTCCTCGTCCCCCTCACCGCGATCTTCGAAGGAACGGGCGGCCCGGTGTCCTCCGGTCGTGGCGACATCCTCAATTCCGAGGTGCTCACCGACGCCGGTACCTCGCTGGGCCGGGTTTCGGACGTCATCATCGGCATCGGTGCGGGGCAGGGCGGGCAGGCCGACGTCGTCGGCTACCAGATCGAACCGGCCGAAAGTCTGGGACGGGGCAAGCAGCCCTTGTTGATCCCGTTGCCGGACACCATTTCCGCTTCCGGTGAGCACCTGATGGTGCCGGCCGCGGCGGCGAACTACCTGAGCGACGATCTGTCCGGTTTCGGTTCGGCGATCGACGCTTTCCGATCACAACTGGGTGGGGTGCACTGATGCTGTTCTCGGAGGCCGTCGGGCGCAAAGTGGTCAGCACGGCCGACGCGTCAACCGTGGGAGTGGTCGATTCGTTCGTGCTCGATCCGGCCTCCGGACGGGTAGCTGCGCTGCTGCTGAAGAAGACTTCCGGCTCTGGGTCGTTGCTGCCATGGTCGGACATCACCGCCTTCGGCGTGGACGCGGTCACGGTGTCGAAGGTCGACCTCATCGTCGCGCCGGCGGGCGAGCTGGCCGAACTGAGCGGCAAGGCACACCACATCCTGAAGAAGCGGATCCTGACGACGGCCGGGCTGCAGGTCGGAACGGCGAGGGACGTGGACTTCGATCCGGCGGACGGTCGAGTTCTGGGTATCCTCACCGACGATCAGCCGATCGATGGCAGCGGCCTGATCGGTGTCGGTTCCTACGCGGCGATCGTGCGGGATTGAACCCGCACGCCCGACCGGGGTTCCAGGCATTCGGACACCAAGCGTAGTTGAGTGTTACTGTTTGCCACACCCTGTGAGGCGCTTGTGACGGAGGCATGGTGGGCGACAGCCAGTTGGACCAGCCGCTGACCAAGGTGCTGATCGAGTTCGCCCACACGTTAGGCACGGACTTCCCGATCCAGACGATCCTGGATCACCTGGTGACGCGGATCGTCGAGCTGCTGCCGGTGACCGGGGCCGGGGTGATGTTGATGCGGATCAAGGCTTGCACTTCGTGGCGGCCAGCGATGAAACGGTGCTGGCCATCGAGTCGTTGCAGAACGAGCTCATCGAGGGGCCGTGCTTCGACGCGTACCACTCCGGGCAAGCCGTCGCCGCCGTCGATCTCGGGGCGGACGAACGGTTTCCGCACTTCTCACCCCGAGCCTCTGCCGCCGGTCTGGCCGCAGTGTTCAGCTTTCCCCTGCGACTGGAGGATCGGTGCCTGGGCGCGCTCGACCTGTACCGGGACGTAGCGGGACCGCTGACCGGCCAGGACCTGCAGATGGCGCAGGTGCTGGCCGACATCGCCGCCGGCTATCTGGTCAGTGCGCAGGCCAGGGCGGACGCGGAGGCGGCCGCGGCCCGGCTGCACCATCTGAGCCTCCACGACCCCTTGACCGGATTGCCGAACCGGACCCTGCTGGTGGAGTTGCTGGACCGGGCGGTGGCCAGGGCGCGCCGCTCCCGTTCCGTCGCAGCGGTGTTGTTCATCGACCTGGACGACTTCAAGTCGGTGAACGACAACTACGGCCACCACGTCGGTGACCAACTGCTTGCTGCAGTCGCCGACCGACTCAGGGGGCTGCTGCGACCCGGAGACACCCTGGCCCGGCTCGGCGGCGACGAGTTCGTCGGCCTCTGCGAAGATATGAGTGGCGCCGCCGACGCTGAGATCATCGCCCAACGGATCATTGCAGCGCTTGCGGTGCCGTTCGATCTTCCGCAGGTGCGGGTCAGCGTGACCGGCAGCGTCGGCGTCGCGTTCTCCGGCCCCGGCCAGAACATTCCGGCGATTCTGCTGCGGAACGCCGACTTCGCCATGTATCAGGCGAAAAGGAGAGGCGGCGGCCGGCACCACCTCATCGAACCTGGTGCCCGCGAGGCCGCCGATTCCCGCGTCGAGGTGGACCGGGATCTGCACACAGCGCTCGCTCTGGAGCAGTTCACGTTGGAGTATCAGCCGATCGTCGAGGTGGCGACCGGAAAGCTGGTCGGTGTCGAAGCGCTACTGCGGTGGCATCACCCGGTGCGGGGGGTGCTGATGCCCGACGTCATCCTTCCCAGCGCGGAACGGACCGGCCTGATGGTGCCGATCGGCGAGTGGGTGCTGCGTCAAGCTTGTCGGGACCTGGCCCAGTGGAACGGTGCGGCGCCGATGCCGCGCGCGGTGGCAGTCAACGTGTCCGCACAACAGATGATGGATCCGGCGTTCGCGCACACCGTGACCCGGGTGCTGGCCGAAACCGGGGCGGACCCGGCGGCGCTGAGCCTGGAAGTCACCGAAGGTCTCTTCCTGGGCGACACCGCCCGCGCCCTGGCGGTGATGAAGCAGATCAAGGTCCTCGGAGTGCGGTTGTCCTTGGACGATTTCGGCATCGGCTACTCCTCGCTGGGCTACCTGCGGCATTTCCCGGTCGACATCGTAAAGATCGACCGGAGCTTCACGGCGGACCTCACCACCGATGAGGCCACCCGGTCCATCGTCCGAGCCGTCATCGACCTCAGCCAGGTCCTTGATCTGACCGTCGTCGCCGAAGGCGTGGAAACGCTCGCCGAGCTCGATCAGCTCGCCGCCCTTGGCGTGGATCAAGCTCAGGGCTACCTTTTCGGCCGCCCACTGCCCAAGAATGAGTTGCCGGACTTCGTCAACGACCAGGCCCTGACGGCCACCTGACCCCGCTACCACTGCGGGTACTGGCTACCGCGGTGTATTCGCCCACTGCGGGAAAGCGCCCGGATCAGCCGCCGAGTTCGGCTGCGGGTCGACCCCAACCGGGCATCCGGTAGGGCCCGAGGATTACCTTGTCGCCGGGATACGGCTTGACCCGGCTACTGCCGGCGGATCCAGTGACGCGCCCGGGTCGAGCGGTTCTCAGCGCCGATGCGGCCAGGTCGTCGTGTCAACGCCCGGGCGTCGGCTCCGCGGTGCCCGCATCGTCGCCCAGGTCCAGGTCTCTTTCATCGCCGGCCTGTTCGTCGACCGTGTTCCCTGTCGTCGGATCGTCGTCACTTTCGTCGGTGGAGTCCAAGTTCGGGTCCGGTTGCGTAGTCATAGCAGCAGCGTATGCGTCCGGTCTGCCTCAGGGCAGCTTGGCCACGGTCAGCAGCACCGCGGAGTCTTCCAGAGCGTGCAGACTGTGCCGGGCGTTGGGCACCTTCAACAGATCGCCCGCCCGGCCCTCCCAGGACTCGCCTTCGGAGGTCAATCGGACGCGGCCCCGCAGAACGTGCACCGTCGCCTCTCCGGGATTGTTGTGCTCCCCGAGCTCGGCGCCTGAGACCATGCCGATGACGGTCTGGCGCAGCACCCGCTCGTGGCCGCCCACCACCGTGTCGGCGGCGGGTCGGCCGCCATGGGCCGCCGCCAGCTCGAGTTGTTGACGGGCGACGGCGTCGAGCGAGATTCGTTGCATGGAAGCAGTATGCGCGGTGGGCATCCAGCCGGGAGATCTGGATCGTCAGCTCACCTGCAATGTCGCTCGCAGCTGCGAGCCCCGTCATCGTTCGGTGTCGGTCTCGGGGGACGCGGGTTGGGCGCCGTCCGTTGCCCGGTTCGCTGGGTGGTCGTCGTTACGCGCGAGCGCAACGATCTCACGGCTCAATCCAATGGTCGGCCCGTCGACCAGCTCCCAGGCGCGCGCAATTCCGACCAGGAAACAGACGATGACCAGAATTGCGATGGTCCGCACAGTGTCCGAGTCCGCTGGGTTGACGATCACCGTTGCTCCGGAGATCAGCTGGATCACGAAGGTGGCCATCAACACGAACAGGAACAGCATGTCGCGCAGGTCGCGCCACCGGATCCCGTGGACACGGATCAACGACAGGAGCGACCCGGTGATGAACATGAGGCCGAGGATCGCCACCACCAGCGCGGCCGGACCGACCTTGTTTCCGTCGATCAGCGCGAACAACGACACCGCGAGCGCGTTGGTGAACGCCGCCAGCGCCGCCGAAGCCCGGACACGATGGATCTGCGTGTTGCCCCGCTCGATCAGCCGCTCCTGGGAAACCGAGATGACGACGAACAGCAGGCCGATGAGCGCACCGGCCACACCCGCGCTGGCCAGGAAGAAGTCGTGAAGGCTTGCTGGTGTCATACCCCCATCCGGTGCAGAGGCATGACCATGGTGCAGACGCATGGCCGTAGTCGTGCAAACGCATGGCCGTAGTCGTGCGGACGCCTGGTCATGGTCGTGAAGACGGACGGTCATAGTCGTCCGGTTTTCCTTCGGCTTCACCTGTGGCGCCCGTCGGTCGAGGGGCAGCCAAGGGATAGTCGAGGAACAGCCGGTCAATAGGGTGGCCAGATGCGCGACAGTCGATATCTCGGTGAAACGTTCTCGCTCGACGGCCGCGTGGCGGTGGTGACCGGCGGCAGCTCAGGCATCGGGCGATCCATCGCCCGCGCCCTCGCCCTGGCCGGAGCCGGCGTCGTGATCATCGCCCGCACGGACACCGCACTGTCCGCGACGACGAACGAGCTCACCTCGTCCGGCTGCCGGGTCGCCCACGTGCGCGGTGATCTCGGCTCGCGCGCGGGCGCGCGCTCGCCGGCCGAGCAGGCAGCCGAAGTGTTCGGCGAGCCGGACATCCTCGTCAACTCGGCCGGTATCAACATCCGTCCCCCGATGGACAGCCTGGATGACACCGTTTGGGACCGGACCATGGCTGTGAACCTGGAGGCGCCGTACCTGCTGGGGCAACGGTTCGGACCGGGCATGGCCGAACGCGGCTTCGGGCGCATCGTCAACATCAGCTCGCAGCAGGCTTTCCGGGCCTTCGTGCGCAGCGGCGCCTACGGCGTCTCGAAGGGGGCCCTGGAGTCACTGACTCGGTCACAGGCCGAAGCGTGGTCGCCCTTCGGCGTCACCTGCAACACACTCGTGCCGGGGTTCGTCATGACGCCACTCAATTCCGAGCTCTCCTCCGATCCCGCCGCGGTTGCGGCGCTGGCCGCGCGCACCATGATCGGCCGCAACGGCCGCGCTGACGACTTTGCCGGACCTGCGTTGTTCCTCGCCAGCAATGCCTCCGCCTACGTGACCGGCCAATCGCTGTTCGTCGACGGTGGCATGTCCGTGCACTGAATCACGACCGCACCTTTCGCTCGCGGCTCAGCGATCCGACCACCGGCCGATAGGGGTGTGCAATTGGGGATCACCTATTCTTATCGCGTTCGCCGCCGCCCCGGAATTGCCTGCTGCCCGACTTCCCCTGTCCCATGGTTTGAATTCGTTCGGTCAAGCTCTGGCCGGTCGCGGCGAAGGCACCGCCGAAAGTTGCGGAAGCCGGCGATGACGAGAATCCAGCCGAGAATGACGAACAGCCGTCGGTGTTGTAGACCGCATTCGTCGTCGGAACCCCGGGTAGGTTTGCGGAATGAGCTTCGTTCGCGACTACGACGCCTGGCACAACCGTTACGACGATCCAGATTCGGATTTGTCCTGGAGACTGCGGACGGTGCAGCGGTACATCATCGGTGCGGTGGATCGAAGCTCCGGTCCGCTGACGATCCTGAGTAATTGCGCCGGTGATGGTCGAGATCTGCTCGGTGTTCTGGCCCGACGTGACGACGCCCATCGATTCCGGTTGACGCTGATCGAACTGCACCCGGTGCTCGCCGACCGGGCTCGATCAACCGCGGCTGCTCCGAACGCCGGCCGCGACCGTCGAAGTTCGCAGTATCGACGCCGGAACGACCGACGCGTATGCCGGAACGGTACCGGCCGACTTGGTTCTGCTGGTCGGGATCTTCGGCAACATCAGCCACGATGATCTGGCACGG
>JAABUI010002329.1_pt1 | contig 10556 bp, 11 predicted proteins | sample 5559111 | NCBI WGS metagenome assembly JAABUI01 (sample SAMN10711870, study PRJNA513365) | rock metagenome | isolation source: Antarctica rocks | place: Antarctica: Victoria Land, Buttleship Promontory
CGCGGCGATGGTTATCGGCGGGGTCGCTTCGGTCCGGTCCGGTCGGCGGCGGTGGCCATTGTTGCTGCTGCTCGGTTCCCTAATGTGGCCGTTGGTCAACGGCCCGCTGGAGGGGCCGGTGCTGTGGGTGCCCATTCCCGGTCACGGGTTGACCGTGTCGGATCTGCTCACGCCCATCGGTGCGCTGGCCGCGGTCAGTGGGCTGCGGCGGATTTCGCGGCGTCGCCGAGCCGAGCAGCTCTCGGCAGCACCAGCCACCGCAGACACGCCCGCTCCGGCAGTGCCGTCCGGTCATCGCAACGCCGCCCCGGGAATCCGGCCATAATGCGCAAGGGTCAAGGGGCACCCGATGATCCGGCGCGTCAGCAGTCGGTACGCCCGGTCTGGTCGGACTTCGCCGCATCCCATGAGCCGGCCGACCGGCCGGGCATCGGGAACATCCCGGCCGTACCGGGCGACGCGCGTCCGACGGCGACCGGCTATCGATCGGGCGAGGCGCCGGCATCTGTAGGAGCTGCGCCGGGGCGGGTCGGCGATCCGGCGATGAGGCGTCGTCGAACGGGCCTGTTCGCCGGCAAACTCGTCGCCGTCGCCCTTTCGGTGGCCCTGTTCGTGGGATGGGCGCTGGTGTGGGGTTTCGCCGCCACCGCCACCACCGCGGTGGCCAGCAGCAGCGGTGTCAGCAACGCCGGCGAGACGGGTGTGCTGTTCCGCGGTGGGCTCAACATTTTGCTGGTCGGTTCCGATTCCCGGACCGATCAGCTGGGAAACCCGCTGACGGCAACGGAACTGGCCGACGTCAGCACCCAAGCCGACGGTGGCGGCGTCAACACCGACACGATCATGGTGGTGCACATCCCGCCCGGCGGCGGTCGGGCCACCGCGGTGTCCTTGCCCCGCGATACCTGGATCCCCCGGTCAGTCACCACCACCGTCAAGGGCCCCTACAGCGACGGCACCCAGGGCGTCTACAAACCGAACAAGATCAACTCCTTCTACGGGGCGGCGAAGTTCTACATCGAGCAACACCTGGCGACGTCCGTCCCGGACGGTCCCGCCCGGACCCCGGCGTCCAACGAGGCCGGCCGGGCCATGCTGATCAGAATCGTGCAGGGGTTCACCGGCCTGAAGATCGATCATTACGCCGAGGTGAACCTCATCGGGTTCTACCAGTTGTCGCTGGCCCTGGGTGGGGTCCCGGTCTGCCTCAACCACGCCGTCAACGATCCCTACTCCGGAGCCGATTTCAAAGCTGGACCGCAGGAAGTCTCCGGCAAAGCGGCCACGGCGTTCGTCCGGCAACGGCACGGACTGCCGCAAGGCGACCTGGACAGGGTGCGCCGACAGCAGGCCTTCCTGGCCGGCGCCACCAGCAAGATGCTGTCGGTGGGCACGTTGACCTCCCCGGCCAAGCTGGCCGCGCTGCTCACCGCCGCCAGCAAATCACTGGTCCTGGACAACGGTTTTGACCTGTTGAGCTTCGCTGGGCAACTGGCCGACCTCTCCGGCGGCAACGTCACCTTCCAGACGATGCCCACCCACGGGGCCGATGCCGTTCATCCCGACGCGCTGGCCACCGACCCGGCCGAGATCAAGACGTTCTTCGCGGCCCTGGACCGCCCCGCCGCGGCGCCGGCGCCTATGCCGGTCGCGCCGGCGCCATCGCTGAAGTTGTCCTCGGTCACCGTCGACGTCCAGAACGCCACCGACACCGCCAGGGCGGCAGCGACGGTGGCCGACTCGCTGATAGCGGCGGGATTCACCCGCGGACAGATCACCGACTTCCCGGGTATCACCGCCGCCTCCCAGCACGCCGGCACCATCATCGCCTACCCGGTCGGCGGCCAAGCCGCCGCGGCTGCGGTCAGCACCGTGCTGCACGGCAAAGGCCACCCGCGCCAAGACGCTTCCATCCCGCCGGGTCACATCCTGATCATCGCCGGGCAGGACCTGACCGCGCCGACCCCCGCAAACCCCGCCCCTGCCCCTGCCCCACGACCGACTCCCACCGCCGTGGCGCCGGCGCCGGCGCACCCTGGCCCCTCGGCCATCACCGCCCACACCGTCGGTTGCGTCAACTAGATCCGCTGGACATCGCCGTGGTGGCCGCCGCCGCATTGGGCGGTTGTATCGGGTTCCTGTGGTGGAACGCCCATCCGGCGCGGATCTTCATGGGCGACTCCGGTTCGCTGGCGCTGGGCGGACTGATCGCCGGCCTGTCGATCCTGTCCCGGACCGAGCTGCTGACGGTGGTCATCGCCGGACTGGCGGTGGCGGAGATGCTTTCGGTGGTGTTGCAGATCGTCGTCTACAAGACCCGCAAGGTGCGGGTCTTCAAGATGGCTCCGTTCCACCACCACTTCGAGGTCGGTGGCTGGACCGAGACCACCGTGATGGTCCGGTTCTGGCTGCTGGCGGCCATGTCGGCCGCTCTGGGGGCCGGGCTGTTCTATGCCGAGTGGCTGTCCCGCACCGGCGGCTGAAACCGGGGAGGCGCGGTCGCCGTGTGTTCGCTCAATCGGGTTGCGTGTGACGCGAGGGGCGGGGTGTGAGTCGGTGGCCGACGATCAGCAGCGCTGCCGCCAGGGCCACCGAGACGCCACCGGAGATCAGCAGCGGCACCCGGCCGGCCTCTCCCCAGGCCAGGCCGGCCCACACGCCGGCGATCAGCACCGCGCCCCCGGTCAAACCCTGGTAGAGGCCCTGGGTGGCGCCTTGCTGCCCGGGCGGGGCCAAGCCGGCGATCCAGGCCTTGCCGACCCCATCGGTGGCGGCGGCGAACCCGCCGTACAGCGGCAGCAGCACGAACACCCACCCGGGCGAGCTGACCAGCCCCAACCCGAGATAACCGACCGCGAAGAAGACCAGACCCGCGGCGAAGACCAGATGTTTGGCAATCCGGTCGGACAAGGCACCCGCCGGGTAGGCCAGGAGCGCATAGAACAGGTTGTAGGCGATGTACGCGGCGATCACATTGCCGGTGGACAACCCCAGATCGTGGGCGCGTAGCAGCAGCAACGCGTCGGGGAAGTTGACCAACGAGAACACCGTCAGCACCGCGATCAACGACCGCAGCCGCTTCGGCATCGGCGTCGCAGCTGCCTTGACGGGTTTGACCGACGGTGTGGTGGCGGTCCGGTCTTCCCGGACCGCGCGGACCAGCGCGACGGAGATCACCGCCGGGATGACCGCGATGATCAGCAACGGCCGGATCCGGTGGCCGAGCAGCTCGTACAGCAGCAGACCCACGGCCGGCCCCACCACAGCGCCCAGGGTGTCCATCGCCCGGTGCACACCGAAAATCTTTCCCCGGTGCGCCGGGTCGGCGCCGACCAGCAGCAGCGCATCCCGAGGAGCTCCGCGGATGCCTTTGCCGAGGCGATCAACGCTGCGGGCGACCAGCACCATCGGCCACGTCCCGGCCACCGCCAGGATCAACTTCCCGACCGCGGCCAGGCCGTAGCCCGCGGCGATCAGCGGGCGTTTCGCGGTCCGATCCGCGGCCCGCCCGGACAACACCTTGGTCACCGACGCCACCCCCTCGGCGACGCCTTCCACCACCCCCACCACGGCTGCCGGGGCGCCCAGGGTCACGGTCAGGAAAATCGGCAGGATCGGATACAGCAATTCGCTGGCCGCGTCCTGCAGGAAGCTGACTCCCGACAACACCCGAACGTTGGGAGTCAGCCAGCCGCGCCGCCCCGCCGGTTCGACCGTCGCCGATTTCCTGGCCACTGGGCGCTCCTTCGCTGTTCGGATCAACCTTCACGGTTCTTGACAATGCGGGGAATCCCGCCGCACCGGGGCCAGCCGGCGTCTGGTCGCCGCTGTCGGACGGCGGACATTGGTCAGCGCAACGCCAGGACCAGGAAAGAGCCGGCACCGGCGAGAAGGCAGTACAGCGCGAACGGGACCAGCGTGCGGGTACGGAAGTAGCGGTCCAAGAACCGCACTGCCACATAGGCACAGATGAAGGAGGCGAGGCTGCCGGCCAGGATCTGACCGTGGATCCCGGCACCCAACGGGCCCACCAGGTTCGGGATTTTAAGAGCGCCGGCAGCGAAAATCACCGGGGTGGCCAGCAGGAACGAGAACCTCGCCGCGTCCCGATGGGAAAGTCCCTGGGTCAGCCCGACGACCATGGTGACGCCGGAGCGGCTCAGCCCCGGCAACAGAGCCAGGATCTGCGCGCAGCCGATCACTACCCCCCGCTTGAAGGTCATGGTGGCCAACCGCTGATCGGACCGCAGGTCCGCCTCCGGCCCTTCCACACCGGCGTCCAGATCAGCGGCTTGGGCGGAGCCGGCGGATCTGTCGGCGGGGGCACCGCCCGGGGCGGCCGGTACGCCGACCGGCGCCCGGCGGCGGAGCCGTTCACCCAGCAGCAGCACCAGCCCGTTGGCGAACAGGAACGCCGCCGCCGGCATCGGCTTGCCCAGCACGGTACGGAACAGGTGCTCCAGCAGCAGCCCGGCGATGCCCACCGGAATGGTGGCCAGCACGATCAGCCAGGCCAGCCGCTGGGAATCGGTGGCAATCCGCCGGTCCCGGATCGAGGTGAAGAAACCGCCGATGATCCGCACCCAATCCCGCCACAGGAACAGCAGTAACGCCAGCGCGGTCGCCACATGCAACCCGACGATGAACGCCAGATACGGCGATTCCGGGGCCGACACATCTAGATCCTTCGCCCAGGAACCACCGATCAGCGCCGGAAGTATCACCGAATGACCCAGGCTGGAGACCGGGAAAAGTTCAGTGATCCCCTGCAACGCGCCGACGACGACGGCCTCCAGATACGACAGTGTGCTCACCGGTGATACCCAGCGATCGACCCGTCCGCGGCGGCCTGCCGTGTGCGCGGTAGGGCCGCACGATGTGCAGTCATGCGACTTTTCCCATCGGTCGTCAACGCCGGAACCACGAAGCCGCAGTAGTACTACACTCAACCGTAGTAGGTGGAGGTTACCCGATGAGGAGTACTGCGGTAAAAAGCAGAAGGCGAACAACCGATGTCGACCCGCGGTGAGCCCAGCGGCTTGGAACACCAGGTCTTAGCCTTGGTTGCCGGTGCCGGCGGTCCGGTCACCGTGGCGCAGGTCCAACAGGCGCTACCCGGACGCCGGGCCTACACCACCGTCATGACCACACTGAGCCGGTTGGCCGGCAAGGGAGCGTTGCGCCAGTCCCGTGAGGGCCGCGCCTACCGATACACCCTGGCCGCACCCGCCGATGCCCTCGAGGATGTGGTCGCCGCCCGGCAGATGCGGCGACTGCTGGAAGTCGGCGCCGGCAAGGCCGGTGTGCTGGCGCGATTCGTCGCCGAACTCGGTCCGGAAGAGGAGCAGCTACTGGCCGCGCTGCTCGCCCATCCCGACACCGCCGGGGAAAGACCGTGATGGTCAGCGTGGTCCGCCGGTGCACCAGACCTCTACTGACGTTTCGCCGACTGATTCGACGCGGGCGTCGCGGCCAAGCACGACGGCCGCTGAGCCGGAACCTGTTGGTGTGCGGGGGTCAGTTTCCTGCAGGACGCGGCCAGTGAACTGCTGTACCACGACGACCGACGCCCAGCTGGGGCCAGCGTCCCGCACGGCCGCACCGCCGCATCCGCCGGGGGTTGATGTGGGTCAGCATCCCCGGGCCGACCGGGGCGCCGGATCCAGTTGTAACGCCGCGGCGTAGTCGGCGGCGCCCTGGTGCGCAGTGAGCGCGCCCACGGCGACCAGCCGGTCAAGGACGTGCTGCTGCCGTCGCCGGGCCAGCGTCAGGTGGGTGATCGGGTTGTAGTTACTCGGGGCCGGCAGCAGGCCCACCAGCATCGCGGCCTGCCCCTGGGTCAACTGGCTCGGCAGGACGGCGAAGTATCCGCAGGAGGCGGCGTGCAGGCCGTAGAAGCCCGCACCGAAATACACGGCGGCGGCGTACATCTCCAGGATCTGCTCTTTGGAGTAGGACGCATCGAGCTTGACCGCCACCGCCACTTGGGTCACCTTGTCGGCGATCGGCCCGTGCCCGGAGGTGTAGAACTGTTTGGCCAGCTGCTGATCCAGGGTGCTCCCACCCTGGTCGACTCCGCCGCGCAGGGCGGTACTTGCTGCTCGCAGGGCGGTACTTGCTGCTCGCAGTGCCCCTTGCGGGTCGATGCCGTGATGGGAGTAGAACCGGGCGTCCTCGGAGGCGACGAGTGCTCGAGCGAACAACGGGGGCACCGCGCCGGCGGTATCGACGGTGCCGTGGGCGGCGGCCAGAGCCTGGATCTGGGCTTCGGCGTCGCCGCCGGAGGGGGTCAGCACCGCCAGAGTGGTGACGCCCAGCACCGCGGCCAGCACCATCGACCCCACCGTCGACAGGCCTCGGCGCAGCCACCGCACCCACCTACGGTGATACGCCGTGCGCTGTGCCCGCCGATCGGCGACGGCATTGCGCATCAACATGACTGGTTCACCGCGGTGGCACGGTGGGGCTCAGACCGGCTGCGGTCTTGATGTTCTCGTCCGGGTAGGTCGATGATCCTGCTCATCGGGCGGTCCGCGGTGAGCAGCAGGCACAGCAACGCAGTACCCAGGGCCCAGCCGGCCAGGACGTCGGTGAGCCAGTGCACGTCCAGGTACAACCGGTCCACTCCGATCAGCAGCGCCCACATCACGGCCAGCCCCTGGCCCAGGCGCCGCACCACCCGGCCGGCGTGCTGCCCGATCAGCCACGCCGCCACACCGCTCAGGACCACCGCGGTGGTGGTATGCCCGGAGGGAAAGGAACTGCCCCCGACATGCACGGCCCGCACCTCCTCGCCGGGACGGCCTCGGCCCAGCAGCAGCTTCCCGGCCCCGACACTGACACCCACCACCATCACCGCCGCCGCCGCGATCAGCAGGGGCCGCCACCGCCGGGCGCGCCTGGCCACGACCGCGGCCAGGATCAGCAGAGCGCCGGCCTGCACCGGGACCTGGCCGATCGCACTGACCAGCTCGGCCACCTGGTAGAGCGTCCCGTGCGGCACACCTGCGGCCAGATGGCTGACCGCAAGGTCGGCGCCGGTGAGTGGACCGGCCAGCACCACCTGCAAAACCAACAGCAGGAACACCACCGCGCCGCAAACACCGAGCGTGCCAAGGAGGTGTTCGGTGCGCACGCTGCGGCGCAGGAGTTGCCAACCGGGCCGGGTCGTCAAGGCCAGCACACCCAGGAGCACCAACGTCACGATCAGCACCCGGAACGGTGCGCCGACCTGCCCGCCGGTCCAAGTACCCAGCGTGAACACCGCGGCCAGCACACTGACCCACCGGACCGGCCAGGCGCACATCGCCTGTTCCAGTTGCTCCCACTGACGGCGCGGCCGGGTTGGGGCAGCCACCAGGTCACCGGAAAAGCACTCAAACCCGGCCGCGACCCGATCGGTGCCCGACGGGTGCTGCGCCGGGCCGACCGGGCTGGTTTTCTCCACGAACATCACCCCAAGGTACTACAAGGTGTAGTTTACTGGGGATGTGGTCAAACACGTGACGGCGGTATGACAACAGGGGACAGGACGGCGATGCGAGGACGCGGCGGCAAGGGCGGTGAAGCCGCCCACAAACGGGCCAACGGCGCGTTGGAGTCCGAGGTGCTCGGGGTGCTCTGGGCCGCGGACGGGCCTCTCACTCCGGCGCAGGTGCAGCAGGCATTGACCGACTCCGGCATCAGCGCGTTGGCCTACACCACGGTTGCGACCATTTTGATCCGTCTGCTGGACAAGGATCAGGTGCGCCGCGGGGCCGCCGGCCGCAGTCACGTCTACAGCCCCACCCGGGACGCCGCCCAATACGCAGCTCAGCGGATGCGGGACGTCCTGCACGATGTGGTCAGTGCCGGGGTGGACCAGACCAGTGTGCTGCAACACTTCCTGGCCGGAATGGACGCCGCCGATCCGGCGGTGCGGCAACTACGCCACCAACTCCAGGAACTGGCGTGGAACCCACCGTCTCCGGAGCAAAGCCGATGAGGCTCTCGGTGTACCTGCCGCTGGCGCTCAGCATCGTCCTGGCGGTCCTCTCACCGTGGGTGGCGCAGCGGTTACCGCCGCGAGCGGCGACCAGGACCCTGACCGCGGCCGCCGCCGCAGCCGGTGCCGCTGGTGTCTGGAGTCTGTCGCTGCTGGCCGCCAGCGCCGTCGGGTGGTTGTCGCAGTGGCCCGGCGATGCGGAGATCTCGCGGCTGCGTTGGATCCGCTCCGACCCGATCCCACCTTGGGCCGGTGCCCTGGCCGCGGCGGCGCTGCTGGTGTCCGCAGTGCAGCTCATCCGCACGGCCCGCCGTCAGCGCCTGGATCTGCGCGCCGCGGAACAGCTGTGCCAAAGCGCCCCTGACACCGAACTGCTGATCGTTCCCGGCGAGCATCCCAGCGCGATCGCCGTTCCCTCCCGGGACGGTGGCCGCATCATGGTCACCGCGGCGATGCTGCACGCTCTCTCGGCCACTGAACGGCGGGTGATGTTCGCCCACGAACGGGCCCACCTGCAGCACCGGCATCACCGCTACCGCCGGATCGCCGCGCTGGCCGCCGCGGTCAACCCGCTGCTGCTGCGGGTCCGCAACGATGTCGCCTACACCTGCGAACGGTGGGCCGACGAAGAAGCAGGACTGGCCTGCGGGGACCGGCGCCTGGCCGCGCAGGCACTGGCCCGGGCCGCCGTGGCCGCCGCCCGGCGCCCGGGCACCGCGCTGGCCTTCGAGCGGCTCAACGTGCTCGCCCGGGTCCAGGCGCTGCGACTCCCACCCCCGAAGAACTGGCCGGCGATGATCGCGGTGTGCGCGGTGATCGCCGCGGCCGCCGCCGCTGCCGCCGGTGATGCCACCATCGCGTTCGCCCGGTTCCTGGCCGCGGTGACCCCCGCGGTGCAGGAACTGGCCCGAAACCTTGGCCTGTAGAAACCGCACTTACCCGATCCACCCCGCTCGCCGACATCGACGTCGACGCAGGCACCCCCGTTTTGCGCCGGTCACCCACACCAGACACGCTGCGCTCCAGCACCTTTCGCAGTGTCTGATATGGACCAGGCGTCTGGAAAATCGACCTCAGGAGAGACCCATGCTCGGCCACAGCCACGAGCACCCCGCGCCCCGATTCAGCGTCGTGATCCCCGCCTTCAATGAGGCCGGCTACCTCCCTGCATGTTTGCAGTCACTGGCGCGTCAGGATTTCACCGACGCGGTTGAAGTCATCGTCGTGGACAACAACTCCACCGACCGGACCGCCGAGATCGGCCGCGCCCATGGAGCCACCGTCCTGCACCAAACCCGTCCCGGAGTGTGCTGGGCCCGGCAAGCCGGCACCCTGGCCGCCCGCGGGGAGATCGTCATCTCCACCGACGCCGACACGGTCTTCACCCCAGGATGGCTCACCCAGATCGACCGGAAGCTGCGCGCAGATCCTGACTGTGTCGCCGTGGCCGGCCCGTGCCAGTTCCAAGGAGCGCCCCGGTGGGCCGCGATCTACACCTGGCTGGTGTTCCACATCGTGCACCTCGTCGCCACCATCACCGGCCGGGTGATCTACGGTTCCGCCACCAACATCGCTTTCCGCAAGAGCGAGTGGACCGGCTACGACACCACCGCCACCCAGGGCGGCGACGAATGGGGCCTGCTGCGGGCGTTGCGCTCCCGCGGCCGCATCGCCTTCGACCTGAGCAATCCCACCTTGACCTCCGCCCGGCGGCTCCAGCATGGCCTGGCCTACAACCTGCTGGTCACCTGCCTGTACTACTACCTGCTGGCCTACCTGCTGAACCGGCTGCTACGCCGCACCGTCATCGGGACCGCACCGGCGTTTCGTCACGACAGCACGACCATGGCACCTCGTGGACGCACCTGGACCATCGCCGCCGCGCTCGCCGTCACCCTCGTCCTCACCATCGGCATCGGCGGTTTGATCACCCACCTGGCCGACCAATGAGCCGCCCCACCGCGCCCGGCTCACTGCCCGTCACCGCGAACCCCGCAGACGCCGACGCGGGCACCCAACTGCGGACCGCCCGACGCCGTTCGATACGCGAGGCGCCCCTGGAACTGCGGCGCATCGACCCCTGGGCGATGCTCAAGGTCAGCCTGATCGTCAGCATCGTGATGTTCTTCGTCTGGATGCTGATCGTCGCCGTACTGTATCTGTCCTTCGGCTCCCTGGGCGTATGGGACAACGTCAACGGCACCTACGCAACGCTGGCCACCACCAACCCCGGCCCGCTGATCTCCGCCAACGGGGTATTCATCGTCGCCGCCATTTTGGGGGCGATCAACATCCTGCTGTTCACCACCCTGTCCACCGTCGCCTCGTTTTTGTACAACGCCGCCGCAGGAGGCGTAGAGGTCACCCTGGCCGAAAGGTCATGACGCCCAGGGCGCGGTTACCGCCAGCGCGCCGCACCCTGCCCGACGGGTCCACAGCGCTCGCATCATGGATGTAACGAATGTTACGGAGGATGAAGGAGCATCAGTAATAAAAGTCCAGTTCAGGTGAGGCATCCAACCCGCGTAGCCGATGACATGGAAGGCAACCGCATGATGGCAAAACGCACTGT
>JAABUI010002330.1_pt1 | contig 10554 bp, 7 predicted proteins | sample 5559111 | NCBI WGS metagenome assembly JAABUI01 (sample SAMN10711870, study PRJNA513365) | rock metagenome | isolation source: Antarctica rocks | place: Antarctica: Victoria Land, Buttleship Promontory
ACTATCCGAACCGCGTGGTGTGTGGGGTAAGCAATAATAGGTAACGCGGAAGGGAGCTCCTGGTCCAATTCGGCATGGTTTAAGAGAGCGCACTGTCAGATCTCCACGAGCGCCACATGCACAGCGGGATGGTCCAAGAGGATTGGATGTTCAATGCAGATAATTGATGTCATCGGCGTTCGACTCGAGTTTCGAATCCCGTTGCGACGGGACAGGATTCGAGTAGCGAATAGGAAAGGTTCCTTGAATGTCCATCGCAGAGTCTGCCATGTTCTCCATCTGATTTAGTATCGTCACGAGTCATGTAACCCTCTCCTGCGTCTGTCTCTGACCCTCGGTTTCATGATGTCGTATTGCCACTGCGGTTGACATGCATCATCGAGCCTCACCTGGACGTCGCGCCAAAGGACAGGGATGGGCAGGAGATGATTGGGAGATGGATATTGTCTTATGGTGGTGAAGATTCAGCCTTACGGCATTTAAATCAACTGCCGCTAGCATCCGTTCTCAAGAGTCAAAACTTGGAGTGTGTGGGGAAATAGACATCTTAAAGCCTTAAGAAGCCTTTTTGTGCATGAGGACCCATTGTCATGTTTCCATAATATCGACAGAGCTCTATATGTATCATATGGACCGCCTAACCCTCTGCAACAAGCACCCCCCTATACCTCATCTCCCCCCTCTCCAACCTCTCAAACGCCCCCTCAATCCCCTCCCTACTCAGCGGAAACCTCTCAATCACAGGCCGAATCCCATGCCTAGCTGCAAACTCCAGCATCTTCACATGCACCGCCCTCGCCGCGACAAGACTGCCCTGGATCCGTACCCCGCTCAGGATAAGCGGCATGTACGGTATCGATAGATTTTCGAAAGATACGCTGAGGGGGAAGATGGTTGCGCCGGGTGCGAGGATGGGTTGGTAGAGGGTCCAGTCGGGCTGCTGAGATGTGGTCACGAGTAGACGATCGATGGGTTGAGAGAGCTTGAGTTCCGTGACTCCTTTCGTGGCGTAGAACTCAGTCGCACCCAGCTTCATCGCTTCCTCTTTTTTGCTATCCGTCCCGCTAAACACCACAACCTCACACCCCATCTTACTCGCAAACTGAATAGCCAAATGTCCCAGTCCCCCCACACCAATGACACCAACGCGATCGGTGGGCCGCGCGCCGTACATCTCCAAGGCATTGAAGACGGTGGCGCCACCGCATTGCAGCGGGGCTACGTATTCGCTGGGGATGGAGTCGGGGGTCTTGAAGAGGAAGGCTTCGCGCCAGACGGCGTGGGAGGCGAATGAGCCGGCGGAGAGGTTGCCGGTGCCGTACAGGATGCGAGAGGGGCAGAAGGTTTCGTGGCCGGTGAGGCATTGGTGGCAGTGGCCGCAGGTGGAGTGGATGTAGCCAAAGCCGACTCTGTCACCACTGGATTCGCGACGGTCGTGTGAGTGGTGGGGTTTTGGGATTTTGGAAATGTGGTGGAAGGGTGGGCTTACACTTTCAGAGTGTGAACCTCGGGTCCTGTTTCTTGGACCACGCCTGCGCCTTCATGACCTAAGACTTGATCCGCGGATCGGTAATGTTCATCTGTTCCGCAGAGACCGCTATGCGTGATCTTGACGACCACCTGGTCGCCCTTCAGAGGGTCTTGATGGGTTGTTGATTCTTTGATCGTTCCATCCTTGGATCCCTTGTAGACGGTGAAGTCGGCACCTGTCCCACTGCCCATTATGGTCGTAGGTTAACTTGAAGACGAGGCTTAGTCTTTTGGAGGCTTTCTTGGGCAATGTCCTGCGGTTCACACAGGTATTTGAAAAGGCTCGAAGTCTTGCTGACGGTGGCTCTCCTACCAGGACGGAACCCATGGCGCTTATATATCTTGTCTAGATGCTGAAGAGGGTCCGGCGTTAGCGGATACGAAATCGACATTTCAAAGCATAATGGGTGACAATTTGTGGGTTTTCTGAAAAGCAATGACGTTTCACGCATAAAAAGTAATATCGGATTAGTTGAAGACCTCGGTGGAACTAAGAAGAACACTTGACCACTAAGAGTGTTACACTGCCAAATTTTCACGAGCAAAATAAAATCGACATTTTAGAATGTCGTGCTTAGAAATTGTGGGTTTTCTGAAAAGCAATGACGTTTCACGCAAGGAAAGTAATATCGGATTAGTTGAAGACCTCGGTGGAACTGAGAAGAACACTTGATCACTAAGAGTGTTGCACTGCCAAATTTTACCGAGCAAATCACATCAATCACATCAATCGTCTTCATCATATGGTATCAGCTGCAGCAGCAGGAGTGCCGCAACTGCCATTCTTCACGTAGCGACCTGGACCAAAGGCCACGCGGGAGAAGTATCGAAAGTTCGCCGGACGCTAGCCCAATGCGTCGTAGGCAAGCTGATCAAGCATATTTTCAATCAGCGTATCAAGAGGAAGCGTTTGATCAAGCCCATCTAGCGATAAGAAATCAGTCTTGATGCAGGACATGGCGGAATGGTGAATTGAAATCCGGGGAGATCATTCGTCAAATAGTATCGATCATTCGGACGCTGTATGCTCGCTGAACCGCACCGCAACAAATCCAGATCCCGATTTCACAATTATCCAATTCTAATGCCTCATATACATCATAACCTCACCACGCATCCTCCCTCTCCCGATTCCCCCTCGTATCAGAAAGCTCATAAACCTCCGGCGCAGCAGACAACTCCATCGCCGACTCCTTCGCCCCACCCTTCCTGTCCACCGCCGGTAATTCCCCCACATACTGTCCCTGCGCCGGCCCATCTTTCTTCAATAGGGGACTTATAACCCCGTCGCCGCTATATGCCAATGTCTCCGTACCTGCAGGCGTGAATGGGTAGGCCGAATTGACGGGCTGTTCGTGCGTCGAGATGCCGTCGACAGGTTGGTAACTTCCCATTCCGGTCTCGCTGAAGGGACCGTTGTAGTATGGGTTTGGCGTGATGGCGGTACCGGTGACGCCGTGCCGCTTATTGCGTCGGTGGCGGTGGAATATTACGTTGCTGTAGATTAGGGAGCCGAGGAAGGCGAAACTGTAGTTCATGAGCGATGATGTCCGCTTCGCTTGGAGAGGTGGGGGGATACGGACAATAGGATCCCGAATATGATGACGCCGTATGTGTTTGTGGTATTTACTTGAGGTCTCCCCTCCTGCGACATGATACCGCGCGCTATCGCATTCATGAACAGCGCAAACCATATCGTCGTCTTGACCACCTGAAAAATAAGATACGCATGCGGTTTCAGTCTCCGCCGGGCGAAGAGTATGATTTCTGCGACGTCAAGCACTACGCAGGAAGCGCAAAGGATGAGAATTAAGACTTCGGAACTGTGCGATGTTAGCGCTGCAACTGTACGTGTAGAATAGAACTAGGGTCTTTGGGGAGGGAGGGAGCGTACACGGTGAACAATTCAGGCGCAGCGACTACGAGCATGATGAAAATGATGAAGACGAAGAGCATGAGCACGAGCTGGACGACCCAGAAGGGTATCAGAACTCGCTTGAGCCATGGTGCGGAGTGAGGGGTTGGCATTGTATTTTGTCAAAGCGAAAGCGACAGTGGAGAGCACTCAATCGACCATGTGCTCAAGGGCTCGAAGCAATCAACATCTTCGAAGACAGCACGCTTCCAAACGATGGAAAGATCAATCGAAACGAAAGTCGAAGTGAAGAACAGAAGCGGCAAGCAAATAGACTAAACGGTAACCCATGGCGGCGAAGCAACATGGCTGGCCTGAATCCAGATCCAACCTCAGGATGGGACCGATATCGTAGGTAGGGAAATTAGCCCTCTGAGCCCTAAATAGTACACCTCAGCCGCACCGTTTCACCTGGGATAGCGCTCCTTCGCTAAATCGAGTGTCGTGATTGGGCCGTGTGGGGCTGTGTAGACGGAAACATCACAATAATGTCTTGTATGGGAATCGGCAGGACCGATACCGTTACCTTGAATGCGAAGTGTAGGTCAAGAGATGAGCATAGTATCAAGCATGATGGGTGAAATGACTGAAAAGCATCTACAAGTACACCGCTTTATATTTTCCGCTGGTATGAACAAGCTTTTGGAAACACCAGCCATTCACCGATCTGATCGAGAAAAAATTGCTACGTATGCTCTCCTCACATCCATCATTCATAGGCCGTCATCCCCATTCCATCTCCCACCCCCTTGAAAAAGCCGAAAGATTGGATTGAAGGTGATGTTTTTGTACGCCCCTAGATGCCGCTGTGATGAACGCCGAGGGTCGATTGCTCGATTTGTTCTTCCCACGATTTATAGATAAGAAGCTTTGTTCGAGAAATGTGTATGACTTTAGAAGGTGACGTCCTCGGTGGAGGACGCAATTTGGTTTGGTGATCCTCGATATCTCGTGCGCTTGATGTCGCTCTTGGCTGGGCTGTAGCTACCTGACGAGGTGATGGGCCTGGGACCGGTGGGCTTGCGCTGGGGAGCGGCGCTGGACGCGGAGCGTGGAGAGTCATTGACCTTTTAACATCTGTTAGTATGTAGACATAGGAGAGAATGTTGAACTAGAAACTCACAGGATCGTTACTGGCAGAGCCATTGCTGTACCTCTGCTCAGGTTGCAGGTGTCCTGAACTCAGAGGGGAGGCAAAGGTCGGTTTGTTGTCTTTCGTAGCTATCTTGGGTGGTCGCGATGGTCCGGCCGGGATCAGTGGCCCATCATCCTTGACTTTTGGCGGGCGTGGTGGTGCAGCGGCCGAATTCTCGGAATAACCAGCATCGGAAATGGGAGACAAGTTCCCAGCATGTCCACTGTACCTCTTGCCAGGCCCAGGTACATAACGAGCAAGGGCAGGGTCAGAGCCGAATGTGTCGGACGTCGGAGATATTGGCGAACGGGAGCCATAGTTCTGGGCCTGTGATTCGAGATGGTGCTGATATCGATGAGTTGGACCAGGTCGAGGTTGGGGATGTTGCAGATTCATTGAGTTTCGGTGAGCCTGGTATTTTGGATCCTCCGATACTTGTGAGACTTGAGACGGGATAAGAGGGGAAGGTGGCCGAGTTTCTTGAGGAGTGATGTCTTCATCTTCGAAAGAGTCGTGAGAGCGGAGCCGGTCATCTCCTGTGTGATCATAGTGATCGTTGGCATCATATTGCTGCAAGTCACCAGAGCGAGACGCTTCCGAAAAAGGTCGTTCTCGACGTGAACTGTTCCTGAAATTGTCGCCGAAAGACGAGGCGGTTGTCTTTGACCACCGTGAGACTTTAGGAAAGAAAGATGAGCTACTCGATTTGTGCTTGCGGCTCTTGTCTGTCCCAGTCTTCGGGGTGTGCTCATTGCTTTGAGCCCCCGTTGGAACTTGCGTCTGCGGCGGAGTAGCCAACGGCACGGATCCAGTTCGAATGTTCTCCCTCGTGGGCGTAAGAAGCTGTTCGTTGTTTTCGAACTGATTGTCGAGCGCATCCTGCTCATGTGTCTCAAGTTCTTCATCCGCTTCAAGTACAGTGCTGACTCTGTTGTTCGATCCCCGGCGGCCGTCCCGATTCCTCATGGCACTGTTTCCCCGAGATGAAGGGTTGGAAAAGTAGCCAGATTGGCCTGTCGACCCAGTACCAGCTTGACCCTCTGGCTCATAGCCATCGGGACCTGCTGCACGTACATTATTATAGGAGTCCAGGCTATCTGCGCGAGTTGCCCCAGCACTAGTTTGTGCATTCTGTATAGTCTTCAGACCCTCAACTTCTCCCAGTAAATGGACCAACATCTCCTCGATCTTGCCAATATCATTCTGGTTGCGGCCGCTAAGACCCTTGAGAGCACGTCGAAAGACGTTACGTTTCTTGGCTTGCATATCATCTGCATCACCATCGGCTGAGGAGCCTTTCGGAAACCTGGGCGTTCCGAGAGGTTGAGGGCGTGGGCCACCGAGGATGATCTTTTGAATAGTGCGATCATGCTGCTTGTTTCCATGGTCTACCAGGATATCGTCCTGCTGGGCGATGAACTTCTTCATCTCTTCGAAAGAATTACGCATCTCAGCCGCACTCCTGACTAAAGTCACCAAGATCTCAGTATCCCGAGCATTGCGTTGGGCGTCTCGAACAGTAAGCTGTATGTCATTAGCATTCCATTCATTTCAGCTCTTCAGTAGGCACCTACGTGATCCATGAGTGCGACAATGTCCTTGGACTGAATCCTGTCAATCCCTCCACCAGTTGCGCTATCATAAAGCGGAGAGCCCATACCATGGGCCAAGCCATGTGAGGCGGTGCTCAAGTGTTTCGTATGACCTGGACCGACGAAGACATCGTCATCATCAATATTACCATCCATGCCAGTGTCATTAAAGGCTTTTGCATCCCTAAAGCTGATCTCGGGGCTACGTGGTTGGGGACCAGAGCCATAGCCCTCATCTTTTGGAGGACTAGGGATAGTCTGACGACTCATGTAAGAATCTCGATTAGGCCCAAAATCATTATTGATGTTGACACCCTCCTCATTCTCGTCTTGACCTTGGGACTGATATTCATCTTTGAGGGACGGATCTCTTGACATGCTTCGCTTCCTAGGAGACTGGCCTTGACTTGCGGTAGCCGCTGCTGTAAGGAAACCAGCTGCTGCGGCCTTGAGACTCTCATGTGCGCTTGAGTCCTTCGACTGTGTCAAAACCTCGCGTCTGGCCTGCGGTGGAGTTGGTTTATTGGGCCAATGATCAAGGTTGTCGTTTTGAAAGCCTCCCATGGGTCCTTGGATAATGGATGGGTTGGTGCTAATGTCGGAATCGGACAGGCCATGGCCAATTTCTGGAATAGGGTCGTCAGCCACTGGTAGGCCGCTTGCGCCCATCCTGATAGGCTCTTCGTCCTCATCCATAGACTTGGCAATGCTCTGACGGGGTGAGCCTGCGGCTGAGTGCTGCTCGTGCTCATTCATCTGTTCACGGTATGAGTCCTTTTCCAAATCCTGCCGCGGGATTTCGCGATCAACGCCTACCTCCCCTCCTTCGTGCGAGCCTGCAAAGGACTTCCCTTCCTGCTTTGAGCGCATAGAGATTGTTGAAGTGTCAAGTAACGAGGCGACTGCAGACTCGACCGCCATTGGAGTATGAACAAAATCGGGGTTTCTTCCACCATTTCCGCCTTGGAGTTCTTGAGCGGCCGTGACTTTGTCAAGATATGGAGCATCCATGCTATCATCCGTAAAATTAGTCATGTGCCTATAATCGACCGTGGGGTCCTTGCTCGAGTACCTATTACTCCCTTCCTCCATAGAGTCACGATAACGATCATTTTTCTCATGCTCTTGTTCCAGCCATTCGTCCATTGCAGGGTCTCTGTCCGATTCGCCTTCAGTGTACTGAGATTCTCGAAACCCGTGCTGGGCCAAAATATCTTCCCCAGGTTCGAAGTTTATACCTTTGGGTCTGTTTGAGCGACGCATGTCTACGCTAACAGGAGATCCTAGGGATTTCAGCGAAGTGGCAGAGCCCTTTTTCCCATGTTGCTTCAGCGATGATAGTGATGAAACGCTATGCCTATGCTTGAAAGAGTCGCGATTCGCTTCGCTCTCCTGACGACTCGAGACACTTTGTATCGGACTCAAACCTCGGCTTTCGTGCTGATAGGAATAATCATTTCCATCATACTGTCCGTAGTGGCCTGCTGAATGATGTCCAGCAAAAGCCCCAGCGCCTGCTGCAGCCGCAAGGGCTCCAGCTTCTGCCAGCTTAGAATCATGTTCCTCATCATGGTAGCTCCGCTCAGTATGCGGGCTATGATCGTGAAGATCGCCTTGGGAAACATTGCTGTGATACGTGCCCAAGCTCTTTTGAGCGCCTAGGGGCGTTCTCGTAGGTGTCCTTGAAGCGGGCGATAAGACCTCGCGCGGTGAGCCTCGAGAAACATGCCTTATCTCTGCCATTCGAATTTCTTCTGACGCAGAAGACGGCTCTTCTGTACGCTCTGAAAGAATTGAATCTCGCGTGATCTCTGAGCTGTGTATGTCACTTTGCATTGGCATTGGAGGCACAGCATGTTTGGTAAAAGCATCCTCGGTACTTTCCGCGATGCTGGCACTTCGGCTATGACTCTTACTGCTCTTTCTTCTTCTCCGTTCTTTTCTGTCAATGCTGGATCTCGAGTCATAGTGCTGTAGGTCATGTTCCTTGTGACGATTATGATGGTTGAGCGCGGCCGCTGTGAGGACTCCGCCAGCTATCCCTCCAGCGGCCGCATCCTTTAGCCGATGTCCATCTCTGCTCTTTTTTCGAGACGCTTTTTCTCCATCCCGAATCACAGTCTCTTCCGACATTTCACGCTCGGACCTACGCTCAGAAAGCGAGTCAGAATCCCTGTGCCGTCTGTTTTCTTTCCTGCCTTTGACCGAATCTCCCGATAAGAGAGTACCAGCATTGTTCTCGTCTCGGTTCAGGAAAACTTTAGGTTTTCCAGACACGTCTGGAGCGCTTGCATGCTTAGAAAGTTTTCGAGAAAGTTCGCCACGGGAAGCACTACTACCAGAAGCTACAGAGTCTTTGTCAAACCTCTGGCGACTTTGCTGCATCTTCTGTTCCTGCTTGAGTGTTTCAAGTTCTGGCATGATCAGGCGCCGTATAGCGTTCTCCACTGTTTCCAGTAGTTTTGGGTTCGCATTGATCGATGACTTTGAAGTCCCAGATCTGAAAGAGTATTGATCACCAGACTGTCGGCGAGGGGACATTTGAGATGTGAGAAGACTAGACTCGGCGCCACTTGGTAGCTCCTCCTCTTTGTATGATTTGCTCGATCTTCGCCGACCGCTTTTGTGGGCTTCCCCAATCTGCTCATTACTGACACTGCGACTTCGAGTCTTGCTGCTCCGTTTCTGTTTCCCGCTGCTGACCTCTCGGGGCCTTGCTGCGAGCTTTTCCATGGCTTTGTGAGCCAACCTCTCCTTACTAAGGCTTCTGCTCCTTCTCCGTGAAGGTGTCTTTAAAGTGTCAGTATTAGTCGCCAATGCCTCTTTGCTAATGCTCCGACTTCGATTGCGGCGAGGCGTTTGGATACCACCCCTGCCATCAAGCATACTGTCTGGAGGCATGGACGATATTTCTGATGGGTTCACCTGGATGTATCGCTCTTCGCGCGCGATCTCCTCTTTTCCCATACTCATCCTGGATAAGTCGCTCCCATCGTCTCGGTGCATGACTTCAATCTCTACTGGAGGATGGCGATGAGCCAGGCTCGACTCTTCTGCTGCTGAAGTATAGGAGCTGATGCTTTTATCGTCCCCACTCCCAGAGACCTGGCGCTCACCACTCGACTGCGGCCCCAGTGATATCCGTCGTGTGTAGGAAGGCTTGCGCCCGCCTTTCGATGCTGTCACCTGGACGTGTTCGTTTGTTTCTTTGATCTTGCGTGCAGCTGACGGTGTGACTTTGACTCGAACGCTTGGCCGAGAATGCACCGATGGACCCTTTCCACCTTCAAAATACTCAATCAAAAGCGAAGTTTGTGATTTGTTCGACGACCGGGTCAGGGTGGTTTCCCTCTCCCTCTCACGATGTGCCCTTTGCTTTTTCGTTGGGATCGTGACAGGGCTGCCGTCTTCTGGGATTGAGTACGAGGTCTTGTCTGTCCGACGAGAGAGGTCCGTAGCTAGATCGGCTTCTTCGCCGCTGCCGCCTGATGTCTGCAAGTTTGAGGATTCTGTCGGTGCGGGCAATGGCGGTTTACGACTCTCCACGCCCATTGCGAGTAGAGCACCTCGATGGTGGGTGATGGTGGGTTATCAAGGGCGCATCGGTGCTTGAACGGCTGTTTATCTTTACTGGGTATGCGATTGCAAAACCCCCTGCCCGATAAAAGGACTAGGTTCCCAAAGAACCTGATAGGTGCAGCTGTTTGGGGTGGCTGGGAGCTGTGCGACTTTCATTGACAACTCGATGCCTCGATGCGTGGAGCTGAAGACGTAGATTGAGTGGGAATTCGGACCGCTGTGACTAGGAGAGGTCAATGCTTGAGGCGAAAGAGAATGGTTGATGGCGTATCCGCTGTTGACAGACGAAGGCGAGGTTGAGCTTGGGTCGGCAACCGAATGTCACCTTCCTAGATGCGCTAGACTCATTGAGGTGTGGAGGAGGAATAGGTTCCTTGTCGCAACGCAATCTGTGTAGGGCGGAAAGAAAGAGGAGGCAGGACCAAGGTTGATGCTGTATGCTGTCCGCTGCACAGTAGGAAATAAATGGTGGAGGGCTGAGGAGCTGGGAACAACAAACGGAGTGCCGGTAGAGTAAGCTAACCTCCCTAGGCTACGGCGGTCAGGGCGGTCGATAGGTCCTGGTCCACTTTGCGGTACGCCCGACCCATCAGCATCACTGCTCGAACAATATCAATGACTGGATTAAAGTGTTTTTGATTTCGTGAATAAATGTTCGATTTGCAGTATTCTCGAGATTCGAATTAGTGCTGTCCCAACGTCACTCTACGATAATAAATGCAATCGCTGGAATAATTCTTGGGATTCCCAGCCGAGCCTCCCCTGAGCCTCGCATGTCGTGTGCAACATCAGCGGGGCCTTGC
>JAABUI010002332.1_pt1 | contig 10544 bp, 8 predicted proteins | sample 5559111 | NCBI WGS metagenome assembly JAABUI01 (sample SAMN10711870, study PRJNA513365) | rock metagenome | isolation source: Antarctica rocks | place: Antarctica: Victoria Land, Buttleship Promontory
AATCCCGATGGTACGCTTGGAGGTGGATTCAAGCCTGGCTGTAAGTTGGTCCATGGATTGACGATTGACGAAGTTAAGATCTTAGCTGAAAAGGCAGTCGGAATCCACTGGAATCCCGATGGTACGCTTGGAGGTGGATTCAAGCCTGGCTGTAAGTTGGTCCATGGATTGACGATTGAAGAAGTTGAAATCTTAGCTGAAACGCTGGGAGTGGGGTTCAGGTCCCACGGATATATGGCTACTGTTGTTTTGGACGCTGCTGAAGAAGTCGAGCCGGTGTGCAATGCACTCGAAACAGGGCCGTTGATCGTATCATTGAATGTTGGCTGATCTGGAAGTGGCAGTGTCAAGGTCGGAAACTTGTATCCAGCATTACCAGTGAAAGTTGGGGCCGTCGCTGTCACAGGAACAAAGGCTGGCCCGGTGTATGAAATGGTCGGGCTGCTACCATCGAAACCATTCGTCCATGAGACAGCAACGCCGTCAATTGTTGCTACGACAATCCCTCCGACTTGTCTAGCCTTAATATGGCGTGGTGACTTGCCGTAGGCAGTCGGCGTAACAACGGCAGCTGTGTGGTAAGATGTAAGGTTCTTGCTCGCTGGTTCCTGACCTGATGGCTTGAATGCTCTGCTTCCTGTGGCTGCAGTTGTGTGCTTAAGAAATGTTGTAAGACTCGCATTCCAGCCGGCTGAGCCATAACCAGGATACCTTGTGGAAGCAGGCACAGTTGGAATAAAATGCGTGAGTGTCTCTGTGATAGTATGTGTCACAGTTTCAGTGGCACTCAGTGTCAAGTGAGGCGTCGCCGTGATATCAGACGTTCCCTGCGACGCATCGGGGACAATAGTGGATACGGGATGGAGCGTGATAGTCGAGGTGCTGGTGATCAATTGAGCTGAGGCAGGTGGTGTCTGGCCGCCCATCCAGCTGGTGGTGCCATTGTCCTCAGTAAATGAATAAGGACCTGGTTTGTCAGACGCTGGCATGAGGTTGATGACTTGCGTTGACGCGTGTAGGCTGGTGACTGTCAAAGTGGAAAGATCTGCGGTACCAGCGCCTGCATAATTGCCTGAGCTTCCATGACTGGTAGTGAATACTGTCTTAGTGATTGGTGATGCAGGTACGGTGACATAGATTGTTGACACGATCGCGCTGCTTGCAACGCTGCATCCGGAGTCGGACCTACGCTCTTTATCAGCCGCTAGATTTTCAACAATGCCATGCGTTGCGTTGCGTCTAGGCTGCTAATGGCAATGGTTATGCCTGAGGCTCGAATATTGAGCTGGCGGAAGATTTCTGCTATCCACTTACTCGGCTGAGACTGCAATGGCACCAAGGCTGACCAAGGCGAGAGGCTTGAACGAACGCATCTTGGGCAACGCAGAGTGTAGGTACTTTAATGAATGGCTGAGATAATTAACGAGAGAAGATATTCACAATGAGTCGTGTGAGATGAGTGGACTCGATGATCGGGGTCGAGGCAAATGAGTGTGGGGGTTAGAAGTAGGTTGTGAAATGAAATGCTAGTGTGAATGTGGGTGTTGATAAGTAGGGTATCCGTATTTACCGTGCGCGCTCGCGACGGATTCTTCTGAAGTGGAATTTATCTTGGTCTTAAGGAATGGCACTTCTGTTCTTCTCCTCAAAACCCCGTCTGACAGAGACTCTGCACTCTAGCGTCTTTGCGTTTACGTCGAGCCCCTAACATCTAGTGATCACAGACAGATTTGGCGGCACAATGAATGATTGTAATATGAAAGCGATGTCTAATCTATCCTACAAGAGAGTTGGCCTGGACCGACTGGAGCCAGAAAACAAGTCATCTTCCTCGGCGCGAAGCTGCGTCGTATTTGGACGTATCTCAGAGGTTGATTGCTGGTTGTGGACTGTGGTGCCACGTGTTGGCGCTCTCTCCCTTGTCTCCCTTTCCACTGGGGCAGCTGAAGTTTCCCGAGGATCGTGACTCCGCTGTGCGAGAGAGAAGTGCGAAGTGCCATCATCTTCATGGGTCTCAGGATTCGTCTGCATGGGGGAGTCTAGCATACATAAGGACATGGTCTCTTTCTCATCCGTTGGTAAGATCAGCATCCTGTCTTTGAGAGTGTACTCTGTAATGGCCTGAGCAGGAAAGGCCTCAGCTGCAACACTTGATGAAACGCCGCCATCCGGGTCTACTGGTAGTATGTTACTAGAGCCTTCACTGCCTTGAAACATCGTCAAGATGGGAGTGTCACGGTTAAACTGTATGAAGTCCTTGGACGCTCTCCTCCCAGACTCAAGACCTTCTCTTTCACCGTCACTTGATTCACAATTCGTTTCGCTACGGGTTCTGTACCGGAAAACCCTCCACCTCTTTAGCACACAATCCTTCACTGGCTGAATAAAAAGCAGGTGGCTTTCTGAGTGCAGAGCTGGTTCGAATGACCATCGATGGCCGTCATTGCCATAATCACGCTGTCGAAGTCCTCTCATGACCCGTAGAGTGTTCGTCCAACGAATGCTGTCGTTTGGATCTAGTTTCGTATGCTCAGCGTTGCGGCGGTCTATATTGGATTCCCGAGAGGACGACGACCATTGGTTCCTTTCTATACCATGATGATGGCGTAGAGAGAGAAAGCTGTGCCTCGTATTGCTTCTAGTGGCCCGGCAGCCGCGTTTGCAGACAGATTCTTTCTTTATGGCTCCACCTTCTTGTCGCCTCGACAGCCGCTTGCGAGATATCTGTCCTGCAAGATAGTTCTCTCGCGAAGGTACACGCTCTTTGTCTGGCCACACGGCAGAATTGTTACGCGCGTGGTGACCATATGCTGGTTCGTGCCTGAATTGCGCATGCTGCCTCAAGCTGCTAACGAGTCCGGTATTCTTGACATAAGAATCAACTTGATATCCTTTATGATACCAATTAGCAGGGAGGGTCGAGGTGTTCATATTATGCGGTGATGTGAAGCTACTGCCTAGCAATTGAACAGCTATCAACTTCGCAATGATGTGCAGACGAGGGTCATCGCGGTCTGCCATCTCTGCCGGCTCTTTCGCCTTCCACGATGGGAGGCACAGAGTGAAACCTGTATGAAGTCTTGATCGTAAGTGCCATCTCCTTAGCACCCGCGTATCAATAATGAAAGCGACATACACGTCTGGTATTCTGGGACAGCCATGTGTGTCCAGGATGAATCGCGCCAATCCATAACCTCTTTGTGAATGACATCCCACACATTGCTGTCCACATGAAAGCGAATATTAGGGCTAATCTGGGACACCCTAGTCCTTACCATGTCAGTCTCAATTTCATCCGTCAATGTGTCGAACTCATTTTCATCAAGGCTTAGCCAAAGCTGAGTAGCTTGCTGAGGTCTAGCAATGTTGATACGCTTATGATGGGAAGCCACTGAGGTCCCATTTCCACTAATGATAGACTCTCCCTCGTTCTCGCCAGTGGATCGACAAAGTAGAGGGACCTTTGCTTGACGATTCGGTCCGTCCATCATCATTGTAATCGACATTGGGGGAAAAACAATGTTATTGCAGCCTGAAGCGAGCGATGACTGCTTCGGAAAAGTGTCATAGGTGTTCGGGGTGATGTAAGAAACGAGTGGATGAAGTCAGCTATTTTGAGGAGAATGGTCAATGAATGAGCTCGAAGCAGACTCTCATGCCTACATACGGTAGGAGCGTTGTTCACAAGTATTGGGCAGTGATTAGAAGCTACGTTACGCCCCTCATCTTGAAAGGTACGACTACCTCATTTGAAAAGCTGCAGGAACGCTCTTCCCTTCCTCCCTCCGCTTCCTGCTCACTTTGGTGTCGACATCAATCAGAATTTATTTTTCTAGTGGAGTGATTTTGTCCTACAAGTTCGTAGCTTGATGTGACAGTGTACAAGTGGGCCGCTGCTCTGTCATGTCATTGTTATGGGTGTCTAATTCAGGTACGGTGCATGTATGCAGGTCGCTCAATACGGTCTTCATAGGGTGCCTCGTGGATGGTCGGGGTTTCTCCGGGTGGCTACTGCATGTCACTGTAGTGTGAACGCCAATCGCAGGTCTCAATCTAATCCGCGCCCAGCCCAGCGTTCAACAACAAGATGTGTCTAGGATGGGAACAGAAGGAATATGTCCAAACGGCTCCTCAAAACCTGGAAAACGATCTCCGTTGTCATCATCCATGCAGCCAGCCGAGTCTCGACCAGGTTGAGGGAAAATAGCAGTGGATTGGTTTCTGCCCGCTTGCCTTCCAGCGCCTGCGAGGTATGACAGTGTGGGCTCGCATATTCAAATGCGGCACTTGGAAAATTGTCAGCTGACGACATCATGATAATCTGGATCCATGATACTATATACAACCCAATCGCTTGGGCAGGTTTGAAGTTCGCCAGGACCTCTCGCTGCACTTTCAACGGCCTCATTGGACTGAATCGGAGAGCTGAAGCTAGCTGTAAGACGACAAGACTTTGTGAGGGCCAAGCTTGCTCATTGTGCTTGCTCCATGAATCCCGTAGGCCCTCTAGAGGGACTCCGGACGTGTGCATCGTGCAATGCAAACTACATCAGACACGATCCTCCCAAGGAGCGCCTGCATCTTGTCATCGAAAGCTCGTTTTATGAGTATTAGAAGGATCGAATTCTCTCCGAAAAACCTCTAAATCTGAGACACTACCTTTCGAGGAACCGCTCGAGGTCCCTTCGAGCGCGAACACAACGTTGCTGAAAGCACCTTGGAATTCTTGCTCATTGAAGAGAAGTTCTCTCCACATGCCTGCCACTTGCTTTGCAGGATTGCGAAACCCATAACCTACGCCAAATGCACCGATACATAGATCGGAATGCTGCCGCGAAGCAGCGATTCTGAGCACTGTTCTCATCTTGTCTTTCATAAGTTCTTTCTCCTGGCTAAAAGAGTAGTCTACTCCCAACTCATCAAGTTTGGGACGTCGAATTGGGGCAACTGATATTATTGGCAATGCTTTGAATTCCTTCCAGACACGGTATCCCTTTTCAGGTCCTGAACGAAATACCACTAAAAGTATTGGTTAGCTTGACCGCCTAAATACATCAAGTGACCAACTCACCCACATTGGGGGAATAGATTCCACCAGTCGTCCGAATTGGATAATGCGGTACTTGGGCTGAAGATTGACTAGGCGTTATGAGAACTTTTGCAAGATTAGATCGCCGGCAGAGACATTCTTCAGGTGCTATGAGCCCAGATTCCCAGTCCCCTCCGGCACGCTTTTCGTTGGCCATGCTTACTACCGGTATAGACCCTCCCTGTTTAGTGAAAGGCGTAGATCTCATGGATGCATGTTCTTTGGTGTTGGATTCGTGCCAATCCAATGCTACATCCACCGGATCGCCATCAATGACCGCCACACGAAGTTTCCGTCCGGAGCCAGCTCGAGACACTGAACGAAGCTTCGACGAGTCTGAGTAAGAGACGGAGATAGGAGGCCAGTGGGGAAATTGAGATTGAATATAAGGGGTGTACGTTTTCTTAGCCTCTGAAGCAATGTCTGAGGGTTTTGATTTTGCTTGAGGCATTCTGGCTAGCGACAAGCGGGACATGTGCCAACAGACATAACCAAGATGACAAGGAAAATTGACATGGGAGGTCTGATGCGGGTTCCAGACAGGCAATTGATATTCCCCGGGACGTCTAAGAATGTCACACACGGCACTTAGATTTTAGCACAGACCATTTCCAGAAACAGGTGAGGCTTCGACGACGATTCAATCGGAACATACAACGGATAAAAAGCCCATGACATTCACTCTAGCTCAATACTCCGGCGGCAGGAGGAGCTTTTCGGCCGATGTGGAGAATCTTTCGACTCATCGAAGGGGAGAATGCATGATCGATCCCCAATCGCATTTCGCATGAACGCGGCTGGGAGCCTAGAAAAGTGAATCTGACAAGACTAAATTAGAGCGACGATTGGCGAGAGCTCAGACGAGCATGGTGAAGTCATGTAGCGTGGAATGTGCCCAATAGCGATCGTGTCTTGCAAGATAGATCCTGTTAAGCGTGCGAATTCAGATCTGTGGCGTGGATTGAGTTGAACGGGAAGGCTCACCCGCCTTCTACGATTCTGCAGTGTGGCTGCTAGCGAGGTCAATCCGATCCAGCAGCTGTTCGGATCGGCGGCAGTCGTTGCCTCTTGGGCCTGTGGTGCAAGCCAGAGCGTCTTCCACCCCTTCAACGCATTCAAGATGGCTTTCCATGCGTCGAGGTTTGACGCTCAAGAGGCCCACGGTCTGGACCCCTGGTGCGATTAAGCCGACAGCCGCTAAGATCTATAGTGCAATTCTTGCATTTACCGGAGGATTGGGCAGCTGCCTCGTGCCCAGTCATCGAAGCCTGGGGGAAGCATCTTTGACGGAGGAGCCACCGTTCACCGTCCCGTCTTGCCTCTAGAAAGCAGCGACTGACACTGGAAATGATCCGCGAATTGACGAGGTGAATCGTGCCCAGACTGCCAGGAGGGGCGTCCGAGGCTATCACCGCTGCTGGGGATGTCTTCTCGTAATTGTCATGAGAATGATCGCTCGAAAGGATGAAGAAACGCAATTGTGGTAGGTCGAAGGCTCTTACAAGACACCGGCAGTAGTTGCGTCTTGGCGTGAGCTCGCCAAACGTAGGGCTGATTAGCTCATGTCAACCTAGCCTTTCTGGTCAATCTCGCGCCCGGCCCCTGCTCTTCGATGACCGAGTACTTTGATACTACTGCTTCCACATCTCAATCCTCGGTTTGGCGCTCAACTCGATCTGACACACAGATATGATATGGCGTTCTCGTTGCTTGCCGTGTCTGCCTTTGAGTCGCACAATTCCAAATTCTCTTGCAGCCGCGCAACTGCGAGCTTCGTCCACCCTCCGGAGATCGAATCCGAACATTGCAAATATTTTAGCAGCACCACCTGCATTTGACGAGCAAGTCGTAACAGCGGCTGGATCTGTTCGCACCGTTCGTAACCAGAAATACAGGTCATTTGTCGAATTGGGGGATGGCTCCACGACTCAAACACTACAAGCTGTGCTAGACCCTGCGCAGGCCGTGGGGTATGTCTTTGGTTTTGAGATCTGCCGAATGAGAGTTGCGCTGATATCATCGATGAGCACAGTTTGGGGACAGGCACGACAGTCGAAATCACCGGTGTATGGCAACGTGCTCCACCAAACAAAGAACAGGGTTATGAGCTCAAGGCTGAGGACGTTAGGGTCGTAGGAGGAGCAGATGCTGAGGTAAGGAAACTCGGATTGCCTCGATCTCGATCTACATTGATTGTATTGTGGCTTCACGACTTAGAGCTGACAAATCTCATTCGCAGAGATACCCTATCCAAAAAAAGTATCATAGCGCCGAATATCTCCGATCCCTACCTCATCTTAGGCTACGAACTCCACTAAATGCATTGCTCGCACGAATGAGATCTGAAAGTGATTTTCACCTCGCCTCATTCTTTCGAGATCAGCATTTCGTGCGCTTACAGCCGCCTATTATCACTTCCTCTGACTGCGAAGGAGCTGGCGAAGTCTTCACTGTCTCCTCGAATCAGTCTTTATCTCGAGTAAGTAAAGAAGACGAAGTGTCGCGGCATATGAAGGAGGAGTTTTTCAAAGAACCAAAGTTCCTGACTGTGTCTTCACAATTGCATCTTGAAGCATTCGTGAACGAGCACCAAGGAGTCTGGACGCTGTCCCCGACATTCAGAGCAGAAAAAAGTGATACCCCTCGACATGTCAGCGAGTTTTGGATGCTGGAAGTGGAAATGCGGACCGAGAGCCTCCAAGACGTCATGGACCTGGTGGAACAAATGATCCGATCCCTGACAACCCGCTTAAACGACCTAGGTTTCATCAAGGAGCTCGTATATGCCAATCGAGAAAGTGGAAAGTCCGTCAATAATGCAGGATCGTTGTTTTCAGCATTTCTAAATCAGCGTTGGGAGAGTCTCACGAGAACTCCATGGCCCCGTATATCTTATGAAGACGCAATTCAGAGAATTCGAGATGCTGTCGCATCAAAACAGGCCACCTTTCGGTATGAGCCATCTCGGTCGACTGGTCTGCAGCTAGAGCACGAAAGATACATCGCAGCAGTTGTTGGACAAGGTAGCCCAGTGTTTGTGACAGACTACCCCCAAAATCTCAAACCATTTTACATGCTTCCTTCCTCACCGGAGACTACTGATGGTCCTACAGCAGTCAAAAGTGTGGCTTGCTTCGACCTTTTACTGCCTGAGGTTTGCGAGGTAGTTGGGGGCTCCCTACGTGAGCACCGTTTGCAAAATTTGACTCAGGTCATGCAGAGTCGTGGTCTCAACCTCGCTCCCAATGATCGCGTGACAGTAGCAGAGGAAGGTGTTAGCTCCTTTTCGAATCAGAAGGGTAACCTGGAGTGGTATGTTGATCTCCGGAGATATGGCAGTGTGCCCCATGGCGGATTTGGTCTTGGATTTGACCGACTTTTGGGTTACCTTACCGGCATCAGCAACATCAAGGACATCGTGCCTTGGCCTCGCTATCACGGCCGGTGTGACTGCTGAATTACTCTACTACTTTCCAACTGGCCGAACTTGCCTGACGCCCTGGGTAGATACACTAGATGGTTTGCTTGCTCAAGGTTATCGAGTCTCGATTAGCACACTCTGCGACTGAAATAAGCGCATATGCTGGCCCACAGCTCTGGATGCTTTGCAAACCCGCTTTTTGTGAGAGGTATCTCAGGTGCCTATATTGCCTATCCTGGATGCTACCGATCTTCTGCATAATCGGCCTATCCTTTGACGGAGACTTCCATTGTCCAGAAAGTCAGAGATCTAACCTTGTTTGCAGCCAATAAATAACCTTGGTAAATTCCCTCGATGTTTGAGTAAGCCAATGCAAACAAAAATGGCGCATCAATAGCGAAGGTCCACATGTCTACCGACCAGGTTGCTCCACCGTGTCAAGAATCTTATCGGACCCCAACTCATAGGCTTCAGGGTTGTGGATACGACAATACGCCCAGACAAAGTCTGATCCGCCATCTCATCTGGTTAGATGCATCGGCCATGCACCGACCGACCCCTTGGACGAATGTGTCACGATGGGGTAGAGGATGTAAGCCGGTGTCTCGACCCTATTGGCTTGGCCGTGGGACGTTGAGCCCATGGCCATGGAAGAAATGGTGGAGTTATGCATATCGGAGCGGCAAGAAGCTTGGCTCTCACTCTAAAATCATAGTTCTCGGAGATAGCGAAGCTTCTACGAGTGGTGGCCGTGTATGAGATTGCCCAACTGGGAAATGTATGCGAGTCGGCACGGGCTTTCCATGTCTCGGTTGCATGAGAGTCTGTGATCGAATCAAATGCGGTCTATCAAGCTGCTGGGGCTTGTCTTCCCATCAGAACACAGGCCGTAGGATTTGAGGTGCGGCTTACGTGGCCTTGGAAGGGAACATGCAATCCCGAGGTTGCGCAGGGTCTGATCAACGACGGAACAAGCGAGGACGGGGAAAGAACAAGAATATCTGTCACGAGGCCAAGACATTGTTGTACGCATCGTCAGATCATAATCATAACCATAACCATAATCATAATCATAATGGCTGTAATGACGCGCCGTTTCGCCGCCAAGATGCCTTATGCAGCGTAGGCCCTAGCGTCAGGTCTAGCCCGCCTTTTAGGTTGTGGATGATTTAACCTTAAGCCTTTGGAAGTCGAGATCGCGTGGCAACGGGAAGTCTCTTGGTAGCGGAGCTGGCAAGGGATGATGCCATCTGGGCCATATCCTCGCCGGACATGGAGAGATGCGCCAGCAACGGTGTGACCGTCGAGACGCATCGCAGACGGGCAGCGTCAACCTCTCGGGGGACTGGGGGAATGGAGACGCGTCCGGCTTCGGATGCCTGGCGGTATTCTCGATAGATGACAGATGTGCATCGAAGCAGATGGCGTGGTAGGACTTGGCCTGGCAGCCTCGCTCCTCGGCGTTCAGAAGGAGCATAGATCCAAGCAGGGAGAGAGAGAGTGTGTGCATGGCCGACATCCTTGCACCCTTGCGTCCCTTCGCACCTTCTCAATCCTTGCGATCAGCGCATCAGGACTGGAGGATCGGTATTGGTGTTGAACCTTTGATACATACTGTCAATAATAATCATGTCAGACCGGAGAATGATCGATGACGGTGATGATAACCAGAGTCGTCCGGACAAAAGCAGCAGCAGCGCACACCCAGGGGTTCCAGGGTGATCCCCGTCGAGGTCGAGCGTGCTCGCATTGGTTCCAGCAAGAGGGTAGAAGCGTTAGAAGGTTAGAAGACGCGGGCAACGGATAATCCTAAGGTAAATCGCAACCTTTATCGCCCGTGCTCTCCACAGGCCACACTGCCTGGACTACCACTGTACTCAGTACTGCTAGATGTACTACCCACGATCGACTACCTTACTACTGACTTCCCTGACTTCCACCCTACCCGCACCTTACTGCTTTGATCCGTCAGACGTCACTCTCACTCTCACCCATCACCCATCACCCATCCCATCCACCGCGCCCTTCTCCTCC
>JAABUI010002334.1_pt1 | contig 10542 bp, 8 predicted proteins | sample 5559111 | NCBI WGS metagenome assembly JAABUI01 (sample SAMN10711870, study PRJNA513365) | rock metagenome | isolation source: Antarctica rocks | place: Antarctica: Victoria Land, Buttleship Promontory
ATCGTTGCGGGCGGAGCGTTGATTGTTATTGCGGGCAGAAGGAGCGCTGGTGGGCAAAGCGCGGTTGGTGCTTTCAAGCAAGCCTGTTCTTGAGTTGGTGGAGGATTGGGTCATCTTTGATGGTGCAACGCTGTCTGGCGTGCTGGCGATCGAGCTGCCCGAGTTGACCACTTCTTTGCCTTTACCATTAGTAAGGCCATTTGGACTTCCAGTGTGTTGAGTGGCGGCCCCAGGTCGGTGGGATGAAGAGGTGCCATTGACCTGATTTGCGACAGGACCAGAACGAAAGAAATCTGCGAGATCTGCGGTCGCATTGTTGTTTCCGACAGTAGGCTCGCGAGCTTGCAGTTTAGAAACGTTCCTCCTGGGAAGCTGTCCCTCAGACTTCTTTGGGACGAGCACAGGGTTCTGTTTTGTAATCTTCTTCGCAGCTGCTTTCCCTGCTCCTACAGTAGGTGATGAAGAGCTGCCTGGGCGAGAGGTCTTTGATGGATTGGAAGTGACAAAATTAGGCAGAGCATTGGACCTGGGATCTGGCCCAGTTGATCGAATGAAATCTGCAAAATCGCGTACAGAGTCATCTTTCATCAATGGATCTCGAGCCACTGTGCCAGGAGAACGTGGACCTGGTGATTTGGGCACTGGCCCAGACGAAGATCTCATGGTGCCTAGTGATGAACTTGGAACGTGAGTTGAGGAAGTTGGGCTGTTACCGTTGGTAGGATTGGACCATAAGCCGTTGAGACCCTTTAGCTTGGCCACCGACCTAGCTGTAACTGGCCGCTCAGATTCTATTGTTGGAGCTGAGTTTCGAAGAAAGTCAGCTAGCTCTGCGGTCCCAGATCGTGAATGATTTTGCCACCTTGGGGAGTCAGGCGTCTTGAAGAGTTAGCGCTCGAGCCCGAATAGCAACAAAGGGAGAACATACCTCCATCTCTCGCATGTTCTGTGGTGTTAGCGTATACTTGACGGTCTCATCACTTTTGATGAGCTCTTCGAAGTCTTGCTCCTTGTTTGGCGTTCTGACCAAACTTTCACTGTTATCAGACGAATTACGTTTAGGCATCGGTTGCCGCACTAGGTCGCCCGATTCGCGGCCTATCATGCCCTTGATCTTAGAAGACATCTGGGAAGTAGTCGAGTTAGCAGTCAAGGGTCGTCCTTCTCGAATGCTACTTGCTGAAGCCCTCCCAGTGGTCGAGCGACGGGACGAAACGCGTTGGACTGCTGCCTTTTCTGCACCAGTATTCGCGGTAGGCTGAGGTCGTAAGTCGGCCACTTTTCCCGCAGTTGTTAGTGGTGGAGTTTGATTGAACATGGAAGAAGATATCGACCCAGTCGCAGAACCTCGATAGCGGTGAGTTGGCACAAAAGCATCGCGTTTTGATGTATCATGACTAGGGGCGCTCGAAGATGCTTCGTCAGAAGTGTCGTGAGCATCATTCATCAGCTCCCGCAACGGCGAGAGTGCAGGAACACCTTGAGAGGATCCTACAACGGTGTGGTTCGATTTGGCTGTGGTATCAATCTCCCCTTCGTCCTGCATGCCAGCCCTGGCACATAAGACAGGCTCAGCTATGGATTTAACTTCGCCATCAGACGATGCTTCTTGAAGAACAGAAACGTCTCGTTTCGCCGCTCCCCTACCGTCATTGGAGGTGTGGAAATGATTGTCTGGTAAAGCACTGAAACCGGAGGCATGCTCTGTGTGCTGGCGATCACTGTCTGCGTGCACGTGGCCAATAGGGCCACCGTTTCCAAGATTAGCAGCATTATCGGCTTCCGCTCCTTTCTCCAGAGGATTGTTGACGGGATCATCAAAGTGCCCAACTGGAGTAAATTCGCCAGCTTGGAAGCTATAGTTGCTCGAGTATGTGCTGGCTTGTGAGTCCCGCGGCTGTTTTGCAACATTCTCAGCAGGTTTGTGGAGTTTAAGCGCTTGCGGTGCCATCTCGTGGTCATACTCGTCGGTTTGATTTGATGACTCTGTATAAGTGCTGATACCACGATTGTTGCGTTCAGCCATACTCTCTGGAAGGACCTCGGCGTCGTGGTTGATGGCGCCATCATACATTGTCGACACCGCATGATTGCCGTTGGCAAGATCAGGCACATGCTTTGAATCATCTGTCAGCTTCGGCATTGCTTGTTCGGAGTCAAATCGATCGCCGTTGCGCACAAAGGGATCAGGACCTTCGGAGGGTGTGGTAAAAGTCTCATCAGTAGGGGATACATAAGGTGTCTGTTTGGCGGGCACAGACGAAGAACGTTGTCGCTTTTGTTTCGGCCTTCCATCAATGCCACTGAGATTTGAACCATTGGGCGCTTGTGATTGGGTAGGTCTTTGTACAGGAGACTCGCTAGGAGCTTTCCTGTAATCGATCATACTGCGAGGACGACCTCTTTGCGATTTACTCACTTCTGGCGAAGGAGGCTCCATGGAGAAGTCTGAAAAGTCGGGCTCTTCAGGCAGGTTCTCGGCCACCTCTCGAGTATTTGGGCCCGATACATGGCCGTTACCGAGTACTTTGGCTACTGAGGGTCTTTGCGCAGGATCAAAATAGCCTGATCCATACTCGTCGACGGCACTGGGCTTCCTATTCATCGACTCAGCTGGAGAAAGCGAGTTCGCCCTGTGGTCCAGTGTGTCGCGGGACATTGGCCTTGGTGTCAGAAGACTTGACGATCTGACCCTTTTCTTCCAAGACCGCCATAAGCGACCTAAGGTGGTATTGAAGGCCAATTTTTCCACATCAACTTCTTCCACCACTGGCCGTTGATCCCCGTCAGACGACTGCTGCATTTTGATCCGAGTGCATGCTGCTTCACCAGCAACGATGAGCACCTTCTCCCCGATAAATTCCAGTATAGAGGTCAGGAATATGGCTGCCGCGGGCGAAACCGAGCCAAGATCCCGAGTCAGACGAGCCTGGCCGTCGTTCGCACTTGCCTCCTGTTCTTGTTCGAGATACGTGTCCTCGTCCTCTTCCTCCATGTCTCCTAAACGGGTGTACACCATACACCTCAGTCGCGTCCTCCTCCAAACCAAGTTCAAATTATATTCCCCTTTAAACTCTTGGCCACTATGGAACGCAAGCAGTTCCTCTGCATCACCCCCAGCAAGGTAACCCTGTAGCTCTTCATCCGCGCCATCGATCACCTCCTTCCCTAGTCTTGGCTTCAAGACTTCCAATATTGCAGGTCTCAGAGAGGCGATAGAGGTCGAACGTGAGCTGGCCAGAAAGCTGAACAACAGCTGGTCAAGAAAAGTATTGACAAGAGAAAGCGACCCAGGAGTAAATACAGCCGTATCAATCGCGGTATCACCCCTCGGTTCCTCGGCAGATTCTTGTCCAAGATCCACACGATTACTGTTGACAATTTGCGAGGCTGCTGATGCAGCTATGTAAGCTGGACTAGGGGCGACAGACGGGGGCGACAAGAGTGAGGAGCCCGAAATGGACGGGGTACGGTCACTGAACGAGCTATGATTTCTCGGCAGTTGAGGGGAAGGGAGGTCCAAGCCCTCTGGACAAGATGTTCGCTGCATCCTGAGCTAGAGAGATTGATGATCTGGCTGAGAACCCTCAATGATACCGCATGCTGTTCAGGAGACACTATCCTGATTGCGGCGCAGACAGTCTAGGTAATGCGCGCAGACCGGCAGTGGATACAACAGCATAGAGGAGCCTGTCGCAGGTCTTTCTCAAGTATTAATTAGGCGTCGCCAACAGTCATGAATATCGTTGACAGAATATACTGATCTCGAAGAGGACCGCGGGCTGAGGTAGGCTGTCAATTGGTACAACCCTGGATCGTTGTGTAACGCCCGTAAAGTGGGCCGTTGATTCAGCCGATTGAAAGAAGGTATTATGGGATTGAGCATACCAAGCGATCAAAGTCCCAGCCCAGTGCGACTCTGACTTCCGGCATTCATGTTTGCAGAAGAGAGAAACGTTTCTCCTCCTCTTCATCCAGGCGGAGCAGGCCTCAAACAGGGGCCAGACGGGTTCGAGCCACCAGCGGAAGCTAAAATGATGCAACCTAGAGCCCCCAAATCCTTCTCTTCCTCTTGCTTCAATCAATCTTCATCCTTCGTTCATCACCTGCAGACACAATAATACACGAAGCGCTCAGCCATTCGGTCTGTGCAACAATTGCTGCGTATTTATGAGACTTTCCTCAATTGCAAACACTATGAACAATTAGGCAGGATACTGCCTTCAACCCAAGCATGAGATAATGGTGCCTTTCAATCATAATTCACTGCTATCAGACCCAAAGTTGCTTGAGATGCTTCGAGCATTTGAGAACCCAGTAAGTGGTCATCTGGATCCTCATCCGCCCATGCTCAGCTTGTATCCTCCTCGTTGGTTGCCTATGAAGATGCTCAGGTTGTCATAAGACCCCATTCCCCAGCTTCTAGAAAATCATAGACACGCACGCTCATATTTGCTCTATTTCATTTCTCTCTGCAATTTTTATTCGGAGTAAGGACATCCTCTTAGTCGATTCTAGTACCTTCAAATCCAATGTTTACTGTACGAGTACCCTCCAGATGCGTCACCGATTTTCTCTCCGCAATATCGCCTTTTGGATGTCAAGCATTACTTTCATTAATGGGTTGTTCTTTTCAGAATACTTGCGTCCAGCAAGTACACCTCACCGCCATTGATAAGTCCTGGATCTAAGTACTCCGATTCGCTTCTCACATCTCAGGACATCCCTTCTCGTTGCTGTTTTGACCATGGTAATGATTTCATAACCTTGAAATCTGGGAATTGGCATGGCTATCAGGTAGCACGAGATGGCTAATGCATCAATTTCATGACCAGGTGATCAGACTTGACATTTGGCAGTAGAGATCTGTCCATTTTCGGGGGGTTTGCTTGGGTAGTTGAGGATGTTTAGCAAATTGTTGCATACATCCCACCACAAAGCATAGAAGCACCTTGTGAGTCAGGCGGTCTGGATCCCACGCCTTGGCAAAGCTAGCGGCGTCTCGGAATTGTCAGGTAATCGCAGGCAATTGGACCAATCAGTCTCGAGCGATAAGCATAGCGGGCGGCGGAGACGGCGTCTGGTTAGCGCGGGGTCTCGTCCGCCATATGGCACCAGGGACATCTAAGATCTCCATCTCCATCTCCATCATCTCCATGCACGCCCAACGATGTTAGTGGTAGAATAGGACGGGCTAGGAAGAAGGGCATGCAGCCATGCAGCTGCGGAGAGATCGCCACCAGACTTGAAGACGGTACGATGCAAGGAGGGAGAAGGGCGTCAGGAGGCTGCAAAAAGATAAGGTCAGGGCAAGGCGGGCAAGACATGTGTGGCTTTTCCCTATCGAGCGAGTCGGGCCATCTAAGGTACGTATGAGGGGTGAAGTGGAAAGTGGGTTCGCTGTCAAGCAGCGACGACATCATCTGTATATCCAGGACCAACAAGCTCTGACGCAACCTGTGGAATTTCTGCTTCAAATTGTCCGTTTGCATCTTGTTGCATCTGCAACTCCGCCACACAATGGGTGAGCAGAAGTATTGGGATCCTCGGGATTTGAGGTATATAGAAAGAAAGTAGAAGCAAGAATAGAACATTTTACGAGAGCATATGCAACCCACTTGAGCTCGATTCGCAGTTCTTTAATCCGGGGGTGGCTGAGAAATAGCGTGGGTGACGGTCAACGGTCACCTATCTCCAGCTTGCCTCTTTATTAAGATCTTCCTGCTCCTCCAATTTTTGTTCCTCTTCAATCTCTACTTTCTCAACACTTGACCTCGCCTACATCTTTCCTCGCTCAATACTACTCACTGAACCCGAAGCACCACAGCCATCCCGCAACCATGGTCAGAGCTGGTCACCGCCTAGGAGAGCTTCAATGGGCTAACATTTGCTGCAGGCCGAATCAACAACAATCTCCAATACGGAGAATGTAAGCCTTCAAGCCCCCTTAATCTGCCATTCCATTGCTGATATCCAATCCAGCTCATGAAGTACATCGATCTCGACCAGAAGGGTTATTGCATGGCCGAGTACATCTGGATCGATGGTCGAAACGGTGTCCGCTCGAAAACAAAGGTACGTTTTATTTCTCATCGCTCCCCCACGTACAGCCTCATTCCACGCCTCCTGGGTATTGCGATTTTCCAGAAGCGATCGTATCGGACCAGCGGCCGCCAAGATAAGCTTTGGCGTGGGCCGTCGATGTCCTAGCTCATGGGTGCCTGTGTTCGTGGGGTGGCTGATTTTGGCTACATAGACTCTCGACAAGCCATGCAAAGATGTCAAGGAGCTGTCAGAATGGAATTTTGACGGTTCCTCCTGCGGCCAAGCTCCTGGCGGCAACTCCGATGTCTACCTTCGCCCCGTCTCCATCTATCCCGATCCCTTCCGCAAGGGCGACAACATCCTCGTCATGTGTGAATGCTGGGACCATGACGGAACTCCGAATAAATTCAATTATCGTCATGAGGCCGCGAGGCTGATGGACGCCAATGCTTCTCAAGAGCCGTGGTTTGGGTTGGAGCAGGAATACACTCTCCTTGGTCTGGACGGCAGGCCATATGGCTGGCCTGTAGGAGGATTCCCAGCTCCCCAAGGGCCGTATTACTGCGGCGTTGGAACAGGCAAGGTCTACTGCAGAGACATCGTTGAGGCTCATTACAAGGCCTGTCTGTATGCTGGAATCAAGATCTCGGGTATCAACGCAGAGGTCATGCCTGCTCAATGGGAATTTCAAGTCGGGCCTTGCGAGGGCATTGAGCGTGCGTGACCCCTCTTGCATATTAACCAACCTGTCATTAACCAAGCTACCTAGTGGGCGATCATCTCTGGATGGCTCGTTTCATGCTCCACCGTGTCGCAGAAGAATTCGGCGTCGTCATCACCTTCGCACCAAAGCCCGTCCCAGGTGACTGGAATGGTGCCGGTCTACACACCAACGTCTCAACGGCTGACATGCGCAAAGATGGCGGCCTCAAGACCATTGAGTCTATTATGGGCAAGCTTGAGAAACGTCATATTGAGCATATTGCAGTCTATGGAGAGGGCAATACTGAGCGAATGACTGGGGAGCACGAGACTGCCAACATCGACAAATTCAGCTGGGGCATTGCGAACCGTGGCGCGAGTGTCAGAATTCCCAGACAATGTGCAGCAGCTGGGAAAGGTTACTTTGAAGATCGGAGGCCAGCTTCAAACGCGGATCCATACCAAATCACAGGAATGATGATGGAGACCGTAAGTGTCACAAGTGTCACATCAAGTCCATCATTATAACATTACTGACACTATTACTACAGATGTTCGGCGGCATGCCTGATGAAAAGATGCAGAAATAGAGAGCTGGTACTTTGCGGGACGACGGGGGATGTGAACATGACTGTGATGATAGGAGGAACTTGTGACATTAAGCTTGCTTGCATCGACGAAGGAAGAGAATAGCTTTGATATGGACTTGATCAGAATTATGACAGTCATAGGTGATAATCGACTTTCTGGATGGATAACTCGATATTCTGTATCCTAGAAAGTTACTATGCTCTAGCTCACAGAAGTTGCTCTAATAAAATCCTTCAACAAAAACAACGCCAGCATTCAAAACGCGTCTTTATGTACTGACTTTGCCTTCTAACGCGCCCACATGGCAGAAAACTGTCTCAATCCAACAGCGTTCGTGAAATGCTAAGGGTGCGCCTGAAGCAAGCTCGTGTAAGCTGTTGCACCAGCGCTGTTGACACACAGACGGTGCTCGCAACGATGCCCCAATCCTTCTGTCTCAGGCATCATCACTTCCGTTCATAGCACCAGTAGTCATCGATGACGTCCACAATGGCATCACCGACATCTCACCCTCATCTCCAAAAGCAGCCAGCAGCCTCACACCTCACCCCAGTCTCCGCCTCCTCACCCCCAGCACCACCGTCCTCTCACTCCGGCACCAATCGCTCAATACCATCGCCCGCCTACTCGGCAGCTCTCAAAGCGCCCAATCGCCCTCTTCACTACCGCAATGGATCCGCACAAAAACCCAGCGGCAGTACGCCCAAAGGAGGACCAAGTACCGGCACGCCCAGACCAGGTACCACAAGTGCAGCCGATTCGCCAGCCGCTACTGCTGCGGCTGCAATGCTTATGGATGGGCAATTCGGATTTCCTGCAGGCACTGGCCTGGACGCAGGCTTTTTTCCGAGAGGGGTAGGGTTGACACCTGTGGCCATGCAGATGACGGCGAGTCAGGGTGGGATCAGTGCCATTGCGGCCGCGCAGGACCAGGAAGAGGAGAGAAGAAGAAGAATCGAGAGTATAGTGGGTTCGTTATCTACGAGATGGGGTTTTGTGAGTCAAGAGGGGGTGGAACGTTGCGCGAGACGGCTGGGCTTGGAGTGTATGTGGGAGGAGCGGCAGAGGAAACTGATAATAGCGGGGCATGGGGTGTTGGTGGATGTTGAATTTAGGGGGCATGAGGTACGAGACGTGGTCTTACAACTCGAGGGGAGCAGGGAGAGCGTCGTGACTAGTGCTGGAGCCGCGTCAGAGGTGCTCAAACAGAATCTTCATGGCGATGAAGGCTCGGCATATGTGATTCTCGACGGTTTCATGGAGAATATGGAGAGACTTGCGAGCATGGACCGTTTGGGTGGACCGGAGGTCAATTGTTTCGATGCCGTCGAAGGCATTCATCTCAGTCTGCAGAGGATACATGCTTGGGAGGTTGGAAGGTCGAAGCAGGAGGGAAAGCAAGAAGCCACTACAGACGTCATGTGCCAGCAAGATGGTAGACCCCGGATGCATACTTGTGGACGAATCGGTTTGGCAGTACAGTATTGGATGGACAGGCGGTTTGCGAGTGGTAAAAAGACTACACCAGGAGCTATGGATATCGATACTGTCGAAGGAGCTGCGGATGAAGACGACTTTACGATATGGTCATTTCTTGTCGATTGCGAAGCCTCGCCCGCAGAACTCTACCCTCCTATCAGAATTTCCGATGAATGGGTATCAGAGGCGGTCGAAACCCCAGCAAGCACGAATATTCTCCCAGACGCATCGCCAATTGACTGGCAAGACCCACCTCCAACACTACTCCCGCCAAAATCGCCAACAAATGGCGCCGGAGTCCTAGATATAGAGGGAACTCTACTACCAAAATCTCCAGATGTCCATTTCGTCGCCAAATTCGAACCTCCAGTCATAGTCCCCCTCCAAACCGCCATCCAAATCCACGCATCCGTCGGTTCACCACTCCCTCAAGAATCCCTCCTGCCAACCACCTTCGAAAGCCTGATATTCCCAGACGCCGACAATCCAAATACCCTCCCAACAGCTCCCCGATCCGTCGAAAACGCACTCACATCCTACGAACCCACAACCAGCACATCCACCCGTCACAAACACAAGTCTACACTATTCACTCAACAAAATGACTATGCTCGAGCAATCGCCCACCTCCCCTTCAGCCACCCCCGTCAAATCATCGCCCTCCTTTCCACCCTTCGTCAATGGATCCTCACAATCTCCCTTCTGCGCCGCAGCTTCATCTCCGAGCCCTCAGAGCAAACCTCGTCTCCCATCACGACAAATGGCGACACCCAGCCACCAGCCCAAACCACCGACTCAGCCACCTTCCAAACCATCGATGCAGAATTAGCAGACTTCATGTCCACTCCCCTTCCCACCGACCCCCCATCAGCTTCCCCAACCGATCCAGTGAGAACAATCGGCATCACACTCACCACAGCGCCTTCCCCACACTTCAACATCCACTTCCCCAATCCATCCCTTGGCGGGAAACCAACCACTGTATCCTTCAACATAGGTCTCAATGGTACGATTGAAGGCGTTGATGTTGATGATGGGAGTGCGTCGATACAAATCAGTAGCGCTATTAATGGAACTGAGAACGGGGAGGAGGAGAAACTGAAAATGAGAGAAAAGATCAAGCGGGTGCTTGAGATCAGCGAAAGTATCGGCGTGTGCGTCGAATGGATCATCAAATCTACAGCCTCTTCGGCAGACTAGATATCCCAATTTCGCGTCTCGTTTATGTTTGCATTGCGATGGATGACATCATTGCATTGGCAGATCCAGGGCGCATATGGCTTGGATAGATGCATCGATCATCATGGCTTTCATTTTGCGTATTTTGTTTGTAGATACCCTATTTAGTACCTTGCTCGATCGATACCATTTATTTTAAAATACGGATTTGCCATTGAGAGTGTCTGTCCATCAAGGTCAACAAATATGATTATATAGTGATTTCAGTGCGCATGTATCTTCGATTCTTGAACCAAAAGAAGTTCAATGAAGCGCTGTGTTCGATTGATCAACAAGATATCGAAACGACTTCTCTACCTTCTGACCTTGTGCCTTCGTGCGCTGAAGGTCAAGGTAGATGTTCTGGAAAAGAAATGCCTCTGTCGAGGAAAACCCATCTTCACACTGACATCATTGAAGATATCGAAGATTGTGCTTCTTTGCTAAGACAAAATGCTCATATAATATAGTGCAAGCGTCCTGCTTCATATCCCGCTATTTATTAGA
>JAABUI010002337.1_pt1 | contig 10533 bp, 4 predicted proteins | sample 5559111 | NCBI WGS metagenome assembly JAABUI01 (sample SAMN10711870, study PRJNA513365) | rock metagenome | isolation source: Antarctica rocks | place: Antarctica: Victoria Land, Buttleship Promontory
GCCTCCATCGACTCACCCGCTTTTGTACATACGTCTTGATCATTCCTATAAGAGAGGGGGTTCGTCGCTGCCGCTCCATGCGCTTTCCTTCCATACCGACGATTATTCGCAGCTTCAGTATCTATAACTTCAGTGTTGCGCGCAACAGTTGGCCGGCGGCGTATAAGGGTTTGCAGACGCCGGTTGTGAGGAATTCGACTGTTAGTTTTATGCCAACGATACCGTTTTTGAGTGGGTTTTTTGGTCAGCAGAAGGATATGACGAACTATCCGTACAAGAAGGGGGAGGATTACTGGGAGGCCAAGCTCTCAGACGAGCAGTTTCGCATTATAAGAAAGAAGGGCACAGAAGCACCCTTCGCTGGGAAATATGACAAACACATGCCTAGCGAAGGAGTTTATGTATGTATATACTTACAACGATGTCATTTCTTCCGAACGAGACTTGCTGATTATCTATCCACAGCAATGCACAGCATGTGAAGCACCAATTTATCGTGCCAGCCACAAATTCAAGTCCGGCTGCGGCTGGCCTGCATACTACGACAGTATCCCTGGTGCTGTCACCCGTCATACCGACCGGGCCCTTGGTATGGCAAGGACGGAGATTGTATGTTCGAGATGCGGAGGACACTTGGGACACATCTTCAAAGGGGAGGGCTATCCGACGCCAACGGATGAGAGGCACTGTGTCAACTCGGTCAGCTTGAGCTTCACAGACAAGAATGAAGATGAGATCGAGGTGCCAAAGTAGAGGCAGCGCTGTACGATTTTGTTCATACGGAAAGATAGTTGTATAACGTTCATGCCCATTCACCACAAATTCTTCAAACACTGTCAATGTTTCTCACTTCCACTCTGGTCAGTGCTTTGTCTCATACGTTTTAGAACTCTCGGAAGATCAGCAGGACGTTCTAGGGCAATATGCATACAAAATCTCGAGATCCTACGGCAACCACTTGCAACAGCTCCTCACAGTTCCTGGCTGGGCATGAGGAGGACAGGAAAAGCCTGATGTGACCGAATTTGCAATATCAAATTACGATGCAAACTGTTCGAATAGACGAATAATCTCATCCAGCTCCCCTCCGACCATCTCCTAGTAATCTTACTGGCTGTAGTGACTGGACTGCGACAGCTGCCGCTCGACTGCCAAGACTGCCAGTTTAGGGAAAGCGTAACTTGCCTGCAGTGTTCTCGTCTAATCATTCTCGTTCTCCTATGCAACCAGGGCCACACCACCCGCGACACACCTTCCCAAAAAGATTACTGTACTGCAGCAATTCTCTGGGCTTTAATCACTCGCAACCCTCAGCCATCCACTGCGGTAGATCGGGAGCATGGAAAGGCTAGACTTCCCCGAGCGCTGTCAGCTGGCACGTCTGAGGAGCGGTCCGTCAAGGGAGGAGCGCTGTGTAGACTCGGTGATAGCCCGCTGCTTGTCTTGCTGCTCACATAGGCCTAGGAACGCTTCTGGGCTAGGTCTAAGCAGAATTGAAAATGAGAGGTCATGGAAGGAACCTAAGCGCCGTGACTCGACATTGGAGTGCATAAACGTGCATGAACCCCAACCTAGCGCCATCACCTTTTGGGATCTGTTCTTCGCGAGTCCAATTTGCAACGCTATTTCTCAAAGTCTTTCACCGCTGTTCCTAAGCCCTGCTTTGCTTGCTGACTGTCCTCATAAAATACTACTGGTGTGTGTATCTCGCTTGGCTCAGATATGCCCATCTCTACTTTCATCAGTACTAGCGGGCAGAGATATAAAGAGGACTCAACAAAAGGGCTCATAAAGGATTCGACGGGTCTAAAGAGATCAGAGGGAAGCCACATTCTCAGATTATCCACGATGGATGCAGGCAACGTCACCCTGCATACATGGCTGAGGTTTGGCAATTTCGCCAAACATGCTCTCGCTGATCGCAGGATGTCTTGCTGCTGCCTGTCTACTATGTCTGTTGCGCGGTATGGATCCATTGAGCATTGCTGCGAGTACCATAACGATCATACAATTGACGACTGAATTACTAACCGCGACGTATAAGTACTACAAAAGCGCTAAGAATGCACCTAACGAGGTCTCTGAGCTGCTTGATGAATTGACTACCTTTGGTGTTGTCCTGGAACATCTAAAGATTATATCCCAGAATGCAAGAGCGGCTGTATCACAGAAGAACAATGCAAAGGGGACTAATTTCGGTACGCAGGACGCCAAAACGGGCTATCTGCCAATGGTCCAGAAAATGATGGAGAGCGGCGCTCCTCTTACCGTGTGCTATGACGAGATGTTGGCATTCAGGATGAAGCTCACCAAGGATCAATCGAAGGTGAAGAAGAGTCTGCAATGGCCGTTTCGAAAGGCTGAGATCCAAGCAATCGTCCACCGTCTGAGGAATCTCAAATCCAACTTGGACACTGCGATATCCAGTGATCAGCTGTAAGTCTGTCAACAGCTTCATCGTATGAGAATTCTATTGTTTGTTAAACGTAATTTCAATCGTATATTCTGACAGTTTTTTAAGAGCATTGAACATCCGAATCCAAGACAATATCGCCAGCATGCGAGATTCACTTGAAGTGGCCGCTAGCGAAAGAATGGCGGAGAAGATAGCTAGATGGCTGTCGGCGCCAGATCCGTCTGTAAATCTAGCGACTGCCCGCAAGAAGCGGCACCTAGGTACTGGAAATTGGCTACTAGATAGCCCTATATATCTCGATTGGAAAAAGTCAGATTGCTCTCTCCTTTGGCTTCATGGTAAAGTAGGGTCCGGCAAGACAGTCATTAGCTCCACCGTTATATACTCTCTTCTTGACACAATTCCGGCCAAAACCAACGTACTATACTTTTATTTCGATTTCCAGGACCATCAAAAGCAGTTGGTCCATGACTTTATGCGATATATAATAGTCCAACTTGCGAATCAAGTTAAACAAACCTCAAAGATAGTGGAAGAATTCCACAAGTCCCACCATGTTCGCGGGTCTATAATGCCAACAGCGCCAGATTTAATAGGCATGATCCAAAGAATGATCGCGATTTCTCCGACCGTATACATTGTCATTGATGCTCTAGATGAATGTCAAGACAGGAAAACCCTTCTGGGATTTCTCGAGGAATTACGAAGCTGGAATCAAGCAAACCTACACGTTCTAGCGACCAGTAGACGGGAAACAGATATTGAAGACTGCTTAAGAGGTATTGCAACCCATACAACATCGCTAGAAGAGAATGTTGTCGACACTGATGTTCTCACTTACGTTGAACACCAACTGCAACACGATGCAGCGTTGTCTAAATGGCCTGAACGTATGAGGTGTGAAATCAGAAATGTCTTGATGGACGGTGCAAATGGCATGTTTCGCTGGGTTGAATGTCAATTAGACGCCATTCGAGGTTGCATGAAACCTGCCCAACTGCGGAGAACGTTGAAGTCTCTCCCGAAAACATTAGACGATACTTACGCTCGTATCTTGAGTAATGTTGGAGAAGACTACGTAGAAGACGTTCGTAGGATCTTATCTTGCTTGATTCACGCGTACTATCCGGTAGCTACTGAGGAACTTGCCGAGACGGTCGCCGTCATTTTTGAAGGGGAGACCTATTACGACATGGATAATCAACTTCTCGAACCTCGTAACGTTCTGACAATTTGCTCAGGATTGGTAACAACGATTAAATCAAGGCGAATGACATTCATGGGCGGCCCGCAAATTCCAATTGAAGAGGTAAGGTTCGCTCACTTTTCTGTCAAGGAATATCTTGTGTCAGATCGCATTGTCTCAATGGAGACGTCAAAGTTTTATATGGAGGAGCGCCTGAGTCACGAGATTCTGGCGAACATGTCCATACGTTATCTAATCCATTGCCATCAAGCAAAGCTTTGCGAAGACCCGGATTTTCTAGTGGACTACGAAACAGCCTTTTTGGATTGGGCGGCATTTGCTCCTTACGCTGCTTCATTCTGGTCTCATCATCTTCGAGCGGCTCGGTTGGATAGCTCTTCGCCTCTGTATCGAAAGTGTTTTGAGATATTCATGGACCCTATGCTCCTGAAGAACCTTGTCAAATTGCGTAGACCGTGGTTCCACCCTGAGGAAGTCACCATCATGGAGCTTTGTGGCTACATCAAGAGCCGAGGCGGAAATCATCAATACAATCTAGAGTTCAAGCATATCCCCCCACTGTTCTATGCTTCATTACTCGGTCTGGACCATCTTGTATCAATGCTCATAGACAAAGGGGAAGATGTCAATTCTTCCAATTCTGGAGGCAGTTGCTTAATGGCTGCTGCTGCTCGCGGCCATCGATCCACAGTTGAATTGCTGTTGGCGAAAGGCGCGGACGTGGATGCCATTTCTGCCCCGACTGAGAACGTAGACGACCTTTGGTACTCACGGACTGCTCTTTATGAGGCTGTCTACAATCGTCATGGAGCAATAGCAAGAATTCTACTTGCAGCTGGCGCTGATGTGAACATTGAGCGCCGGCCATTGAACGTATTCACTAGACTGGACGACTCCAATTCGCCATTACAAGCAGCAGTCTACAACTCAGACAGAGACTTATTTGAGCTCATCCTAGCGGCAGGCGCGGATCCAAATGCGTGTGCCGGGCATTTGGGCACTGCCCTAGAGGTGGCGTCCATCTCCAGATCCGAAAGTTTTTTCATGACTATGCTCCTGGATGCTGGCGCAGATCCAAGTTTGACTTCCGATCCAACTGGGGCACATTCGCCGTTGTGGGAAACAATCGTTTGTAATAACCCGCGAGGCTCTCGACTACTTATCGAGCGAGGAGTAGATGGGCAGACAATAGATTCTCGCATTGTTGCTCCTGTGATAAGAAGAAACGTCGTCGATAGCTCGGGACTTGAAGTTGCGGTTGAGACCCTAATCCATATCAGGCCTGATATCAACCTTGAATTGGTTTTGACGACAGCGGCTAAATATGGCTATGTCAAAGCCATCGGACTTTTATTGCAGGGCGGAACAACGCCAAATGCCCAGGAAAGGAGTGGGACAGCCGCGTTGCATGCTGCAGCATTCACACCTGGATGTAACACCGAAGCAGTCCAAGTCTTGCTTGACGCTGGAGCGGATGTTAATCTACAAGGCGGGCCTCTGGGCAGTGCTCTTCAAGCAGCAGCATTGGCTGGGAAGGTTGAAGTTGTGAAAACGCTACTCGAGAGAGGAGCTTCTGTCAATCACGCAGGCGGGTTGTATGGCCGTGCATTGGCGATTGCACGAGAGAGGCTTGAAGATCAGAGAATGATTTGCCCGGAAACGGAAACTCTGGCAATGCTAGTTCCTTCTCGAATCCAATCTTATGGCGCTCCCAGCGGCTACACCAATACTCACGACAATATTAGGCCTCGGAACTCAATCGTTAAATCGCCCATAGATGCGATGTATCAGGCTAAGATCAATATTGCTCATCTGCCATACGCCGACTATCAGGGAATTATTGACCTTCTGTTGTCTCATGGTGCGACAACTGCATGAGATCTCTTGTGACCGGCTCCGTGAATGATGGCCGACAAATCCTGTAGCAAGGCTGGGCATGCTGGGTATCTGGCTCATGAAAGCAGTATCAGAGTCTGCGTTATTGGGAAGCTTGAGTGAGGAGCAATAATATTAAACGTCGGACGATATTACGGTGCAATAGGAGGGGATTAGCGCCCGGAAGCAGTTCTGTAAAATATGACGATGTTGGAAAGATTTTGTTTTCAAAGTCGTGATTCACGGTTGAGACGTGAAGGTACAGCTTTGGAAAGTTGGGAATATATACGTATGTCATATTTATTGAGGATATATTTGCTGAAGTATGGTTGGCACCTAATCGCGATGCTTTGTGAGAAAGGTTGACTACAGACTAATTGATGCAAAACGTCCTATTGATTTGAAAGTTGTTTATTTTATTAACTAGCTACTTCTAGCTAGTTATGACGGAGGTGCCCCACCAGGAAATCTATAGGGAATCGAACCCATAAGCCGCTCACGCTATTAGTTAGTTTCGGGATAGCTCGCAGTACACCTCTTATTTTAGGGGGGGTGTATCGAGTCGGCCCATCGTATCTCATCGCTATCTAGTGTATTAGGGGTTGAAATTGGTGAGCCGGACGTATCAGTAGAACTTCCTAGGGTAACTATTGGTGATTTTAACTTCTGTTAGGGACTCTAGTAGCGGTCCTTTCTCCCTGTAAGGCCCGATGCTATTCGTCTCCACCTATTATAATCCACTTACTGTTTCTATTAGTTACTTCTAAGGCTTCTGTTACCTATCTATTATTAGGGCTTATTAAGCTCCCGACCCTAGGGGCGGCGGCTCTTAAGTAGAGAGGGCCCTTCCGGACTTTTAGCTTATCTAGTAGCTCTCCCTATAAACTTTAAAATACCTTCTCGCTATAGTCTTTAGTCCTATACCTCTCGTAAAGGTAGAGGATTCGGTCTATAAGAATCTATTTCCGTACTAAGATACGGTAGTAGCTGCGTGCTACTTCGGGCTCCTAATACTTAATAGGGTTATCGAAGCTATAGGAAAGGTAATATTTCTAAAGTAACTAGATAGCCGCTTAGTAGAGGATATCCTACCGCCTTTATTTAATCCTACTAAGGTTAGGGCTTAGAGCTATAAATATAATTATCTTATTAAGGGTAGTAGTCTCTACGGCCGGGGTCTAGGAGAGACGGCCCTAGATCGTAGCGAATTCCTCCTAGATAGCCTTAGAGACTATATAGCTAAGCTAAATATATTTAATAGATTAGTCGACGTTATAGATCGGGTATAGTTATCGGGCGAGGGGTATCTACGCTAGATCCGTACCTATCCGGACCTTTTTATATAGTAATCTCTATAGTAAGTTACCGATTCTAGGTATTCCGAACTTATTTCTTACTACTACCTATATTCTATTAGTAGTAACCCGTTAGCTAAAGCGACGTTAGTAGGCTAGGATTAGGCCCTTAATTCGGTTAGAGAAATTCGTTAATTAGAGCTTCCCGGCTAGAATTAGCTTATACGCCTTCCTAAAGTTAACATCCTCTAGGTAGATTAGCTTCTCTTCGCTACCTAGAAAGAACTCTTTACGGGGTTTCTCTCTAGGAGTCTAGTCGTAACTTAACGCCTCTATAAGTCCCCGCTATATTTCGGGTAGCGCGCTCGGTATTAGTCTCTTTATTCCGCTAACGGCGTACGAGTAGGATTTAATTAAGGGGAGGTTCGGTAGGACGATTAGCTTTTATAGTATAGGATCCTAAATATCCCTAAATACCCTTACTCCGCCCTCCTATAGCGCCCGCTATAACTCTAAGTTAAACTTCTTTACGTCTCTAGAGCCCGTTTTCTTCCCTAATAACGGATAGTATATTATTAGGGTTATTATTAGGTCGAAGGTTATCTCCGGGCTCTTAAAATTAATCGCTATTTTCTAAATCTTCTTCTACCTTAGCTATATAAACCTTACGGGTTCTAGGATATAATCTAGCTATATATAGAAGTAAAGGGTCTATAGGTTAGAAACGGCTAGTATATATAGGGGTAATACGGCGCTTAAGGTTAAGACGTCCCGGGCTAGTACGGCCTAGGTTACTAAGGGGGCTTAGGTCGCCTTACCTACCACCGCTACGACGTTGCTATCGATAACGGAGCGAAAGTCGATCGCGCTAACTCCTCCTCTCTTAACGGGGTAGCACGAGTATAGGTCTTTAATAGTCCCTCGAACCTTATTATCCCATATTAGCTTATAGTATTCCGATTCTAACTCGTCTCTTATCGCCGGCGGTATCTCGAGAAATCGTAGGGTAAATCTTAGTAGCGATATTATAAAGGTATTCGCTATTATAACTCGGCCTTTTAGTAAAAGGTGAAATCGTATCTATACTCGGGTAGAGGCCTTCGCTCTATCTAGTATCTTAGTCTAGAAGTCGCTAAGTTAGTACCTAATATTCGTCCCTACCGGGATGCCTAGGTATTTATATAGGTTTTCGGGGGAAATTTCCTTAGCCCCTTTAATATAGATTAGGGCTACCCTTCCGACTTTTAATATATAAGACTTAGACTAATTAATTCTCGCTCCGGTTACTTCGTAGTAGACCCTTAGTACCTCTATCGCGGTATCTACCTCTACTTACGTTCGGATAATTATAGTCGTATCGTTAGTATATATCGTTATCTTTAGGGCCCGATCTCCTACTTAAATACCTAGGATATTAGGGTTAGAGGCTATAAGTTAGGCTAGGCCCTTAATTACTACTACGAAGAGTAGGTAGCTAAGGGGGTCCCCTTAGCGTACACTACTCTCTACTTTAATAGCTTCTCCGATATATCCGTTTATATATACCTTAATTTTGGCGTTATTATAGATGAGACTAACCTAGCTAATAAAGTCCTTGGGGGCCCTAAGGCGTCTTATTACCGCTATTAAGAACTTATAGCTTACTCTATTATATACTTTTTCCTAATTAAGAAAGAGGATTACTAGACCCTCTCTACTCTACGATAGCTTTCCGGCGGACTTATATCTAGCGATTAGGTACTATATTATTCGGATATTATTATCGATTAGTCTCTTCGGGAGGAATGCTAATTATTACTCGCTTATTACTTTCCCTAGGGCTACTACTAGTCTTTATATAAGGATATCGGTAAATAACTTATAGTCGACATTTATAATAGATAGCGGTCGGTAGTTTTTAATATTAGTTTATTCTCCTTTATTCTTAAATAGAATTATTAAGATCCTATCCGTCTACCCCTCCGGGAGCTTATTTTCCGTCTAAATCTTATTAAAGAAGACCGTAAGCCTAGCCACGATTATAGGATAAACGCCTTTCTTTCTATTATGCTAGAGGAGGGCCTTATACTACTCGCTAGTAAGGCTGTTACTACCTAGCGACGTTCCTAGTAACGCCCGGCGTATAGCGGCCTCTACTTTACGTTATTATATAGGGCCCCCGAGTTTTCTAACGTCCTTAGGCAGAATCTTATTAGTTATACTTTATAGCACCCTATTCCTTAAGTCCTCGTTAGAGGGCTTAGTACTATATAGGGTTTAGTAGTAGCTTAATACTACCTATAAGATCCCGTCGGATTCTATTTAGAGGTCTCCGTGTTCGTCTATAAGGGTATCGATAAAACTGAAGTTCATCTTCTTCGCCCTCTTGAAGAACCACTTTGTTGGTTTCTCATTTAGCATAAGGTGTTTTGCCATGGTATTATAGGCGTAGTTCTAGTTAAAGACATTAGTTAGGTGCTCCTCCTGTGTCTTAATCATCGCTATCCTTTCCTCTAGCTCCGGGTCCAGAAGGTTCGGGCTTCTTTTTTCTTGATATCTCTGGCGGCGTCGTTACAGGTTGAATTTCAACTTGTGCAAAACGTCCTAACGCAGACTTTCTCAATGTATCGTCGAACTCTAAGGTAGGGCTCGAGAAGCATTACGCTAACCTCATATGGAATCAGCCCTAAAACGTCAATTGACGCTGGCCTTGATCTCAACTTCCAAGGCAACGGAGTTCCCAAGTAATTACGCTACGACCTGCAGCCTCTCGAAGGTGTCCCTGCAGTCTGAAAATCCTCGACGACTGCCATGATGAGGAAAATGGAGGGGAGTGATGCCGCAAAACAGGCCGAACAGAATCTAAAAGATATCAGGAAGTGGGCGAAGGATGAGAAGAACACTATATGTGCGGATTGCAAGCGGAACAAACGTGGGTGGATATCTGCTCTACGCTACCGCATCGAGTTTTAATACGTTTGGCGAGGCTGATCCAGGATCGGTGTCCAGATCCAAGATGGACGAGCTATGAATTAGGCGTCTTTGTTTGCATCAGGTAAGTCACAGAGCGCTCACGAATTGTAGCGCTGAAATGAACCGATCATTGAAGGTGCTCGGGTATACATCGTGGAATGGGTGTCCATATCAGCAGGGTGAAATCAGTGGATTTGGATTCCTGGAAGACCGACCAGGTCAAAACAATGCAGCGCTGGGGAAATAAGCGTGCGAACATGTACTGGGAAGCGAAGCTTGCGCCTGGCCACGTGCCGTCCGATGCGTAGGTTGTACCAAAGAGATGAAGCTCTGGGGTCACTGACAAGCTTCTAGGAAGATTGAGAATTTTATCAGGACGAAATACGAGACGAAGCGGTGGGTGATGGATGGAGGAAAGCCAGAGCCTGAGACCCTGGATGACGGAAGAGATGACAACGTGGTTCGTCTTTCATTCTGCACTCTAGTTTTTGTAGGTAGGCTGACAATCATCACACAGCCGCTCAACATAGTACAGGAGAAGGCCAAGCTAGCAAGAGAATCATCCTTGCGAGCTGCGTCAACATCGAGTCAGCCAGTCCCTCCACCACCAAAGGCATACCCTCCCATAGATCTTTTCGACGATGTACCACCACCCCCAGCCAGGCCAAGCACAACCGACACCCCGATTTCCAAACCTCCCCCTCCCAAGACTACTGCGGCGCCGAAGCAGACAAAAGCTGCGGACTCCCTACTAGGCCTTGATTTCTTCGGTGCTCCCCCACCAGCTA
>JAABUI010002341.1_pt1 | contig 10524 bp, 14 predicted proteins | sample 5559111 | NCBI WGS metagenome assembly JAABUI01 (sample SAMN10711870, study PRJNA513365) | rock metagenome | isolation source: Antarctica rocks | place: Antarctica: Victoria Land, Buttleship Promontory
CAGGTCACTGACGAGCAAAGTGAAGGTATGTCCGCGAGCAGCCAACTCCTGCCCAATTCTGAGCATACAATACTGGTGTGAACGAGCGCCTATTTCGGCAAATCCTAGAATGGATCCGGCTTGCACGTCCGGCATATCCGTGGCAGGCAATGCTAGCACCCACACTAGTGGATGCCAAGTCGCTGTTCCCATGTTCGAGACCCAAAACGCCGTACGGATCACTGGGCCGTCTCGATTCCAGCAAGCATGACCAGCTTGCTACAACGGTGGGCAGTTGGGTTTCTCGCCTTTTAGACAGCGGTGTTATGCAATGCGCGCTGAGTAAAGCAGGAAGTTGCTTGACCTCATCATTCACACTGACTAATGCACTGACTAATGCACAATGCATAATGCCCATGGTTCTGAACTGGTAGCAGAGTAAACAGTGTAAGCTGGAGCGCCCTATTCAGAAGAGCAAAGTTCTCAGGTACGTGCCCTGCTGGGGATGGTTTTCAGGTTGCCAGAGGACTGCATCAAGTATGCTGCATCGATGCAAATACATGTATATCACACCATCCTAAGATCAGCAACTGACAGTGGCATGAGCAACAATTATGCCTATGGCTCCAGCCTTAACAGATTCCCAAAATCCTTTACTTCAAGTGCATTTTGTTTACAATCTCTACGACAGGTCATGAGTCGATCCAGAAGAAACTGCAGCATGTACAATTGACAGTAAATTTCACTGGCCAAAGCGTATGAAGAATATCCCGCTGTTTGAAGTTACTCAACTTTGAGCAAGTTCATGGCAGAGCATGCTCAAGTATACATGTGTCCATTGTATCTTAAAGTCTTAGCTCGTAATCATGTACACACAGCTTGCATTCAGAAGATTCTGGTACAGCGTTGATGTGGAACTACTTGTGTGGCAGCGAGTACTAATTCATAACCGACTGCAGACGGCCGTTGACAAGGTGAAAATCAGCAAGCTCCTGCCTTTGCAAACTACATTCTGTTTGTGTGCAAGGCCTGTATGAACCATTTGCATGTATCTGACCTGCTGCGCAACACTGCAATGCACTGCACTGTACTACCGAGTGTGGTGGCAGAATTGCTGCACCTGTAATACCATTGCTGCAACAACAATTCAGGAATACACTACTGGACTGGTTCAGAAACAGACTGCAGGACAGCTATGCAAGACCACACTTCACAGCTTGTCTGTGCAATCAGTCAGTCTTGCACATAAAGCACAGTCTGAAAGGGACTCTTATCTGCCAGCCGTGCATCACGGCATGGCACTGCATGTCACATCTTAATCTCATGCTTCCAGGAATGTTACAATCAACCTTGTGTCTTACATTCAGCAGAATAGCAAATCAAGCAGCTGCTGCGCAGTATGTCTTGGCCAAAGCTGAGTTCAGTTTCATCACCAAGCAGCTTGGTACAGAAACCTTGCTCACTGTACCATAGACCCACGACAACATGTGGTGCTCACTGTACTAGGTTGACTGTATAGATTCAACTGGTCAACTGTACCACGCACCCCCCTAATTGAGGTAGCTGAGTGCAGGGGCGGATTCGACGGTGGGGATGTTGCTGTCATTTTCATCATTGTCGTCTTCATCATCTCCACTGTCATCACCATCATTGTAAGGGCTCATTTCTGGGCCATCTCCTTCTGGGCTGGGGCTCAGCTCCGGAGATTCTGGTGGTGACTCACTGGGTGTTTCAGTGGGTCCTGCCACAGGACACTCTTCTGGGGGTGATGCTACCTCACTGGGGCTTGACACAGGAGACTCTGGGGATGGCGGTTCCTCGCTGGGACTGATGTCGAAGATTGGAGACAACTCAGCTGTGGTGCTGTTCAGATCCTGAGCTGCAAGGTAATGGTAGGGCAGCTTCTGCCCGATGGGCAAAGCATACACTGTCGGTGTAGCAGCTGCTGGTGCTGCAGGTGCCAATAGCTTACAAGATGCTGGCTGCATACCCTCATTGGCGGTGAGGTTCAAAGTGTAGCCAAAGCTGATTTGGTCATCAACAAGCATTGTGACCAAGCTTTGGTACTCTAGCAGCTGTTCAGTGCCCACACTGCAGCCTGTGCAAACACAAGGTCACTTAGCAACATGATGCAGTACTGCTAGTAGAGTTTGGAGTGTGAGTATGCACAAGCAGAGCTGACAGCAGAGATGATGAACACCACCAAACTGATAGCTGTGAAGTAGCAGCACCTATGCATAAGTCCGCTTGCTTGGACACACTCAGCGCCCAACACACACACCTCAGAAGTAGGCCGCATCGCCGCACAAAGATACAGTGTTGACTGCAAGTGTAATATTGCAAAAAGCCTTACTTGTAGCATATATTGTGAAGATCTTGACAGCTTCAGGCAGCTTGTTCACGAAGAAGATCCAATAGGAGGTGGACGCTGTCAGCCCTGTGGCCTTGATGGTGCAGTTTCGGGTGATGCAGCCAGTCCCCACCACATCTGGGATGCTTGATGCAGATGAGGGATCCCAGCTGTAGATGGTGGCACTGGTGACGATTCCAGCAGTGATAGGTGCACTCCCATTGTACTGGTAGCTAAGGCAAGTAGTCTTGTTGAAGGGGCCATAAGCAATGCGTGTCTTGCTCTGCATTTGGCAAGGCCCATGCTCAGGCTACGAGAGGTGCGTGGCTAAATGGATGATGCAGACAGCTGATTGCAAGCAAGGGCAGCATTAAGCAGGAGCCAGTCCTGTCAGGTAGTCATGATCATGCAGAAATGGCCAGACGAATGACATTGCAGCAGCTTGTATGTCGGCCTTTGGGTGACTTGTCTGTGCTGCATAAAGTGCATGTGCTGTGTAGCATGCATGTTGGTGTTTCATCACCAGACTTGCTGCAACAAACATCATGTTGGGGAGTGTATGCATGCAAGTGGTGATCAAGCACTTTGCTGTGGGACACAGATTGAGCACAAGCTGTCTTGCAGACTGCAATTAGGTCTGAGGCATTGCCCCTGCAGCACTGCTGCGAGTAACACAGAGGCAAGGCATCTCACCGGAATGAGCAAATCTATATCTTGTGGAAGGCCAGGGTAGGCTGACATCGCAAGTCGGCCAATTGTGCAGGACCGCAACATATGAGCTTTGAGGGCTCAGACCACCGACAGTCCAGTTTGAGAAGGCATCAGGATTACTGCTGACAGTCACTGATGTGCGTGATCCTGGCAGGAATGGAGCCTTGGTGGTCAGCCCGCTTGCATTCCACTGCTGAAAGCTGCTTAGCTTCATGACTCCAATGTCAACTCCATTGCTGTAAGTGACGTTGAGCTGCATTTCGTCAGTCCCGTTGAAAGGCACCATGACAGACACGGTGTTGCCAGGAAACTCGATACCCAGGTCATAGGCTTGTTGTGAAAGCTCAAAGGGTCGGTGCACTTTGCAGCCAGGACATACCTGTGTTTACTCACTGAACACCCAGAGAACAACGTGAAGGTCCTGCTTTATTGATGGCTGTACCACACGCGAGACGGGTGTCAACTTAAACAGCGGCTGCTCAGAGCAAGCAACTTACCGTCCGCGGATAACCCGGTTACAACAGCCTGTGTAACAGCCTTGTGGGGGTTCAGGATAACCAGTGTGTGATTGAAGGCATCAAACAATACATTTGACTCCCATTCGCAAAGGTTGCTCCGGCACAACACCCGTAGCTCGCTGTTAACAGAGGCGGCACCAACTGCGAACTAGCCAGCTTAAGCGAGCTGCAGCCATGCGCGAGCTTCTGTAGCCTCCGTGGCGAACGCATATACCGGATCTGCAGCGCGGGAAAGTCAACAAGTTAAGTCGCTGCAGAAAGCCATCCATCACACCGCTTGCGGTTGACACGGCGCGCTCGCAGAGCGAACAAGTGGAACATAGCTGTAATTTCGCGCCCTAGCGACATCGGCTGTGATCACACCTGAAGAATTGTAAGAGAAAGCGACGCAGTTGATCTCGAAGATGTCTGGTAGTGCCGTGTATGTTTTTGCAGGTAGAGATATGGAGATCTGAACGGTCCCACTCTGCAGCGTGAGAACTAAAATTTGCTAGGCATGTGATAGCGATCCCTAAGTCGCAAGCCATATCGCATTTGAGCTGAGATGTAACTGCCCGTCAGATGTAAAGCTGCAAAAAATCCTGCTGTCACAAATTCGCTTATGGGTGCGGCAGTCTGGGAGTCAGGAAGGCTTTCTGACGGGCGTGCCCCCGCAGTACTTTACGAAACCGAGAACGGGACACAACAAAATCTTATCAGTAATGCTTGGGGTGGCCGTGATCTTTGTCAGGTTCTGCAGTGATTGTTGCGCGAAGTCTCGGCCCTTGAGAAGGAGGGCCACTCAGGTGTCTCTAAAGTGTCAGTTCACTTCCTCATCAGTCACATGCCGTACAATCAGATCTTGCTCACAAATCTCTGCTGGTGATCACGCCATGGCCAGCCATATGCATGCATGCATGATGTGAACTACAGGAGGGGGTCAGCTGCGTCAGAAGAGTTCGGAACGTTGCAACGGACTTGACACCTATATCATATAGGCTATATGGCGCAGGGGCGTTGCTTACTGTGCGGCCGCCATTTCATCAGTACTACCACTGGTGTACACGACATGTCTTACAATCATTGTTGACAATCAGATGGCACAGCAAGCTTGAGGGTGCAGCACACAAAGCAACATAAAACCAACACCAAGGGCAAAGTGTCTGTTGACATGCCTGACACTTCGGAGTCTTCGAAGTCGCTCAGTTCTCGAAACATGAAATTCCACGAACTGTCAGTTAGAGCTGGTGTGTCTTTCAAAGAGCGCTCCTGAAATACAGGTAGTTGGCCAAGAAGGCAGCTGCCATGATCATGGCCTTCTGGTCAGGTGTGGCAGCAGGGGGGAAGGAAACAAAGAAGTTGCTGCTGGAAGTGCAGCAGGACCTGCAAGAAATGCAAAAGAATAATGTGCAAGAAGTCATTATGCTTTGACAGTTTTGTTTAGACAAGTATGTTCATGAACTACTCCGTGCACCTGCACACACCAATAATTCAAGGATATTGTTAAGGTAGCTGCATTAGGAAAAACACATCCAAAGTTTGCACCAAGATTTTGTACACAGTGCTGCACAGAACATCAAATACAAGCTCAGCAACACGATGCATTGTGATGTTGAATACACAGCACAATTGACGACAACCTCAAGACGAGGGGCAAAATCTTAAATGTAGTCATGAGACATACTTGGAGCAGCCTGGGAAGGTGTGGACAATCTCTCCCACTGTGTCATGGCTGTTGGCTGGGTGTATGCTGAGGCGGTTTCGCTTGCAGCACAGGTTGGGGAGGCAGTAAGAGAGCGCACATCCTTGACAGCAGGGCTCTGCAATGGCATGTTAACCAGTCACAAATATCTGAAAAGGCAGTGTAGATGGTTGTGTGTTGCTCTGACAATCAGGCTGTTGTTAATTTGACGCAGTGGCAGATTGACAAGAATGTCAGCTCACATTGCAGGTAGCACCTCTGTGGTTGTTCATGCTGCCTCTGTTTTTGATCTGGTAGAGAATTGAGATGCATGCGTACAAGCTAGGCACTGTTTGACGAACAGCATCAGCTATGCAAAGGTTCAGCAGGCTTGCTGCTGACTGAAGGACTCTGAGGTGCATCTTCCCTGAGAGAAATTTGGTTGAGTTGGGCTGGGAGGATTATGGGCTTACTTCCCATGACCTTCATGTAAGGTGCTAGTAGTACAGCAGGGGCGTGTGTGGCAGAAGCAACGCTGGTAAAGCGCAACCTATGGTGAGGTGCATGCCTGTTTATTGCTTGCCTCTGAGATCAACAAATGCAATTGCTAGACAGCAGATAAGGCAGATAACAGGACAATTTAGGCAGCACATGCCACACATCAACCTTCTTGCGCATTCAAGGCTTGAGCAGACTGAGAAATCTGTCAGCAGGAATTGCGGCTCACCCTGGATGGTGTACATGACTTGATTTGAGGCGTCCAGCACCTCAATGAAGCCGCTGCAGTTGCAGCACTTGGTCACCTGCTGAGCATAGCCCAACACACCACCTGCATGTTTCACATACAAGTGCAAGATTTGCAGATATGTACATGCATAAGGGCATGCATGCAGCATCTTGCGTGCATTTCAGCATCCCAGACTCATATATCAGGGTCCAAGTGAGTGATCCAGCAATATCAGCACTGCTGCAAGTAGGGGCCATGCAAGGCCTAGTCAACAGCAGCAATAGACCAAGCAAGGCAGAATGCATGTCGGATAGGAGACTGACCAGTAGATCCACGGACAAAGACCTTGAGGGGACACAGGATCATGCAGTTAAAGGGCCAGGGCAAACACGCAATGGGGCAGGCGCTTGGCCTCTCCAGTGTGAAGCTCAACCTGCTGTTCCTGTCCTAACATCACAGAAAAGTGCATGTGTGAGTAAGCTAGCTTGCATGTCAGAAAGCTCCTTGCAGAAATTTCAAAATTCTGTTGTGATGAGCTTTTCTGCGCCTGACAAGCAGCACAAACTGACAGCATGCAGCAACATTGTCTCTCACTGCAGAATACCAGAATGCAAAGGATGTCTTCACCTTAGCTGTGATAGTCAGCCTCTTGTAAAAGCCAGGCAGGCACAGGCAACGAGTACCAGGGTTGCAGTCGTCCATCACCAGTGTCAGGTCACCGTTGTCAAACTCATGGTCTGTGGGAATTTCGCCAAAGTCCCTGACACAAGGCTTCACAATGTACTGCAGCACAGCGCCCAGGGCATGACGATCAGGTTAAATTTTGCAGTCTCGTCACTTGAGGCGGCTTCGAGCCAGACAAATGGAACTGCAGCTTACCTCGCGGAGGGGATGGCAACAACACTGGAACCTCTCCACAAAGAATCCTCTGTACTTGACATGGACGATGTTGAGCTGAGCAAACACTCCACTTCCAAGTTGCTCGTCACCTTGCTGCACTCAGAGTGCCTGTTGTTAGTCACAAGCTCCGACTGCGACGCTCCAGTCAAGCCTTCCTCAGAAATCTCTGTGACAGTCAGGATTGTGAAACGTGAAACGCTCACGCTTCTTACACACCTGTCCTCCAGGCGATGGCAGATTGCTGCCGGTGGAATCGAGCAGGTTGGTGCTCATTTCCTGTGGCTGCGGGGCATCAGCTTGCTTCTGGCCTTCCTGGTCGAGGTCAGTCAGCTTTGGCGTGGGGGCTCCGCAGCACCAAGCCATCGTGAAAAGGTAGGCTTGGACTGCAAGCTTAGTGTAGAGGAAGCCCAAGCGAGGAGTGCCGGTACAGACAGAAGTCGAGGACCAGCCTGTTCAAACTCTGACTGTTCGCTCCCGCCAAAACAGCCTACGGTAGTTCATTAGACCATTCAGCTTCTTCATTTTGCATGCTGCTGTTAGAGAGATCCTTGCAAAGCGCTAGTGCATGCGTTGCGTGCATCAGCACCGGACTGACATATGGAAAAAGTTCTGACAGCACATGAATCGAGTACGATGGGGCATGTCACTCACAACCAAGAACTGCAATTGTCAATCTCAAGTTCAGTTGATTATATATTCATGTCGATGCAGCACTCAAGTGCTGCACAAAATCCCACATCTGCATTTCAACCATATCAGCATGCACAGCAGCTCGACAACCTAAAGGCAGCTCGCACATGGCAGTGACTAAGTACTGCAAGCACAGCTCTTGCAGAGCAGGAACCATCCAAGCCTCAGCAGCAGCTGAGAGCCTGACAGCTGTCCTGGCTTGCCAGCAGTGACTACACAGCTCCATTTCACCTGACTGACGACACGTTTTACCACACCCAGGGCAACACATCTTCAGCTTGACCTTATGTGTGTAACAGAAGTGGACAAACGCAAACAGAACCTCCATGTCCTGGATTGGAAGCTGGGTCACTGGCAGCCGTCTGCTGCCATGCTGCTGTGCCTTGATCTGTTCAGTCTGCGTGCCTGCCTGCCATCTGTCAGACAGCATTGCAGCAAAGTAAGGACTGGACGCAGCAAGGATTGCTCTGTGCGCAACCAGACCTTGTAAAGGTGGCTGACAGGTTGCCGCTGTTGTGCAGCAGGAGCAGTGCCCATCAGGGATGGATACCTGCTCTTGAATATGACCATCAACATCAACAATGGTCTGAGCAGCCTGCAGGTGCTCGTTGTGGCCGCGTGACCGTGCCGTGTTGGCACGACCGATTCGCCCATAGGATGATCTGCCAGGCACCAGCAGCAGATCCACATGGGGCAGGGCATGTGCTGGTGTTGGTATTGTGACGGGAAGCTGGACCTCAAGACTGGTATGGGTACCAGTCATGCCTAGTGCAGGGTGTAGCTGGCGGTTGACTGGCTCCTCATCTGAGCCTGTTTCAGCAGCATCTGTGGCCTCAAAGACTGCTTCTGTGTCAATTGCGCCGCCGTGTGCCTGCTGCTGCTGTTGCAGCTGTGCCTGCAGCTGTTCACACTCTTCTTGGGACAAAAAGCTGTCCCAAGGGATACTGGTTGGACCACAGGGTGCTATGCTACGCAGATCCATTGGGGCAAATCTAGCTGCAGCTACCGGTCTGGATGCTGCTGCTAGTGCAGCCAGTTGCGGCAGATCCAGAGCATGAGCCAGTTTACGCACTGCCGTTCTGTCCTCACTGCTGCTTAGTGTCTGGACTTGGCCTGTGTAGAGGTACTCTAGGACGTGCTTGAAAGTGCCTGCTCTCACTTGCTTGCCCAGCTGCAGCCTTGTCAGACCATCACTCATGTTGTGTCCCTGTTGCTGTGGCTGCTGCTGAGATGATGGCTGCTGCTGCTGCTGCTGCTGCCACTGCTGCTGGACAGCTTGAAATAGCTTTGGACAGCGAGCTGCTATGATGGCCTGATGAGCTAAAACAGTCTCCTGGGGCTTCTGCAGCTCAAATGCCACATCAGCAATGCTGTCATCCACCAGCAGATCCCTCATTGTCTCCCCAAGGTCACTGGGAAGGCCAAGTCGGCCACAGCAGGCGGCAGTGGCCACTGCCCACCACAGCTGCAACTGGGAGTCCTCCTGCTGCTGTAGCGGTGGCGGGACCAGAGACCCACTGCTGCTGTTGATGTCGCCGTATGCCACCTCACTTGGCACTGCAGCTGTGATTGTGCAGCTGCTGCTGGCAGTGGGGGAGGTGTGTGCTAGCTGCAGCAGCCCTTGGCAGATGTGAGGTGGGAGACAGGCTGTGGCTCCTGCCTCTGTAAGGGCTTGTAGACTGGCGATGATAGCAGATGTCCATGCAGCACCACCTGCAGCACCACGTTACAGGTCAGTTGTGAATGTGTGGAAGAATCGGACTGTTATAGAAGCCTCCACAAAACCTCAATCAATCGATCATCAATCAACCAACCAACCAAGCAATCGATGGATCAATCAGTCTTTCTTGGAATATGAAGACCGATGCAAGCGGTGACATGGGCCCAGTAGTCCAGGATGACTGATAGAATACAACAGAATCAGAATCTGGCATGTGAGATGCAAATTTGTGAGGACAGCACAGCATGAAGGCCAGCCATATGCTGAGGCATCAACTGGATGTCAGTCTTGACAGTGTGACAATACTCATCTCCCTTGAAGAAGGCAAGATCAAACTAGTGTTTGCAAAGAGACAAGCCACTGACCTTCTTGAGCACAATTGCCCAGGGCGTGGTTGAGCACCAACCAGGCATCCTCCCATGCATCCTGCTGCCCAGCCAAGCAGCGCAGCCCAGCAGTGATGCAAGCCAGATCAAAGTAGCGGCTCAGGTTGCCCTGAGGCAGGGCCTTTGGCAGCAGCAGGTGGTGCCTGTGCCCTTGAGACCCGTCCTGTGGCCACTGCCTTTCAGCCTGAGACTGAATGGCAGAGCTGCCCATTGAGGCTTGCCCTTGAGGAAGGGAACTTTGGAAAGCCTGCTGGCGGCTGATGGGGCTGGATGGGGGTTGGCAGAAGTGTCTGAAGGTGGCTGCGTGCCTGGTAGCGCTCTTGCAGGCCAAAACAACCCGTAGTGTTGAGTAGGAGCAGTATAGGGGGTCCAAGGTCAGGATGGAAGTAGGCGGTATCTGCACCAAACCTTGCCTCATGTTAGCAGCATCATAGATCACACGCATTTGAAATGCGTCAACGTCAGTCAGATTTGAGCTTGGGCTCCCAACAATGTCACCAGAAAGCTGCGTCAGGAGCGCGGCGCTGTGCAGCACAGTTAGGCACAGCACAGCACAGCAGGCAAACCTTGGCACAGCGTGGCACTCCATGGCATTGGTTCAGACCTAGGCGGGACCCTGCATCCTTGCTGCCCTACTAAAAAGCAAAAGTAAGACCTGCTGCAACTAAGAACTGGCATGATGCTTACCCTCTGAGCTGCTGGGTGCTGCAGGATCTGGTCCATCTGTGATGCTGACAGCTGGGCTTGTAGCAGATACAATGCTTGCCAGCACCAGGTGTCCACTGCATGATCTGAGCCGTCCTTGGATAGCAAGCCAATCAGCTGAGATGGCAGGGTGGGGCTGACAGCACTGAGCCAAGGGCTTGATTTAGCACCTGCAGCA
>JAABUI010002343.1_pt1 | contig 10517 bp, 10 predicted proteins | sample 5559111 | NCBI WGS metagenome assembly JAABUI01 (sample SAMN10711870, study PRJNA513365) | rock metagenome | isolation source: Antarctica rocks | place: Antarctica: Victoria Land, Buttleship Promontory
AAGTAAGATATAAAATATATTCTTTTTTTTTACCCTAAATTTAGGGAGGCCCGGCGGCGGCTTTTTACGGAGGCTAGTATAATTAATACTCGGAGAATACTAACCGAAGTAAAGGGGATTAGAGTAGCGGCACGATAGATAGTAGAGACTAGGGTAATTATATCCTTCTCGCTAATAGGGGAATAACTAGTAAAGTCGAGGCTCCTACGGGGCATCGAGAAGGAAATCCTAGTAAGGAAAAAGAGGACGAAGAAGAAGAAGAAAAACGCGGGGGCTAAAGGGGCAATAACCGCCCCGAGACTAACCGCGTAAATCTAACTATCTTAATTACTACCGGCCGTAAAGCGGCAGTTCGGACTATAACTTACTAATTCGTAAGAATAGGAACTAATATAAGTTCCTACCGTGGTGTAAGGGACCTAGCGGCACCGCCGCGGGGTTAATAATTAGCAAATTATATAGATAAGAGGGAGTTTTTGACTAGAGCGTAGGCTTAACGGTTTCTCTAGCGGCCAACGAGCACGTCTAGTGCTCGGGGGTGGAAGGCATAAGGAACACCCTTATTAGTAATATAGTTTTACTAGAGTAGGCGTATAAACAATCAAATTAAATTAACTAGTAATAGTATTTCTAGTCTCTTCTCTAGTATTTAAGTACGCTTTAAACCTCTAATACTTTTATTTAATTAGTATTTAGCTATAGTCCCCTTAACCCCTCAACACCTTAATATCTCTAAGGTACGAATACCTAACATCTGCAGTAGTATAAGAGCCTTATAGGGACATGAGATGTAGAGAGGAGGATTGTGAAAGGAACGAGTGGAATCTTGTAGTATATAGAGCTCTCCGACCCCTTCCATAGACTATATCAACCAAGTCCCAACCTTCATTCCAGGCGCCTTCTTCCACGTACCTGATCCAATGAGCGCGCAAGTCCCTCATTACTAATAATACTATCGGGCCCAAGCCTATTCAATTTACTCTTCGCGTCATCCCAGAATACATAGAATGACTCAATGTGGCTACCATTCGTAGAAAAGAGCTTCTTTGGATCTGGGCTAATGTCGTGCCATTCAGGGTGGCGGAAGACTGCTTTTATGTCGAGGACTTACCCGCTTGCGAATCTGACCTCCTCAGTCGATGGGTTGTACTTGTGCACTCTAAGGCAGTCGAAGAATAGCCGCTGATCCAGGTTGTTGTCGAGACGTCCCTGGCTCCGGACGTGGAGGACAACGAAGTTTTGAGCATGTTCCCGAATTGAGGGTTCTTCGTGAATAGTAGGCAGGTGCGACCCCACCAAGACCACGTCGATACCTTTTTCCGAGGCTTCGGATGCCCATGTATCGACTTTGAAGATGGAAGCCCAGATATTCCCGTGGACTGCTCGCTCAGAATTCAATTGGTAGTCGAAAACGGCAGCGGAATGTATTGCGGAGAGCGAAGACATCCCGCCCGTAATCTGGTCCCAAATGTCCTGAGGGAGAAGCATAATTCGCTATTTCCACACGATATAGGACTAAAGGGTAAAATATTATGATGGAGGCTGTGATGACATTTGCCTAGACATTCCCTCTCATCCGCCCCGATCGACGGCAAAGTCAAAACAGTTCGAGTACGGTCGATTATGTCTTCCTAGTTACCGTGACAATGCATATGTCATCGAGGCTAGACCGTCTCTGCGCATCATGTTGGAGAGCTGAATGATCGCCGTTGCACCCTCGTTCGATTGGCAGGTGCCAGATGACAGATGCGATACGGACTGCGATATGGTGGAGAACGTACCCGATAACGGGGAAGACGGATGGTCTGATAGGCGCCTGAGTTTTATTGCTGCCACTCGGTCCGAAAAAAGCCCGCACCCCCTAATCCCAAAGCAGAGAGGCGGGGCCATTCCCCATAGTAATTGATCGCGCAAACGTCCCTTTTCTCCACTACATGGCTACCATTTACGCTGGAATTTCTGTCGCAAGGCCAAAAATTGAAGCTATACATAGATATTTTATCGGGTTTATCTCAGTATCCAGTCATTTGCCCGTTACCGTCTAGAACAGCTTGTAGCATATCTAGCATTGACGCAACTCTTGTATTTATGAACTCCCTATTTATCGACTCGTTCCAGCCCTCAACTATCAGCTCTTTTGTAGTACGATCATCCTAGTGAGGATATTTGCGGAGTCTTTGCTTTACCGGCTGCCAGCAGCTCTCGATTAGGGCTAGATTAGGCGATGAAGCACAGTTTTTATAGACGTTTAGCCCATGCTGTTGCTTCCAAATATTAACGATATCGCTTTTCTTCGTACTGAAACCGTGTCCTGAATCACCGTCTTCTTCCAGAATGAATGAATCACAGCGACCTTGTCTAACGTTAATAGTCCACTGCTTAACAACCGGCTCCAGTATCGAGTCAATGTAGACTCGTTTCGACATCTTCCCATTGTTATTTCCCGGAACGGTGTAAAATATCAGATTAGAACGGAAGTTATGACCAGCTGCGGCCCAAGTATGTTGTCGTTTTCTCTCACTACCGTCCTTAGGCTCCTTCTGAACGTGCTGGATACAGTCTTGACAGTATCGTTGACCCGGCGAGATTGACGTATCTAGAGTATCTGCTGCGTACGCAGAAGGATATGCGATGTTGGGTGCCACGATAGGTCTCGTCATCGGCGCCACAGAGGCCCTCGTGAGAGTATGGCGGTGTGTCCGATGGAGACCGGTGTCGCGGAGCCTGCTGAGGCAATTACGGGAACGGTATGGGCTGCAGCTTCAGCCCGAGCTTCAGCCAAGGCTATGATGCGTCAGATAGACACGATGACACGTTTGACATGATGGTCCACATTTCTGTTTCCTGCGTGACTTTTGCTTGGAAAGCTTGTTCCTGTCCCTCTTCTCCTGAATCTTTGGATCTTGACTTTGGAATGGACGAGGAGCCATCGTGCCGACATGGAGTGTCCGAAGTCGACGAAAGGTCTTTGAAATGTGATGTAAAGTTTTTGAATGGAGCAACTCGAAAGGGCGAGAACTGTATGATTGAGTGGGAGGCCTGCTCCGCCTTCCTATTGTGATACAGCTCTTGAAACCAGGATCGCTTTCGGGTTCTATAGCTCACTGTGTCATGCGCTTCTAGTTCCAAGCCTGCATTCACTCATGACAATCCCAGACCGTCACGACAACTTTCAATCGGCTTGCTAATCATCATTCAAAGCGAACGTAAATACCTACTACTCCAACCGATCCTGCTCCAAGTGATACTCCTCTGAGACCGTTGTCTGACCCATTGGATGGCGACAACCCCAGACACGACACAAGACAGGAGGGCAACCCGAAAGAGACGGAAGACCCTGTGGACCAATACGCATTGGAGGGAGCTCGAAGACTTGGTCTGCCGCTTGAGGGGTTGGCTGCGTGTTTGACGAAGATGCTGGATAAATTACTGCCCGAGATTGTCCAGCCGATTCTCGAAAGGACATGTCCTTGAACGATACCATGTTCGGTGTCTCACGTAACGCAGATTCATGATAGAAGAGACCTCAAAAGGCTCTGCGAAGTCTCCAAGAGCATCTACACCTATACCGTTCCCAGACTGTGTTAGGCGGTCACCATTCGCGTCGGTTAAGCTGGCAAGCATGTCTGCAGCTTGGACGCTGTAATGAGATCGCTGAACACAGCACCGCATCCAAGGATCACATTATACGTGCACTTCGTGGGGAAGGGAACCTCGAAAGCTACTAAACTTAGGACCAGCTTTACCCCACTTATAGAAAAGAGAACCTCCTACTCCGATCTTCAGGCTGCACGTATATCCCGTGATCAATACACATGGGTTTGAGCGCCGAGCAGGCTGCCATCAAGAATAGGCGCTCATTTCATCAACATCATCTACCGTAACGTCCACCATCCTGATAACAGCCTTAGACCCTAATCAGCCCCTCCCAGACCTAAGCTCTCTATATTTTCCCTGCCTCGGAAAGTGCGGCTTTAGATCTACGAACTCGCGCTCAAAAGCACCTCGAATCAGATTATGATAGCAGTCCAAGACTGTCTAAGCCCCTCGAGTCCAGCTCTTCTGCGGACGAACCGAGCAATCCATTTTGAGGAAATAAGTCCAGCAGTTCAAAGATCGGGACTAGTCTAGGCTGGAAGATCTTTATGCACACCGTTCCTGCTCTCACTCAGTCGGTCTGCCGCGTTTGAACTCTTACTGTATTGAGCCCCTCACCTAAAATTTTCGCAACGACCTCCGTGCGTTTCCAAGCTCATGTCTGGGCAGCCATGAACTAGCCCCGACGACTTTGTATTCTCATCCCGGTCGGGTGCGTCTCTTGCTGTCCTTTTGATCTTCTACTCCTTCACCCCGACTTGTGCGGCATTATCTTAGTTCGAAGGCCGCTTAGGAGTCGGTACTACACTACCATTAAACAAATTCACGGTGGCTGAGGTCCAGGGATATCTGTTTCATTGCAAAGAAGATCCGTATGGGGCATTAGCAGGCGCGGCCGCATAGAGCGAGCAGAAACTCAAAGAAGGCTTGAGCTCTGCAGCCGAAGGGTCCTTAAAGGATTAAAAACCTGACCGTGAAGAAGGGTTCCGGAGAAGGGATCTGATGATGAAAGTGTCAGCTCAACAAACGGTAGCAGGCGCTGACGAGTGGAGCGAGCAGAGAATAAAAGAAGACTCAAGACCTGCAGCCGACGGGTCTTTGAAGGACCAAACAAGCAACTCTGGAAGCAAAAAGGATGTTCCGGAAATTGAGTCTGGCGCTGAAGGCGTCAGCTCAACAGGAGACACAACGGGGTGAAAAGAAACGATCAAGTGTACTAAGAACGTTGCGACGCGAGATTTATGTTGAGAAACACAACAGCTAGATAATTGAGTGCGGCGTTTGCGAACCCTTTCGTCACCTTCGTGCAACTCAATCGCAGTGCTTTGGTACGAAATTCGTAGATTGTAGGATCCATAAGAGAAACCCCCTAGTGGAAATCCAGCGTAGGCCAAAAGCCGAAATCGACCAATAATGTAATTGCTGTTGCTGTTGCTGTTGCTGTTGCTGCTGGGCGGCAGTGGTAGCAACGAGAGAAGACCCAGAGAAGGGAATCAAGAAACCTTTGGCGTGGTATGATCCCCCTCCTCTTCCAAGGACCTAACGAGTGATCAGCGCCCTTTGCTGGTACTTAGGAAGCAAGAATTCTACATTTTGACACAGACCTAATCACGTTGGCCTGACATTTACCATTCTCATCCAACACATCGTCACCAGAATTTAGGCACCAGCGCGCTGAGATCTTGAGTGAGTTCTAATAGCTCGTCGTATCGTTGGGGCACCCGGAGCCTCTCGCAGCATCACCAATCCATGCAAAGATTGTGACCGAGAAACTGTCAGCGTAATGCACATTGTTGCGACCAGGAGTGTGCATTGGGTAAACGGTGTGCTTAAGGTACGAAAGTTGTGGCAAGGATATTAGCCTTAACCCACCGAGCCCACTCAGCAGCAAAAGCGTGCAAGTATGGAGTCATTCGGATTTATCGTCATGATGACTCTCTACACACACAAAGCACAGCGTTTGCCCGTCACAAGTCAGCTACAAAATTGCAGGACAGGATATCCTTTGGTAAGAAAGTATATACATAACCATCATCAGACTTCGTCTGTGCGAGCCGGTCTGCCCCGTTTGCGTCCATGCCGTGTTCGGCCTTTCGCCTCAAACTCCCGCAACAGTTCCTGTGCGTTTCCTCACTCGCATTCCAGCAGCCATGTTCTCTTCCAGCACACCTTGTATTCATTGCCCTTTCCCCTTCGTCTCTTACCAACGATCCTTACGATCTCCCACTCCTTTCCGTCCAATTCTGAACGTCCTAAGTCTTGAGGCTGCTCGGGAAGAGGTACGGTGACGGTAACGGCGTAAAGGGGACAGACGGTCACTGCTGCTCCGCGATCACCTCCACGGATAGCCTGCTTAACTGGGTCACGGGATAGTGCGACACTAAGAGCGATGGGGCGATCAAAGGGGGAGGTGGTAGGTTCGGTAATAGGTTCGGTGGTAGGAGGACTCAAGCAACCGTGTCTCTAGCTGTTCCCTCGGGTGGGAGCTTTGGAGGTGTACGGTGTTAATCTCAGACTCCATGCTGTTGGAAACGCCAGTTTCACCAGTTTTTTCTTCGTCATCCTCCACTTAATCGGTTGGTTTGGGGTACGCGGAGAACGCGGAGAAGAGGGCGGTAGAGAGGGAGGCCTTTAGGGTACTAGGATTACTAGAATGTTGATACCTGTACCTCGCAGTTCTCCGAGGGGTCTTCGGGGTCTTTTTCTGCTTGCGGATAGCCATAATAATGATATTTGTTGAGGGTTGAGAGGGTGATTTGTAGGGATATCTTGACGTCTATTTTTTCCCTTCGCGAGCGAGGCGAGCCAGGGCAGGATGATGGTTTTTCCGAGCCGAGGCGTTACCCTCTTGGCGCAACATCGTCATGGAAACTTCTCAGCTGGCACCTTCCATCGTCAGTGTGACCTCTGCGCGCCTCTAATCACCAAGAACATCTTGAAATACCTTCTCTGAAGCTCTCAATACTTGTGTGCCGGGCATGTGTCACTCACAATGGCTCCTTGTCTTCACACGCCGGTCCTGCCCGATCCAGGTGCTGTGGTGCCACGGAGCATCTCGCAACAGCACCACCTTGTTTCGTTACCAGCGCGTGGGCAACAATAACAAGTTGAGCGTGATCACCTCGGAGTATTCAGAGTGGGCATAAAGCAAGTGTTCAGGCCTATGTTCATTGAAATTCTGATCAACCACCACCGGCCACGCTGACAAATATGGGTGTAGCTATGCAACGAATGATTCTGTGGCATTTCCATTGATTCCATTTTATGGTTCAGCACTGAAGTTTGCGAACAATTGGGAGAGGCGATTCGCGATTTGGCCGTCGGAAAACAGCGGAGAAGCGGAATGCAGGTGACATTCTGGCATCACAAGCTGGCCTCATGCCAGCGGCCTAACTGGGATTGAATCATGACAGAATCCACGGAGCCAGGATGCTGACACCTCCTGGGCCATGTCAAATTTGGAGATGACATGATCCGCATTATGACAAGGGAAAAATTCTACACTAGGGCTTCTAACCTCGAGGAAGTCATTCTTGATTGGCATATAGCGATTCTGGTGCTGAACTCACATGGATTCAATACCTCAGGGGTCATTGGAAATGCAAAAGTGCGTCTTGCCAACTCTCACCTTAAACGACATCTAATCTCAAGGACTTTATCCTTGGTATCGATACGTGAGGTTGACTTAATTGTCATGGCTCATATGATCTTTGAAAGAAGCTAAAAGTCATTGATGGAGGTCTTTGGTGATCATGACCGCTAATATGACTTCTTGGGTCATGTCAGCCGGAGTTTGGATCCTGGAGTTTGACTGCAAGGAAACTTAACATTGCGCCGATGGAGCAAGAGGCTTTATCTGGCATTGGGAAGAAGAGTCTCGAATGTCCATCCCAGTGGGAGATAGGTTACCTGGACGAGCTTTATGATTAGTGTCTGTCACTTGGGTCATTCAGTCGGGGCAATGTTCTTACCGATGATTGGGTAAAGTTCGAAGGATGAAACGCGGATGAAACGGGAAAAGGTATAACAAGCACGACAAGCCGGTTATTTGAACATGATTCTTCATCCCACCTCAATGGACATCCTCGACGATCTCAACGATATTTTCGAAGAAGTGATCATCCCGCTCTACAAGCAGAGACCGAATATCGCATACCTTCTCAAGCATGACTGGCGGCATCGATTGTTTCAAAGAGTTGGCGGTGATGTTACCAGTACTGTGCACTCGGGTCTGCGGGACTCAGGAATTGTAATTGACGACGATGCTCTCTTATCTAATTCTCCCGATGATGACAACGAGCACGCTTCTCCCCAATCAGAATTTGCATATGGTGACCGAACCCTCACACTACCTCCGGCCTTAGCACCATGTTGGCGGCTATCTGACCATCCGCTACGGGATATTCCGAACTAATTAAGCCATCAGCCTCTTCCTGCCGCGCTTCCCGAAGTCCAGCTAGATTCTCTTCCATCTAAAAACAACGGCTCCGACGGCGTTACATACTCAACACCTTAAAGTCACTATTCTGGAACGATCCTTACGCCAGCTCATACCGCACCCTTTGCTTCTAGCTATGACTCATCGCCATTACCTGCAGCTGCAAGGCCCTTCCTATCCCCTGTCGAAGAAGGTGAGCCCCAGCTGGATCCAAATGAACCTTTACCATCAAGCACCTCGCAGTACTCGGATGGTACGACACACGCGGCATCTTCTGACGACCAGAGGGCAGCACGGCCATCCCCAACTCTCTCGTCCACCGAACGTGCGACACCTATTCCATTGCCCAATCATCCATTCCATGGATCGTCACTATCGTCCATTTCCCAAGATCAGAGCTCCGAGTTACAAAGGCCATCGATCTAAGAGGATCCTCATGAACCTTCACCGAACTCTCCTTCAGCGACCGGCCCGCCTCGAAAATCTTCGTTGCCCATGGTAGATCAATCGTCGTCTGATTCTAACCTGAGTGACCCACCTTCTTCACCTGATACAAATCCATCTTCGCCTTCTCCAAAACTCCTCGCCCAGATCGAAGCGCCTACCTTTCCTGGACTCGATTTGAGCTCAGGCGTGAATTCGAAGAGAGCAGCTTTGAGGTCCAAGGCTGATCGAAATAAGAAGCGGACAAGGGACGACTTTCAGAGCAATGGAAGCACCAATGCGCATGGCCGCAAGCCAAAGATGAGCAGAAGACCAACCACAAAGCTTCTTCTAAGAGACGATGAGGGTCTCACGACTCTGGTGAGGAAGTTGGGCCAGGACGACGTTGCCACAGATTTTCCCAGGACAATGCAAGAGCAAGAGATGTGGGCAGGTCAGGCTTCACTTTCTCGAGGCGTGCCACAAGATGCTTCGCCAAAGCACATTGCCCAACGACTTCCACGCCTTACGCAGGAGCTTGGCAATAGCGAAGACTTGAAACGTTTCGCGCAAATCAAGAATCGCACATGCCTCATCGACTTCTACAGATGCCACGAGGCCGCTAAGAAGAAACCTCAGGAATTTTTCAGAGAGTGTGATCGCTTGCTGCCTCGCCAATCCAGGAAACCCAGTGGGAGGACAATGGAAAATACAATCAATCTTTACTTCGTTGAACTTGGGTTTTCTCAATCCAGCTTGCGACACCATCAAAAAGAACTCAATAGCGTGAAGAACTGGCTCAAGGAGGCAAAGCCTTGGTTCAGGCTCGTCGAAAACTTTGGATACGGGATGTTATTGTGCGTGCCAGATGACATGACTAATTCTTTGTGAGTGCGACAACACATGGTTTGCTCGTCGATTTTGAGGACCTAAAGCTGACGTACCAATTCGTCAAGATTGCGAGATATGACAGATGCAAGGTTCACACAGCTGCTCAAAATCGCCTCAGGAAATCTGCGATGCTTCAAAACACGACTGGATACGGCTAACGAGCGTATGGAAGCATTCTTCGAACATTCCCCGCGTCTCAACGTACCAGCGACATCTCGATCAGGGGGCGAAACCCTGAATCTCCAACCATCTCCTACGTAGCCCAGCGCAGATACCCCCCTAGCATATATCAGCTACACCAAGCTTTACATCAACCGAGGCCGTACCTACTTCTATAGCATGCTCTCCTTCATAGGCACATGCACCGGCGCCGGTTGTGGGGCAGGTACTTACCCCATATAACTCCACCGCCGATACCGCTACGGCTCGCTTACACAGGGCATATACCCCATATATTTGTACCTAATATACCGACTCCTACTCCAGTACGGCCCTCAGCCTCCGGCCAAGCCTTTCTTGCTTCCAATAGTGTCAAGTATCTACAGCCTCAAATCCAGCTTGTTGACCGGTCAACTTCATCAAGTCGGCCATTTACCCTCCATTTCGAACGCGCTCGTTTGCCGAATCCCTTCCGCCGAATGCTATGTAGCGCAATGCAAACGTGCAGTACCACACCAAAAATTCAAAATGTTCTGTCAATGACGATACGCATTTTTGTCCTATTGACCACCATGACCCGCATTCTGTGGCACGGTCACGATCTTATCGTCGCAAAAACTTGCGCGAAGAGGGACCAAGGAGACGCAGATCGGCCAAAAGCGCTATCACTGGATCATTTGCTCTATCATCTGAGCTGCTGGTACGCTGCTGGTGTGTGTCCGTCAGAGGAGGCGAGGATAGAGAAGGGAGGGTCTTGGGCTGTGATGCGAGATTGGACGCGTGATGGGGATCAACAAATGGAGGAGATGTCGTTGTCGCTGACCTTATGCGATGTGTTTGACTGTAGGTGAAGTCAATTCGTTAAGGAGGTTTTGTTTTGCATCGACTGACTTCGCGATTCAAGGCTCTTTAGAGATGTCTCCAACCTCGTCTTGAGATAGAATAGATACCCATCGGATAGATCGGAAGCGCTCTTTCGGAGCTCAATTTGGCACTGTGTCGCTCGCAT
>JAABUI010002348.1_pt1 | contig 10494 bp, 5 predicted proteins | sample 5559111 | NCBI WGS metagenome assembly JAABUI01 (sample SAMN10711870, study PRJNA513365) | rock metagenome | isolation source: Antarctica rocks | place: Antarctica: Victoria Land, Buttleship Promontory
ACGGATAATGTAGTACCATTCTTAATTCAGTGATGAGAAAAGATCTAGCAATCGACCAGGTGCTTGAAACACAACATAAAATCATCGCAATCAAGGGCCCTAGAACGCCTACATTGGTTGAAGAGTATCAGCTCCCTTACTTCTCGTTCACGTACTTAGCGCCAGTCCCAGAGCCTCTGTCCGTAGGCTCGCTGGTCTCCTTGTCCGAGAAATCCCAATTGTTGAGGTATCCGGTCCCGGCGCTCAGATATGTAGCGAAGCTCAACCAGCCTAGATATGGGGCAATGGACCATGCTGCGACCGGATCAACCTGCGACCAGATGTATGTCAGGTATCCGACCGTGCCGGTGAGAGCAACACTGTGGACTGTAGCTTCGATGGGACGCTTTAAGACGAAGAAGAGGGGCATCCACATTAGGTTGAGGCCGAGTTGGATGGTGTAGAGAGTCGCGCCTTGCTATTTAACAGATTTGCATTAGAAAATCATACTCCTCAAGCCTCTTGCAAGCTACATACCTTTGTCAGGGCTATGGTATTTGGATTAAGCGATGACATTCCCGTGTCCCAAGCTTTGTATGCAGAGAAGCCCATGAGTCCATATAAAATGGTCCATACAGGGCCGAAGACCTGAGGCGGTGGTCGAAGGGGAGGCTGCTTCAGTGCCACGTAGGTGTTCTGCGTTCTTTTGGCTATGTGAGAGCAGTTGTTAGAAACCGATTCATGCCGGCGTGTTTTGGAAGGTAAGCATACGACGAACAGTAAAGCCAATGCCGGTACCCAAGGCTATTGGGAGAAGAATCGATGCGGCGGGATTGGTAAACACCTGCCCTGGGAGGGTTAGAGATGGGATGTGCGTCGTCATGGCTGTAGTGACACCGTTATATGTTCTGGTGAACTGAAGTCTGTGTTCAAGGGTTGCGTTGCATGTCCCTGTCCCTGTGCCCGCGTCAACTGATATCCCCACACGCGCTTGACACCTTGACTCTAGCGCTCCCGCGAACCAACTTCAACCCCAACCCATAACGTCTCTCCCACTTCATTAGTATTAATAGCCTGCTCCTCCAGGCCTTCATTCTTTGACAATTCCAAACGTGAGTTACCTGTCACGTATATACAGAGAGCCATACATGGCTGCGTTATTTCCCCGTTACCCATGCCTCTTTCTCCGCATTCTCATCGCTCAGAAATAGTTCCCCTCCTCTTGCGCTCTTCTGCCAACATCACCCTCAAGCATCTTCTTCAGGCAGCTTAGTGCTGCTTCTTATTCTTCTCTGAATTGAATCTCGAGCTTCACATTGTTGATTGTATTATTCTTCACTTCATTGAAATTACTCTGACACGAGATTATGGCGACGAACAGCTTCATCCCCCACTCTTCACACCTCTACCCTACCGCAATCACTTAAGACGATGTGAAGCGTTCCGTCGCCAATCACAGCGGAGCAATCCTACATAATATCTTCGACTTCTCTCTGCATCTTCAGTCATTGCTCCGAAGTCAATAATTACTTTACACCTTCTGCACCTCCTACGCATCCAAAGACAGAATGGACGGATCTTTCGAGGCATTCTCGCCTCCTCTGAAGACGGAGCAGAGATGGGGACGTGAAGATACGATGGATCGACAATCATTTGGACATGATTCATACCGTGGTGGTCGACGATCTCCTGGTAAGACTCCAGATGCTGACGAGAAATTGAGGTCTTTGCAGACTTATCACAATTCTCTACTCGAACCTTCTTCTCCCCTCTTTAATACCTATTCTGATGGTACCATTCCTCAAGAGATTCTCTTACTATACGAAAAAATGTCTTCTGCCCTCTGTGTAAAACGCGCAGACTATTGTCCTTCCATGACAGACGCTTATAGTCCTTCTATTACAGGCCCACCAGATCGTCGTGGAGGTTATCGTAACGGCCGGGCTCGTTCACGCTCTCCGCCTAACATTGATCGTTACCAACCTGGAGGACGCTTACCACGAGATGATTTCTATGAGCAATCTCGTGATCATATGTCTCGCAATCGCGAAGAACGTCGTCGACCCCCTTCACCAGCCCCACACATTGATCGTTATGTTCCCGGCCAAACACCACAGCCTGCAATCCGCGTCAACCCATTGCCTAATCCCCTCTCACTCGACTATCAGGTCGGTTTCAATTGGTTTGCAGAATGGTGGCGTGTTGAGCAGGCCATCAAAGAGGATAAGGAACGTCAAAAGGATGGACGACGGGCATCTGATCGAGGTATCAAAGGGGAGCGAGAATCGCGGGAGGAACGAGAGAAGGAGCGAGCACAGATTCAAGTTGCGTACGACACATACAAGGAAGAATTGCAAGTCAAGATGGCGAGGAACTTTGTTCAGCAGCACAAGACTGAAGAATGGTTCAAAGAACGTTATCTGCCTGAAATTCGGGATCCCTTCAAAGAACGACTTGCCGAGTTTCGACGTGGCGCTCTTGGTCAATGGGAAAACGACATAGCGGCTGGAAGCTTTGATGAGTTTACGCTCGAAGGTATCTACAAAGCTGAGAGCGACGGACTCGGAGGCGTCGTGGAGAAAGAAGAGGGGGAGACAGTTGCTGCTGCTGAGGTCCTTGGTGTGGGAGATCTGGTGCCTAGTCGAGGTGGAGACATCCGAGACGAGTCAGCTATGCAACCAGCCCTTTTAATCAAGACTCTTGCTCCTATGGTCAGTCGTGGGAAGATTGAAGAATTTTGCAAAGAACATCTTGGAGAAGATGCCGGCGGTTTCAAGTGGCTCAGTTTGAGCGATCCCAACCCACTCAAGAAATGTCACCGTATTGGGTGGATCATGCTTCACCCGGGCTCTGAAGAACCCGAATCGCAGACTGAGAGGGGAGATGGACGGGATGAAGATGAGGGTGAGGAGAACGGAATGGCAGACGAGTCTAAGTCAGCAACTCCAGGCGCAGCCGACAAGGCACTCGAAGCCATCAACGGCAAGACAATTCATGACGAGCCTCGAGGGGACTTCACCTGTCATGTCGGTGTCCATGTTCCTCCAAAAGAGCCGAGGAAGAAGGCGTTGTGGGATCTCTTCTCCGCACCTGAGCGGATAGACCGTGATCTTGAGCTTGCCAAACGTCTAGTATCTAAGTTTGATGAAGGCTTTGGTTTGGATACAGACGGTGTATCTAAAGTTGAGCAACGTGTGCAAGCGCTTCGTGAACGAGGCCTACTACAATCCTCGGCCCCAACACCTACTAAAGCCAAAAAGAATCAGCAAATCCTTGGCATGGACATGGACGATATGGAAGACGGCGAAGAAGAGGAAGAAGGGGAGGAAGAGGAAGAAGGATTTATTGACGAAGAAAACGATAGCGAAGAGTTGTTGATTCAAAAGAAGACTTTGGATCTTCTCGTCGAATACCTTCGGCGCGTCTTCAACTTTTGTTTCTTCTGCGTGTTCGAAGCCGACTCAGTGCACGAGCTAATCCGAAAGTGCCCTGGAGGTCATCTACGTCGACCCCGGGCAAGCTTGAGCACAGCTGCTAAAAACGCTGCGAAAGCAAGTGCAATTGGCGAACCATTCCCTCTCAAGCGAAAGGAGTCTACAGAGGATGGTGCCGAAAATAGCTCGCCAGTGGCAGAGAAGTTCAACAAGAATTTCAAGAATGACCAGCAGCTGTTGCGCGCTTTCAACTGGGTCAAGACGTTTGAAGACAAGATTCTGCAAATATTGGAGCCCGAGAGTGCCGATATTAAGAAACTCGGTGGCAAGCCAGTTGAGGAAGGCCTGGATGAAGAGCTGAAAAAATACGTCAAGCAAGAGGATGAGTCCAAATTTAGATGCAAAGTACCCGAATGTACGAAATTATTCAAAGGGGATAATTTCTGGCGAAAGCACGTTGAGAAGCGTCATGACGAATGGTACAATGGCATCAAGACCGATGTAAGAGTTCTTCCCACTTTAAGCTACTAGTACTAACGAGATCTCAGCTCGTTCTGGTCAATACTTACGTCCTAGACCCTTCCCACATCGCTCCTTCGCGATCTGATGCCAACAGCAATGGTCACTTCCCCATGAACAACCACAACCTCGCCGCTGGAACTCCCCGTGGTTTCAACCTCTCCAACATGGCAATGATGACCGGCTTTCCCGCCGGCTTCCCTCAGCAGCCCTTCCCCATGCCTCAATTCGGCAACCACACTGTGCAAGCACCAAATGGCTGGCCCATGAACAACGGCATGGCGGTCAACGGCGACGACATGCATCAAGCCGGCCCCATGCGTCGCGGTGGCGGCCGCTTCAATACTCGTCAAGGGCCTTACGATCGTCGACAACAGCCTCGCTTCAATGACGGTCGATTGACGCCCATGGGCAATGGCAATCCGATGATGAATCGAAGAGGCGGATTTGGCGGAGCGGGTAAGTGGGGGGATGGTGGTGCTCAGACTGTTGGACCGCGGGAAGCGGTGCAGGGGAGGACGATTAAGAAGTATGATGATTTGGATGCTGTGGAGGGCGGTGGTGGTGGGGAGCTCAATTATTGAGAGCGTGAGAGGATTTGTTGATCAATTTCAGAAGCTGGTGAATTGTTTTTGGTCAGGTTCATTTGCTCGAGGTCCTTGCGTCTCAGAAGCCTGCGATTTCTGAGAACGAAGTCCAGATGGCTGGTACTGGAAGCACTGTTGGCTTTTATTCTACATGAATGGCTTTCTGTGAGCAGATGTTGGTATGGAAATCCTCTTGGCCTAAGACACTCATGCAGCCTGAACCTTGCTCTATTACTATGTCCACTTTGACATTTTGCGATGATTATTCCTTGCTGCAAAATTACACTATGCTCTATCCTTCCCCTTGAATTCTCGTACTGCCCTGGTGTGTAACGTTCTCTGCATTCGGATCAAAATCCTTCTATAAAGTCCACCATACCACATCCCTATCTTCAGCCTAAGTTTCAATCATTGAAACAACAATGTCAAATATGTGAATGCGTCCATGGCACATGTTCTCCTTTGTCCGTCAAATGTCAATCAATCAATTGTTCTATCTATCTCAACGTAGAATCTAAAAGCTAATCACAGCCGGGGTATCATCGCATCTCCAAAACAATCTCCTCTGTACAATGCAAGAAAAGGCAGCCTTTATAGGCTTAAAAGATCCATCCCCAAGTAACAGCCTTGATATTCTCCTTCCAAATGACCAAAAATCTACCTTCTGCTTGACTTACTTGATTTTTCGCACAAGATCCTATCAATCCTTCCTTCATCCTTCGATCGTGTTTGGCGCGAGAAATTGGTATACTCGACAGGGATGCATCTCACCACTTGTTTGCTTCCGCCAATACTGCTCTCTTCCGCCTGGCCATTGACGTAGGCACGACATCCGGACCCCGGAGGGTCGATCGGCGCACCGAATAGCTGAGTATATTACTCGCCCATTTCTAACCTCATTCAGATCTTCCTCAACCACACTCACCCTCCCTCCCCAATAAATCCCTCATCAATAGCCAGCACCCACCTCCCCTTCTCCTCTTCGCTTCTCGCAGCGAACAGCCAGCTTCCACCTCTCGCATACACAGCCCATACATTCTTCCTCCCCCCACCCTGATTGACGCCGTCGCCATTCAGCAGTCTTTGGACTGGCGGATCGATATCGATCCGCGCATTCCGCAGGTTGATGGTTGCAGTCTCGTTGCCTGATGGGACAGCGTAGAGATGCATGTAGGGGGGGCGTAGCTCTGCGAAGTGGCGGGTCCAGGCGTGAGAGGTGGCGTTGGGAGTGAGGAGGTAGGAGGATTTTAGGAGGACGGGGTTTTTGGGGTGGGAGTGGATTTCTGCTGTGAGAGGTGGTGGTTCGGGTTTATTTCGAGGCGAAGATGTCACAAGAGAGGTTGAGGGAGGGAGCGCAGGGGTGGATGCTGCAGAAGGCAATGTGGGCGAGGTTGGTGTATGTGAAGGGGCTGTCCAAAGCGTAAGACATTTCCGCAAAAGATCTTGCTGTTTGGGAGTAATTGACTCAGACTCAGATGGTATCGTACTTAAGGCAGATCGATGGCGGCGAAGGAAAACTTTCGTGGCTTCGACTTCTGTTGCGCGTTGCCGTCTTCGCTGAGACTGTAGGTAATCCTTAACGAGACTTATTCCTCTTGGCTTCCAATGAGAAAGATTCTCCTCGCCTTTGACATAAGTCTGTTGACTGTCCATTCGCCAGATATCGGTAGCGCGCTTAGTTGAAGCCGGCTTCAAGGCCACTGTGAAAAGGCCTGACGTATAGTGTATAATTCTGGTAGTTTTCCAAAGTTGTTTGAAGAGTGACTGAGGACGAAGCCAGGAACGTGGTCTGATCTGTAAGGTCTGATCAAGTGTGAATGTCATTACAGTGGGTACTCGGCCTGATGTAATGTCGACAAAAACGGACATCTGCACGCTGTGCATGTCATTGGTAGGCCGGTCAAGTAGTGACGAGCCATGCAGACTTGAGTCCCACTGCCCTGTCAGAGTGAATTCTTTGATGCCATTACCGTCTTCCACGACAGCTGGTTCCTTTACTAGTCTCAAGGGAAGCTGATGTCCGGCATCCTTATGATCAGATATGGATGAATCATGGTTGACAAGCCTTAAGTTACCGACGCGCAAAGCCTTCACCTCTTTCCACTGTAATGATTCACTTGACGAACAGGTCAAATTTATCATGATCCGCCTTTGCAGGCCCTGGTGTAGCTGATAGGTCCCCTGGTCGAGGTTGCTATGCTGCTCAATTTCTACTGGTAGATATTCGCCGGTCTCGGATAATTCTAGGATCTTTATTTTGGCATAAACGTCGTGTTCTTCTTGCATCCAATATTCCGACTCTGGTAGCCTTGCGGACTGACCGTTCCCTGTCTTTGGGGCTTCATCACCAGTTTCGCGGATGTCATCCCAGCTCAGGAGCTTATCAAGATGCATAGGGGTCACCCTTGCATGGATTGCTATGCGCAATGTTGCGCTCCGTGGGGCCGCCCGTGGTAGGCTCATGCTGTGGACACTCTCAAACCGGATTGGAACCTCATCAAAATCCTGGATCATCTGGGTAGTAGTGGCTCCGCCTTCTTCACTAATGCCAGGTACAAACATTTGAGCATGGAGTTCGGAACCTTCTCGCTCGGCGAATCCGATCATCTCATGCATGACGACGTTGAATTTCAGCATCTTCGGAGGCGCTTGGGCAGAAGAAGGTTCTAAGGAGACCTTTATGACGCCAATTGCTTCGAGCGTGTAGGGAGAATAGACCTCAACCGCATAGTCTTGTACCCGAGCCTCAAAGACCGCTGTCAGAGGTATGTCAGCTTCACCAATGAGGGAAAATTGTGGTAAGCAGGATTCAACGAAAGGGTTCTCAAGTCGAAAATGCTGCACGTAGTCTGGTCTGTCAAGATACTGATGCATCTGCCTCATCGTCCGAATCCGAATCTCCAACTTTTCAAGCGACCAAAGATGAATTACCATGTTCTGGTAGTCGAGTACTCGCACAGCAACACAGGGCTTTTTTGCAGCATCAAGTGCCGGATCCTCATCCCCAGAAATTCCACTCAAGACAAGATCATACGAAGAGCATACATCTTGTCCGACGCCAACAATAGTGAATTGAAACATGACATTCTTATCCATCAATTGGCTCATGATCTGTGCTTCCTTCAAAGTAGCCGCATGTCGAAGAATGGCCTCAATGAGTCGCACATATCCTAGCCGCCGCCACCGTGAAACGAAGCTTCTAACGATGGCCTTTTCTTCTTCTGGAAGATCGGAAAAGCCATCCATTGTGATACGAGGCTTCTGTGGTGAAGGTGACTTAGATGCCTCTCGCATTTCCTTAGCAAAGGTCTCCTTCTGCTGCTCGAGCTGGTGCCTGAATACTTCTTTTGCGGCTTCAAGAGCATGTTGCATACGCTCCTTGTCGCCTCTCAGCTCCTCTACATTCTGGGTTGATGAGATCTCTGCTACTTTGATTTTCTCTTCGAAGTCTTCTTTTTGCTTCACTAATTGACTACGCATATCATCTCTTATAAGTTCCAGTCTTCCATCTTCAGACTCAGCACTCTCCACGCCATTCTGAGGAGGTGTGCTTGGCAATGTAAGAGCGGTGTCAAGAGAGAAGTTGTCAAGAGTCCCGTTTGACATGTACTTGTCCCTTATAGGATATGAGCTCATTGATTCCGAGTCTTCATCATCTGGGCCGAATAATCTTGATTCTGGACGTCCCTTGCGAACAGCTCGCGCACGTTGGACGTCGTCGAACAAAGTATCCAGCTCATCATCAGTCAAATGGGTGATTTTTTGATCAGCTCCGAGAATGGCACTCGCGGCTTCTCTACGTGCGTATGACCAGTCTGAGTCTCGTCCATTCCTCGAAGGCATTGGCGAATCTGGCCTACTGCTATCGCCGTCAGTGTCGCCATCGAACTTGCTCGTATTACGACTGTGGGCTGGCCTAGGGGAGGGAGAGTCTAGTTGACTGGCAGTAACGGAATGTCTTAGAAGACTCTGCTCCTTCCGCTCTGCTCGAGCTTCCTGAGGGTGGTTGAAACGAAAAATGTGAAAATCTCCTAAGATTATGCGATTGCCACTCCGAAGTCTCGCAGGTTTCTCGACTCGAAGTCCGTTAACCATGATTGCGGCGCCATCATTAGGTACTAGGGTAACTAATCCATCAACGTTTTCAAAGGTGCAATGGTCTTTCATAATCTTAGAGCCATTCAAACGTATCTCAGAGGTGGTGCTTGGATCTTCAATATTACTGACCGCTGTTGTCCCGGGCTTGATGTTGTATACAAGGCATTCGGCTAGCAACGGATCATCGCTAAGGTTAACAAGATGTGGCATCCTTTTAGGGGTCGAGACGCCGACAAAGCCTTTTTCTATACTAATGCCGAGTTCCTCTAAAGCGGCTTCACGTTCCTTATGAATTTGTTCGGTCTTCTCCAGCTTCTCCTCCCAAGTCTGGTTCAAGTCCTCATACAGCTTTTCAGATTGGTTCAGCTGTTCGGCTATTTCAGCTTTGGACACCTTTTTAGTCGTTCCGTCTGCTTGGGTTATCGACACAATCTGCTGATCCAGGGGGGTATCTGGAGCATACTGCTCCTCGGCGACCCCACCTGAAGTAGCTCCACCGCTCATCTTCGACCTTAGTTGTGCTAGCTCCTCCTTCAGCTCTCTGATCATGCGTGCATTAGGATCTTCGTTGACAACGGCATGGTTCTTGATGCGCTTCGCAGAGTCCGCGTATCGTAGCGTGCTCAACGTCTCCTCAAAATTGATGTCTGCAGGAGAAATTGCGGCAATCATGGCTGTCATGCTGTTACCACCGAGCGAGTCCTTCAACAACCAGGTCAGAACGGAGTCCCGGTAAGGCACCATTGACATGTTCTTCTTCTTTCCCATCGATAGGTCCGCTAGCGCTGCAATGACTCGACCTAGGGTAGATAGGGATCGATTGATTTCTGCGCCCTCTTTGAGCCGTGCGCCTGTCGCTCCAGTCGAAGTCGCTCGTTCAGAACCTGCAAGATCGACGAGACTGATCTTTGCCACTTTCTCTGTGTCCATGCGCGTTTCGACATCGTGTCTTTTCTGGGTCACTGTCAACGTAAAGACTGCGTGTGACCTGCTTGATGTTTCGTTCATGCTGGTAGCTGCCACTGTCCGCGCCTTGTTCCCTTCGTCCATGAGATGCTCAATTTCCTCGAAGGACCTGACAGCAAGCTTTGCGAGATCTTCGACATATGGCCCTGTCGACGGATGCTCTCGCACCTTCAGATTGCCTTTGGTGGCAGGATTAAGTAAATCCCGCACACGTTCATTGTAGATTTCCAAATACGACACTTCTACAGTATACGTGAGATTCTTATCCTTTTGAAATTCTGTAATTCTCTCAAACATGTTCTGACAAATCCTTGGTATGACTCCTGCTTCTTCCCCATAGCCCATCATACTATATGATTTTCCGGATCCCGTCTGACCATATGCGAAGATACAATTGTTGTAACCTTGGAAGGCATTGTCAAGCAGCGGCGCGCCCAAGTCATTAAAGAGGTTGTCCTGGCCTGCGAAATGCTTATCTCCACGGTCGAAGGACCAATAGCTCTTGTCGAACGCAAAGACCTTTTGACCATCCGCACTTTTGCCTCCCTTGCGAAGCCGTTCTTCTGCATCCGGAGGGGGAATCAAGACAGTCTGGCTGTCTTTCATCTGCACCACACATTTCGCCTTTCGGTCCAGCTCGCGCCCATTGAAGGGGCGGACTTACCGGTCAGTGTGTATACGCCAAATATCCATGGGATCTTCATACCTCGAACCACGACCTTGATGTTGCCTCCCGACATCCTGTTCACTGCCTAACACCATTTAAGGGCAACGTGGTTCACTTATCGCCTAGGAACGGCATTTCGAAAGCTCGAAAGAAGCCTCTCCAGTATTGGTCGCTGATATCATTCCAGGCAATGTTTGGAGAAAGCTGACGTTCTCCAACGAGCCAGAAGAATCTTAACTCTGCC
>JAABUI010002349.1_pt1 | contig 10491 bp, 10 predicted proteins | sample 5559111 | NCBI WGS metagenome assembly JAABUI01 (sample SAMN10711870, study PRJNA513365) | rock metagenome | isolation source: Antarctica rocks | place: Antarctica: Victoria Land, Buttleship Promontory
GCTGCCCTTCCGGGCCAGCGAGCTCACAGTCAGCAACCTCTACCTGGACCTACGCGGCCAGACCTACCTCGGGGTGTACGCCGGAGCGCTGCCCGCCGACCCCCAGCAGGGCGAGATCCTCGTCCATACTGATGATCCCGCAGGTGGCAACCCCGCCTACCGGGCCGGCGCCTTCCCCACCTCGCAGCGCGACGGCGCAGTCACCCTGACCAGCGTCACCGGCGCACTCGTGCACTTCCGCACCAGTCACCACGCCGGCACGTTCAACCTCGCCACCCAGCAGTACCAGCACTGACCGCGGCCGCCACCGGGCCGTACACGGACCGACCCGATCCAGGACCACGCAGCGCTGGACTGCAGCGTGCGCAACCCGTCCTGGCGCGCCGGCACTGCTGTTCCGAGCTCAATGCCGCGGTCTGTTGTGCGCCCCGGTCCCGCGACGGCATGCCCAGCCAGGCCAGACAGTCGCAACTGGACCAACCCTCCGGCCACGGCACCGACTCGCGAAGCCTGTCCCTCCTCGTCGACGTCCCGGCGCATGCCAACTCCGGGGGGGGGTCTAGATCGCATGCCGACGTGCAAGACGCTTTGCAATCGCGATCACCCGTCCACCCCCTCGTCAAGAATGGTCTGCACGAGGTCGAGTTCCCCGTCGAGGCTGGAAGCACTGGAGTGCGAGTGACAAGCGTTATGCCGGACTGGCCGAGCAACCTGCCCAGCCTCCTGGGCCACGGACTGCAACTTCGCCCATGGCTGAACGCCGACGTGGAGTCACTCCACCTGGCATCCCAGAACGAGGACATCCAGCGATGGACAACCGTCCCATCGCCCTACACGCTCAGCCACGCCCAGGACTTCGTCGCCAGCCGTCCCATGGCACTAGCGCAGCGACAGGTTGCCCCCTTCGCCATTGCCCACGGCGAAAGCGACTCGCTACTGGGCTCCTGCTCCCTGATGCGCCCCGACTTCGCCAACCGAGTGGTGGAGGTCGGCTACTGGGTCGCCCCCTGGGCTCGCGGCGGCGGAGTCGCTGTCAAAGCCTTGACTGTGCTCTGCGACTGGGCGGGTGAGATCGGTTTTGAACGTGTCGAGGCCGTTGTGCTCGCTGGCAACGACGCGTCCGCTGTCGTGGCTGAGCGAGCAGGACTGGGCTTCGAGGCTCTCCTCAAGAGCCGGGTCCTCCTCGATGGAAAGCGTCATGACGTCCGCTTGCATGCGCGCGTGCTGACGGAGGCCGGTGGCTTGGCGGGCGTGCGAAGCGGCGCCTAGCACCGCTTAGGAGCGATGAGAACGCCAGGCCGCTCGCCGACGGCCGCATACAACGCCGCCTCCTCGCGTGGTCGGGCGCGCAGCCCGCCTGCCCGCTGCCCGTGTACGTCCGCCCTCCCCGGCCTGTACCCGGTCGCTGATGGTTCTACTTATGTCGGGCAGCGGCTGGCGGCTATGTGTCAGAGGCAGGGTCGGGCTCTGGTCAGGGGCGCTCTACCTCCCGGCTGTGGCCAGTCCTGGTTCGTCGACAGGGCTCGTGCTGGGGGCGGGCAGGCCGGGTGGGGGGCTGCTGGGCATCCCGTAGCCCTGCCGTTGTGCTGGCTGCGGAACGTTCGGTGTTGCTGGGTGCGCCCGGCCCGCTGGCCGTCCGCAAAGCCTTTGAGGAGGTTCTTGGTGATGGCCCGGATCGCCTGCTGCGCGGCGGCGTCTCCTTGGCCGGTGGGGCAGAAGTGGATTTCCAGTGCGCACTCCCAGGAGGTGGTCGCTGCGTCGAAGACTCCTGCTCCGCTGGGCACGGTGTAGTACGTGGTGTCAGCGTGTCCACGCCGTCCGGAGCAGGTCAGCGGGGAGTGGAACAGCACCTGGATCGGGGCCGGCGCGAGGTTCTGCGGCTGGTAGGAGTCGTACTCGTCCCCCACGAGCTGATGCAGTGCCTGGCCGTCGTGTAGCCCCGTCCCGGCCAGGGGCCAGTGGTTGGCGTCGGCGACGAGCATGTCGGTCTTGACGCCGTTGCACTCATACATGGCGCCGGTGATGGCGCTTTCGGGCCGCGGGTGCGGAGGGTCGGGCCACTGGACGGTCACTTCGTCGGGGTTGATGAGGCGTTCCGGGTCGGGTTCGTAGGTCTTGTAGTCGGTCTCGAATCGATCAGGGCCCAGTGCGGTCGGGGCGAGGCGGATGTGCCGGAAGACCGAGTTGGCGGCGAGGAAGGCGATGTTGGTGCCGCGGTCCCGGGCGGCGGTCAGCGCCGCCCGCATCCGAGTGGAGTAGTACTCATCGTGGCCGGGGCTGATCACGGCGCGTGCCCCGTCGAGCAGGTGCGGGTCCTGGTCGAGGTCGACGTCGGTGACGAAGGCAAGTGGCAGGGCCAGGCTGTCTGCGTAGCTGACCAGCGGGCGTTCGTTGCTCAGGAAGTCCGCGGCCCCTTGGCCGAGCCCATAGGGGCGGTCGAAGCTGACTGCGTAGGCCCGGGTCGCCCTTCGTCCATCCGGGCCTTGGTACAGACTGCGGCCGCCCCAGGTGTTGTAGGCCTGCCAGTCCGTCACCGAGTTCACGATCACTACTCGACCCGCGGTGCTTGCCGAGCGCACCGTGAGCGGTACATAGGTCTGCTGACCGCCCGCCGCCATCTGCAACTTCAGCAGGTAGTCCCCCGGCTCCCACCCGCGGGTCGGGACCTGCATCGAGCGCTGCCACGGCGCGTACGGCGTGCGGGTGCTGGCTACCTCACGGGCTGCCGCCTGCCTACGGCCCGGCTCACTCCCCGAGGTCCACACCAGCCTGGCCGCCGAGCCGCGGTAGGCCCCGATCCGGAAGGCCTGCACCGTGTAGGCGCTCGCACTGGTGGACACGTACAGACCCAACGACACCCCTGGCCGGATGCTCGCCTGGTCAGCGAACGCCTCGATTTCCCGGCCGTTTGCCGGCCGGTCCAGCTGCCAGCCCGGCGTGCCCTGCTGGGAGTCCGGCGTGACCGGCACTCCCGCATCAGACTGCCGTGCCCTTGGAGGAACCGCTCGTGTGGACGCGGCCGTGTCGGACGAGCAAGCCGCTGCCAGCAGCAGCACGACGAGACCGACAAGCCCGGCCCGCGACGACATCGCGGCATCGTGCCACGCTCACAGGTTGGTAGTAGCTGAAGTGCAGTTGGTGTAGCCGCCGTTGATGTCGACGAGTAGGTCGACGGTTCCGCTGCTGTCACAGGTCGACCTTGCCGCTGGGCTCGGCCTCGACCACAAGGTTCGCGGCGGTGATGCAGCTGCCGGCGGTCGCCTTGACCGCCGATCCCACGACCCTTCGGGGCGTAGACCACCGAGTGGTCAGCGCCGCACCGGGCGGACGGCACTGCATCGCGGTTGCTGCTGGTTCGGGACCCGCTTGCGACTTGACGACACGCCGCGCGAGGTCCACCCGCTTGTCGCTTGCACGGGCTTTACTCCCCGCATGCCACACCCACGCTGGAAGGGTCCTCGTGAACCCGTGCAGCTCAAGTTGCCTAAGAACGAGAAAGACGTGCTCGCTGAACGAGCTAACTTCGCAGGTCTGAGCTACAGCGAGTACGTCATGGCCCTCTTGAGGCAAGAACCGCTTGATGAGACCGGGCACCCCACTTGGGTGCAGCATGCCGAAGACCAAGGCGGAGCACTGCAACTCGCCATGTAACCACCGGGTCGGCGTCCCGACCGGCCCGGACACGACGAAGCCCCACACCCAAAGTCAAGTTTGGCCGCTGGACTGGGTGCAGGGCTTCAATCGCTCTCGGAGGAGACATTACCCCGTCCGTCTCGGGCGGTCACTTGGAACACGCCGCGAGTTCGGCGTTCTTGGGTGATCTGCTGCTGATGTTTGCGCGTGGCCGGCGCCGCTTGCGGCGGTGAGGCCACCGGCGGTCGCTGTGGACCGCCACTTGCCCGCTGCGGGTCTGACCAGGCCGTTGTCGGCGCCGATCACCGCGTTGTTGCGGGACGGGGACGTCGACGGGCGGTATGCGAGCCGGTCGGAGGCGGTGCTGGCAACAGCGTTGGCGGCGGCGGGCGCCGGCTGGAGCGAGGCGGCCTGGCGGGAGGTGCTGGCGGGCAGTGCGTTGGGTGAGTGGGCGCAGGTGCAGCGCCGCCGGACCGGTACCCGCCGGCACCGCAACGTGCCGGATGTGGAGCACCGGCTGGCCACCACCTGGGCCAAGGCGGCCGCGCGGGCCATCCAGCGGCCGCCGGTCGCCGACGCCGCCTCGGTACGCGGGGAGCTGGCGGCGGTGCTGGCCGCAGCCGACCGCAACCCGGGGGTATGGCGGGGGGCGGCGGGGGTCAGTGACCGGGCGGTGCTGGCGGTGTTGGTGCAGATCGGGCTGGCGGCGTGCACGGTGACACCGTCGGCGTCGACCCGGCAGCTGTCGGAGCTGGCCAACATCAGCCCGGCGACCGCCGCGGTCGCGCTAAGCCGGTTGCGGGCCCGCGGCTGGCTGCGCCTGGAACACCCGGGCGCCGGCACCCAGGCCGCCACCTGGCGGCTGGTCCGCCCGGACCACCTGCAGCAACCCCCCGCGGCGGTCGAGCAGGTGTTGGAGGCGTTGCCGCCCCGGCCGCTGCTCCCAGCCGGTGGTAGCGCCCGCGCCCATGATGCGTTCACCCACACCGTGCACGGCGGTCTGGGCCGGGTCGCCGCCCGCCTGTTCGACGTCCTGGACGACGGCGCCCAGGGTGGGTTGAGTGTGCCGCAGCTAACCGCGCTGACCGGCTTGCACCCGCGTACGGTGCGGCGGCACCTGGTCGGGTTGCAGGCCGCCGGGTTGGTCACCGCCGGTGGCGGCGGCCGGACCTGGGCGCGCAGTTTGGCGGCCGGCGACCCGGAGCAGCTCGGCGGCGCGCTGAGCGAGGCCGCGGTGTTGCTGGAGTGCACCGGGGTCACCGAACGGCGCCGCCACCGCCACCTGGCTCAGCGGACGGCGTTCACCACGTACTGGACGGACTTCTCGGCCCGCCGCGGCTGGGCGGTGCAACGCGGGCTTTACCGCCCCGACCAACCCCAGCTCCCCCTCCCCCACGCCGCCTGACCCGGGCGCCAACCTCCCCGGCACGACCCCTCCCCCACTCCCCTGCCCGGCGGCGGGCCTCCACGCCCCTGCACACGGGCTCCGGGGGCGTCCGGACAGTCCGGCTCCCCGCCGGTGCCCGTCGGGGCGGCGCGAGCCAGTCCGGAGCGTGTCGTGACGCCCCGAAGGGGGCTGGCGACCGCCGCCGGGCCGGCGCCGAGCACGGTCAGATGACTGACTGGAGTCGCAGACTTGGTTGACGGTGGCCTGTCGAACCAGACCGGTCACTAGTCTCACGCCGAGTTCAAGACTCCTAGTGTCCGACTTGGTCCTTACCGCCCTGGCTAAGGTGGGTGTCGCGGACCTAGGCCGGTACCGCAGCAGGCCTCGGGTCGTGCTGCGGTACCGGTGGCCCCGGCGAAAGTTGGCTGCGTTCTTCGATGGCAAGGCCCCTGGTTTTGGGGCCGCGGCAGCACAAGCACCGAAGGTGCGCGGGAGTCGCCGCGGATGAGTGAGTTGCATGACCTGGCCGACGTTCGCCCGTCCGGATGGTTCGTTGGCAAGCGGTCCTGGAGCCGCATCCGGAACGGGCACGGTCAGGTGCGGCGGCAGCAGGGCCAGGGGTGTGCCAGGTGGTGCCTACATACGGGCTCTGTCGGGCTGTTGCTCGAGATCCCAGCGCCTCTGACGGCCGTCCGATGCTTATCTGCGGGTGACTCGAGCCAGTTCGCCAAGGCGACTCCTGACGCCAAGTGGACGCCGGTACGGGGTCAGGCGGGCAGGAGGGTGAAGCTCGGGGTATGTGCGGGACGCACGACGGTGAAGTGCGGCGGTCGAAGGTCGCCAGGGTGGTCAAGCCCAGGCGTTCGGCCAAAGCCACCAGCGAGGCATCGGTGCCGCCCAGGCCCAGGTCGGCGTAGCGCTCGGCCAGCTCAGCCATCCGCGCCACGTCGCCGATCGTCAACACAGCCAGTTCGAGCTCGCCGGCGGCGATGCTGCGCAGGAACGCCACCTCGGGTGCGGGGCCACCGAACTCATGCAGCAGATAGCAAGTCTCGGCCAGCACCGTCGGCGCGACCAGGAACCGGTCGTCGGTCTCGCGCAGGAGGCGGGCGGCAGCGACGTGGTGGGTGTCGGCGGTGCAGGCGGCCGCGACCAGGACGTTGGTGTCGACCAGGATCACCCTCGGCCGAAGCCTCGCTGCAGGTACTCATCGACGCGCCGGGACACATCTGCCGGACCACTCTGGACCGAGCCGATGAAGGCGAATCGGCCGGGCTTGGCAGCCGGCACCGCGCGATCCGGCGACGGTGCGTCCAGCGTCGAGACGATGTGGAGTCGCTGACCAGGGCGCACGCCGTGCCGGCGGAACTCCTCGGCCAGATCAGCGGCGTCCTCCGGGACCGTCAGGTCCCAACCGTCCACCGCACTCATGATCAAGACTGTACCGTCGGGAAGAGAACTAGGCCCAACGCCCGCGTTCGGCGAACCAAGCCACGACGCAGTTATAGCCGTGACGCTCCACATATTCGTTCAGGGCCTGGCGCAGCACAGCACTGGCGCTGAGGTCGACCTCAGCCACCACCGCCTCAGCTGGACCGGCTGACTACGCGCGCGCTCCCACTCCAGGTCATGGCGGCCCCGGACGCTGGCAAGGACACCGGACCTGCTCGAGTCGCGGCGGCGCAAGCCGCGCAGGTGCCGGAGCATGAACCTGACGTAGCGGGTCGCTACCAGCCCAGTTCGTCGTCCGGACCGGAATCGGTGGACGCCGGACCGGGCAAGCGGGCTGGCTGATCGGTGGGGTTTATCTGCTGGCGGCACCAGGCTTGGAAGGACTCCAAGGTGGCGTGGCCGACCAGAGTCAGCGCGCGGGTGGTGAGTCGGTAGGTGTTGGGTCGTCCGGTGGCGGCCTGGTCGGTGCGTTGGGTCAGTAGGCCGCGGGCGGCGAGCCGGTCCAACACGCTGGCGCTGTCGGCGCCGCGTCGCTCGTCGACGTCGCGGCGGGTCGCCTCCCCCAGGTGCCCGACGATGACCAAGGTCATCACGGCCTCGGTGGTCAGGGTAGGGACGGCTTGAAGCGGCCGGATGCGTTCGACGGCCTGGGAGGCGTGGGCGAGCACCGTCAGCTCGATGGTGACGCCGTCATCGACCGCGGCGACCCCGACCGCTGCGAGCCGGTCGGCCAGCTGGGCTACCGCCGTGCGCACGGCGGTAGCGTCGGCCTGTAGCGCGGCGGCGGCGTCAGCGAGCTCAAGCCGGCCGGCGGTGATCAGCAGCCCTGCCACCGTGGTCAGGAACCGTTCCGACAGAGAAGCCGGGGTAGCGGTGGGGAGCAGCGCGAGCGAGCTCGCCAGGTCCAGGCCCAGCGCCCGGCGGAGCTTGTCGTAGGTGGGCAGCGATGGGCTGCGCCGTCCGTTCTCCACCTCGTTCACCACCGTGCGGGACACCCCACTGGCCCGGGCCAACCGGGACTGCGACCAGCCCAGCTGCTCCCGGCGGGCCCGCACCGACCCCCCCAACTCCCCGGCGGCCCCCGAACCCCGCTCCCCCGCCGACTCCGGTCGATCCGGTGGCAACAAACCGCTCACCTGCACAAACCCGGCAACAGCCCGCTCACCCGCGGAGACTATCGACCTGCCCTCGCCCAAGTGTCGCGCCAACTGAACAGGGAGCCTTCGTCAGCCGAAGGTGCGATAACGGGAGCCCGAGGACTGCCTCTGCTTCCCGACGTCGAGCGGCGTCGGGACTGGCGGCTGAGCGGCTCAACCGCTGGGCGGAAGCCCTCGGTTGCGCCGCCCAGTCATGATGACTGCCTCCTGGTGGGCCTGCTTGGTCAGTGCCGACACCAAGTCGATGGACCCCTCCCCCACATGACGTCGCAGTTCGTTAAGAGCCAGGCGTACGACGTCGGACGCCGATAGGCCGTCGACGGGCATCCCCTTCGCGGTCTGTTTCAGCCACCCACGCTGCTCAGGCGTAAGAAAGACAGTGGCTCGTTGATAGGTAACGTGAGTAGGAGGCTCGACGCCTAGTGGCCTAGTCGTCCAGTCGCTTGAGCCACTAGACAACTGGACGTCGGAGTGACTAGTTACTTGAGCGTCATGAGGACTTGTAGTCAAGTTTACTAGTTGCCCAGTACGCGGCGCGGCGGTGTCGAGCAGATCCGGCACCATCGAGGAAGAAGACTCGTTGTCTAGTTGCCGAGTTGATGGTGTGCGACCGGCTTGCAGCATGTCGCGCGCCGAAACGGACTTACCCACGGGTCAGCCCAGCCCGCTCGATGACCTCAGCGGTGAAGCGCTGGTAGGCGTCGGCCAAGTCGCGATTGGCCTCCTGGTCGCCAACCACTAGGCGGCTCCCTACCTGGTCCTCGGCAGCGATCCGGCGAGGGATCATGGCGTCGAAAATCGGCAGATTGCTGTTGTCCAGCGCCTCAGTTACCTCTCGGCTGACCCGAGTCCGCTGCTCGGCCATGGTCACGAGGACGCCGAGCAGGGGAGCGGTGATCAGACCCTCGGAGCGGAAGTCGTCGGTCCATCCCAGGAAGGCACCTAGCCCTCCTAACGCCAACTTGGTGGCGCTGACCGGAGCAATGATGTCGGTGGCGGCCACCAGCGCTGCGAGGCTGACCAGCGACAGGCTGGGGGCAAGGTCCAGTACGGCCACGTCGTAGGTGTTCTCAACGGGCTCGAGGGCTCGCTTGAGGCGGTCCTCGCGACGAGTCATCGACACCAGCTCGGTTTCCAGCGGCGCCAGCGCGAGCGTGGCCGGCAGCAGGTCTAGGTCGTCGATGCGGGTATTGCGGATCGTCTTGTCGATAGGCACCCCGCCAGAGATGACGTCTTGCAGGTCGAAGTCGATGTCAGACGGGTCCTCGACGAACCAGAAGGTGGCATGGGCCTGAGCGTCGACGTCAACGAGCAACGTGCGTAGACCTGCCCTGGCCAGGCCGGCGGCCAAATTCACTGAAGTGGTGGTCTTGCCGACGCCACCTTTGTGGTTGGCGATGGCGATCGTCCGCATAGTGCAGTCCTCCTTGATTGATCAGGGACACTAGGCAACTAAGCGACTAGTAGTTGGGACGTTCGCCCAGGCGGCGTGTCGCGAGCCTGTGGGCGGGTGGCGGGATCAAGGTCGTAACACTTTCGCAGCGGGCGCACATCATCTGGCACTGCGGCCAGCACCCGGTCCAGACCACGTAGCTCCCGGTCGATGGGGAACTGGGCCGGCAGCTGCCACCCCGACGGGTGTGCACCCCCCGAAGCGTCCGGGCGGTCAGGCGCTGGCGCACACCACCGGCAGTGACGCCCAGCAGATCAGCGGCCTGTCTGACGCCCAGCGCCCCGTCCAGCAACAGCACCCCGTCCACCTCCGTACGGGCCGAGGCACGTTCAGCAAGCGGCGGCATGGACTGCGTCAAGTTGCCGGCCTGGCGCAGCACCGACTCCTCGTGCTCACGAGCGAGCTGGCCGGGTCGTCGGCGTCCACCGGGGTGCCCGAGGCCAAGGTATCGAAGGCTTCCGGGGCCGTCGCCGGGTCGGTGTGGCAGCCGCACGGCCAGGCGGGAAAGCCGATCCGGGACACCCAGCGCCCTCGAGAAGGTTGCAGGCTCTGGAGCTGTGTAGGACCCCGCTGGGGAGCACGCCATGGCTTGCCTGCCCCCAGACCTTGACCCCTCGGGAGTCGCCACCTGACCCGGGATCGTGCCCCCCTTGCGTGAATGGCCACGTAGAGGCAACCGCGCTACGGGGCTCTCGCCGGGCGGCTACACGAACAGCGGTGGTTGTACTCCGAACTGCCGGTGACGTTCCCGGACGCTTTGCGCCTGGGTCAGCGCGACGGCGGACCGCTCATGCTCGGGGAGCCGGGACGACGAACCGCGGCCGCCGCCCCGGCCCCGACCGATCGCGCTGCGCTCCATCGCCGCCATCCCGATCGCGTTGGCTGAGGCCGACCCGACCGCGACATGACCCACATCAACGCACCATCGGTGATGACATTGATGGCACAGCATCAGCCCGGCCGGGATCGGTCCCCACAGGTCCTCCCACAGCACCCGCAACACCGCCACCGATCGCTGTTCGTCCGGGTCCCAGACACTGGCTCGGCCGTCCTGCGACAGCGCCCCGAGCCACACCCGGCAGCCGAACGGGCCTTCCTCCACCACACTGATCAGCTCACGAACAGCCGGCAGATCAATAGTCACCCTTTCAGGGTAAGCAGCCGAGCCGACAACCCGCCGGTGACCACCACCGGGTCTCACGGGCTGCCAGTAACCACCAAGGACTCGGGGTCTGAAGAGCAGTGCTGCAGGATCGTGCTGAGCCCTCTCTCGGCGTCTAGTTGCAATACCGTTCAGTTAGGCTTACAGCGGTGTAGTTTGGCGGTATGCCTCGTGCTGGGTGGAAGAAGCCGGTCTCGGATCGTCGCCTGTCGGACCTGGTGTCGGTCGGTGTCCTGACGCGGGTGTT
>JAABUI010002351.1_pt1 | contig 10489 bp, 15 predicted proteins | sample 5559111 | NCBI WGS metagenome assembly JAABUI01 (sample SAMN10711870, study PRJNA513365) | rock metagenome | isolation source: Antarctica rocks | place: Antarctica: Victoria Land, Buttleship Promontory
TCAGACAAGTCCTGCCTCCGATGATCAGTCAGCGTCGTGATGCCTGATGGACACCGCCAGAAAACGAGTTCTTACAAAGCCGATGCAGCGATCAGGATCGGAAGCGCAAGAGGCGACCAGCTCAAATCTCGATGAATACCCTCTGCTCAGCGACAGAACGATCTCGATGGAGGATGACAGCTCGTTGCAGAACAGGTACAGAACGAGCACGCCAATCTAACTTTGACCTGCTTGCCCCTGACTGTGAGTCAATAATTTTAGGTCAATGCTGAGCAACAACATTATTCTCCTGACCATATTCGGAGGCATTGGAGGTGAACAAATCTGTTTTTCTTATCAAGCAAGCCTGGTATACTTGCAAGCTTGCCATGAAAGTTGCACCAGCACAAGGTCTGACCTGCAGGGTTTCTGTTTGGATATGATACCGGAGTCATCTCAGGAGCTCTTCCATATTTCAGGGATGACTTGCTTGTCAACCACATTGCTGCCAAGAGCAGGTAATCTGCAAACAATACCACCCGCTGGGCGGTTCATGTTTGTGTGTACATCATTATACACCAGTACCTGACTTGCTGAACAACAGTTCTGCATATGCTGCACGCACTGCTGCATGATCAGCAGTTGCTTTCACAGTAGTTGTCATGGCCAATCTGCTGGCAGCGATATGGTTGCCTTACCTGCAGGCTGGTCTGGATCCAGGAAGTTATTGTCAGTGCAGCAGTGCTTGGTGCTGGAGTGGGTTCTGCCATCGGCGGCTGGTTCAGCGACAAAGTAGGTCGCAAGAAGGCACTGCTTGTGGGTGATGTGCTTTTCACACTCGGCGCCTTACTCATGGCTGCAGCTGGATCACCAAATGCCCTCATTGCAGGTCGGAATGCCTCAGTCCTTATGCACACAGGCATCACTTTTTGGTCCACAAAGTCTGCAAATCCATCATTCTTGCCTGGAGCTGATGTAGCAATGCTACGATATATGGTACATCACATAGATTCTAAATGACCTCTGATACAGCATACCTATGATAGCAGACCCACACATCAAGGTATGGTCCAGTCTCTACCCATACGCCATTCACTCACTCACTCACCCAAAAGTCACTCGCTCCCTCATTTACTCACTTACTCACTTGCTCGCTCACTCGCTCGCTCACTCACTCACTCACTCACTCACTCACTCACTCACTCACTCACTCACTCACTCACTCACTCACTCACTCACTCACTCACTCACTCACTCACTCACTCACTCATGCTACATGTTCCTTCCCCTAGCGTCAGGTACACACAGTCCTGAGCAGCCCCTGTGTTTCCATATGCCATATCTCATGTCATGTCTCTCGTCACCTACCTCTTACACACCCATGCGACATCACACGCGAGTATGATTCTTTTCGCTATTCCGTTCTTGGGGGCGTCTTCTTACTCGTTTCCTACACACCCATCACCCAAAATCATCAAAACAATTTCTCAGCGCCTGTTTACAGCAAGAATTGCGCGTAGGCCGGGCCTTTGTGGGCCTAGGCGTGGGCTTGGCCAGCGTGACAGTGCCAGTCTACATTGCTGAGTCAGCGCCTCCCAGTGTGCGTGCCACCCTGGTGACTGTGAATGTGCTGATGATCACCACTGGCCAGTTTGTGGCTTATCTCGTCGACTTCCTGTGCACCTTCCTGCCTGGCACTTGGAGGTGATTCGAGTGCGCTCGCCACACTCCACTTGTCTGTGCAAGTACACATGCAACTTTGTTTTCCATGTCTGCACACACATGTCATGAGTCATTGTTGCAGTAGGAGATTCTCGAGATTCTGCAATGCAGCCTTGAGATTGAAAACTTCAGACTCAATCTCATCTTTGTTTATGATAAGCGGCATAAATTCACATACAGAGCATCAGAGGCATGCATGGAGCTGCCTTGTATGGCACAGTGCTCTGCAGATTTCCATTCCTGCTTCACTCTAGCTTATCACTTTGATCCACAAGGTACTGATGACATCCTTGGGCCTGAGAAGAAGCCCCACAGCTTTAAATAGACTACCAAGCATCTTCTTCCATTTCGCAGCATAGCCTTGCAAGGCCACTTGACACTGACACAAGCTGTTACATTGGAGGGTCAATGCAATCTGGATGCCAAGCATATCAGTTATTATTGTTCTTACTATTATTATGAGTATTATTACTATTGTTATCATCATCATTTTTATCATTATTATTATTATGTTGCTGCAGGTGGATGCTTGGTGTTGCAGCTGTGCCATCCATTCTTCAGTTTGCTGGGCTGCTTTTTCTGCCAGAGTCGCCCAAGTGAGAAAATCTCCCGGCTTTGCGTTATGACTGTGATGTAGAGACCGATACATGACTGCGGATACACAGCTTGTTCAGTTCGCAGCAGCAAAGTTGCCCCTGGGGGCTGGCTGTAGCCAGAAAGCATATGGACAGCACTGTGTCTCAAACCTTGCATCAATACCTGTAATCTCACCCTTGATGCCTGAAAGTTCTGTATGTTACCTGTCCTAAAGGGGTAGTTCCTCTGCTGCAAAGGCCTGTCATCAATCATGTGCAGATGACTAGCAAGCAACAGGTATGGACAAGTAGAAGCAGCAAGCAAGGGAATGCTACGCAAGGTCTTAGCAGAGGGATATGTTTCGCCTTCTTACAGATGATCTGGCACCTACTACAGGTAGTCTGTCTAATCATCTCCTCAATGCATAATCTGAGTTGTGAGTAGTTGGTGCTGTGTGCAGCTGGCAAGCAAGGGGAAACACGAAGCAGCAGAGCAGGCACTGCAAAGCTGACCAGACTCTTATTATTGCATCACATCCCATAGGATAGCATGTGGTACTCTGTCAAGCTGGACTGCAGCTACAAGCAGCGTTATTCTATGTGCAGGTGGCTGGCCAGCAAGGGAAAATACACAGCAGCAGAGCAGGCACTGCACAGCTAAACAGAGCGTCACAACCCATAAGGTAGCATGTGGCACCCTGTCAATTTGGCCTGCACCTTCAAGCAGCGGGTTTTTGTTTGCAGGTGGCTGGCAAGCAAGGGGAAACACGAAGCAGCAGAGCAGGCACTGCACAGCTAAACAGAGCGTCACAACCCATAAGGTAGCATGTGGCACTCTGTCAATTAAGACTGCAGCTTCAAGCAGCCAATCTTCTGTGTGCAGGTGGCTGGCAAGCAAGAGAAAACACAAAGCAGCAGAGCAGGCACTGCACAGCTAAACAGAACGTGACATCTTGTAAGGCAGCATGTGGCGCTCTGTCAGTTTGGACTGCAGCTTCAAGCAGCGTTGTTCTATCTGCAGGTGGCTGGCCAGCAAGTGAAAACACAAAGCAGCAGAGCAGGCACTGCACAGCTAAACAGAACGTGACATCTTGTAAGGCAGCATGTGGCACTGTGTCAACTTGGACTGCAGCTTCAAGCAGCCGATCTTCTGTGTGCAGGTGGCTGGCAAGCAAGGGGAAATACGAAGCAGCAGAGCAGGCACTGAGAAGCTTGAGAGGGCCAAACCAGATAGAAGCCGACCTGGCTGAGATGCAGGCGGCGGCTGAAGAAGAGTCCAAGGCTTGCTCCTGGGCTCTGCTGCGGTCACCTGCTGTGAGGGGCGAACTGCAAGTGGGTCAGTCCCTCAAGCCAGTTGTTGTCTCCAATGTGGTGTGCCGTGCACCTATGGTCAGGTGTTTTGAGCAGTCAATGTAGCAGCAGCAGTGTATCATTAGGTCATCAGGGCAAAAGGCAGTATCAGGCTCCATCTCCTTTGGTTTGTGGTATGCCATGCACTCGTGTCTCTGGGCTGCTGCCTCAGGCTTCCATCATGCTTGCTGAAAGGCATATAGACTGTGTCTCCCACGCACTAGTGTATGGCTGCCTCAGGAGGCTCCCATCATGCTTGCTGAGAGGCATAGGCTTTTATTCTTTCATGCATGAGGTGATGTTGCAAAAGGCTCAGGACTGCATTGCAATTTTGGGGTTGTCAATGCAACGGGTCATTTTTGAGTATATTGATGACTGTTCTAATGATGCAAAGGGTCCAAGAAGGTTCTGGAATGTATCGCACTTTGTTGTTCAAACGGAGAGTTTTGCGTATGTCAATGATTCAGCCGGAGCTGATGAATGATCTCAGTGGTCTGCCTTCAAACATGCGCCCCAGTTGTGTGCTGTGGACCGATGCCCAACATCGAGTCAGTCGCATTAGCTGCAGCTTTGCTGTTCAGCAGAAGGGCAAGCGAGATGAACAACAGTGTGAGCGTGGATGCAGGCCTGGGACTGCAGATACTACAGCAATTGGGAGGCATCAACACGGTCATGCTATGTGCCTTGTAACAGTCCTGGCCCCAACAGCCGTCCACGACCATTCTGTCAATGGATGCTGTCACTCGCAAGATTGCTTTCTGACTTTGCTTCAGGATTCCACATTCGACCAGTGACACAAATGCTGTTGATGTTGCTGACTGTTGCAAGGCATCTCTCTGCTGTCATGCATAAGCCACATAACCTGGTCCTTCTAAACAACATGTCCTGTTCCCTCAGGCAAGTGGATTGCTTGTTAGATCACATGGTACCACTGCACAAGTTGTGACAAGTCATGCATGGCTGCTATATCTGACAGCAGTGGTGGCTGCACATCGCACCTTGATCATGACAATCCAAATCATGTATTATGTGGGCCTCTTAACTCACTGGTGCTGCCTTTCAGATTCTCCAGAATGCCTTTCATAGTATCCAAAATGCCTTACAGCGCCTCCAGGATGCCTGTCACAGTCTCCAGACTGCCTTTCAGGCTGATGCTGATGGGCACACTTTGTGCATTGCAGTACTACACCCCAGCTATTTTGGAGCTGGCAGGGTTGAGGGACAACCGAACAGCCCTGCTGGTGGCCATGCTGCCCGCTGCTGTCAACTCAGCAGGCACCCTTATCGGCATGTGGCAGATTGACAAATGTGGCCGCAGGCAAGCTGTAATCATCATCATTGTTATCATTACCATTGTCGTCATTGTTGCCATCGTCGTCGTCATTGTCACCATTACGTGCTTCCTAAAAGAAGGGCTGCAGGGCCTGCTTAGGTATGTACAGGTGTGTGTACAGCTCACCTGACATACACCTGTATCTGCAGGTGAGCTGGACACCAAGCAGGTTAGGCAGATATCGAAACAAATCATCACTTGTGTGACAAGTTTTGGAGCTGTAATATCAGGTGTCTCTGTCACGCTGTCTTTGCATGCAGAGCAACTAAGGACTGCATGTACTTGATCCTAGGAGAAGACAACACATATGTGAAGAATGATTGAGTGAGGGAAGGAGGAGTGCATGAGTGAATGAACGGACAAACGAACGAACAAACGAACAAACAAACGAACGAACCAATGAATGAACACATGAATGAATGATTGAGCAACTGACTGAATGAATGACTGACTAAACGAATCAAGGGAATAACTGAATGTATAGATGGATGAATGAATGAATGGATGCATGAACGGCCGACTGACCAAATGAATGATTGAACAAACAAACGAGTGACTGAATGAGCGAATGAAGGAATGACTGAATTAATGAAATGTGTGAATGAATGAATGGATGAACGAACAAACAGTAGTAAGGTGTACTGCAGGAAACTCATGCTGAGCAGCATGGCTGGCGTGGTGACAGCCTTGTTGCTGTTGGGTTATGCCTTTCGCTTGGCAGAAGGTGACTCACCAGTGGTCACGCCAGGGACTTCTACGACCTGCCCTGCCCCTGACTGTGCTGCCTGCCTGCATCAGGTATGCACATGCTCTTGCCAATGTCACTCTGCCCATGCCTGTATCTTTCCACCCTTTCTTGCTGGAATAGATTCTGGACCTGGTCTCAATCTGCCCTGACTGATTTCTTTCTGCCCCTGTTCATCTTGTTTTGTGATCTTATTCATCTCTGTTTTGGCTTTGCTGGTCTGGCTTTGCCTTTTGCTTCCCTCTTTGCCTTCAGCAGTACCCAACTCATCCAACTGGTTTGCCTCCAGCCATTGCTTGCTGCAAATGGCCTTGGCAGATATTTTGTTGGGTCTAACAAGCATCTGGCGTCCTCTCTGTGCAAATGTTGCTGACTCACAGAAACCATGATGCTGCATTACAGACTGCTTGCAGCAATGCACAGAACAGCATCAACTAAACCACATGACAGCAGCAGCAGTAGCAACTACACACACATGACAGCAGCAGCAGCAGCAGCAGCAACAGCAGCAATCACACACACATGACAACAGCAGCAGCAGCAGCAGCACTCACACACACACGACAGCAGCAGCGTCAACTGCACACATGAAAGCAGCAGCAGCAACAGAAGCACACACACACATGAGAGCGGCAATAGCAGCACACATGACAGCAACAGCCTCGCTCACCTGGCTCAGGGGTTTTGTGCTGATGCAGGCTTGTACATTCTGTGGCTCCAAGGACGATCCCATGTTGCCTGGATTCTGCATCACATCAGATGAGCAGTGCCCAGCTGCTGCACAGGGACAGCAGGAACTGCAACCCTACAGTAGCGGCTGTCCAAGTCACTACAACTGGCTGATCATAGGGGCACTGATGCTATACCTAGCAGCATTCTCACCAGGCATGGGCCCGGTACCTTGGGCAGTCAATGCTGAGATATATCCTGTACAGGTGACAGCAGCTGATACTCAAAACAACCACACTATTTACAGGGTCATCAAGTCACAGTACAAACTGGCCTTGATGAGGGCAAGCTGTGTTGCAAAAACTGTTGTTGGTGGAGACAGATTTGAAGGCATCACGAATGCAAGATGTATGTATGGTGTAACCTGCACATCTTGTGGTGTGTGTATGGCAGGACAGCTGCATTGTTGAAGCATGTCCCAAGGTCTGATGGCTAGCTTGGCACTGGTCAACATCTTCATGCATTCGTTCATTGAGCATTGATTGCACCCCCTAGAGTCAGCTACAGGCATTTATTGAACCCCCAAGGGTCAGGCACGGACAAGCCTGAGTAGCTCCCTGTATGAGGTTCAGTCCCCGCAATCAGCGTACCAGCAATAGTGTGAGTGGGGAACATCTGCTGTACTTCCACTGCTGCTGCAACCATGCAGCATGCCTTTTGCCCTTTTCCAACCCCTGTGAAGCAACGACTTTGCTGCTGCAGCAGTCAGGACAAGTGCGTGCTTGCGTATCCAGCTGTATTGCATGCTGCCAATATGTATGTTATGCATATGCAGTTGAGGGGTCTGGGTGGGGGTGCGGCTGCAACCTGCAACTGGATCACAAACGCTGTAGTCAGCCAAACCTTCCTGACCCTGATTCAGCACTTGGGAGGGTCTGGCACCTTCTCGCTGTATGCGGTCATTGCCTTGGCAGGAGCAGTCTGGGTTTACTCTGCACTGCCTGAAACTAATGGTGAGCAGTCAAAGTACCCGCTCTGATCCATAATGTCCCCAAATGATCAGCAGAGTCAGGCAGTAAGTGCACTCAGTGCTGCCCGACATTCAAGGTAGAGCTAGTTGATGCCATTGCAAGGCAGCGGCCCTGTGCCTTGCACAGTGGCTCTCCACAATGCACTTCTGCCTCACACACACTGTTTGCTTTAATAGAGGGTTGCGGACGCTTCTGTCTGGGTTTTTTGCATTCTCAAGTAGTCTACTGCATATCTTGAGGCTAAAGGCCCAGTGTTATATGGTTTTGGTGCATGCCATGCTTGACGCCCTCACAGTTTTGTTGTTCTGACCATGTCAGGTGCCAATCTGATTGCCCTCACATTGCTGTATTGCTATTGGCTCTTGCTGCTGCAGGGCTGAGTCTGGAGGAGGTCCAAGAGCTGTTCAATGCAAAATATGGAAGCGCTCCTGGTTTGCAAGCTGGCGAGACTAACCTTGAAGTTGTTGCAGCATGACTCAGCCAAGCAATGCCTGCCATCAGCTTGTCTATCAAGAGTGTAAACGAGTAGTGCATGTGTATATAGCAAGGTTAGCTGCATTGACGGATTCCTGCTTATTTTTACATGCTGAAAGCCGCATCAAGGAAAGCACAACAGGGCGAATGTTTGATTCTGCTGCTTACAGCTGCAGTGATGGTCCATTTCAATTGTGAGCAGCAGCTTATGTTTGTCAGTACCACCAAATCATGTGACACAACACTTACTCTCAACCACAGTTGCCTTAGGAGCTGCTTTACTGCATGCCACTGCATGGTTAAATTCAGACATAATCTACATGATCAGAACAAGGCAAACAAATGCAGAACAAAGTGTTTGATTGTGGCTGAGTAACAGCAAACACAACCAGAGACCGAACAAGTCACATCACACACAAGACTGTCAAAAAAACAAGACACAAGTCAAACTTCAGTGCTGTGCAGGAAAACTCAGCTGAGGGTGGCTTTGTTGTAGTCTGAATGCTACGCCACTGACCCAATGCCAACCTTGGCGCATACTGTTTCAAAATACTGCAACATTGCTGCTTGCATGGCATGATCCTGTATTGCTGACTGATGCAGCATCACCAAGCGGTCATATTCTGACTCCACTCTGTCTGCTGGAAGCTCTGTGACCCATCCAGAGAACACAGCCCACAATTCAGGCCTGTTTGCAGATGTAAGGAACTTCAGAGCAATCTCATTCATTTCCCTCCTTAACCCTCTGCCAGCTGTGGGAACTACACGCCCTCCTGAAGATCAACACAGGCAAAATTGATTGCCAGGCTGAGCTTAACAGTGAAGCTGCCTACCAAGGAGCATCCACCACACTGGTCGTGAACCAAAGTGCGGAGGCAGCTATACCTGACGCTCCCGGTTCTCGTTCGGACTTAGGTCTGCGAGGGGTTGGGTGAAGACTGCCCCCCGCCAAAATGGACTGGACCTCGGGGTCCGTTGACATACGAGCGTCTTCGCTCTGAAGGAACTGGCATTCCTTTTTGTTCAGCAAGTGCTCCTTCTGCCGGGTTGGGTTCAAGGTTGACCTGACTTTGTGACAATATCGGCAGGTGGCTTGTTTCTCTGCGTTTTCTGGTCTGTGCTCAAAGGCTTCCTTGACCCAACGTTTGCTGTGTCTGTTGGTGTTTTTCTGAACTTCGCCCAGCGGTGTACCGACCTCACCGCCGGACAGTTCTCTCGTAGGGATAGGTCTGGTGTCTAGTGACGCTGACATCTCAGGCTCAAGCCCGTCGTGGTGCACTCCTGGGGGCAGCAAGCGGGACACCATGCACCCTGGGCCCGAAGACGGCAGGGGCGCACCAAGGAACGCCGTGGCGAAAATCGCAGCGGGCCAAGTCAACCGTTTACACTTTTGCTTTGAACTGTCGCAGCTGTTTACACAAAGTAACCTGCTGTGACGCGAAAACGTCAGAGGCAAAGCAACGGTTGCTGTAAATTGGTGTTTACCTCTGTAGTACTTTACGCTGTAGATGTTGGTCTGTAGTTTACGCGGTACATGTACAATGACGAAGAAGATCCGCTTCCTCCGCGTCACCATTCTTTACCTGTTCGCTTTTTGATTCCTTATCCCAGCCTCGAAGTCAAAGGCGTTTGTCCAGTTTGAACAGACGACACAGAAGTGACGGATGACACCGAAGTGACACTCAAGCTTCACGTGACCTTGATATCAGTTACCCTTGCACACACTGCACTCACATAAGTGCAACAGCAGCAGATATTTTACAATCGTTTGCTTTAATAATCTTTACAGCTTGGACTGTGATGCCTGGACTTTACGTTCTTTTCCTCGCTGGGCAACCTTGTGCAGAACAGCACTGACTGTCTTCCAATGAGGATCTGTGGACTGAGCAACCATCGACATCCACTGTTGCACCTTTGGGAAGGGCTCAAGCAATTCCTGCAGTGTAGGGCCCTGCAGCATCAACAGCAATAAAAAAGTTGCTGAACATCCACACACAGGCATTAATGTTCCCTGCCCAAGAAGCATGTTAACAGCTGAGCAGAAGGGCTACACATGCGATTGCAGACCACATGCCACAACTTTGCTTGCTTACACTGCAACACATGGGCAAGCAAGCTGTCACCTATCCAATCCTGACTAGCATATTGACAACAGTAGTGCTTAGGCTGCTGACTAGGTCATAATGAGGCTGTTGCATGTGTGTCCACATACATGCATCTCTGTGCATTGTTTCATTCATCATGCATTCATGACTCATGTGTCTTCCCCCAGGGTCAGGTATGTACAGTCCTGAGTAGCTCCCTGTATGAGGTCCTTGTTTGGGAGTCAATGTACCAACAATGACATGTCTTGATGTGTTTTCAATCCAACTGGACAACCTGACGCCAAGTCAGGTTGTCAAACTTTGCAGCTATGACCAGGGCGCCTATTGCCTTCAACTCAACAGAACAAAAGCTTCTTAGGCAGCCATTCATCCTTTGGCACAACATATTGCAAGCTGGTTGCCTTGAGATAGACTTGAAAACAAAAAGCAATGTGCTTGATTATGGGTGTGCACTGCATACCTGTTCTGCCCCATCAAGAAGGCACAGCTGATCCAGCTCACAGCAA
>JAABUI010002353.1_pt1 | contig 10486 bp, 11 predicted proteins | sample 5559111 | NCBI WGS metagenome assembly JAABUI01 (sample SAMN10711870, study PRJNA513365) | rock metagenome | isolation source: Antarctica rocks | place: Antarctica: Victoria Land, Buttleship Promontory
TAGCTTATGTTCTCCTGAGTCATATAGATAGCCGGCTCTTCCCTTCTAGATACTTTCCTTCCTTAGCATTTATATACTCGTTACATTACACCCATATGACTCGCTCTATGCTGGCCCCTAACAAATGACGACGAGTAAGCAAATATACTTCGCGATGACGTGCTCTCTGCTTAGTCACGAAGTCATCATATGATATACATCACAGAGAGTGAAAGATCATCAAAAGAGTCTGAACATCAAGCTGAGATCAGTGCAAGAAAGAGCATTGTGACAGATCATTAATGTTTATTGTGCAACATTAACAGAGACTTTACAGATGAAAATAAACATAATATCAATAGATATTCACTTATGAAAGCTGATACAAAGATCAATAACAAACATAAACTCTTGAAAATCAGGCGAAGTTATTGAGATGACAATGCATCGAATTTGCAACGACTTGACATTCAAAAAAGATCGAAAATCAAAGCTGCGTAAGACATCTCTACAGCTGAAGCGAAAGTGAATGAAAGAAACACTCAAGCAGATGAAAATAAATTGAAGTTATCTTTACACAGTGATTTTCTGATCAGAGTCATTGAAGATAGTTATAGTTGCAAACAAGAAAATGTCAATAAGATAATACAATCTCAACACATTCACATTGAAGCAAAGAGTTTACTCAAATGATAACAACAGCAAAGATGATGTTACAGCAATCATAATGAGAATAAACTGAAAGCTAGATAAGAGATTGAAAGAATTGACTTTAGTCATCACTCATCATAATGAGCTGAAAGAATTAGTTGCAAAAATGAAACATCTTGCAGATGTAGCAACAGCGAATCAAGAATGTCATGAAAAGATATATAAAATATACAGTGATAATCAGATCTTTTTGAAAACAGTGAAAGTCATGATATCAACAAAAAATCAGACACGTCTGTGATGAGTTCAGACTGCACATGAGAACATTCAATCTCAAGAAGTCACGCTGAAGTTACATTGAGTAACAGAACATGCAGAAGTGCTTAAAAATGAAGCAGTAAACAAGATGATTGATGATGTACATGAGTTGTCTCTATTATTGATCAAGCATCAGCGCACTGAAATGATGATGCAGCTGATACTCATACAGAAACAGATCAAACAGACATGAAGAATAGTCTGAAGAGAGAAATTCAACGCAGCTCATTTTCAATATCTGACATTAAAGATGACTCATCAGCATCTGCATCTACACAGAGATCATGCAAAGTCTCACAGCGCATTATTGACGCAGTTACACATGAGAAAAATTGACTTCAATCAATTTCTACATGAGAGATGAGTACTTGATATCGTTATAACAACGTGTGAGTGTGACAGAGATCAAATGTCGATCAAGCACATTCTATTAACATGTTTCAGATGAAAAGTAGAATGAAAAGCAATGCAATGAAAAAAGAACATCACGAACTTGAGAAAGCTCTTAGAAATCATGAGCGCAGCAATGATGATCATTTGAATGATACTTTCAATGAGCATACTGAATCAATTTCAAGCTGTGACATCATTAAAGAATCAAATGAAAGAGAGAGAAAATAAAGAAGAAACAGACTCATAAAGTTCTTGCATTGAGAACAGTTATAGTATAAAGCGCAGAAAGAAGCGATTTTTGATGCGAAAAGAGCGCTGCGCTAGCACAGCGCTCGCTACAGTATATAGAATCTTGCATAAGTTCATAATGAGTGTTGAATCAAGTAAGAATTAAAAAAAAAATTATTAAGTAAAAGAACATAGTTTTTGACATTATAATCACAAGCATCATGAATGCAAAGAAAACATCTTTCATCTTTGAATCAAGAATTGAATCAAGACATCGTTTGTATAGAATATCATCAATGAAAAGCAAAGCAAAGATGATGCATCATAATCAAACAACACAGTATCATGATGAATTGACACATAGAAGTTAGATCAAAGACTAAAGTCAGAAACTGAGTCAAAGATCAGATCTGAGTTAACTTTGAAACTTTATGACTTTGTCAAGACATCGTTTAAACTACGTCATATCTTCGACTTAATATATCATGAGTTATGTTGTGCTCAACTTGACAATGCTTGACAAATTCTCTATAGTCGATTGATTTTCTCAAGTTATTGAAAGCTTCTTAATAATTAGCTTTATCATAATATATATTCATTCTGTGTCTGCTTAGAATATCACATTGTCATATCACTCTTATAAATTTCGTCTATTCATCTAGTAAATTAAGTCATCACAATTCTAATTATTTTAAACTTTTCTTAGAAATGATGATTTGATATTCAAGCATGATAACAGCAACGCAATTGCAACAGAGTTGAAACGATGATATTTCAATCTTGCAAAACATCATATCAGAAAATGAACGTCATATAATGAAATCAGAAAGCAAAGAAGCAGAAGATAAACTCTCTCTTGATATTGATGAACAGTTGACATGAACAATGCTTCAATGTGATGAACTGCGAAAGAAACAGAAGTTAGCAGCTATTCAATCAGAGATTGAAACTCTGCAAGTCATTGAAATGACAAAGAAAAGTCATCAAGCTTTCACTTGAATTCTCATGAAGAATGTCAGAAACTGAGCTAGACTAGAAATACTATCAATATAAAAGACTGATATTATTATTATTACTTTGATAAAATTTAGATACAAGACAATACATCAAATAATGTACAAGATGAAAGACAAAGAGTGAAAGAAAAGAATGAAAGTTTAACTTTTATATACATGAATTGAGCAGAATCAAGACTAGACAGTAGTTTTATGACTTAAGATTGCAAATTTTCTTGCATACAACTGAGATGATTGAAACAGAATTGCTGAAACTAGATTAAGATGATGATAACTAGATTGATGACTTGATTCATTGAATTGCAAAACAGATTCAATGAATTGAGATTATTTAAGACATCAATGATTTATGTTTTAAATCAAGTTGATGATCTGACATCATGACAGTAGCTTCTCTCTTCAAGACTGAGCTTCTGCAAAATGATGAAAAGAAACAAGATAAAATGAGAAAAAATTGAAGATGAAGATTGAAACAAGATGAGAATTGATGTGAATGCATTTTAATGTAATGAAGCACAGACAAAACTAGAATAAATCTGAGTCACATTTGAGTCAGATCTGAGCAAGATATCTGAAGAATGAGATGAAATGAGATGCATTTTAACATGATGATGCACAGCAAAATTGAAATACATCTGAATCACATCTGAATCAGATTTAAACAAAATGTCTGAGTCAAATCTAGATAAGATCTGAGTCAGATCTGAGCAAGAGAAAGACAAAACGCAGTTTAATATAATGATACATAGATGAAACTAAAATACATCTGAATCACATCTGAATCAGATTTAAACAAGATGTCTGAGTCAGATCTAGACAAGATCTGAGTCAAATCTGAGTTGAGTTGAGATGATGAAGATTGAACTTAAAGTTCTTGACATTGACATTGAGATATTACACATGACAGTACATGTGATTCTTTGATGACAGAGTTGACGAGATAATATTCATTGAGCGCTTGCTCACAATTATTCAGAAGATGAAAAGACTTTCAAATAAAGAAGTGATCTTCTCAATCAATGTAATACTTAAGCAAAGATGAATTATAATGTCTATCACGCTTAAAGTTTAGTATGCTGTTTACATATCAGAATCTTTCATCATTTTCAATGATAACGAGTTTTTAAGATTTCTGACGTTGACTCGAAAGAAAATCACTTGCGATATGACTCAGAAGAATGACATGAAAGATTGAATGAATCTTCATGAATGCTGAAAGATTTAACTCAATGATCAAAGAATTATTCTTGAAGACACGCTTGATCTTGAAGAGATCAACATTATGATCATTTAACTTGACAGCAAGACAAGTGATGCTGAGATTGCAAGCATTCAATCAAACTTCATTTTCGACGAAGTATTTAAAACAAGAACGATGAAAAAGATTGACATTGAATTCATAGATGATTTGAGTTATAAGCATCTCATCACGTAAATGCTCAGTTAGTTTCTTCATCTTCTTGATGAACTCTTTGACATTGAACAACTTGTCTCAAGCTTAAGATGTAAGATTCTTGAGCAAAGACTCAGAAAACTCAAAGTCTAAACGTGAGTTCTGACTCAAATTGATCAAGAAGAATGATGCTAAAGTGATTAACAATGATGTGTTATTGATGATGAATTTAACTTCAGAAAGTCACTTAGCTCAGTCATTCTGCATGTAGTTGACGAAGACTCGAAGATAATGCTTCATGACAGCATTGACTCTCTCGATTTGATCATCAATCTCAGAGTGATATGTCGTTAATAACTTGATGTTTATCTTCAACATTTTACACATATGCTTTCAGACATCAAAGATGAATTATGTGTCTCGATCAGACACAAAGAACTCAAGTAAATCATGATGTTTTCAAACATGAGCATAGAAGCAGTTGATAGCTTTTTCAACTTTCATAGAAGTAATGAGAACTAAATATCTCATTTTGATAAAATGATTGATGAAGACTAGAACATATTTATATGTGATACTTATGAAGATACTGAGCAATAAAGAATCTACATAGTTCATGAAAACATCACGTCAACGACGTTCAAGAATTGAAAGAAGATACAATCATTCTTGAGTTTGTTGTCTAAAGAACTTAAAACGTGTGCACACGTGACAGTTTTGTACAAAGTGTTGAACATACTTATAGATGTTTGATCATCAATAGACTCAACTGATCAGTTCATAACTTTTTGCTCTTTCTGAGTGATCATCAATGACATTATCATGAATGAGCTGAATGATACGAAGATGTAGTTTATTTGAGTTGAGCATATACTTTCTTTCTTGAAAGTACAGATAATTCTCATGTTTTTCACATTCAGCTAAAAAGATCTTGTTGTGATGTTGTGTTTCATTATGAAGTGCTTCAATTATCTGAGCTGCGAATTTGTCAATTGATTTCGACTTGCTTTCACAATGTTTGAGTGAGAATGTCAGCAAAATCTTCATCAAGATTCAGAGTGTCTTGATCTAGCTGAGACTTGATGTTTTCAACGTTGAATTCTTCAATTTCTAGATTCATGAAGACTAGAATTTGCAAGAATGCTGAAATAACTGAGAACAGATGTAATTGAACTGAATCTAAAGCGATGATTTGTGACTGAAGCTTCATGATCTTGATGTTAAAGACATTAAGAATGAGATTCTCAACAATATTAAAATCTAAAACATGAGTTTTCAGAATTGTCTGATGTTGATATTGATGTTGAGAATTGAATGTATTTTTCTTCTTAAAAAAATCTTCTAAGCAACATGTCAGAGCATTCAACTTATCATCGATCTTGTTGAAATGATAAGCGATGCAATAGTTGAATCTAGATAGAAACTCACTTCAATGAGCTTGATGACGACTCAACTGCTTAGTTGACATGAAATACTCAAGATTTTTGTGATTCGTGATCATCTTGACAGAATAAATAAAGTCTTCAAGCTCTGATCATCATTTCTCGAAAGCGCAAACAAGAATCATGAGTTCTTTATTGTAGATCTTATAATTACACTCGACTGAGTTATGCTTCTTTGAAAAGTAAGCGACTGAATGAAGAATCTCATTCTCATCATACTGAGAGAGAATGTCTTTGAATACATAGTTTGAAGCATTGATTTCTATCACAATCTTGTGATCTGAATTATAGTGACAAAGAATAATCTTGAAAGTGAAGACTTTCTTAAGAATGTTGAATGCAATCTGACATTTCTGAAATCAGACAAAGAGTACATCTTTTCTGATGAGATGAATGAGCGAAATAGCTATTTTACTATAGTCATAGATGAATCTTTTATAGAAGTTCGCGAAATCTAGAAAACTTTGAACGTCTTTAACGTTGATCAAAATGAGTCAATTGATAATGATGTTTATCTTGAAAGAGTTCATCTTGATCTCTTTGATGATGATTATCAATTCTAAATACAAGACTTGAGTGACGTGAAACTTGCATTTGATTATATTCATCTGAAGATCTGCTTCTTGCAGCTTTCGCAGAATGAGCTTGACATAAATCTCGTGCTTGAGTTCATTGTCGAAATAAATCAAGATGTCATTCAGATAAGCTGTACAGAACTTATTTAAATGTTTATGAAGAGTATTGTTGATATACTTCTGAAATGAGACAGACTCATTACATAGATCAAAGAGCATGACTAGATACTTGAATAATTCAAATCAAGTGTGAAAGATGATGAAAGCTTCTTCTTCTTCTTTAATTCAAAGTTGATTGAATGCAGAGATGATATTCAGCTTGATAAAGATTTTAGCTCGACTTAAATGATTCAGCGTTTCTGAGATCAGAAACAGAGAATATTGATTCTTGATTGTAATAGCGTTCAGATCTCGATAGTTCACGCAGAAGTAAAGTTCTTCTTCAAGTTTCTTGATGAAGAGAACAAAGATGATCATCTGAGAGTGACTGACTTGAATGAAATCTTTGCTCAGATTTTCATTCAGATAATGACGACGTTCTAGAATTTTGTCATGATTCATGTTGTATAAAGCAAAGACTGAGAATTGAGCATTTTCTTTAAGATGTATGACATGATCATGAGCTTGATGTGAAAACAAGATATCGACGTTTTTCTTGAAGAAAACATCTAAAAACTTGAAATATCTGAATGATAGAATTGTGACTGAATCGACGTTCTTACTTTATTGATAAACTTCAAGATCTTCTTGTGTCGTGAATGCAGTTAAATGAAATTTCTTTTTTATTTGATGAAGATTCAGACGATGATTCTTATCATACATACTGTCTTAAAGACGAGATGAGAACTGAGCAAGAGTTGAGCTGTTCTTTGAACAAACAGTCAAAGTTGCATGACGCGATTTTGATTCATCAGAGTCTAGACTAAAAGACGAGATTGACTCAAAATTCAAGAAGACATCGATTTTCTTTAGAATGACGTTAAACACTTCAATGTCTTTGACATGAGCAGCATGATCAAAGCTTCGAACTTTCAACTCGACTATGTCAAGTTGTATAAAAGATTGATTGAATTGATCTGCTTAAGAAACAATAAAAGTTTTAAAGAAGAAAGAATTTTGACACTTAATTTTTGATGAGTATTCTTTTTGAATGACTTGAAGAATACAACTAGAAGCTTCTTGTTTCAAACAAGAGACAAGATTAAATGAGATTTGTTTCTTGTAAATGAGCTAAGTATTAGTTGACTTTTCGTAAGCAAACGAGAAGTTATATTGCTTCTTGTGAGCAGATGAGAAACTGAATTACTTCTTGCAAGCGAATTGAAAACTGAATTGCTTCTTGTGAGCGAACTGAAAACTGAGTTACTTCTTTCAAGCAAATGAGAGACTAGATTGCTTCTTGCAAATGAACTGAAAACTGAGTTACTTCTTTCTAGACTGATCGCGTCAAGTCGAGTACTCAAGTTCGAGTCGAGTACTCAACTTGAAAAGTGTCGAGTCAAGTTGAAATTTTTTTGAAAAAGTGTCGAGTTGAATTGAGAAGTTGAATTCAAGCACTTGAGTCGAGTTGAGAAGCTTGACTCAATAATTCGACTCGAAAACTCGACTTGACTCGACAAGATATTAGATAGATGTAAATAGCTTGATTGAACAGTCTTCATGATTCTCTTCATGACTTTCTATCATGTTTTCTCGTCATGACCCTCTATCAAAGTCAAATGATCTTCATGTTTTTTCTTCATGTTTCTCTTCATGTTTCTCGTCATGACTCTCTTCATGTTTCTCTTCATGTTTCTCGTCATGACTCTCTTCATGTTTCTCGTCATGATTCTTTATCAAACAATCTTCATGTTTCTCTTCATGACTTTCTATTAAAAGATAATGCAAAAAGATAATGCAAAAGTCAAAAACCGGAAAAATTTCTATATTTAACTCTCTTGACGTCAAGCTCGAGTTCTTGACGAGTCGAGTCGAGTCGCGTCGAGTTGAAAATATGAGCAACTCGACTCGATCTCGATTTGAGTTCAAAATGTCAACTTGAAACTTGTTACGATCCTAGCTACGCACCTTCGTTGGTAGCTATGTTGATGACTATGTTGATGACTATGTTGATGACTATGTTGATGGCTATCCTGAGAGCTATCGCCGATCGCTCGCCGCTAGGGCATAGACTTGTTCCGAAGCCAACCCTATTCAGGGTTAGCTTATGTTCTCCTGAGTCATATAGATAGTCGGCTCTTCCCTTCTAGATACTTTCCTTCCTTAGCATTTATATACTCGTTACATTACACCCATATGACTCGCTCTATGCTGGCCCCTAACAAAACTCAACTTGACGATCAGTCTACTTCTTTCAAGCGAATGAGAAACTAAATTACTTCTTGCAAGCGAACTGAGTGCTGAATTGCTTCTTGTGAGCAATCTGTAGACTGAATTGCTTCTTGTGAGTGATTCATGAACTGAGTTGCTTCTTGTGAGTGAATTGAGAACAAGACTGAAAGAAAGCTACTTTGTTAACTTCAAATGAGAAATTTTCTTCTTGTTATCTTGACGAAAAATGAGCAACAATGATTAAGACAAAAGAAGAAAGACAAGATGAGAATATTGTGTTTAAAATTGACATCAATGACATGATGATGAAGTCATGACAGACTCATGATGATGAGATATTGACTTAATTCAATGACATAAAAGAATAGTTTTTCAATGTGTTCATCGAGAATCATTGTGATTTCAACGACATGAGTAATGTCATCAATTAAAGTGACTTGATCATCAAATTCTTGAAGTCTGCGAGAGTGAATTAATTGATGCAAGAGAAGATGATGTTGTTGCGCGAAGAATTTATTCATAAAGACATAAGCAGAGATAGACTGATCATCAAGTTGAGTTTCGAGTTGACATTTTGAATTCAACTCGACTCAAAGTCGAATTGCTCACATTTTCAATTCGACTTGAGTTGAGTTGAGCATATTTTCAACTCGACTCAACTTGACTCGACTAGAAATCGAGTCAACTCAACTCGACTCGTCAAGAACTCGAACTTGACATCAAGAGCGCTAAGAATAGAAACATAGAACAACATGTTTGCTTGTTCTTTGCATTATCTTTTCGCATTACTTGTTAGAGATCTGTCTAGAGCGAGTCAGATAGAGATGTCATTTAACTAGAAGATAAATGCTAAGAAAGAAAGGTAGCTACGAAAAAGAAGCTGACTACATATGTGTGTTTCTCAGTCGACGCTAGGCTCAATAGAAACTAGTCAAGGTGACGAAGCGAGAATAGATCTGGTAAGACTAGAAGACTGAGTCTGACAAGGCTAGAATCATGACATTATCTTTCTTCTTCGACGATTCATGTTCGCATGAATGTATTTTCTGCTCGGCTCGATTGATTGCTCAATCATGATTTCACAGGCTCAGGCCTGTTAAATCGTGATTGGTTGAATTGTCAATTAGCGCGATTTGTTCGAGTATCAAATATGAAAATCATCAACGATCTTCTGAGCGTTCATAAATTCGTCGTCATCAGCGTTGTATCAATTGAGATCATTGTCATAGTCATTTCATTTGACTCTATACTGAAGTCGTCTTCGATATCGACGAAAATTCAATATATCATCGATTTCCCACTCGTCTTCGTCGTTTATCACTATTGAACCTGAGAGTTCGTTCTTTTGATCAGGCAAGAGATCGTCGATGACAGAGCGAAGCAGGTCAGAATGAAATACATCATGAACACGCATAGACTCTGATAATTTCAGTTTATATGAAGAGTCGACGAGATCTAGATTGGTGAAAGAATCGAGCATTTTGTCATCTAGCTTCTTGAAAGATCTCGCTGTAACGATGTTTCTTTCATTCAGAAACATCTTTGATTCGATCTCATAATCAACTTCTTTTCTATGCTTATTGACTTGTTTCATCATTTGTTCCCGTGTTTTGACTAGCGACTCGCGAGCAAACTTCAGTGTTTTGTTCATATTTTCAGATATATTCTCGACTTTAGCCGTCTGCAAGCGTTCACGAAAACTTTCATATTCGATGACATCGAATTCAAAGCTCATACGAGAATGAAAGTCTTTGTTTAGAAAGAAAGAGATCGAGAAGATGACTGAGAACAGAGCATTATTGTCGACGAACTCGATCATGAGTAGTAGCTTAGCTCAGTCATTCTGCATGTATGAACAGAAGAATCGAAGATATCTTTCGACGTTCTGATTGACTCGTTCACTTTGATCGTCGATCTGAGAGTGATAGACTGTGAAGAGTTGAAGATTAATGTCTAGTCTTTTGCAAAGCGACTTTCATAGAATGAAGGTAAATTGAGAGTCTCGATTCGAAACAATGAAATCGAGTAAATCGTGTATTCGATATATTCACTGAAGCATTAGCTCAGCTGTTTTTTCTGCTGTGATTTTCTCGTCATCAGTGAAGCAAGAAATATAATGTCGTTTCTTTGACAGTCTACATATCACTGTTAGTATGACGT
>JAABUI010002355.1_pt1 | contig 10482 bp, 8 predicted proteins | sample 5559111 | NCBI WGS metagenome assembly JAABUI01 (sample SAMN10711870, study PRJNA513365) | rock metagenome | isolation source: Antarctica rocks | place: Antarctica: Victoria Land, Buttleship Promontory
AGGATATATTTAGAGAAGATCTCTTTATAGCGACCTAGGAGTTTTTATATCTAATTAATACCTAATAGCTCTATATCTCCTTTAGCCCTAAGGAGGTCTTCGGCTATAAAACGTACCTACTCTATACACGCTGGCCATCCCTACGCTTAAAGACGATTTATCTATTTAACGATAACCTCCTCCTCCTTAACGAGGAGTTATTATTAGTCCGTTTACCTTTTTACCGCTAAGGCTTTCCTATAGATGCGACCGTGTAGAGTGCTCGGATTAATACCCTACCTCCTCGCTACTACTCGCTACGTTAGGGCTCCTTTAGCCTCCTTCTAGTTATTAAAAGCTCGATCGATACGCTGGGCAATAGGAAGCTCGATATCCTCCCACTCGATAAGGTCGCTATTAGGTTTGGAGGGGGAAGAGGTTAGTAATATTAACCTCAGCGACGGCGGAGGTATAGGTGGCGGCGACGATATAGGGGCCCCCGGAGAGCCTAGAATAGGTGGAGGAGATGTTAATTCAATAGCTAGAGAGGCTATAGTCGATTCGTTAATTAATTAAATTAATTATCGATTTATTCGTTAATAGAGCAAATATATGATGATGTACGGGGTGAAAAAAAAAAGTTCCGATTCTCAGCCCTATAGGGCTGTTCATTTGGGGAGTGTGTTCATTTGGGGGGTGACCTCTTCTACCTCGATTCAGCCTCATGATTGCGGCGTGACTCGATGATAGGCGACAACGACGTCCTTCAATCCTAATCACGACCAGTCTACCTACAATTCGAATTCGCTTATCAGAGATCCCATCGTGCACCTCAACTGTCCATAACCTCCTTCACACGGGCGCTTTGCGTCGCCTTATCTCCTATCCCTAGCAACCTCCAACTCGTCACCATGAAGCCTGTCGTCTCAGCTCTCAACGCATGGAGTTGGTATGTGACCTCTTTTCTCGAATCTTTTACTCCCTTTCTTGTCTGTCGTGCGGTCGCTGACGGGATATAGCATTGTCGTCTCCGTCGCAGCAATCATAATCCTCTCTATCATTGGCGGCCTGTTCAAAGTATGCGGTCATCCCTTTCAACTATCCCCCACAAAACCCCCGAATCGTTTCGCCTCTTCCAAACTACCAACTATGGTGATGCGACAAGTTTACGATTAAAGATGGCTGACTTGGAACCTATGAATAGGCAAACCACCATAGCATGGTCGGCACCACGAAGGATCCAGCAAACGGAAAAGAAGTGGCGGCCTCGGTGTTCATAGCTGTGATTGTCTATGCGGTATGTCCACATAAGCTCATCAGACGAGAATTCCTACCTCTACAGATGGGCCTGAGCATATAGAGTCAAAGCTGACATTGACGTGATGTTTCTAGGTTTTCCTTGTCTTCTGCGGCTTCCAAGCATATCTACACGTACGGCAGAGTAAGAGGGGTGCAATATCACTGAACTAGCCGCGAGGGCGATGATAGAAAGGCGTTTACTAGGAAATGATACCGGAGGAGTTAGTTGCTCAGGCTAAACGACATGTATAGATGGGGCCATCGACCGTATCGAGGCTTCGCGTGTGTAAATTGGACATACCTTTTCTTGCTTATACCATTCGTGGTTCTAGATACAATTCCATAAACGTTGCCCGCATGGGGTACATCAAACTCCAGTCATGCATACCCTGTTCGCCTCGCTATGCCGATGACCACCATTCAAATGCTTCAAGGACCCACGGTTCTCACACGCCTAGATAATGCAAATCAAGACTTTTCCTACCCGCATTCGATGGTAATTGGACTTCATGAAGCCGTCGTGTACATCGTCAACATCAGCGACCAACGCCCTCTCTGCTCAAGCCTCTGGGACCTGCAATGTTCAGGCTCTATCAAGACATGAGCATCGGTCCAATGCCTGTCTTTACGTCTTCGTATTTGCCCTCGCCCTGATGACGCAGGGAAAGCTGTCTGATCTAGTGACTCGGTCAAAAGGCCATTAATCGGATTCGTTCAATCGTCATCATCGTCGCTGTCGCCTTCTCCTAGAACATTATCCAGCACCTTACTCATGTACGGCTACGAGTGGTCAGCGGGCTTCTCGATTCACATGCAGAATGATTCCTTACTCCATCCAAATGATACCCCAATTTGCCATAGTACGACCTGACTCCAATGCCAGATATTACACTGATTTTCTGACTTCCATGCTCGCGCCTCGCAATCCTCTCCGCCTCCTCCATCAACAACGTCCCGTACCCTTGATGCTGGAATTTTCGCGGATCTCTTGCATGTACAGGCACCGCTGAGCCGTACACATGCAGCTCTCGCACCAGACTCGTCGGCTGAGACTTCAGCTCTGGTCTGAAGGTGTGCGTGTCACTGCACTTCCGTAACCGAAGTAATGCAATCAGTATATCCTGTTTGGGATCTTCATAGGCCAGGAATGTTTCCCAGCCACCGTTGGCAGTATAGTCTCGGCGCACGAGCTCGACCTGGGAGGGGCGGATCTTGTTCTTGACTTCGTTGATACCTACTTCACGAGTGCGAACATCGCGGCAAGTGGTGCCAAAGTCCTTCATTCGGCTTAAAGCAAGTTCTCGTAGATTACCATTTTCCACACCCGAAGTTACTAAAGGCATAGGTATGTCTCGCTGCACACGGTATATTCGCGTCCAAGGAGGTACAAGAGCCAGGATTCGAGCAACAAGATCTATTAAAGCATTTGGAGTATAATTCTTATACCTTCCTGTCCGCCAGAGCTCGTAAAGACCGGTTCCTCGAATTACCAAAGTTGGATAGATTTTTAAGCCATCGGTACGGAAGTCTGGGTTCTCGAAATACTCTCGGAATTGATCGAGATCCCGTTCCATTCCCACATTTGGCAGATCAGGCATCATGTGGCTGACAACTTTGAAGCCAGCGTCTTTGGCCAACTTGAATGTCTCTGCTACAGCTGCAACAGTATGGCCTCTGTTAGTGTCTCGAGCAACGTCCTCATACAATGATTGAACTCCTATTTCTAGTCGAGTACAACCATACCGTAGCATGCTGCTCAGGTGCGGTTCCAAACAATAATCAGGCCTTGTCTCAATAGTGATGCCGACACACTTGATGTTACTCATCTCACCTGCTTGCACAGACTCGTCCACATTACTCCCTTGGTAGCCACTCAATGCGTTATGAAGTTGGGATATAAACTCGTCTCGATAGTCCTCTGGTAGCGACATGAAAGTTCCCCCCATGATAATGTATTCCACTTTGTCTACGCTGTGTCCAAGTGACTTGATCTGATCCACTCGACCCCGAGCTTGCTCGAAGGGGTCATACCTTGCTCGTATAGCTCGCATAGACGTAGGCTCGTAGCCGGTGTATGATTGTGTAGAGTACTCAAAATCTGAGTCTGGACCGCCAGGGCAGTAGACACATATGTTGCCTGTGTAAGCGATATGCGGACATCTGTGAGGTTTACACATGACAGCAACGACCGCAATGCCAGAAGACGTTCGTATAGGCTTGGCTATGAGCTTTGGTAATATGTATTTTTTGTAGTGTTCCGGCACAGCAGCGATGATGGCTGTCAATGGAGGCTGATTGCTTAGTCTATGTTTCTTTGCCATCTGCCCCCTCAGGCTGTTCAAATTTAAGTCTTTCTTTGGCGCAGAGTCTTCTTGCTGTGCTTCATGGTCTTGTATGAGTGCGCTTGCAATGTCCGAACAGGCACGCATGTAACGCTCATTCTCTGGAGGTAATTTCTCCTTCTTGGACAGTTTGACCTTCGTAGCCGCTGGAGCGGTCGCCGTCTGTGTGGCCATGGTGCTGTACAATTAGAGCTACGACTTTCGAGACTTTAAAGGTAGGTAGAGGATGGTGTTCATAAAATTATGCAAGGCTTGTGACTTCCCGCAAGTGGGGACTGGTAGCTTGGCAGCCGTTGAGAGCTGCAACTTCTTTCAGTCCGCAACCTCGAATCATTCGTTCCATCATCCAATTTAGATCTCGTCGCTTTCACTAGCGATGCAGGTCTTCAGCCGTCGGACGACCGGTGCTTTACAAGCCGCTGCTCGAAGGCAAGGCTATTCTACAACCACCTCAGGATATGCCGCAACAGCAGAGAATCTCCGCATAAATAAGGATACCAAGCTCATATATCAAGGGTTTACTGGGAAACAAGGCAGGTGCGTACACAAGTCGTGCGATTCTCAAAAATCTACTAACAGGTACACAGCTTCCATGCGCAGCAAGCCATAGATTATGGTATTACAATGCTAAGAGGACGTTCGAAGAGCACAATGGACATTGACACGGCGCAGGCACAAATGTAGTTGGCGGCACAAATCCAAAGAAGGCGGGGGAGACCCATCTCGGGAAGCCAGTGTTTGCCAACGTCAGTGATGCTGTGAAGGAGACAGGAGCAACTGCGTCCGCAATTTTCGTCCCGTATGGATGGTCTGGAAGTTGCAGAGGTATTATATCAGCGCTGACAAAAGAATAGACCGCCCCTCGCAGCCGCGGGTATCGAAGAAGCTATCGCAGCCGAAATACCCCTCGTCGTATGTATTACCGAAGGCATACCTCAACATGACATGGTCCGCATCACAGATATCTTGAAGACTCAAGGCAAAACCAGATTAGTCGGCCCAAATTGCCCTGGTATCATCGCTCCAGGCCAATGCAAAATCGGGATCATGCCAGGTTTCATACACAAGAGGGGACGGATAGGCATCGTCTCGCGGTCAGGGACCTTGACATACGAAGCCGTCAACCAGACCACACAAGCAGGGCTTGGCCAATCGCTAGTCGTCGGAATCGGAGGCGATCCGTTCTCAGGAACAAATTTCATTGACTGCCTTAAAGTCTTTCTAGAGGACGAGGAAACGGATGGAATCATCATGATTGGAGAGATTGGAGGTTCTGCAGAGGAAGATGCTGCAGATTTCTTGAAAGCAAACAACACATCGAATAAGCCGGCTGTGAGCTTCATTGCGGGTATCTCAGCACCACCAGGGAGGAGAATGGGTCATGCAGGTATGGTTGTATCAACTGTTGCTGGTAATTCTTCAGGCTGATTCGATAAAGGCGCAATCGTGAGCGGTGGCAAAGGTGGAGCTGATTCGAAAATCTCCGCATTGGAAGCTGCCGGTGTGATCGTCGAGAGGAGTCCGGCGTCTCTGGGCAAGACATTGCATGCTGAATTTGTTAAGCGGGATCTGATCTAAGATATCGAAGCGTATTTCCCTCATCTTTTTACCTCATCTCCCAAGCCCTCCTTGGTCTTCCCTTGTATCTAGCCTCCTATTTCACTTGTATCAAACACGATCATCATTCGACTACGCTAAAGCAAGAGGATCAAGCGTTTGACATCACTGTCGAGAGACCAAGCTGTCGTTTTAACAGCTTTAAAAAACATAATTGTACCATCAAGGTGCCCACGTCTCTGATGTACTAACAGAACAACCTAACCACAGATCAGGGATTGAAGAAAGAAAAACACCCAGGTTCTAAGATATCGCCATTTCGTCGAACCTGGTATTGAACCAAGAGCTAAATGTTGCTTTTGCGGATGTTTTCAGTACGAAGGTGTCACGGCGGGAATTGTGCAAGCAGATTGACGATTTGGGCCTCATTTCCTGGGTCAAGTGACAAGCGCATTAGAAACTTCTGGTCAGACCGACTCAAGGCTATAGATCGCCTAATAATGGATTTGAATCAGCGCTCTTCGAATCTCAATTCCCATTAGGTCCAGCATCCGAAGAAACTTGAAATAGATGCCACCCGTAGCTGAGGAGACCCGGGAATTTGTGGTCGGAAACATTCCCAAGACGGTACTTAAGCCCCATCATCAATTGATGGTTCTGCTTACATCGGAATCTGAACTCCTTTCAATCATTGCCGGAAAGGGTCGGCCCAAGCCAGGGATGCCCAAAAAAGAAAACGATTGCTCGAACTCAGAGTTGAACTGAGGTTTCCAGATTTCCACAGCAGGCATCAGGCAAGGTCTCAGGTGAATGAATGTAGAATGGTCAATAAAGGGGGACCATAAGGCCACCCCTAGTCAAATCATGGTATATCCAGTCCAACAAGGCCGTCATCTTCGCCACATTGGTTCTGGCGTGCTACCGCTGCACCACTCGAGCTTCTTGATAAACGAGACGACTTATTCCAATCCTTAACATGTAGAACATGTATGGGCCATGGCTTTATTACGATCCCTGGGTTTTGAATCTCTCAAAAACAAGTTGATTCGATTCAACAGGAATCATCGGTGGAGGTGTCAGTCAGCCTAGGATCATGGCGGCCAAAAATTGAAGCGATTGCTCGAACTCAGAATCGAACTGAGATCTCCAGAATTCCACAAGGACACCAATCAAAGTCTGAACAAAGCTGTGTATTTTTAAGGAACTCTCCTCAGAGAAGCTCCGCTCTCCCTAGGCCATCATGTGCATCTCAAATATGGTTCTGACGTGCTACCATTGCACCTCTCAAGCTTTGATCACGATCAAATGGACTTTGATTCAATATACATCATGTAGAGCGTGTCTCAACCAAGGCTTAAGTTGGCTGCTGTAACGCTATTTAGGTCCTATTCTGCAAAAAATCAACGAAGTGTATGAGAAACCAAATACGCCCGCATCAAAAAGACGTCCCAGCCAATACCAGTCAGCTCAGCATCAGGTCGGCAAAGAGAGATGAATGCCTCGAACTCAGTTTCGAACTGAGATCTCCAGATTTCCACAGGAGTACCAATCAAAGTTTGAATGAAGTTGTTACGATCGATCCGTGGATCAAGTCGGCTCCACTCAGGCTATCATGTACCCCATATTGATGGTTCTGGCGTGCTACCTTTGCACCACCCAAGCTATGTTCAATGAGGAGAGTCGATTTTTCACATGTCATGTCAAGCATGGTCGGCTCTAGATATGATATTGCCACTGCGACACTTAGGCGCTACGATCGATTAGACTATTCCGTTTAGGACGAGAAAGCCTGCGTGTCGAGTAAAATGTTACCGAAGATTGTCAGTCAAAGACAAGGAAGGCCAAAAAAAAAACTGATTGCTCGAGCTCAGATTCGAACTGAGGTCTCCAGAGTTCAGGGCTCCGACAAAGGTTGAAGTGCGTTGAAAAGACTGGTCGGCCAGTCACTTCTACATCCGCATCCTGCGACCCCGGCATATGATTCCAGCGTGCTACCACTGCACCACTCAAGCTTCATGCACGGAGAAACAGGCCTTAATTAAAGCTATGTGATGTAGGACAATAAGTCTGGACTTAGGCTCCTGCACGCTGCCACTACAATACCGAATTTCTATGCCTGAATGCATGATTCTATCTGGAAGATAAGGTCCCTGATTTAAGTAAGGCTATCTATTCTAGAGGAAGCCAAGTTGAACTAGGAAGGCCAAAACAGCTTTTGGAGGAGCGACTCTCAAATGGCTACATGTTGTTCAAAAAAAATTGAGACCACGGCAAATCTTGTCAGAAATTACCTAAAGTCACCAATTAGTCTGTTTAAAGAGAGATTGCCAGCAAGTCGAATCAATTCCGGGATTTTGCCCCCAAAAAGGTGAATGCTCGAACTCAGACTCGAACTGAGGTCTCCAGATCTCAAGGCTCCGACAAGGAACGAGGTACAATGAAACCAATGCCTGGGGATACGTAGATCAAGGCACATAGCCTCATGCATTAATCACATTCCATCTCACCCGCGACCTCGGCACATGATTCTGGCGTGCTACCGCTGCACCACCCGAGCTTTGTTCATGAGGGAGTGGGTCTTATTTCAATATGTATTGTGCACCAAATGCCTGGTTCCTACTTATACGACTGATAAGCCTGCTTTGATTTTCACGACGATGTGGTTTGACTGCGAGGTCGAGAGCGATTGATGTTACTGTCAAGATTTACATACGATGGATCTGTGTTATAATATACAGTGTCTAGGACAGATGCCTACTTTGATTGCCAAGCAGACTCGCAGCTCGATTTTATGATACGTCATATCGTTAGGTTCTTATAGTTAGACAAGAGTCTCATTAGAACACTATACTCAGATTCTCCATAGTCAATATTTCAATCTGAATTGCCAACATCAAGCTGAATCTTCTAGAGGAATTCACCAAGGAAATTTCCGTTTTTCGAGTGTTTATCACGCAATTATCCGAAAACACTGTATGTTATAACAATTCCCAAAATCTTTCTCTTTAATATTCTTCAGTGCTTATTCCTAAGCGATCCCCTTCCGGTACCTTGATCATCCATCTTGAATGGAAACAATATGTGTACTGTATACTCAGTATCTCGGCGATTCTTTAGGCTAGAGAAGGTGAATGGGTAGTGTCAGCCGTTATGAGAGGAGTCATGGAGGAAAGGTAAATGCTAAGACAGTCCCGCCACTAAGTGCCGACGATAGACCTACCGTTCTGATACCAAAGTCTTGCTTAGTTCGGGACCTTCGTTGGACGTAGCGACGGTTTCGTGTTGGTAACCAAGTATTCATTAGACATGTTCATCTCTTCACCTATTTTGGGAGAACATTATGTTAAGATCGGTAGGAACGGGCCCCGGGCAGACGATGTGGTCAATAGCGAAAATTGTGTCAGAGGTGGATCGGCCATCGAGGATCATGATGGCGATAACTCAAGTTCTGATAGAATGCAAAGTTCACGGTTTCGGACCTTGAAAGACCAGTGCATCATCATGTAAGGTAAGAATTTCCTATTTACAGTGTAGATATCTCTTCACAAGAAAATGCTTAGAACGATTAGACAAATATCGTTGAAAGCCTAATCTATATCAGCTTGAGCTTTGGACCTTGTTCCATCTAACACAGTCATCGAATTTGACTCCTTGCCCACCGAAGATATCTAAGGCACTTCCAATTGTGAGATCTACACGACCTGCGCTGAGTTGCTGGACGCGTTCCAAGTCGTCAAGCGTCTTTCCTCCTCCAGCATAAGTCACTGGTATTGAGCACCATCGACCTAGGTTTTCAACAAGCTTCTCATCTATCCCACGTTGTAGCCCTTCGTTGTCGGCTGCATGTATGAGGAACTCTGAACAAAAAGGCTCAAGTAATTTGATAGAGTCTAGTAGCTGAATGTGAGCGAGCGCTCATACCTAGATTTGAGGTTCGCTTGACCTTGATTGAGCTCCATATCTGTCAAGGTCTGCCACCTGTTCATTGCAACGATCCATTTAGCGCCTTGCTTACGACAGCTGAGGTCGACGACCAGTTTATTTTTATCGTTCTCCAACGTCCTCAGCACTGCTGTCAAATGATCTAAAGAAAATTGCGCATTGGGAAAAAGATATGAGGTCACGATAACCTACTGGGATATATGAGCTTAATCACCGCAAGATCGCAACAAGGTTACCTTTTCCGCTCCTCTCCTGAGCCATAGCATGGCATTCTGGTCGTTAATTCCGCCACCTACCTGTAGAGCTGCTGGCCACGCATTCAAGGCCTCTTGGGCTGCCACTTCATTTCCAGGACCAAGCATGATGACGTGGGCTCCTGCGAGTGCATGGTCCTTGTAGAGCTGGGCGAAATGGGTTGCAGGTAATTTAGATACATAATTCGTCTGAAGATCTGAGGACTTCTCGTTCAGTGTTCCTCCTACGATTTGCTTCACCTGGCCAGAGTGCAAATCGATGCACGGCCTGAAACGCGTCATGGCATTGGATGTATGAGAAAAGATTGGGAAAGAGGCGTGAGGAAGACTGGGATAGATACGCTAACCTAAATGGTAAATATGGAAGTCTGACTGTCGTAACACCGAATGCTCGAAAGCTGAAGGTGACCAATTGAGGCGGGAGCGGATCGGGAGAATATTTTGCCGACATATGAAACCTCTTTGACCTTAGTTGTCTCGGGACGCTAGCCTATTACGTCGTAGGTAAGCTACTCGAGTATATTCTTATTCGCGTCTAGACTAAAAATTAGCGTTTAGCGCGTATTTCTACTTCGTGTCCCCCGTAAAAAGTAACTTACTTTATATATATTCTACCGTCGAATAACTATATTATATTTAAAAGTAAAGCGGAGGAATTAGTATTTCGATACCGGGCTTTAATTCGCACTTATTATAATTTTTAAACGTCTTCGGTGTTACGGAATACGGAGTATAAAAAAGACGAAATTCTTCTAATTATTATAGGGCCTACTCCCGGGGCCCTAGGTATACTCCGAGGTTCGTATTTTACGATTTCTGACCTAAAATTATAATTTTACCTAGTTCGAGGGCCAAATCGGTAATATTTGACCCGGAAGGCCTATACCCCGGGGGGACCCAATTTTTGGCTCAGACTCCCTGGGAGAACTTGCCGGCAAAAGTTCGGCAAATAGGGAGTCTGACTAGTGAGACAAGACCTCAGAAAACCCCTAAATCATCATGGCACCATTATTGGGAAAGAGGAAACGCCGAGACAAGGTCGTGGACTCTAGAAATGAACAAGGAGCCGGTACACAAGACGAAAACGCGGGCTCGCTTCATTCTCTCCT
>JAABUI010002360.1_pt1 | contig 10469 bp, 12 predicted proteins | sample 5559111 | NCBI WGS metagenome assembly JAABUI01 (sample SAMN10711870, study PRJNA513365) | rock metagenome | isolation source: Antarctica rocks | place: Antarctica: Victoria Land, Buttleship Promontory
TGACAAAAAGTTGAACGACAGCTGTCTTGCAAAGTCAAGTCAATACGATCAGACAACGGTGGAGAACCGGCATGGGATTCATACATGCAATTGCGCGGCATTGAGCACGTCAAGATCCCACCTGCAGCATGCGCAAACGGTCGTGTTGAACGAGTACATCTTACAATCCTCGATGGTGTTCGCACGGTACTTGCGCATTCCGGACTTGGAGCGAAGTTCTGGGCAGAAAGGACAAGCTATATTGAATACATTCGCAACCGGACACCGTGCGGCCTTCAGCGTCTTGTAGACAGTTGGCAAAGCAAACAAAGCCGACTTGATCATTCGCAACCATTTGGTTGTCAAGTCTATTACCGCGACCATCGTAATCCCAGTAAGCTTGCACAAAGAAGGGCATCTTATGGGATACATGGACGGTACACACAACTATCGCATTTGGGGACAATAAAAGCAACAAAGTCATTACATCACGAGATGTTGTTCTTACAAACCATTTGCCGGAGACAAATGAGATTGCCCCAGACGTTGGACCAGTTATTCAAGTTCCCGAGAATGATCCCCTTTGAGAAAGCGGAAATGCCGGTATCACCACAGCGGCAACTATTGCAACAACCTGTACAAATGATGTGCAAGTTGCAAAACCACCCGCTGAAGAAATGAGGAGGACGATCCGCTCAATCTTGTACCTCTTGATGAACGCGGTATTGACCCTCAGTCATTTTGAACACATGTTCTCCTAGCCAAATGCGGGGTTGCGTCTCCCTCACTGATTGGAGACGCCCAAATCTCATGCAGGAGAGCTGCCTGCCTTGATCCAACCGAGTATTGTTGGACCTCGTCCCAGAGCGCTGGTGGGTTTGGTGAAGATCGAGCGGCAGAAGAGAGAGATCGCTGGACAACAAGAGAGAGCGATTGTATGAAGATCGCAAACGCTTTGCCGTACTTCTGAATGGGGAAGGAGGCGGACAAGCAACACAACTATGACTGCTCTCTTTGTCAAGCAAAACAACAACAAAAACGATAACAATGAAACTCGCACGACCGTGAGTGCAATTTTGCTTCCTCAGGTCCGTCGATATTACCGTAGAGCGCCGCATACGTAGTATCAAGAGCTAGTTAGAGAAAACGCTGAGCGGCAGCTGGCGGTCACGTAATTTGACACGTGACCGAAAGAGGAGATCTTATCCTGACACGAGGGATCAACCATACAACGGCAAATAAGAAGATGCTTCAAAGTCATGGTCTATCCCTGAATAGAATTCCCGCAGTCGCGTTTCTTCCCTTATTCTCATTATCGCCTGCGTCGAATTTCCTTTTAGCAACGGGCAGGTCGCTGGGATGACCGCCAGTATGTCTCCTAGTATCGATCACTCGAGAAGCCAGATGCAGAATCCGTCTCTCTCCAAGACGCACCATAGCCGATGTGCGCATGTATGTTGGCAGTGGTGGCTGTGTGAGAATGGTCTGAAGATCAAGCTGCAATCGATACCGATCATTCCAGCTCATCATGCAATAGACACGTTGGTGGACCCACCTCCAAGCTGCCGCTATACCGAGCCAAGCGCTCTGAGATGACGGCCTTGCAGACAGCGCTGACATCTGCATCGACGATAGTCTCCGGCAGTTTACCTTTTCTCTCGAATCGGTGCCATTCAAAGTCACAGAGCAGAATTCTCATGAAGGCGACCATTGAGGAATCGATCGTTTCCGATATCGAAAGCGAAAAAGTACTTCGTTGTATGAGGAATCGTCATGGAGGCCGCCGGTAGAGAGAAGACGTACTCGTCCTGTCCATCCTCCAGCCAGCAGTCCACTCGATGCTTCACCGACGATTCCCAATTAGCCGAGCCATTCCTGATGGCGGAGCAGGAGGTCATGGCATGCACAATTTTGTCCCCTGCAATCTGCACCTCATCGCCGGGATTGCCATAAGGCCAAGCCCCGATCTCATCCTCTGAAAGTAGGGACAAGATCTTGGGGTCAAGGAGATGGGCGTCGACATGACCGTATTTGCGGAGAAGCTCGGAATTTGGGGGTGAAGCATATGTATTGAGCTGACGAAAGTCTGGTTTTCAGCCAGAATCCGTCCGATGCCAGCGTAACGAACGATCTGATCGCCCGCTTCTATGTCTCTGGTCGTCACCATGGTGTAGCCTTTGGCCACCGTTGTCTGCCTATCCTCCACACATCTCCCGTCATCATAATCCCTGAATAGCCTCGCATTGTCTCTCTCGTACTCGGCATTCAACTTGTCAGCCATCGGGATCATGACAGCAATGCCTTCGTCGTCGTCGTCCTCTTCATCATCGTCGCTTTCATTGTCCCCATCGGAGTCGTAAGGTCCTGCCCGCTGCTCAAGGATCGTGAACGAGCGAGAAAGAATCCGAGAGCCTTGAACATGGAATGCCGATAAGGAAAAATTCGGGGACGACAGTGGAAAGAGCTCGGGATTGGCCTTTCGAGGTTGAGCTACATCAATGATCAAAGGGGACTACGTGAAACGCAGTCTCACCTTGAGGACCGGCATCACCTTCTCGCGATACTCGATTTCGGCCTCCGTCTTACCAATTCGATCTGGGCAGTCAACTAAACGTTCCCTCAAGTATGACTCTTCAGACACACTTTCGATATCAGTTCCCACTAGCTGCTGCAGCTGTTCTTCCGACCAGAACATCGGTGTGTCGAAGCTCGTCGGCATACTCTCTGTACGACATCAGCTCATTTGCGATGACCTTGGGGTGGGATAGAAAGGAGCTGGAATCACTGAGATAAGTGCCCCACTTGCTGTGCTCTCCCTTTTCGGTCTCCCACATCATCACCAGGATCAGTCTGGCCCATCCTCCGCCAAGGCTTTCCCATTCGGTTTCAGATATTTGCGAGCGGAGATCAGAGGTGTACGTTGATAAAATGAGCGTCAAAGGAACGTGGAAGAGAGCAGTATTCGCCTTGCAAGATTTCGGCTCCAAGCACAACGATATCTGAGTAGGAGCTTACAGCCATGTCCTTGAGTGCTACCGCGCCCGTTCCCATACCCTCGAAAGTTTTCAGTCCAAATGTCTCCAAATCAACCCATCCGCCAGCTGACTTGAAATCATCCATGAAGGTGTCGTCGTCATGATCTGTCATGATGAAATGGAAGGCAGATGAATAAGACGAGAGCAGTGGCCTTCAAAAGACCACCGCTTACCGGGATGGTATGCAATGAGCTGGAAAATTTAAAGTCGCGGCACTATTTTCACTCATTTTGAACGGTGCGTTCGCATACAGCATACAAATAGTACAGTATTCAATTACAGGTGACCCTAACTGGAGCGGATCTACTCAATTGGTCAGGACTACGTCCTCACTCCCAATCCGAATACTCCTCATCCTCGGTCGATGGTGCAGCCCTTACAGCCCTTGCTCCTTGATCACTAACGAGATCATAGCTCTCCTCGGAGTCTCTTGGACTGGTGGAGGCGGATGCTATCGTCGGCGGGGCTGTTAAGACTACGGCTGGAGCCTGAGGTAGCCTGTTTTCTGAAACGGCCCTCGGTGTTGGCGTGTCGGACGAGCGAAACTCCTCCGCCAGGACTTGCGGCGATGTCGCAGCTAGCATTGTGACTGATGGCGAGTCTTCAGGATCTTCGTCCCAGCTGAAGTCTTCGTGCTGTGACTGTTGGGTAGCTGTAATGCTCAGTCACTTAAGGAGATCACCGGACATTGTAGCCGCTCACCTGTCAATAGCAGCTTGCGTTTCTCCTCTTCCGCCTCTATCATGTGTTTGTGAAAAAGGTACCGTTGCCAGAACTGTTCGTCGGAGATGTGTTCTGGAACTAGAGCGATGAGGTGAACCTAAAGCTGATCACAGGAGTCTCTAAGACTCACCGAGTGCCATCCTGATACCGCCCACATATCCCTCCTGCTGCTCTCTCTCGTCCTCCTTCACCCGTCTCCAGTCGTCGGAGACCCATTTGCGGAATTTGTCTCGTCTTTCTCCAGACTCTGCTTCACCTGAAGGATCAACCATCAAGAGTTCCTTGTCTTCTCTCAATCGTCGCAGCAAGGCCTCCTTCCTTGACCCCGCCAGACCCGCGCCCGACATCGAGATACGAGCCGGTCTTGCGCTTGCTGCGTACTCGGCACCTTCCTGTCTGAATTGGCCCAAAGGAGTCTTCGAAGATGTCGAGAATGAATACCAATCACTCCCGTCCCAGCTCATACCGACATGACGTGTTTCCTCCCCTTCAGGGGGTACAACCTTGACCGCATCGCCCATCCATTGCTCGGCGTCCTTGACCCACTGATCTCCCTTGCGCAAGTATTCTTCAGCCAGCTTTTCGGCCTGCTTCATTGATACTTGCAGGTTTTCGGTCGCCGAAGACAGACGGAGATTCTCAGCGAGTTGAGCGCGAAGTTGCGACGAATTCGCAATGGCAGGGTTAGACGAAGCCGAGGCCAGGGTCGACTGGAATGTCTGTTGTATTGAATTTTGAAGATGACTTGTGGACGATGTCAGACGGCTTAAGAAAGCGTTGGCGGAAGGTGGCAAGACGGTCGAAGAATGGTCTGCAGCGATGTTCGCACTGGACTCCACTTTCTTCTCCGTCCCCTTCCCTGCTGTATCTTCTGATTTGTCGTTCTCGACGGGTCTGTTGAGTGTTTCGGAGCTCTTGCGGATTACTTCTATCTTGGCCGTGCGAAGATGTTCGAGGTCGGCTTGAGCCTGGGTCATGGTCTTATCCAAGTCCGCTTTGAAGCTAGAGATGGCAGAAACAGACTGCAATCGTGGCGTTCAATCAGCCTGGACGGCAAGGTATACGGTCCAAATTTACTCACTTGTTTCTTCACTCCACCCCACCAGCTGTTGAACACGCCCATGACCTCACCAACTTCTTGCTGAAGGTTGCCAGGTTCCAGACCATGCTGGAAAGCCCTCTCGGCTGTTGTTCGTGGAATCAATGAATCCGGAGTGGTCTCGATCGATAGACGAATAGTCTCAGTGGGAGAGCTGGGTCGTTCCTGTGCCAAATTGTCAGGTGAAGGCGAGGGGATGGGTGTGAAGGCTTCTGCGAGGCGTGGCGAAGCTGTGGATGGCACGTCTGGTAACGGCGAGCCTGTCGACGGCGACATGGAAAGGGCTGGCGTTTGCTCCATGACGCTAAGAGCAAGAAGAATAGCTCTGGAGGTGGTATGGATGCCTTGCTTGCCGGATATCCCTGTCTCAAAGGAACAAAGAGGACGAAAGGGGACTAAAGAGAGACGCACCCACGTGATTTGAGTCGCGCGCCTCATTTTGTGATTTTATCTTTTGATCAATGGATTCTCGCTTCCTCGTCTCACCTTTGTCATAATTACCTCGGAAGGAATCTTGATCAGACCGCTCACCTTTGATCGTATACTTCTATCTAAGTCTTAGTTTTCTTCGGACGTCCCCCTTCACTTTCTGAATATCACCCACCGACCTGTTCTTCATCACGTCAAAGCACATTTAGGCGAGATTGTTCAACCCTTATTTGAGCAGTACAGAAGAGGGGACATGAAATAGGATCTCCCATTTAGACGAGCTGGTCTGCTTCGGGTGAGTGACCATGCGATTGGCCGATCGTCCAACCTGGTAGCGCTGATAAACTCTCATCTCAATTCCCCTCATCAGCTTAAGCTCCATCCTCGTCGATCGGATTCCCTAACCTCTATCCGCGAGATCTTGTCCGATTCCGCCAGTCAGTATGATGGCTCATGTCGAAGTTCCCGAATCGCTCCCCATCAACTCTCAACTGCCAGACTCTCAGCGGCATGCCGAATATGCGTTTGAGGCTACCCAGGTCTCACAACCTCACTTCAGCCAGACCCAAGGTACACAAGGGACAGCGTTTGTCAATAGTCAAGTGGAGCCTCGTAGAAAGTACTGTGAGCCTGCTCATTTGCCTCCATCATCTCGAATCCGCTTAATAATCTCTCTCAACAGGGGCAATTCTGATACCGACCAACGCCTCTCATTCCATCCTCAAAATACCTTGGACGAAGCCTTGTCTCCAAGTCGGCCGCGGTCCTCATTCCCTTTCTGGTAACGATATAGTCTTGCAAGAAAAGCGTGTCTCCAATAGGCATTGCAGAATCACCTTGGGTATTCAGTCGGGCAGTGGTGTCGGAACGTGTGGAGTCACGGTACAGGCTTGGAAGGAAGGCGGAGCGGATCCGGAGGTATGGGTAGAGGATATGGGGAGCAGCAACGGAACGTTTGTGGGTTGATTCTTTGACACCCTTTCTCCCCTTTGTGCATAGACGTTGACTGTGAAAATCGCCTTCCAGGCGAACGGCGAAAGGGTCAAACTGCGACGGCTTTTGATGCATGGCGATGAGCTTTCCCTTGGACACCCCTCAACGTTGGACACACATGATGTTCGGTACATTTTTCGCTCGGTCGGCTGCAAGGGAACGCGACTAGGACAGTACTGTAGCAAAGGCGGCTTGGACATGGTTGGGGAAGTCTATGAGAGATATCAGCTTCTTGATCGGTAAGTTTGAGCTATCATCCCCCTTAGCTTAAGAAGCCAAATGTTGATTTTACAAGCTTGGGGAAAGGGACATTTGCGGAAGTGAGGAAGGCGGTCGATGTCCAGACTGGTGATTTAAGGGCTGTCAAAGTGAGGCAGCACTCGGATGGCCCATCAATACTTTCGAGCTGACTAAACTACCAGCAAATTGTCAAGCACCGCTTTGCAGGTAATGCGAAAACTCTCAACCTATTTCAGCGCGAAATAGATATCTGTACGGCCCTGCAACACGCAAGTGCACATCACGCCAAAGGACGCTCCTGACACACTCGATTCAGGAAAATATCTGTCGCCTCATTGACTGGTACGAGGATCCGCAGCACATCTGCTTGGTATTGGAATACGTCGATGGCGGAGATCTGCTAGACTACATAATGAACTGGCCGGGCACGGAAGGCGTCGGCTTGCGTGAGTGTCTGATTCTTGAGGTCTCGCTGAGCACCTTCAGCCGAAGATCATGCCGCGTCATTGACGCTTCAGATATGCCGCGCGATGGCGTATACCGTGAGTGACTGTAGAGTGTTTCCGAAGGATGGGCTAAGATTAGGTCCTCTTCAGCACGAGATGGGCGTGACGCATCGTGACCTAAAGCCAGAGGTACATGGAAGTTTCGCACGACCGAGATCGGCTCGCTTATGAGCCGTCTCCTGCCATGCGCAGAATATATTACTCACCAGGGAGTCAGAGGATTGTCCGAGATTGGTCAAGATAGCGGACTTCGGTCTCGCCAAAATGGGTGCGTACCGGGTCCTTGCTACAACCTCACTGCTCCTTCTGATTTTCTCTGACCGGCAGTGCACGCCGAGACGATGCTGGTCTCTATGGTTGGGACACCGCAGTATCTCGCTCCAGAGGTAGTGATGCAGACGAGGCAAAAGCCTGGATACGAAAATGTGGTCGACTCTTGGTCCGTCGGTATCATCGTCTACAGGTGTGCAATGCTAGCTAAAGAACTAGGTTGTGGCTGATAAGTACTGTCCTGACAGCATGATGACGAAAGCCTTGCCATTCGACGAAGACGCAGAACTTCCCGTTGACGTCAGTCTCTGGAAAATTTGACATGAATGCGTTTTGATCGATCGGTCACATAGAAACGTATCAAGGCGCGCTTTACTCAGCAATTTGATACCGCGCTCCTGCTTCATCTCGGCATCAGCGAGACCGGCGGGTAAAACCTCCTGATCCTGGCTCGATCAGCTGACATTCTCATTAGCCATCGATTTCATTTCGAAGCTGCTGGCGAAGGATCCTGCCCAAAGGATGACCATGGAGCAAGCTCTCGACCATGAATGGCTTGCTGGCCCTTTGTCCCAGACGTCTGAATCACAACGACAAAAGCTCGGAGGAGATTCGATGTGGTCCATCGAATCGTTCGATGATGATTTTCCCCCTGAAGATGGCGAAGATGCGGATCGTCGCTGGACTCGGCCAGGAACTGTGTCTGGCACGAACCTCGAAAGTGGCGTTGGCGGTGATTCAGTGGAGAGTTTTTCCCAGCCGATGGGCAATCTTCGCATCAACACTGCTGGCGATAGAGGCGCCACTGGGATCGCGGCTAAATCGGTGTTTCCCGTCGATGAACCTCAATCATACAATTGCGGAGGCGTGGGTTCTCTGAGTGACGACAAGCTTCCTCCTTCAGCACCCATAGTTGGCCCTCTTTCAAACGCATCTCCCCCTTCGCCTCCCCTAACAGATGATCAGCAAGAGCAAGAAAAACTGTATGCTCGTCTTGACGCCGAGCCGACTCCCCTTCGTACGAATGGTGCATCCGTGATTGGACCAAGACCGCTGAACAGGAAGCCCGGTAGCCCTACACCAGCTGCCAAGTCGGTCGACGGAATGTTTAGCTCCAGCAGCCTTTCACCCCCGCCCGGAAGCGAGGAGCGCGCAGGAACGCCTGGACCATCCGTTTTTCGACCTGCTTCAAGTACAGCGAAGCGCCCGATCGTCTCGACAAATGCGAAGAGAAAGACAAGAGACGACACCGCTAATACGGAATCGATTGCGGTCGTGGGGCACGATGGCGGCTCAGCTAGGCAGTCACCTCGGAGATCGGCGCGGCCCAGGAAGTCTATAAGGCTATCTTGAGCACAGACGGCGTATCGCACAAGCAGGTTTGGCGGCGGTCGCATGTTGAGCATCCTTCTTGAAGGGGAACGTATGTCCAGTTCATTATTCAGCCTCGAGTACATACTCTACAGTCTGCGTAGACATAGCGTAGACATATCAATATGTCATCAAGTTCAAGTCGATCCGTAGGGCGGAAACCCGTTTCTCATCCGGCTTCCGAAAATGAAGGGTTTTGCGGTTCTCAGCGTTGATTCGCTATCGGCGAGACAGATGGAGGTCGCAGCATAATATAGCGAACGGCGTTGACGACCCTGGTTGGCGTGAATGGCCGACCGCATCTACCGCTGACCACTCGATGTCGTAGGGGCTAGTCCTGGTTTGAGATAGCGGTCGAAACGAGAAGGCAATTGCAGAGGGAATCAACGAGCGGCGCGGATAACAGACAGCAGCTCTCGACCAGCGCGCCGTTTGAGGACGACCTGGAAACAGTCAGGCTGTTTTACGACATTGCCAGACTGACTTCACAAGTCAGGCCAAGATCACTCATTTGGGACATAATCATGTCCGGTCGGTTTTGCTCGACCGCGACCAGGTAGAAAGTGCCCATAGGCGACAAGAGGTTCTGGACAATCAACAGATATTAGCGAGTTCAACGAGCGGGCTGAAGATTAGCTCACTGGCACCTGCTCGAGGACATTGCTGGTCACCTCCATTCCCCGATCTCCCCCTGCCCAGCTACCCCCGATGCCCCGCGCAGCCTGACCAGTGGTCGATCTTTGGACATCGAGCTTTAGCTTGTGACTTTCACGCCAAGCAATTGAGACCTACTCCTGATCATTGGTCGGTACATAAGGCGGGTTGAAGACCAGCAAATCGATGGATCCTTGGACACGTCGGGACAAAGGGGACAGCAGGTCGCACCATATTGGATCGAGGAGCACCTGCGCGGTCGAAATCAGGCTGTGTTGTTTAATGACTGTTGCAATCGCTTACTCCGTTGGCTCGACCAGTTCGGAGCGTTACCGAGCATGCACGATCATTGATATCGGTCGATAATATCACTGTGAAAGAATGAGAGGGAACAGAGTGCCTTGGGAGAAGACGTACGGGCTCCAGTTGATCCCAAGAGGGTTGTCAGGAAGACGGAGACGATGCCTGAACCAGATCTGGCGTTCATCAGTGAGCTACCTTGCAACCGGAGCCATGATCATGACTTACCCGATCTCGGCGGCCAATATGGGATTGCGTCCTCGTAAGTAGGTCACGTCAATCTCTAGAGCATCGAGGAGAACGAAAGAATCCTCTACGAAGTGATTGGGATCAGGTTATGCGACTTGCTGATCTCGACCGCAGCAAATCTAGTTAGCCTCACCTGCTGGCTCGTAAACATGATCATAATCCTCTTGGGTCAGATGAGCAATCTGAGGTGTAGGAATGCCTTTGGACATGAGATTCCTGGCGGAAAGTGAGAAGGATAGGGACGTTTGGATCGATGGAACAGTCTCAGGCACAGATTCTTTCTTGCCGGGGCTCGTATAATCGAGGACGAACAATCTGAAGTGACACCGCTGTACAAGTCGTCCTCGTTGAAGGCAGGCGGATATGACCATCAAACATGATGGTATCATCACTGAGCCGTACCTCTAGCTTGAAAATCCTTATCCGCTCACTGTATCATTCGCGGCATTCTGCCCTCGCTCACAAGATTCAGTCTTAATACCTTCTAAGGATTTTCACGTCGCGATTGGAGAACACTTGGACGATCCGCTTCAATATATTGACGAGACCGATTGCCTGAGACTCCCTGGGGACACTCTGCAGGGATTGACGACCGTGGCGACCGCGGCACGTTCTGCTTAC
>JAABUI010002362.1_pt1 | contig 10466 bp, 8 predicted proteins | sample 5559111 | NCBI WGS metagenome assembly JAABUI01 (sample SAMN10711870, study PRJNA513365) | rock metagenome | isolation source: Antarctica rocks | place: Antarctica: Victoria Land, Buttleship Promontory
ACCCTGAATAGGGTTGGCCTCGGAACAACCCTATAGCCTAGCGGCGAGCGGCCGGCGATAGTCATCAACATAGCCACCAACATAGCTACCAACATAGGTGCGTAGCTAGGATCGTAACAGAATCAAATCTTCATCACACAACATGATACAAGTTCAACTAAGTTCAATCAATGATATGATCATGAGATATCTGATGACGAGAGCAAAAAATCGAAGCTAACATATTCTTGATCACGTTGTTCGACTACTCGAATTATCACACGCAGTCGACTCGATGATGCGATGATGCAACTTATCGATTTCACAGAATTTTATTGATACTTAAATTAGACGCATCAGATAGAGCATATGTGAAAGTACTATCGCAAGTTCACATACATTATAATTTACATGTTGTGCATTGATGATCGCGTCGCAAACAAGAATGTTGTGACTTGCAAAAGTTAATGAGACAAGTTGTGCGGACTGTCATCAAATTAACGCAGATCAACCTATCTTACAGGGGTTTGCACTCAGACGTGCCGCCCGTATGCTGCGAAGTCAGCAGGGCGCTAATCCGAAGGGACTTAGCGAGGGCGCTAACCCGAAGGGGCTTAGCGACGTTGGCACGTCTGAGAACTGAGGCAATGGTTTGATGTGATATGAGAAATTCCTGGAGTTCGCTGCAAGATAATCATTTCGCAAGATGCCCAATCTACTGTGTACCCTCTTCTCGCCCTTTCTACTACTCATCTTCGTCCCACTTGCATTATTTGCCTTTCTAACTACAACATTCGCCTTTTCCACCCTCTTATTCCGTGTCCTTGTCGTCTATGCTGAACTAGGCGTGGTGCTTATACATGATCAATTCGCAAGCCAGACCACGTCGAGGAACATGCAGTCGCCTTTGAGGGCCAGCTCCCCTGCTTTAGGTGAGAAAGAACATCGCCGCAAGAGCCGAAGGAGCAGCGTAGGTAGTGGCAATTCTGGCTCTCTCACACCGAAGGTACCTGAAAGCAGTGGACTGGGTATCTATGGTAGTGGAGGGATAGGGCGCGACTTCGAAGGAGTAGGAGGGTGGAGGTTTCCAGGTCACGACGATGAAGATGTCCTCTGGACATCAATGAATTCTCGGCTTGAGCTGCCAGCTAACGTCGATGACCGCAAGCGTCATCACCGCCGCTCATTGACATCCGGTAGCCTATCCTCCGTGCCTTCGGTGACCAGATCCCCAGCACGGTCCCGGGCGAGGACACCGAATAACAGTCAAGCTCCAGGGAATGCGAGCCCGAAGGAGTATTTTGTAGACCGCCCGCTATCTAGGTCTATCACTGCGTTGGACACTGCCAACATTGGTAGATCCTTGCTGCACTCGAAGACATCCTCTATATCCACATTTTCTTTGGACAGTCCCGGACGAAGTATACAAATAAGAGCTTCCCACACTTGAGAGCAGGATCGTCACCACTCGAGTACTGCAGTAGCAAGGCTGCGCTTCAATTAAATTCAATTCAAGGAGCTCTCAAAGGTCGTCTCATGTCTGACCTTTAGACGGCACTCCATTATTTGCTTAAGATCACCATATGTGGAGTGGGCAGAAATAGGGAGGCTTTGCTTACAGTCGGCCTCTATGCCTACCTAGCTAAGGCCGGTCCGCCCACGCTGAACCAGAAGTAATTTAGAGTCTAATTGAAACAGAAAGATTGAGTGCTCATCGCCTTCATGCCACAACACCTGGGATGATCTTATACCAGGATCTAGCCAAGATACAGACGCCATGAAGCAGAAATGCTAGCACAAAAAGTGAAAAAAAGAGAGTTAGATACGCCAATACAAAGCTTATGCCTGATTCTCCCGTCTCGAAACATCTTTCATCTCCCCTCGCATCACTTCATTAAATTCTTCCCATCCCTCAAGATATAAATGGTGACCGGCTTTCTTGATTATCATCACTTTAGTAGAACCATTGTCGTTCTTTTTTTCCTCGTGTGAAGCCTTTCGCAGGGCCTTCTCCTTTGCTTCTTCCATCTTCTGCTCCGCGGCGTATCCTCCAGCGATGTCCATCCAGTCATTCTCACCGTACATAAGAACCACCGGGACACCATTCTCTCGCCTTTGCTCGGCTGTTTGGACGCTTGGGGTGGTTGTACCGTTTGGTGCAACGATCTGCCGACCGACACCGTGAATGCGTCGGATTAGCGGGCTACGAGCAAATGCCCCTGGGGCAAGAATATACGCCAGCGCATATTCTCCGCTGCCTCGTTGTCTGAATAGGGAATATGCGTAGTTATGCAAAGCCTGTGCTTCGTTGGATTCAAGATGAGAGAAACGCCGCGAAGTCCAGCCTGACACAAATCGAGGACCTAAAGGTCCTGACCAACGGACCAGGCTGAATGGAGAGATGTTAGCGTCCCATAGATAAGTTAGCCATTTCGGAAGTGGCTTTCTTGGAGCAGTCGGCGGAGTGTTATCGCCTGGGTTTGAGTTTTGTGGGCCTGCATTCCAGAAGTTGTTGTTATCTCCATTCTTTAGATTTTCGGGTATCTTGGGATTGGAGGTGTTCATCGTGGCCTCCTGGTCTTGAGAGAATTCGTTGGTGAACGTTGATCCTGAAGGTTCAGGCATTTCTGCGTTAACGGCATACGGATCTTCTGGAATGCCAACCGGGGATGCGAGGACCAACTTATTTAGACGACCGGGGTACTTTAGAGCATAGGCAACCGCCATGTATCCACCTAAACTGTGACCAAGAAGGGTGAATCGATCTATTTTCTTCTGAGCCCGCCATTCTTCTAGCGCATCGATGAACCAATTCTCGGCCTCAGTAATACTCTCTTGTCGGTCTTTGCTTTGTATTCGGAACGGCGGCCTACTACTTCGGCCCATCCCGAGAAGATCGAGTGCATACACCTTCCAGCCTTTGACTTGACTTAAGCCTTCGAAATTCTTATAGAAGAATCCAAGTCCAGCACCATATCCATGGAGTATAACCAGATTCTGATTCGTCTCTTCTCCAACGCGTTCCACCGAAAATTCATTGAGGGCACGATTTTTGCCGCTGAGCTTCACTAAGTTCGAATGCCACCGCCGAGGACCAAAAGGATCAGTCATCGAATTTGTCGTCACCAATGGTGCTTTATTGCTTCCAGTCTCCGAAACGGAAACTTTAGAAGCAGATGTTGATGGTGGAGCGGATCCTGTCTCGGTGTGGGTTGGAGGCTGCTGAAGATACGGTATGTAAGACAAAACTTTGTGCTCGGCTACGGCTGCTGGAATGTTTGCCCACTATATGTACATTTAATGGTGATGCGGCGAATATAGTCAGAACGGAATCCCTCATACCCATTGACTGAATCCCTCTTTGTAGCCAAGGGTGAAATAGGCACCAATCCTTCCTCTCCGGTTGGCTTCTGTGGGTGTTCCGCTTTGCCTGGCTCTTTGAGAAGCCAAGGGACTTCGCTGCGTTTTTGATTGGAAGTCGTCATCGCTGTTATTCGCGGCCGTAGCAGACATTGTGGAGCTGTATTTCCGAGACGTTCTTGCGATATCAAAGTCCCGGCTATTATGGACGAACGCGCTTTGCTCCGGCGGTGTCTCGACTATAAGGCGATGTTGGCACAATCTTCGCCCGATATCTGAGGCTGAAGTGCGACCAGCGGCGAGTAAGGGAATCCGAAATGGCGCCAATGTTTTTTTATTGAACCATGAAATTTTCTGTCCAAAGCTCTTGGGTTCGCACAGTTGATATCTAGTGCTTCATTAGAGCGTAAGTATGTAATCGGCATCGGGCAAATGCAACTGACCGTGTCGTCAGCGTTTGCCTAAAACGTAGAATGGAGTTTACAGGAATTGCCGCGAAAGCTTAACCCCGGGCGGAAGCGTGTAGGCGCCTACAACCTCTACGTACCATAGTAGTTTTCAAGGTACGTTAATCGGGATCCTTTAGCGAAAGTTGTAAGGTAAGAAATACTGGGGAAACTACCATAGGTGGTCTTGAAAACAGAAGATCGCTTTTGCTTCAAGCCAATCGCTCCAGGCTTTGTTTCGCCTATGCCCACTACAAGCAAATGCATATGGAGCACCCTTAAGCGGACTCATACAAACCAGATACATACCGAGTCGCCTAAGCTGCGGAGATGAGCGAGAGCAACTATCGCCTACCTTAAAGAACAGCAGAATACGTGACTATCTGGATCTGGTCTCAAACCCTACCATAGCTAAGCAGTTTCGCAATGTCCGGCTCGAGGCTTGATCGGCTCGTCAAAGGGGCTCCGCCACCAAGTACATCAGTACCTACTGTACTTGCCAGATCTCCAGAGCCTGCAAAGTCAGGATCCGCAACCCCGCTTCAGCCATCTGATCCTACTACGATTCTCCCCTCTTCCCCACCTCAGATTTACTTAAATTTGCTCATTCTCGAAGCGTCTCTCCGGTCACAATATTTAACTCTACGCGCTCGCAGAAGACAAAATACATTTTTTCTGCTTCTCCTCACCGTTTGGATTATCTGTTTTCTTTACGCTCTATTCCTGCGGCCCCGAGAGGATGGAAGCGGAGTTGGTGGATCAGTCTACTGGGTGGTCGAAACCGCTGAAAAAGTAGCGTTAATGGGTGGGGCTGTTACCGCCATCTTAGTTTGGGGCACTGGTCAGTGGGATCGAGGAGTCAGGTGGCCTCGACGATGGGTTGGCGTTGCAAACCGAGGCTTAAGAAATGTCAACGCTAAGGTAGTCGTCATCAAAGGACCTTGGATGAAGGAGGCGTTAGGACACCTGTCTTCCTTATTCCCATACTCTTCCCTTTTCCCTTCGCAAAGGTCCTCGTATGAATACGTAGACCTTTCGATTTACAGACAGGGCGGTTCTAGTGCTGGGGCAGAACCTGAGGACTTTGATGAGGGGTCACATCTCGAGGATCTCTCTCCAGGTGGCGACTACATCAAGTTATTACTATTGCCGAAACCGTTCTCCCCCGAGTTTCGTGAGAATTGGGAGCTTTATCGACTCGAGTATTGGGAGAAGGAGAATGAAAGAAGGTCGCACTTACGGCAGGGGCTGAAGAAGCGAGAACGTCAATTGGCCAGAGAGCAAGGCGGATGGCTCTGGTGGACTGGCTGGCGTGGCTGGAGAAGATCGGATGACAAAGGCGCCAGTGGGGGCGCCCTGGAGAAAAGTCATAGTTATCACCTGGAAAAGAATGTCAAGATAAGAAGTTATACTACTAGGTCGGAATCTTATTCACGGACCACATCTCGCAGTAGTACCCCAACGAATCCCGACAGCGAAGAACGATCGCTGTCTGCCCGTGTTCGTCAAGGTAGCAGTAACAATACGAACGAAAGACATAGAAAGATTAAGTCCTTTACATTAAATGATAATGATCATGTTTTAAGCAATTAAAATCAATAATACTTTAACTTTTAAAGTACTAAAATGTTAAACTATTTTTTGGAAAATTTTGTTCAATAAAATTAGTATCAGACAATATTATTATAAGATAAATGAATAACTTGATCAATTAATTAGTTGTAAAAACATGTCATAATCATGTAAACTTTTAATAATACATAAACGCTGTATATATATAAATCTATCAATTAATCTTCTTTTTTTCAGAATGATGTAAAAGATTCATAAATCATTGAACTTAATTTATGAATTCTTCAGAATGAAGATTACTTGAAGATGAATTATGTGAAACATCTTTCTCAAACAGATTGAAAAATGTTAATGAACTAAACATGTTGTAGAATAATTTGTATTCACAACAATAGTTATTAATAGCTTGAAGATAATATATAAATGATGTAATGAATAATGCAAAAAGCTAATGCAATGATATATAAATGATGCAATGAGTAATGCAAAAAGATAATGCAAAGAACAAGCAAACATATTGTTTTATGTTTCTATTCTTAATGCTCTTGATGTCAAGTTCAAGTTCTTGATGAGTCAAGTTGAATTGATTTGATTTCTACTCGGATCGCGTCGGATTGAATTGGAAATATGCTCAATTCGACTCGAATCGGGTTGAAAATGTGGGCAACCCGACTTCGGATCGGGTCGAATTCAAAATGTCGACCCGAAACTCGACCCGACGATCAGTTTACGCCTGAAAGAGCTGCATAAGATCGTTTTTCAGAGGGTATAGCAAGGTTAAACAAAATGCTATCGTAATTGCTTTAACTACATCAGCCACTAGAAGCTTCTCGACCTTGTCGTTCGCGATTACGACGTGTACGTGAATTCGAATTAGTGTCGATGTATATTTTAGACGACTCTTCTGAAAACTCAGGATGAGGTGAATATGCCCTTGCCGCTCGCGACCGATCCTCGTTATTGCCTTTTAAACCGCGATATTCAGCATTTGTGATCAGTCGATTGTTTCACAGGTACGTATAGAGCTCAAAGTCTGGTCGAGCATAAGTCAGTTTAACATCAAGTCTGTGATGACAAGCGACGTGCTTCATTCGTCTAGCTCAGCCGGTAATCTCTGAGGAGGAGCTGAATCGCGCATCGCAGAAGCAACAGTGATTATAATCTGGCGGGTCAACGTTACTGAAGTGTGTCAAGCTGTGTCCGACTCAGTCTTCCATGTTAGAGAAGGTCTTGAAACAAAAAAGAAGGTTGAACGAGCATTCGAGGTTGCCTTGGGCTGGTACACGGTTGTCGACAAGAACATCGCTCTCTTCCTCGGCGAGCAGCAACCTTGAATCTGAAATCATCAGCTGCCTTGCACCCAATGACGAAGACTCAGATTTCGTGGTTGCAATGCTCGATGCTCTTGTAAGAGTTGGGAGATCATGGCAGGAGATTTGCTCACTGCTCGACCCTGGTGGCCAAGGGTTAGACATTGTTCTGATAGTATGTATCAATTCCGGGGAAGACAACTGCTTTTGAATCGGACTTCAACAAGGCAACAATGCATATGAAGCTGAAAAGGCGAAGATCATGGAAATAGACCGCACCCAACACATTGGGAAACCTGTGCCCTTTAAATGGGCGAAAAGCAAGGGGAACCAGAATAACGATAAATTTCTAGCAATCACCCAAATTACGGGCCATGTATACCAACTAAGGATGAAAAAGGAGAACGAAGAGAAGAGGTTCGCAATAGCAGTCGAGATAAAGAGATCGACGAACCTCAAGCCAAACGAAACTCAAACGTTCAAAGCGAACATCAGATTGAAACAAAAAGCTCAATTAAGATCAGCGAAGCGCTGACGACATCGTTCTACGGAAGGACTGAGCTGGAAGACTTGTATAAAAGGTTCCTAACTAGGACGGCCGCGGATGTACGCTCGTAATATCGAACATTGCGCGCGTATTGCATTTAGACACGACCTACCGGCCACGCTTGAAGGTGGCGGCGTGGCATATGGGCAATTTAGGTAGATCCGTGCCAGCATGCAAAGAAAATACGAGCGAATTGGGAATTCTGTGGGTAAGAAAAGTCCTCTGCTTTTCGGATCTTTCTTTTCGTAGCTGATATAGCCAGAATTTTATTTGTTGGTGCAGATACTCAACCGCTGAAGCTTGTGCTAATGCAGAGTAACAGACGACACAATTATGGCTCTCAAAGACTCTTCAAAGTGTGACTATTCTACAACTTTGGCGATCACTAATTTTTGCTGTCTTTGCTGTGCGAATGGCCTGAGCAGAGGTTTCAAGCCTGGGTTCTTTTGTCCTTTGTCGGAATGTGACTTCTTCAACTGTCTTGAATTTTACTACCAACGGGATCTATTGTGTGCTTGCTCCACACAAGGGCTGTGATTCAGTAAAAAATCTTCTCCGGCATGATATTGTTTCCTAGAGCGCGAAGACGAGTTTGACATCCATTCAATTGAGGAAATACATAAGCGTTGCTTGAATCTGGAAGATGAAGCAGTTGACGTCCTGACACCATGTTCCCTGAGGGAAGTCTCCTAAGTCCATTCCAAGAACTTTAATTACCTTGAGTCAAACTGATCCAATATTGGCTCATTCAAGCTGGTTCAAGAGGCGGAATTCCAAGTGTATATACCTTTAAGGGGTATACATTTGCTGAATGTACATAAATTTTAAGGGTGTAGATGCACAAGTCCAAAGGGTATATAAAAATTTAAAAGAGTATACATTTAGAAACTTGGGAACCAGAAATGAAGCGGGGAGGGAGGATCAGCAAGATAGAATAGAGACGATCCAGAAGCGGAGCAGGAAGTTCAGAGATATATTAGTACTTGTCTTTAGAACCAGCCCCTAACTCGGTCTTAGATAAAGACAGTTTCCTCGAATGAGTTGTATGTTGTCGCGTTTGAATTATCTGGAAACATAGTGTATGACTTACGCTGCAAAAGCAAAGACGCAGCAGTTCACCAGAAGGGAATCAAATCTGGTGAGAAAGGCAGATCAGCTGACCTGATTGTGTTACAGCAGCGGCGGTGAAAGATTTCTATCCTAAGACCATCTTTCCACTTTACCTGCTTCCTTCAGTTTCTTCGATTGAGCGTCCGGAATATATGTCATAGACTTCATCAGCTCCATCATAAATGCTTCGAGACTACCAACGTCACGACGCTCGCTGTCCGAATTTAGCCGTCTGTTTTCGCTGGGGCAAACCTGCTCCGTTTCTGGTCCCCCCCCCCTTTCCCCAGGGGTCCGTTTCTACCCCCCCCCATCCCCCTAAGTCTATTCCTGCTTCGTTCTCCCCCCTTCCCCCCCCCCGCCTGGAGGAGCTGAATGATTTGGTTCGAGAAAACGATTATCTTCGACAGGAAATTGTATACTACAAGTCTAGAGGAGCGATGCTTAATTACTGAGGTATCAAGCTTGATGACGTCGAGGAGGAAGATCTTGTAGTACTCTGGATTAGAGACGTTCATGATCATATATTCTAGTTTGAAGAATCAGTCAAATATCAGAAAAGACACATCTGTCGTACTTGATATTCTAATGCAAGATTGGCAGAATGTGCATATGTAATCTCGTATGTATTCTAGTCATCAGACGTTAATCAAATTGAAAAAAATATGTATTCGTAATTGATTGTTCTGATGCAAGATCGGCAGAATGATAGAAAAACATACAGCAAGATCAGAGTCACTGAATGTATAAGACAAAAAAAGTTGTGTAGAGGTTTTGATTTCTCAGGAACATCGGGCGCATAGGTTTTTGAAATGTATGAGAAGTCAAAATGTTTGAGAACATTTGATGACTAGACTCTTGAAGTGATTGATCAGCCGAAATGATTGAGAACATCTGATGTGTAGACTCTGACAGTGAACAAGAACCGTAAATATTCGGGGCCTGCACTTCAATCAGCGAAGTATCGCTCAAATAGATCTCTCTATTTCTCTGCGATAAATGCGTACTACTATTTGCATACTTCAATGTTTTAAGTATCACTGCCTCCATCGTAGCCACGCCAAATAATATTATAACTAAATAAAACAGGATAGGCAGTATCGTGGAAGTCAGTACTGGTAGAGGCCAGTATCGTAGAAGTCAGTACCGAGAGAGTCAGTACTGCAGAGGTTAGTACTGTAAAAGTCAGTACTGAGAAAGTCAGTGCTGTAGAAATCAGTACTGAGAAAGCCAGTACTGTAGAAGTCAGTACCGAGAGAGCCAGTACTGCAGAGGCCAGTACTGCAGAGGCCAGTACTGTAAAAGTCAGTACTGAGAAAGTCAGTGCTGTAGAAATCTGTACTAGGAAAGTCAGTACCGTAGAATTCAGTAGTAGGAAAGCTAGTACCGTAGAAGTCAGTACTAGGAAAGTCAGCACCGGGAAAGCCAGTACCGTTGAAGACTGTGAAAGCTAGTACTGGTTGAAACTTGGATTATTTTGGAGCATTCACTTCTGGCACCAAAATTGGTCCACACCACCAGCCGTGGTATACATCCAAAGTGGTATACACGACGAGGCGTGGTTCACACCACCAGCAGTGGTGTACACCCAAAATGGTCTACCCCACGAGGCGTGGTTCACACCACCAGCAGTGGTCCACACCAAAAGTTGTTCACACCATCAACATACTCATCGAAAGTCTTGTTGGCTAATTACAGTAGCGCTGACTCATTGACCATTCAAAAGATCTTACGATATCCCTTAAACCGTCGTTAATCCTGCCACCCCAGGATTACGGCAGCTAACCATATGTAGTACGAATATTGACTCAGCGTCGCTTATTTGACCCATAGGAAGATTAAGAGGCAAGTTGAGATTCTCATGTGCGGGATAGCAAGAAAAAGAGGGTTGCTTCTCAGCCTTCTCACGAGTCAGATAAGTGACGCTGAGTCAATATTCATACTACATATAGTTAGCTGCCGTAATTCTGAAGTGGCAGAATTAACGACGGTTTAAGAAATAAAGATTAACACAAAGTATGATTTGTTAGGGGCCAGCATAGAGCGAGTCATATGGGTGTAATGTAACGAGTATATAAATGCTAAGGAAGGAAAGTATCTAGAAGGGAAGAGCCGGCTATCTATATGACTCAGGAGAACATAAGC
>JAABUI010002363.1_pt1 | contig 10466 bp, 9 predicted proteins | sample 5559111 | NCBI WGS metagenome assembly JAABUI01 (sample SAMN10711870, study PRJNA513365) | rock metagenome | isolation source: Antarctica rocks | place: Antarctica: Victoria Land, Buttleship Promontory
ACAATTTCCCGGCTCGCATATCCACGCACGCGCAGGCATCCCACACAGGCGCCTCTGCAGGCCTCATCGTTTCTTTCCTTGGCAGGATGGGCTGAGGCTGTGTATACGCATCACGAGACCATAAAAGAGAACAGGAGCCCGCTTCCTCCAAGTAAACTCATACCTGCAATCATGATGCTGAATATCAGTCTGTTCTTTTCCGTTTTCTCCGCCATACTTTTCACCAGTCCAGCACTTTCCCTTAGCATCTCCCAACCCGTCAGCCTCGAATCTTTTTCATCATCTAACAGCACTCTCAATGTAACGGCACCCTCTTCTAAACCCAGCGGACACTATCACTGCATTCGCGGCGGTTTCTCCCTACTCCACCGACCTCACTATTCACATTGCCGAACAGCCAGCTCCGAACTCCCTGACGATCAAAAACAGTTTCCGGTGGGGAGATCATATCGGTGAGTGCTTTATCACGTGTATATATCTTCCCATCACCAGTCTTTCAATCTCTCATAATGCATTCCCTTTTGCAGAAAGAAATGGAAAGAGGAACATTTAAATCTTCTATTGATATGGTAAAGACCTTCTAAAATTCATCCCCCCTTGCAGATCCTGCCGAGTATCAGTAGAGCTCCCCGAAGGCATTTTACCCTTATACTGGAGCTGGGGTGAGATCAAAACCGAAGCGCTGGATTTGGTTGCGACTTGTAAGGATCAGATGGGATGGAATTTCTGGCTGGGAGGGCAGACGACGTTGCAGATACGGAATCCGATTCTGGTCAAGGTCGAGTGGAATGCTTTTCGAGGGGTGGATGTGAGTTGATGTGATGGCATTGAGGGAGGTGTCTCGTTTGAGTATGGTGTGATAAAGCTTTTGCATTTCCCGCACCAATATTTCTCAGTTTGGGCAGTATGTGATTACATTTTATGTACATAGAAGGCTAGATCCGCCTTGTAAATCATGCCATGGTGAATCTCCTTGGGAATGTCAGAGGCTGGACAGCCACCTCATGGCAGTTCTCGCACAACACGCGTGGTGCAGCTGTGCTCCAGCCTTCCACCCAAGACCTCACATACTCAAAGGGCGATTTGGGCTCCCCTGAGCTCCTAGATTCAACTGTCTTCAACAGCGAAGGTATGTCGGAAGCCCAAGATTGCACTATCCTAGGCGGTGTGGGTACGTCAGCCAGCCAGGCCTCGGCTTTTTGCGAAGAAGGTGAGGAGATGGTGGGTAAAGTTGAAGCTCGTCTGGTTTTAGGTGGTTTCGGTACGGCGGATTTCCAAGGCGCGTCTGGTTCCAGAGGTGATTCGGGGAGGTCTGAGGGCTGTTGGATAGTAGGGTATCTGACTGTAAGGGGACTGATGATATCGAGAATTTCTTCGGGGTTTGGATCTTGCCATGTGTCTAGTATGCTTAAATCGACTTCAGCTATTGGACTTATGAGTTCGTCATTTGAATGACTTGATGAGCTGTCGGGCAGCTCCGCCACAACGTTAGGTTCGTTGGTAGGTTCGACCTTGCTCTCGATCTCGACGTCCAGCCCCATGTCACAGAGAGCTGTATAATCGGGTTCCAGAGTCGTGACATCCTTGATATTGGCCGTGCAATAATTCACACCATAGGCAGAAGTGACTTCCTTGTAGAAATCTTTTCGGAAGTCAACATCTTTGTAGACTCGGGAAAGATAGCCGCTCGAAATTCTAGGGTCTGTATAGACTTCGTTGATACGTTGTAAGAGATGAACGCAAGAAGAGAGGCAGACATCACGAGCATGTGGGACCCAGTCCTTCTTGGAAAGCGTGCAGAGGAGCTGCTTGAAGGTGTAAATGTGATCGATGGCGAGTAATGTGAGGCCTTCTTCGCTGAAAATCACCTCATGCTGGACTATTGATCGGCGAACTATATAGGAATCGGGTCGATGAGCATCAAAGATCTTTGGTAAGCGTTTGTTCGACGCAGAGGCGAGAGCTGTGAGCCAGCTTGGTTGCAACGAGAACTTTTTGACGGCTTTTCGGACGATCTGGGCAAGAATGATTTGGGATTTTCTTGGCAAAGGCCATACTGGTATGATGTAGGGTTCTTGCTCTGAGATTATAAGGGCGACGGAGAGCTCACGTTGGTGAAGCTTGTCTGAAATATACTTGAAAGTGGGAATGAGTGGTGTACCCGTGGATTGTAGGTCCCACTTGAAAGAGGGAGGCTCTGCTAGAGCCGGCTGAGAGTCAAATGGCGCGATAGTGCCTGATGCTATGGAGTCATCGTCGAAGTACGAGGTACGGTCTTTGTGGAGGAACAGGTTAATGGCATGGGATAGCTCTTGATTTGTTCCAGGCGATGAAGATCGAAGGACTCGAGGCATGTTCCCGAAACCGCAGGGCAAACAAGAGATGATTCAGAGACGGAGACACAGTTGATCTACGCTGAGACCTCAGGATATGGAAAGGACTCGCGAGGCAGGACGCAGGAAAGAACAGGAAGAATTGGACAAGACATGGCGATCACTGTACCTTTGTAGCTACAAACTGACCGCAGTCAGTGGAGTGGAGACGACAAGTCGAACCGCTCGCACAGTGGGACTAATCCATAAGCAAGCCATACTTAGGAATCACCATCCACACCTTTGGGGTAGGAGTCAGCAGTTACTGCGGCGGAGTCGTGGAGGGCGAAAACAGCCGTGGCACTATTAGAGGTACTAACCAAAAGGGGTAAGTAGCACGCTCGCCCAGCTATTTTTGGGCTTCCCGTGCTTAGCGTGGAGGCTACTTTAGCCGATATGGCCATGTGGATCGTACGAGCGTATGCGACATCACAGCGCATAGAAATGCGGGGACTGCTTGTGCTCCGCCATCTCGAGCTATGCCTCAGAATCCATGCGGCAAGACACTACAAATATTTGATAGCTCGTTCAACTTGCGTCTGTCTTGATTAAAACGGTCTACGTCTCTAGGGTCCCAGTCCATCCTATTCAGGATGTTTTCCGTGGCCAATGGCGTCACAGTGTGTCTCGATGGATTTGTGTCTGATATTTCGATTTGAGGAGCAGCACATCGTATTGCAATTTTGAGCATGGTCTCCATTCCGATGGAAAGGGCTTATGTCTTCAGATTTGGTACATGTCATTTCAATGTTCGAGTAGTGATCACCGAAAGTTTATTCATCATAACTTCAACTCCCTCCCCGTCAACTCCCTCGTCGACAGAATATAGCTTGGATATCCAGCATCAACCTGACTCCCAGTCTGCGTGTAATCCGGTGCCTTCTTGATGTTGACCAGTCGCAAGTTGTACCTTCCTGGCGACAACATCGGATTACAGAACCCCACTAGCGGCGTGAAAATATTGTTCATGCACTCGTCCATATCCCTGATCGGCTTTGCAGCGCCTGCATCATGGGGTAGCCAGAATCCAATCCAGCATGCACCAGGCGGCGTAGCGGATTCCCATATCCATTTTCCTTTTTGGACTCCAGGCCGGGTCAGTTGGTGGCATATTTTAGGGATGGTTTCCTCGATGCAGGCTGGGAAGTTTATGTTTGGGGCGTCAGGGTAGCCTGGCGATATGCATTGAACCCCAAACGGGGAAGGCTTATTGGGAGAATATAACAGTGAGACGTTGCAGGTTGAGCCGATATCATTGTGGGGCTGGATCAAAGGCCCGCAGGGGTCATGCGGAGGGCTCGTTGGAAGAAGATTTTCAACAGAGGAGGCAGATGGAACGGTGAAGATGTTGGAGGCCGCTGTGTAGATAGAGTAATCAGGATCCGGTGGAGATGTTGTGGTGGAGGCGGCTGCGAGACTCGGGATGGCAGACTGCTGCGCGTGGCTTAGGTAGAAGAGGAGAGAAAGGAGAAAGGCGCAAGTGATGCGCATTGCAAATTAACAAACAGGTCAACGCTCAAAGATGACAGGGCAGCTGTCAGATATCGTTTACCAAATTTCAGTCCAAATTCATAGACATCGACAGATCTATTGACGAGGATCTTTGTACTAGAGTACATTGTTTGGCCTTACTTCACGCCCTGAATGCCTTTTTCGATCCCTTTGACTGCTTCTCTGACGCCAGGTGCGTAATGCAGCTTAAGTAGCTCACCTTCCCAGACCGTACTAGCAAATGGATTGCTGCTCTCAAGGTCTCCTCTCAGCGCGTCAAACATTCCATCGCCTTTTCTTTCCTCCGTATTCCACAGCGACGCAATCTTCCGCCCATGGATCTTTGAGACGTTGTTTAATAGACTCATCATCGCGAGATTCGATTTTTCGGGTAACTGCAAAGAGGCGATGAAGAGCTGCTTAGTAAAAGCCGCTAATCTAACAGGTGGAATGGTGCGAGGAGTCAGCATCGAGGTAAGGGCACGCAGTAAAAGCACCGTTGTTGTCTTGAGGTTGACTTTGGAGTCCACATTGGTTAATGGTGAGGGCGATGTAGAATGAGGATCTACCAGTCGGAGTGATTTCGCAGAGAGTTCGAGATCTGGATTGAGAGAGAGACCATGTAGGTTCCTGTATAGATGTGAAATGAAGAATGTGAGATCCAAATGGAGAGCCGAGGCAGACTTGGCAGCGTCTTGACCATCCAGAAGGGCGAAGGCAGTCGTGGTGCATAATAGAGCTTCACGGGTGTAATCCCGCTTGCTTGTTGGAGCAGTTGATGCCTCATCTTCCCTGTCTGAAATCTCATCTTCGGGTTTGAGCAACTTTTCGGCATTGGATGTGAGATCTTTGAGAGCTTCAAGGAGGTCCCCAAAGAAGTCTTGATTGATAAGGTGGGCATATTTGGCGAGACCCTCCAGTACAGCACCCATAAGATTGGGTGTCCTAGCTTTCAATATTCTGAAATAGGTCACGAATACCAATTTCAAAGTCTCTGACTGCATCCGATCCCTCTGCTCATGGCTTACGATTGCATCGGCCTCCTTAAATTCCTTTTCGACAACCTTTCTCTCCTTCATAACCTTGCGTTGCTTCTTGGTGCGAAACTCTTTCTTGACCTTAGACTTCTGGCCCGTCATGTCTCCGTTGGTCGCAGGCCTGTCGACACGATTTTGAGAAGCTTTGGAAGAGAATTCTGTCAGAAGACGTAGGTGAAGGAAAGTATTCAAAATACTTTCATTAATCTGATAGTTGCGGGCTTTCATCATCTTGGTGATCAATGAGACAGCGTCCAAAGACGATCCACCGTCATCATCATTCTTGAATAGATCTTCCACCGCTTCTCTGCATTTTACAAAATCTGCATCGACTCTTCGCGAACTCAACTTCGCAACCAAGATCTTGAGAAGCTCTCCTCTAAAATTGAAATGTGGCGCCTTAACAATCAGAGTACATGCGCAGGAAATTGCGACAGAGGAAATACTTGCAGCAGCTTCAGAGCGTGGGCTCCTCTGGTGCTTCGCACAACTTGCAAGGTCCTTGATGTACCCTTGATAGGAGCTGACAAGGGTTTGCTCGAAAGCTCTAAGTCGACGCACATCCTTAGAAACCTTCTCCGTCTGGTCCACCTCAGCAATTGGTCTTATCCGATAGCCGGGAATGGCGTCTTGGTATACCGCCAATTGTGTAGCCAGAGCCAACTTTTTTATGGTAGGATTCGAAGATGCTGCTATTGAAGCCAATGTGCGGAAACCTCCTGCGTGCTCCTCAGGATTCTCATTGATGAGACTAGCAATTCTTGCCAACTCCTCTTTCGCTTCGATTATCTGCTGCCGTATGGGTACTTTGATCTCTTCCTCTACAGCAGGTGGCGATTGCCGTTGTTCGCTGTCATCCCCAGATCCCAGCCAGCTCTCCTCGTCTTCGCTTTGCACCTGAGCTATCTGCAGCTGTTGGATCCTCCCTTCAGCAGTCTTGATTGGCAGCCTAGTATTCTCCTTTTCCTTCTTCTTGTGCTTCCGAACTCTTTGCTCGTAGTCTTGCTCAAGGTTCCATCCTGCTGCCCTTGCATAAAACTCGTCCTGTGCTGTGGACTGCGTAATTTGTTCGGAAGAAGACGAATTCGCATCTACTTGCTCAGGCGGAGAGATTCTTCTGCGCTTGATAGCTCGAACCACCGTCATAATGCGTTATGGAGATCGGTTGAAGCACAAATGCCCTCCCAAATCTTCCAAGATGAATGCCAAGATTTCGCAGCGGAATTTCTCCGCCCATGACTCCGATAATTTGCTCTCAATCCTTACTCGAGTAATTCTCAGTCATAAGTATTCTTTAGGCCCTGGAAATTTGAACAAGATCTCTCGTTCTACATAGAGGGCCATCATGCGACCACTCACAGAGCCAGAAACGAGCACGTTGTTTGCCAAATTAGCCAATTACACAGGACCAAGTTTGAAGAATCTCATTGCACCTCCAGAAAATGCCAAAGAAGATCAGCGAATGGTCTTCCGCATGCATCAATCTCGTGTCTACTACATGCCTCTCTACTTGGCCAATCTGGCCACCAGGTGAAAACTTCTACCCCTGAATCAAATTATAGAATACTGATACAGCAAAGTATTGCAAGGCATAATTTGCTGTCTCTAGGGACTTGTCTGGGCAAATTTACGCAAAGTGGGAAGTTCAGATTGCATATCACTGCACTTGATATCAGTATGTATATTGAAGTTATCATAACATACCCACAATCACGTTCCGCTCAAACATCCAACATTTTGTCCCAACATCCTTCTAGGATACTCCAAGAAATTACTAACCCAGCGACTTCATCAGTCGCGCCACATGCAAGATACAAGGTATGGATCAAACCAAACGGAGAAATGCCTTTTCTGTACGGTGGCAATATCGTCAAAGCCCACATCGGCAGGTGGAGTGAAGATTGTCCAGAACACCAAGGGGTTGTAGTACTAGTAAGTCCATGATCCTTTGCATACTATTCTCAATAACCCATGTGCTAAAACCTCCAGAAAATGGACGATACTCCTCTGGTAAGATGACCCGATGACCTGCAAACCATGGTGCAAAGCTGATGCTCAGTTGTAGGGCTTCGGAGTGACAGCACGCTCATCTGCTGAAGCAAAACGGGTAGAGCCAACAGGCATTACGGTTTTCAGACAGGCGGACGTTGGAGAATATCTTCGAGAGGTAGGATGGAGTAGTGGGTATGAATTGGGTGTATGCTGATTGGACAATAGGAAGATACACTGTTCACCACGTAGCGACTCCTGCTGATAAGGACTGTCAATCACGATAAAAATAATCAAACCATTGAAATCACGTACCGCTTACCGAGATGGAGGCCGAGGTCATGCGTAGCCAAAACCGGAGATCCACCGAGGATCGTGTGAGAAACGATCTCGAGGATCCCGGAGGTTTCCCTCCAAGACGGACCTGGAGGAGGAAGGGTAGGAGAGAAGAAGAAACAATCTAAAGTCATTAACATGCAGGTGAGGAGGTTAAAAGTTGGCTCCGTAAGACGGTGCTCGAATTTTCCCAGTCGATCCTATGACTTCGAATTTTTTGCACCTCATCAAAGTATTTTCTAATCGTCTTATTTCTGAATATCTACAATGGAGTCGCATGCCTTGTAATCTTTGGACCTATGCAATTCCCTTCTTGGAGCAGTGCGGACCTATGAAATCCTGTGTATCCCTTCACCAAATGACACAAACCTCCTCCACGGTCCCATTCACCCGTAATTTGTTGCCGTAGCGATGCCAAAAGCTGCTGCCTCCGTGAGGCATCATTGTGTGAGTCGGGAATCTTGCCGCAGGATCGGAGTAGGTAGAGGTTTGCTGGTTGACCGTCTCATGCTGAAGCAGGGCGTATGGATTATTATGAGAAAATTCTGAAAAGTCAGCTGGGTCTTGCTCCAACGGCAATCAGTTTCTTTGGTCTTACGTGAGAGATTTTGCTCCATGTAGGTTCCATTGATGACTCGATTTGTAGGATCGTTGGGATAAACGCTGCCGTACTCTGGTGCTGTCACGTATATGTCATCCTCCGAGGGTGGCGATGTATCCCCTGCTGTTTCGGCTTCAACTCGTGCAGCTAGCCGTATGAGCACTTTCGCGGTCAGGAAACTGTCGAACCCGGCTTCGTGGGCAGGTGAGTCCGCAGTATATTTGCTGTATTCAGGAGGGACTTCTAAACGGTACAATTAACACTCAAGCCACATTCTTCCTTTTGCTCTTGCAAGGTCTGGGTTGACATACCGATCGTTGGTAGAGGGAGCCTGGACAGCTCCTGGTCGAGGTCTTGGAGAGACGAATTGTAGGTGACCGAATTGTTGACCTTGTCAGCGAGATATTTGGTGTCGAAGACCATAGGGAACAAACGATTCATGGTATGTTGGAAGTCTTCCACGCGATCTGGTAATGGACCGAAGAAACAGGAGTAGAAATAAATCAAGTCCAGAAAGACACTAAACAATTTCCAGTCAGCATCTAATGTTTTCAACAATAAGACAGATTTGGTCAGTAGGTAAAGGATTTATTGCGCCTAGGCAAAGGTCACAATGTATAATTTGAGATGACATTTCCGTCCGGGAAAGCTTACTTGTGTCCCACTAGGACAGTCAACTTTTGGCTAAGCTGCGTCAAGAGTTCATCAAATCGAGAATTGTAAGCCTCACGATCATTGTCGGTCATCACGACAGGGGGAGCGTTCCATCCACGAACCGCTGCCAGGTTGCCCATTGCGTTTGGAGCAATGTATTCTGGGGGAAGGACATCGTTGACAGTAGGGCAGAGAGCTTCAGCGACCCATCTTAGTCCTATCTGGGTGGATAGGTTTTGTTCAAACCAAAAGTTTTTCTTGTCCACTAAAGCGTCTTCGCGTTCTTGATCGTAAGGAAGTAATTGAACAAAGTCGTTTTTTGAGAAAGAAACGATATCTGGGAAATCCGAACGGATGAGCTGATGGACTAAGCGCTTCTGATAGCCGTTCAAGCCCCGAGCATTACTTTTGAAGCTGTGATCTATGGGGGCGATATTTAGAAATCCTCCTGGCTAAGGCAGTATTTAGTCCCTTTATCTCTTCGCAGAGCAAACAATCAACCTTACCATGCCTCGACTCTTCCACACTCGAACTTCATGCTGGACTCTGCCGAGGAACTCGATCGTATCGAAGTCGTTATGCTTGATGTGGATTTCTGCATAGTTGTTCCTATCCCTCCTATAGGCTGCAGTCGCTCTTGCTCGAGCCTCTTCCTTTCTGGAAAAATACGGTACGCCCTCCACGAAAGGCGCATCCATGCGGAAGCCACAACCAAGCAGGAAATCCACGGCTGTCTGGATCAGCTACATATCAGCAACCCTAATTGCAGACATACCACCACTTTGAAACGTGAATTCGCGTTCAACGTCGAGCTTCTTGTCTGGTACAGGGTTCAGGAAGAAGTTGTACGGGCGAAGCACATAGACCCCTAGATTGTGTAAGCTTGGGACAAATCCTGAGATTTCGATACAAACCCCGCTCCCTGTCCTCTTCAACGCATGTCAGGCCCAACTGTAAAATTTGGTATCGCTCAGCAGCCTTCTTAGTATCCTCATACCTCTCCTGGAGTGTTTGCTTCCCAGCACCAGCCTCACCAGGAGCCCTTGACTGTCCTCGCTGTCTGCCCGGTATCCCTGAGAGTTCGAGATCGAAGGATACAAAGTGGGCACGAGAGATAGCTTCCAAAATGAATGGGAGGTGGCTCCGAAACTTATTGGCCTTAACGTCCATACCTTTTCTATCTGTGCTATAGATATGAAGATGTAAAATGGAATGCGTATGATTGGAAGATCAAGATGGTGTCCATTTGAATAGTGATGCAGGAGCAATGATTTGCTGTGTTGTGTTGATTGTTCAAGCTCAAACACCAATCACATCACTAGAAGGGGCATTCATGTTAGCGGAAGTGAAGTGCAGCAATGCGGCTTCCCGAGCGGCTTCCCGGACAAAGAATTGCACCCCGGCAGTGAAGCATATTGGGTAGTCGCAATGCGACTTGTACTTGCCACAAGCAGTGTTCCATGGATCAGGGCAGTTGACGCTAATAGAAGAAGTCGGTGACATAGTCCTATCTGATAAAGGATCGCTAGAAGTCATGCCGAGGTACCTTGAGATCCTGAAGCATACAGACGTTCTCTGCTATCTACCTATCATTTCCACAATGTTGGATGGAACACCAAGGACTGTCTCTAGGTTTGAGGAAAACAGTTACGGTAGATGCAATTGATTCCGCTCGCCGTTGTAAGATTATGGCCAAAGCTTCCGATGATGAGATATGGTAGGCACGTGGGATCTGATCTAAAATAGGTAATCTAGAGCTACTTGAGTGGATCGGTGTACTATTTTAGTACAGCGGACACTGCCGAACTTTAAATGTATCCTAGCGGAGTTGGAGACATCACCAGTCGATCACGCTCACGCAAAGGCCTTCGACTGGATCAGCAGGATGAGTGAGTCATCTACAGCCTTGGTTGAGCCCGCAGAGGAAGCAGTGTCTTCCTCTCGCCTCCTTGGTTCCTCACTAGGCTCTCTTACATCACTAAAGAA
>JAABUI010002365.1_pt1 | contig 10463 bp, 9 predicted proteins | sample 5559111 | NCBI WGS metagenome assembly JAABUI01 (sample SAMN10711870, study PRJNA513365) | rock metagenome | isolation source: Antarctica rocks | place: Antarctica: Victoria Land, Buttleship Promontory
ACGAACAGAGCGCCCGCGAGAGCGTGTCCTAGCTCGTGGATGAGCTCGTTGATCAGAAGGCTTAACAGGAGAGTTGGGAGGTGTGAGAACGGCACGGTGACGCCTGGGATCTGGCTCGATGTCAGACTTGGGTACAAGCAAGACGATCTGACTCACCAAGGGCTGCAGGCCGGCACCACTCGTCGAGGCCGCCCCTTCAGTAGACGACCCAAGCCTGTCCACAGCGCGCTTGAGGATCTGGCCCACCCCGCTGCTTTCGTCCGGTACGTCGCCCGCATGCACCTTCACTTCATCCCACACAGCCACCCAAACCATCCCAGCAGCCCATATCGCTCCTCCCATTCCCGCCGCGGCCCCAAGCAGGCCTACCGCAATGCCAGAGTTGTACAGCTTTCTCAACCTCGCCGATCCCTTCTCACCCCATCTCACGAGCAGTAACCTCGGTACAGGGTTCAAAGCGGTCGTATAGATCGAGAGAGACCATCGCGACCATTCTACTGTCCAGTCCGGCTCGACTTCAACCCGTCGTGATAAGCGGTGTACGGGGAGTGAATGCCGTGTCGGGTGAGTCGGGTTCGAGAGGGATGTAAGGAGTCGGCGGAAGAGGAGGATGAGGAGAATGAAGAGAATGACGGGGAGGTAGAAGTCGAGCATCCGCGAGGGAGGCTTGGTCATCCCTCTTCTGAGTACATACTGACCCAAAAGAACGGCGTTCACAAAAGGAGACTTAGGTTGCGATTTGGAGGTATGAAATGGTGTGGGACCGGTTTCATGGTGTTTTCATCTCCTGCACGCGGGACCACACACCTAGGAGGCCGAGATGGACACTGATGATCTTCTGGGTACCGACACCGACCCCCTCGAGAACACCGTAAATCTGGAATCCACGTTCGTCCGCTGATTTCACATCTTCCCGTCTCGAGCATCTGACCCAAGCTGATGTGCCTTCGGCTGCAGTTTCAACGCCCAAGGCTACACCTCCGGCCACGACCACGGCCGCCTGCACGGCCTCTTCGAGGGCCGAGCCCTAGGTTCCGAGAAGGCCTTCGAGATTTGGGAAGAGGTGGCGTACTATGAGGGCTGGGCGGAGTTTTGGATTGGGATGCTGGAAAGGGAGGGGAAGGAGGGGAGGTGAGCTGTCTGTTTCCCCTGAATTCCCATGCAGATATGCGACGGCTGGAGGGAGTACAGCTGAATGGAGTCAGGGTATTTTGGCATGCGAAGCATCTGCTTGAGCTCATCTCGTCATTCCCGACGACGAATCCTTCGCCTTCCGACAACCCAGCGGGCCCCCCTCAGCCGGGAATTGATAGCGCAACCTCCTCGACCTCACCGGATCTCCCGACTCTCCTGTCCCAGATCAGAGCACGATACCGCCTGCTCTGCTCCTCTCTCGGCGTCCGTCCTCGACTCGTGGCGAGCAAGGATGGAACAGCTGCTGCCGGCGCGAGCGAGCAGAATGGAACGGAAGGCGGGGTTGTTGAGCGGATTGAAGGACGGATGAAAGGCGTCGATACAAAGAAGCTGCTGTTCTGAGGCCCGACATTCGTCAGAACTCGCCACAGCCAGCTGGCTTGAGCAGAGACTAGATCTAAGCTCCGGAGGCGCGAGACCTCAGCTTCACGGGTGAGTCGGACTGCAGATTCCAACGGGAGCTGAGCGAAGCACTAGGCATCGCTCCGCGGCGGTCGACCGCGCGGGAGGATCGAGGCATTGATGCTACGGGATAACACGCTGCGAGCATCGAAAGCCGGTTAAGCCGGTCTCAGATTTGGTCATAAACGGGTTCATAGAATATCGTAGCGTGATCTATTGGTACAAGCATAAAATGGCTTTTCGTGTCTGCGACATCGGTGGTCTCCGACGCTCCGGCCAGTGGCATACCTCACCGCGCCACCTCGGCTGTCGGCGCGTTCTGTAGACACAAGTCAGCGATACTTAAGCGGTCGATAGCCTGCTCGGCTCTAGCGGAAGGTCCGCTCACATGATTCTCCTCTACCGGCGCAGAGTCTACGAAGTCTGGCAGGGCGGTAGCGTCCTGGAGGTATGATGGTGTCTCGCCTTCCGCTATCGGCTCATCGTCGAGACCTAAAGCGTCGAGCTCTGTGTGAGATTCTGTCAGCATATGTCACTCGCTTATCATCCGTGTTTCGGATGAACGATGCCGGACATGCCGACTCACCCGCTTGAAGATCTGCCTCATCCACCTCGTCAGGTACACCATAACTCCGCCCCAGTGATTCCTGGATCTCGTTCGCCTGCTCGATCAGGTCCTCCATATCGTAGTGGATACTCTGGCGATGAAGTCAGCTTGTCGAACCCTTCCTCTCCTCGATTCACACGATGAGGCAACAGGGCGAAAATGATAGCTCACCTCGATCTTATCGATATCAATCCCTTTATACTGCTTCTTCATCTCCTTATTTGCCACCTTCATCGCATCCACCGTTGCCATCTTTCTCCCCCAGTCAGACTCTGCTGCTCTGAAGGGAAGAAGGGAAGCTTACGGTATTCCTAAGATTCTCCGTCGTCATCGCCGCCTGCTCCATATTCCACGTCTGTTGTTGTAGCTGCATCAGCTGACCCTCGTACATCCGCTTCTGCTTCAATGTCCGTAGAGCGCGCTGTTGAATCGCAGCCTAAGTGATGTATCCTGATCAGCAATCAAACTCATTGCTCAGCAAGACACAGAAGAAGGCGCAAGGATATATTGGGAGGGAGGAGGGAGAAGCACACTTTTCCGGGACCTTCTCGCAGCTTGGCCATTTGAGCCTTGAACGCCGACAGCTCCGCATCCAGCTTTTTGATCTTCACTTCGACCGAGCCAACACGGGAGTCGGTCTAAGCGAGTCTGCATCAGCTCACTGTATGCTGTATAGATGTCGGAGTCGTAATGCTACGAAGGACGCAAAGCACCGAGGTAGCTATGAGACTCACTGAGGTGATAGCATCCGTAAGATTGGGTTTGGGCTTGGCCTTGTTGGTGCCGAATATCTGGTAGAAGGGGTGGTCGTGAGTCATGGCCTCGAGTGGGATAGGCGCGAGTGGGATAGGCGCGACGTATACCGAGAAGAGACAGGACGTACCCGATTCATGATATAGGGAGACAGTACTGCTTCGACTGCCCTTCCAACTCGGTTTTAGGGAAATCGACTCGATGAATATAGGTTTCTGGGGGGAACGAGGAGGCGAGAAGGTCCAAGAGGTAAGCGAGCAATCAAGGTAGACGAGGGAAGAGGTCGAGGGACGAGCTAGGATATTCTCCCTCGTTGTGTTGGAAGTGCACTCGGTAAGGCCAGAAGTCCAGGGAGGTAGCTTGACGACGATGACTCCTCGAAGAGTACAAGTCAAGAGACTTCGAGTTTCCGGAGAAAGGTCACGTGTTTCTCGAGGTGGAGGAAAGTACAAAGGAGCTTCTGAATCCCTATGTCAGTCAAGCCTATGCATATGTGTCAAATCTTGGTGAGCTATGTACACAATATCTATGCGTCGTTAACATGTCTACCGATTTCGTCATGCAGTCTAGGTCGTATCGATTATGCGCTCAGGTTGGGACGGTAGCGCCTGAAAGTGATGTCAGCGATTCATTCTCCTACTGATGGAGTCGTGGGGATTGCAGGTGGACGGATGATGTAGACTCACGGCTCGTCATTGAAGTATGTGCTCGGGTCAAGTTCACCATGAATAATGTCGTAAAACAGCTGTAAGGAGGACTGTCGGACCCAGTTCCTGAGAGATTCGTCAGCGATGAAGGAGCCATGCAGTCGAGCAGACTAACCAGTGCGAGTCGAATGTCCTCGCTTTGAGCGACGAGAACACCGGCTTGATCCCGTCGAGGTACGCATCGCCGTGCTCAAGCTGGATCGCGTCGAGCTTCGCCTGCAGCTCCTCGACCGATGCCTTCTCCTTATCCGCCTTCTTCTCGCCAGCTCGCACATCCTTGGCGAGGTATCTCGACAATAGCTCGATCTCCCTCTGGGCGTGGACCTCCTGCTTGAGCACGAATGCGTCAAACTCCTCGGAGTTCATGACCGCGCCTCCAGCACCACCGCCACCACCGCCGCCGCCAGAACCTGGCGCTGACAAGCTGATCCCGCTGTACGAAGCGTAGCTCTGAGCAAGTTGGTCGAGGAAAGCTTTCGCCTCAGCTTCCGAGCCAAGACGCTTGGCCGGCTCGCTGAGGATACCGAAGAATAGCGCTGCATCGGTCCGAAGCGGGCCCAGACCCCACTGCTTGTTGAGATGGGTTCGAGCAGCAGTAATGTTGAAACCACCCGGGAACTTCGATGCAACCATGCGGTTGGTGAGAGCCATCGCATGTTTTCCGAGACCGACATAGCCGACACCAAGAGCAGCGCCAAGCTCGTCAAGGGGCAGGTCCTCCCCTTTTTCGGGAGCTGCGGCAAACTCGACTTGCAGATCGCCAAGAATCTCGTTCTGCAGGGTGGACTTGCCACCGGACAGCTCCTTCAATGACTTGCTGAGGGGGACCTCGGATGCCGGCTTCTTGAGCTTCTGGGCTACAATGACGCGGAGGGTGTCCACGGCCTTCGGAGGGACATCCTCAACAGCGGCGGCGGGGCCGGCAGAAGGCGCAGCGGCTGCAACGGGCGCAGCCACAGGAGCAGGTGCACTTGATGCGGCTGCAGGTGCGGCGGATTCGGATGATGCGGGTGCAACGTCCTCAACAGCGTCCTCGAAGGCGTAGTAAACCTCTTTCTGGTTCTTAGCGGCGCAGAGGATCTGACGCTGCTTAGCGGTGGCGCCGTCCTGCGCTTCGTATTTCGCCTTGAGCGTCCGTTGAGCCATACCTATGGACCATTATGATCTGATCCTTCGCTCTATTGTTTGTACTCACCAGCAAGGACTGGGCTCGGTCCGACCTCGACAAAGCGCTCGAATTTGGCGATGGAGAAGAGCACGTCCTGAGTCTCGATCCAGCGGACCGGGGATGCGAATCTGCGCGTGTCAGGAGGTCCGGGTGCAATCAGTGCTACTGACTGGTAGGCAAGGCACTCGGTCATGATGTTGTAAGCCAATCGCTGACGGCGATCCGCCGAATCCCAGTTGTCCTTCTCCCAACCCTTGAGAATAGCCTCCATCCTGGGCGAGGCCGTCTCGTCGAAGATCTTTTGCACATAAGACTTGGATACCTCGAACGGCTCGGCACTGGCCACGTCAGCGAGACGGATTTGGAACATGGCAATACTCACATCAGATTCGGGATGTACTTGCCGACCAAGCGATCGGGGTTCAGTTGTAGCACGTCGATCTTCTTGATGAGGTAGTTGCGGAAAGACATGACACCAGGCCAGAGGTATCGTGAATGAAAGGGCACGTCGATACCAGGCAATGGAATGGTCGCGAAGCCTCGCTCAAGGATGACCGCACCATCCTTCTTCTCCTTCTCCACTGCCATATCCCAAGCGCCGTCAATGATCTCGGCCAGCTTCTCCTTCAGCTCCTCAACGCTCATCATACCTGCTAGCTTCTCGAGATCGATCTTCTGCGCCTTGAGCGCGTTGAGAACGTTTGTGAGGGTCGCCAAAGCGCGAAGCTCGCCTGCACAGACGTATTGCTGGTTGGCCACGTTGAGATTGACGATCTGCAAGAGGATTGACTTCTGCTGACTGATGGCGTCGACGATCTCCCGCAGAGCTGATTCGCTGAAGGTCTTGCCAACCCTTGACGGATTCGCGGCCATCATCGCATACTGGCTCTTTCCTTCAGCATCCCGATGGACAGCGCGTTGCATGGTAATGCCTCGAAAGAAGACGACGTCCGCAAGGCTCGAGATCGGAAGAACATCGGCAATCGCAGCAAGCGCTGAGTACTCGCCAAGCGAGTGACCGGCAAAAGCGGCTTCCTGATCAATCAGGCCTTTAGACTTCATATCGTCGAATGCAGCCTTCTCCGTGACAACCAGCGCGATCTGGGTGTATTGAGTGGCGAAGAGCAGACCTTGCGGGTGAGAGAAGGTGTAGCCCGTAGTGTACAGGTCGATGTCGCCGAAGAGGCGTAGGGTCTTGATCTGACCGTTGTCATCGATCGTATCGTACGTGAGGTCCATGTATCGCTGACGGATGGCCTGGCCCTTAATGCCTCCGAAATGGATGGTGAGCTCCTTCGGGTTGTTCTTCACGATATCGGCAATCGAGAATCCGTAGACTGAGGTGAGATGTGCGTCGGCAGCGTCCCAGACTGCACGGGCGACGGGCGACGCGTTATACAGTTCCATACCCATGCCGACCTCTTGCGATCCTTGACCAGTGAAGACATAAGCCGAGGGCGGCTGGCGAACCTCGGACGTTCCGTCAATGACCTTCTCGCCCCGCTGATTGAACGCCTCAACCTTGACGACCTTCTTGCCGTCCCTCATGGCAGTATGCTTGAGCTTGACCTCGATCCGGTCACCTGGCAACACCATGCCGACAAAGCCGACATCGTAGGACATGACGCGCTCCGGATGATTATCCGCAACAGTCGATTCGAGGTATTTGCGCGCCGCTGCGCTGTTCCACATGCCGTGAGTGATGGTGCCGGGCAGAGAGGCGAAGTCGGAAAAATACGGGTTGATGTGGATCGGATTGAAGTCACCGGAGATCTTCGAGTAATGCTCATTGGTGGACGGAGTGGTGTACGTGGCCGAAGCGGGATCATTGATGAGCGAGTACCCTCCGGATTCGAGGGGGATCGGGAGACCGACAGCCTTGCCGTGACGCTTAAGATACTCAAGTACCGGGTTGCCGTGTGAGTTGTGCGCTTCATAATCTACGGTAGCAGCCTGGATGAGTTGCTTAGTGCTGCTTCGGACGAACGCTGCACCCGACACCTTGACGGAGCTGAACGTGCGATTGTCCTTGAATCGGAGCTCCGACTTGACCTTGAAGGTAAGGACAGACCCTACATCGAGAGGGATTGAGTCGTCGTCCCACTCAAACCAGGGCTTCGATTGCAGGATGCCGACTGAGATCGCCTTGTCGAGCTCCACCACGTAGTCGGTTTCATCGATAGTCTCGAAGGTGTTTTCGAAATCCCTGAATCGCCCGCGGTACAGGAAGGAGGAGGTGACTTCGATGACCGGCTCGTCCCTGCGCAGGACGAAGCCCTTCACCTTGACAATCTTTCCGATGTCATTGTTGATGACCGAGACAACGCGAGCCTCAGCGGAGCAAGGGTCACCAGCTCGGATCGGAGCTACACCGTCCATCATGCGGAAGCCATTGGAAAGATGGACGAGATTAAGAAGGTCGCCGTCGATATCCGAGGGGAAGATCGCTTTCATGATAGACTATTTGTTAGCACGGCAACACGCTGTTGACTCACCTGCCAGCCGAGGACTATCGCATAGTCCATGGGCGCCATGATCTTGTCATTGCGAGCAGACTTGAAGCTCTCTCCTTGGTTGCCCACGACATCACAGAACCGTTGAATTGTCTTGGCGTCGACAACGGTCTCGCCGCAAGTGAACGTCGTGTCAAGGGAGATCGTCGGGAGCTTCTCGTTGTCGCCAAACCAAAGACGCCAGTAAAAGTCCTTGATCCTCGAATTGCGACCGTCAACGACCTCGTGGATCGGCGCGTATCCCATTTCAGGCTTGTAAAGGAAGCTGAGGTGAAGGGGTACTGAGGAACCACGGCGCTCTTCGTTCAAGTCGAGGGATATTTGCCGCGATGCGGAATCAAATGAAAGCTCGACCGCGTTGAAGTCTTCGGGATGCGGGCCGAACGATCGAGCTGCTCCGTATAAGCTGACAGACTGAATCGAGTCGCCGGACGACTTGATTTCGACCGTCTGCCCGGTACGAGGCGCGAAGATCCGACGGAAAGGGTTACTAAGATATCCTTGACCTTGGACGATATTGACCGAGGTAAGAGCGGCTCGGAGCCAGTTGACTTCCGGCCCAGCAAGCATCTCGAGCCAGCTGTCGACACTTGGTACGGGACTAGGCACTTTGAGGGTTCTGAGCTCGCCTTCGACGAATTCGAAAGAGTGATCGGACATCGGTGATCCCGGTTTGGCGCCATTATGGTCAACTGGAGCTCCAGATTTGGCCCCGATGTAGTCAATGGTTGGGACTTTGGACTCGTCGTTTCCGTAGAACCTCTCTAATACCTTTCTGGCCAGGAGACCTTCGATATTACCGAGCAGTTCAGCGATGGGCTCGTCAGCGACAGTCGAGTGCTTCACAGCCATGGGACCCTGGAGAATACAGACACGCTGTGGGTCTTGGTCAAACACCGCGTCCATGTCCTCAGCTGCCCACAGCGAATCCTTCTTGAACCAAACTTCAAACATGTTGTCCAGGATCGGGATGAAAGGGACTGGCTTTTGGCCGGCTCGCTGACAGATCGTGAGGAAGAATGCCTTGTCTTCCGCAGCCACAAGCTGAGTCCTGGCTCGTGGGTATGAGCCAAAGAAGGCGTCAATCGTGGGAACAGGCTTGTCGAGCGATGAGAAGGATTGCACGAGTGACTCCTTGGTGCGGATGCCATCGACACCGGCGAAGCGCTCCTCGACACGTCGGAGCCAATCGCCCACGAGATTTCGGAGGGACACGTCAACCCATCGACCCTGGTTGGCGACGTACATGAGGCGGACCATACGACGGGTGATCTCTTCGTAAGTCATTTGACCAAGATCTGAAACGACGGTGCCATCGGCTTTCTCGCCGAACCACGGTTTGTTGAAGTCCTTGTTGAGGCGTCCTATGACATAGTCCTTCTTGGCCTCCAACCATGCAGCACGTTTGTCTCTCGGCTGGGCGAAAACCGTATCATCGAACTCGCGCCACAGCTTGACTCCTCGAGTGGCAATCTTGTGAATGGGCTCGCCTAGCTCAGAACGGACGGTAAGGATGCCGCCGGTTGGCTTGTCATAAGTGCCTTCCCAGTCAACGTCATCAACACCAGGAGCATCGACGATGAGTTTCTTGACAGACGGACTTGTGTCGGCTTCCTTGGCGACCATTACTCGACTGGCGTAAAGTGCCCCGTCGAATGGCATAGGCTGGAGGTTGAACATCTTAGCAGACCAATCACCAGAAATGCTGCCGAAGATCAGCTCCAATCACCTCATTGCGAAGAACCACTTACTATGGCCAGACATCTTCTGCTCCGCCGAATCCAGAACCCGCGATGAGCGAAATGTTCCGATTTTGTCGGATGGAGCCATAGGTGGAGATGATGGGCTGGTGGAAGTCCTCGCAGCTGTGATGACCACCGGCGCGTCCACCAGTCCATTGGAGGATGATGGGGTAGTCCGGGTTGGCGGCGGCGATGTTCACGACCTGCCGGATCCCTTCAACAGATCCCGGTTTGAACGCGATGTGCTTTATGCCGGCAGATCGCAACGCAGTGATGATCTCGGCTGCCTTTTCGGAGCTAGGAATACCCGCAGCCACGCAGAACCCCTCGATGGGCAGGCCTTCGCGACGCATTTCCTGCCATAGAGGGAATTGAAAGCCGAACTGTCGCTGATTGATGTAAAGCGCATTAAGAGTAAGACCGACACCAGGCTGTATGCGACGTTGAATCTCGGCAACCTTGCTGCGAAGAGCGGCAGGATTGTAATGTCCACCTCCAGCCAGTTCGATATGGTAGCCTGCATTGAGCGTCGCCGACACGAGACTGCTGCCAACGGTGCAGGGGGTCATGCCGGCAACCATGATAGGCGGCTTCCCCAACAGGCGGGAGAAGGGCGTGTCGATGTGCATCTTACCATCCCTAATGATAGTCAGTACATTGTCCCAGAACATGGCGTGTCACTTACGCGGTCTTGACAAGACGTGGCTTCCATTCAGACGCCCAGACCGACTCGCGGCGGACCTTCGTGGAGTCGTAGAACTCAGCCGCGGCTTTCCCCTTCTCGCCGACGACCACAGTGCGGACCCCGCGACCTTCGAGTGCGCGACTAGTCAAGAAGCCAATCCCGCTGTTTCCGCCCGGGCCAAAGTCTACAGCGTGCGTCGCACTGGAGGGGAAATCGCAAGTCTTCACCCAGTGTATCGGACTAGTGAAGATCTGGTCGCAGAGCGAGGCGGTGAGAGAGGAAGTGTGACTCCGTAGATCCGCGCCTGTGGGGATCAGCGATCTGAGGGATGCGATTGAGAAGACCAAACTCACCGGTCTCTGTATTGTAGATCGCGATAGGGAGCTCCTCAATCTTCCACAGATCCTCGCCTTCAAGGTCATCCTGTACGAGCTTGGCGGTCGCGCCCTTAAGATAAGGACTGTGGAATGGCACGTTTATCGGGAGGAAACGCATGTTGAACAGCGCTTTCCGCTTGGAAAATGGGGTCTTGCTCTGATCGAGGCCTGGAGGCGCCATGACTTTTCGTAGAGCCGTAGCGAGTCCGTAGAGTGCCTTTGCCGGACCGGTAACGACGTTCATAGTCGAGCCATTGTACAACGAAATGCCGAGCTTCGAGTTGGCGGGAAGATGCGCGTTGACCTTCTTCATGT
>JAABUI010002366.1_pt1 | contig 10462 bp, 13 predicted proteins | sample 5559111 | NCBI WGS metagenome assembly JAABUI01 (sample SAMN10711870, study PRJNA513365) | rock metagenome | isolation source: Antarctica rocks | place: Antarctica: Victoria Land, Buttleship Promontory
TGACGGAATGCCGCGCCCGCGCGGCGCGGTTCAAGCCCACGACGTCCCACATCTGCGTCCGACACGAGGAGAGCGCACAGCCATGGCCATCGAGGTCCGCATCCCGACCATCCTGCGCTCCTACACCGACGGGAACAAGGCCGTCGAGGCCAAGGGCGACACGCTCGCCGGTCTGATCGACGACCTCGACAGCCAGCACCCAGGCATCAAGGGCCGGCTGATCACCGACGAGGGAAACCTGCACCGCTTCGTCAACATCTACGTCAACGACGAGGACGTCCGCTTCCTCGGCTCGCTCGGGACGGCGCTGTCCGACGGCGACAGCGTGACCGTGCTCCCCGCTGTCGCGGGCGGAGCCGCGCCGTCGGTGACCGCGGGCGGAGCCGCGCCGTCGGTGGCCGCGGGCGGTCTGCGCTAACGATGCGCTACGACAGTCTGGTCGAGTCCGTCGGGCACACGCCGCTCGTCGGGCTCCCCCGGCTGTCCCCGTCCTCGGACGTGCGCCTGTGGGCGAAGTTGGAGACCGACAACCCCACCGGATCTGTCAAGGACCGGGCTGCGCTGTACATGATCGCCCAGGGCGAGAAGGAGGGGCTGCTCAAGCCGGGCTGCACCGTCCTAGAACCCACCTCGGGCAACACCGGTATCAGCCTGGCGATGGTGTGCCGGCTGCGCGGCTACCGCCTGGTCTGCGTCATGCCGGAGAACACCTCCGTCGAGCGGCGCCAGCTCCTGACGATGTACGGCGCCGAGATCGTCACCTCGCCGGCCGCCGGTGGCTCCAACCAAGCGGTCGCCGTGGCCAAGCAGATGGCCTCGGAGAACCCCGACTGGGTCATGCTCTACCAGTACGGCAACCCGGCCAATGCTCTCGCCCACTACGAGACGACCGGTCCGGAGATCCTCGAGGACCTGCCGAGCGTCACGCACTTCATCGCCGGTCTCGGCACGACCGGCACCCTCATGGGCGCGGGCCGCTACCTGCGCGAGCAGGTCCCCGACGTCCGGATCATCGCCGCCGAGCCGCGCTACGGCGAGCTGGTCTACGGCCTGCGCAACATCGACGAGGGCTTCGTCCCCGAGCTGTACGACGCCTCCGTGCTCACCTCCCGCTTCTCGGTCGGCCCGCGGGAGGCCCTGCGGCGGACCAGGCAGCTCGTCGAGGAGGAGGGGATCTTCGCCGGCATCTCGACAGGGGCGATCCTGCACGCGGCGCTAGGCGAGGCCGCGAAATGCGTCAAGGCGGGCGTGAGCGCCGACATCGCCTTCATCGTCTGCGACGGCGGCTGGAAGTACCTCTCGACCGGCGCCTACGCCGGCACCCTCGAGGAGGCCGAGTCGGCCCTCGAGGGCCAGCTCTGGGCCTGAGCGTTCCCCTGCGTACAGGGCTGCGGCCCTAAGGTGGGCCCGTGGCGGACCGGGACCTACCGATCGGGGTGTTCGACTCCGGGGTCGGCGGTCTGACGGTCGCCCGGGCCCTGTTGGACCAGCTGCCGGGCGAGCCGCTGCTCTACCTCGGTGACACCGCACACGGTCCGTACGGCCCGCTGCCGATCGCCGAGGTGCGGCGGCACAGCTTGGCCGGCCTGGACGCGCTGGTGGCCCAGGGCGTGAAGATGCTCGTGATCGCCTGCAACAGCGCGTCGAGCGCCTGCCTGCGCGATGCCCGCGAGCGCTACGACGTGCCAGTCGTCGAGGTCATCGGCCCCGCCGTACGACGGGCGGTGTCGGCCACCCGCAACGGCCGGATCGGGCTGCTGGCGACGGCCGTCACGGTGGCGAGCGGCGCCTATGACGAGGCCTTCTCCGCGGCGCCGCAGGTCACCCTGACCAGCGCGGCCTGCCCCGCGTTCGTCGAGTTCGTCGAGCGGGGCGTGACGACCGGGCGGCAGCTGCTGCAACTGGCGACGCACTACCTGGCTGCGGTCGTCGGGGCGGACGTCGACACCGTCGTGCTCGGCTGCACGCACTACCCCCTGCTGACCGGGATGATCTCGCTCGTGCTGGGCGAAGGGGTGAGCCTGGTGAGCAGCGCGGAGGAGACTGCGAAGGACGTCTACCGCGTGCTCGCCCGCGAGGGGCTGGGCCGCGCCGAGGACGCGCCGCCTGCCGTGCATCGCTTCCTGGCGACCGGGGACGCCGAGCCCTTCGCCCGGGTCGGCCGCCGTTTCCTCGGTCCGCAGATCGGTCGCGTGGCGACCCTCGTGGACCCGGCGCTGTCGGGGTCGGCGTGCAGCTGACCGTACTGGGTTGCTCGGGCACCTTCCCGGGGCCCGACTCGCCGTGCTCGGGCTACCTGGTCGAGCACGAGGGCTACCGGCTGGTGGTGGACCTCGGCGCCGGGGCGCTGGGCCAGCTGCAGCGACACTGCGACCTGCTCGACGTCGATGCCGTCTACTTGAGCTTCCCACCCCGCCTGCCCGTGTACGGGCCGGCAGGCACTCGGGAGCGCATCCGCGGCTGCTTCGAGCAGCCGCCGGACCGGGCTCTGCTGGACGTCTTCGACTTCCACGACCATCCGGGCGGGGTCGCGCAGCTCGGTCCGTTAACGCTCACCAGTGCCGTGGTCAACCACCCCGTCGAGTGCCACGCGCTGCGACTGGAGGCAGCCGGCCGCGTCCTGGCCTACTCCGGGGACACTGCCGAGTCCGCCGCGCTCGTCGAACTCGCCCGTGGAGCCGACACCTTCCTCTGCGAGGCGTCCTGGGCGTCGGTGCCCGAGCCGCCTGCGGGTATCCACCTGACCGGGCGGGCAGCGGGGGAGCACGCGGCGCGAGCCGGCGCCAAGCGGCTGCTGCTGACCCACCTCACCCCGTACACCGACCCGTCGTCGATCCTGGCCGAGGCTGCGCAGACCTACGCCGGCGAGCTCGAGCTGGCCCGCTGCGGCGCGACCTACGACGTCTGACGCCGGCCGCACTAGCGTGGCCGGCATGGAACGCGAGGACGGCCGTACCCCCGACCAGCTGCGCAGCGTCGGGCTGAGGCGACGGTGGTTGGACCACGCCGAGGGCTCGTGCCTGGTGGAGTTCGGCCGCACCCGCGTGCTGGTGGCGGCGTCGGTCACGCAAGGTGTGCCGCGCTGGCGCAAGGGCTCGGGCCTGGGCTGGGTGACGGCGGAGTACTCCATGCTGCCGCGCGCCACGCACACCCGCAGCGATCGCGAGTCCGTGCGGGGCAAGATCGGCGGGCGGACCCACGAGATCAGCCGGCTCGTCGGGCGCAGCCTGCGGGCGGCCATCGACCTGAAGCTGCTGGGCGAGAACACGATCGCGGTCGACTGCGACGTGCTGCAGGCCGACGGGGGTACCCGTACCGCTGCGATCACCGGCGCGTACGTCGCGCTGGTCGATGCCTGCGCCCACCTCCAACGGCCCGAAGCGATGGTGCGCTCGGTCGCCGCCGTGAGCGTGGGCATCGTGGACGGCGAGCCCCTGCTGGACCTGGCCTATACCGAGGACGTACGGGCCGGCACCGACATGAACGTCGTCGCGACCGGTGACGGCGAGCTCGTCGAGGTGCAGGGGACCGCCGAGGGCGTGCCCTTTCGCCGCAGTGAGCTCGACGCGCTGCTCAACCTGGCCCTGGCCGGTACCCGCTCGCTGTCCGCCCTGCAGTCCGCCGTCCTGGCGCAGCCGCTGCCGTGACCGTGGTGCTCGCGACCCGCAACCCGGGCAAGGTGCTCGAGCTGCGGCGACTCCTGGCGGCGTGCGACGTGGAGCTCGTCGGGGCCGACTCCTACGAGCCGGGACCCGAGACGGGGGCGAGCTACGCCGACAACGCCCTCGCCAAGGCGCAGGAGGCCGTCCGACACACTGGGCTGCCGGCGGTCGCCGACGACAGCGGCCTGAGCGTCGACGCGCTGAACGGCATGCCGGGCATCCTGTCGGCGCGCTGGGCAGGCCGGCACGGCGAGGACCAGGCGAACCTGCAGCTGGTCCTGGACCAGCTGGCCGACGTGCCGGTCGGGCGTCGGGGGGCGGCCTTCGTGTGCGCCGCCGCGTACGCCCTCCCCGACGGTCGTTCGCACGTGGTGCAGGCCGAGCTGCGGGGGAACCTGCTCACCGGCTCGCGCGGCTCCGGAGGGTTCGGCTACGACCCGATCTTCGTGCCCGCGGGGCTGCAGGTCACCTCCGCCGAGCTGAGCGCGAGCGACAAGGACGCCATCAGCCACCGCGGCCAGGCGTTCCGGGCGCTGGCCCCCCTCCTCGCGGCGGCCCTGCGTCCCTGAGCAGCGGGCGCCTGCCCGACGTTCGCCGGGGCTGATCGGCGGGGTGGGGCCGACGAGAGTCGAACTCGCACTGGCGCGGACCTAAACCGCGTGCCTCTGCCATTGGGCTACGGCCCCCGGGTGCCGCGGGGAGCGGCAGCCAGGCAAGGGTAGAGGGCGAGCGGGAACGTCGATCCCCGCGAGCAGGTTCCGCCCGCGTCGGCGGGGGGCACTCACCTGGGTGGAGCAGCGGCAGGCGATGATCAGGACGACGAGTGCGTCCGACGAACAGGAGACAGCGCGTGGCGACCAAGGACGGCAGCGAGCCCATCGACAGAACGGCCCAGCAGTCCGGGGGGCGCCGGGCGCGAACGGCGGCACAGCAGCGGGCCGAGCAGGAGCTCGGCTCCACCCCCGAGGCCCTCACCGAGCAGATCGAGCAGACGCGAGAGGAGCTCGCCGCAACTCTGGACGAGATCGCGGACCGGGTCAGCCCTAAGCGCGTCGCCAGCCGGACCACCAAGAAGCTGACCGAGAACGTCAAGGAGTCAGCGGCGTCGGCACGGGAGACCGTCACGGAGAAGGCACTGGCGGCGAAGGAGGTGGCCTCGGAGAAGGCGGCTGCCGCCAGGGTGAGCCTGTCCGACGGCGCCGCCAGCGCCAAGGCCGCCGTCAACGACAAGACGGCTGCGGCCAAGGAGGCGCTGGCGGAGCGGAAGGGCGACCCGCACCCGGCGCTCGAGAGCTCGCCCGGGAGCACGGCTCCCCTCCCGCTGGGCACGGCCGCCGGCACGGCCGTGGTGGGCCGGCACGAGAGCGCCGTGCCGTACGTCGTGGAGGCCGACACGGCCGCTGCGGGGGACGAACTACCGCCCATCGAGGCCGTCGAGGTGCCACCTCTGCCGGTCAGGGCCTCGGGCCGGGCGGTGAGCCCGGGCTACGAGCCGTCGGGGACCGGCTACCGGTCGCCGGGAGCTGCTGGCCACGAGCCCTCCACGGGAGCCTGGGCCGGCGGGCTGCTGCCGGCAGCCGTCAAGAAGGAGTACGTGGCGGCCGGCGGAGCGACCCTGCTCGCACTGCTGGTCCTGCTCGCCCGGCGTCGCTCGCAGCGTTGAGGCGCCCGGACCCGCTGCCGACGGCCGCCGGACAGGAATCGGTCTGGGACTACCCGCGGCCCCCGCGCCTGGAGCCCTCCTCGCGCACCGTCGTCGTCGTGCTGGGCGGGGTGCATGTCTGCCGGACCGACCGGGCCTGGCGGGTGCTCGAGACCAGCCACCCGCCCGGCTGGTACCTCCCGGCTGCGGACTGGCTGCCGGGTGCCCTGCAGCCCGCGGCCGGGACGTCGTACTGCGAGTGGAAGGGAGTGGCGGACTACCTCACCGTGGTCGGGGGCGAGCGGCGGGCCGAGCGGGCCGCCTGGACCTACCCCACGCCGACCTCGGCCTTCGCGGGGCTGGCAGGCGCGGTCGCGGTCTACCCGGCCGCGATGGACGCCTGCACCGTCGACGGCGAGCTCGTCCGGCCCCAGGACGGTGGCTTCTACGGCGGCTGGATCACCCACGAGGTCGTCGGCCCGTTCAAGGGCGGCCCCGGTTCGACGTACTGGTGAGGGTCGCTCTCAGCCGGTCAGGTCCTTGCTGAACTGCTGGGAGCACAGATCGCGTTCCTGCTGGTTCGTCGCGTTGCTCATGCAGTCCTGGAACCTGGAGCCGTCGTGGCTGTTGGCGACGACGATGACCACCACCGTGACGGCCGCAGCCAGGAGGGTGCCGACGATGCCGGTGATCAGCCCGGCGGTCGCCATCCCGCCGTTGTCGGCCTCCCCGCGCTTGACCCGCTTGCGGCCAAGGATCGCGAAGATGACCGCGAGCGGCCCCAGGAGCAGACCGATGAAGTACAGCCCCGGGAAGATGGACGTGATCCCGAGCACCAGGGCCGTGACGCCGAGGCCGTTGCTCAGGTGGCGGCCCGGGGTGCCGTACGGCGTGTACTGCCCGTAGGGCTGCTGGCCATAGGGCTGGCCACCGTAGGGCTGCTGGCCGTAGGGCTGCTGGCCGTAGGGCTGTGGGGCACCGGACGGCTGGCCACCGTAGGGCTGCTGACCGTAGGGGGGCTGTCCGGTGGGCTGGCCTCCGGTGGCCTGGGCGCCGGGGGGTCGGTCACTTCCGGGCGGGGCGTCGCGGGGAGGCGGGGCGAACGGGTCGTTCGAGGAGGTCACGGGACGTCCTTCCGAGGGGGCGGCTCGCGCACATCCTGGCGCATCCCCCGCCCGTGTTTCGCAGGTGGCGGACTGGCTGTGGTGGACTCCGGCTGTGAGCTCCTCCCGCACCCGGTGGGGCGCCGCGAGCGTCCTGGTCGCCCTCGGCTGGCTCGTCACCCCGCAGCCCGTGCCGGTGTACGACGGGGTCGGCGCCCCCGACGAGCCCTATCGCTACGTCAGCGCACCGGCCGGCGCGAAGAGCACCCCGGCGCCCATCAGTGCCGCGGCGTCGACCCCGATAAGCGCCGGCGCGAGTACCAACGGGCTGTCGCTGACGAGCGCGGAAACCGGGCCGCAGGTGGCGCTGTTCCTGCCGGCCGCCGCTCTGGGGGCGCCTTCCGGGACCATCGCGGTCGCGGTACGGCCGTCTGCCCCTGCGCAACAGCCAGCCGACGGGACGATCGACGGCAACGTGTACACGCTCACCGCCACCGATCCTGCCGGCCCCGTCGCGCTGACGAGCAAGGCGGCGCTCGCGACCATCTACCTGCGGGCGACGACGGCGAAGCAGCCCGGACCGGCGATGGAGCACCGCAGCGGGCAGGGTCAGCCCTGGCAGGCGATCAAGACCTCACGCGGCGGGGCGGACGTCTACGTCTCCGCACTGCCAGCCACAGGCCAGTACGCCCTGGTGTTCCGGCGCGCTGCCGCCGGTGGGAGCGCCGGCGGCGGGGCCCCGGTACTGCCGCTGGTCCTGGGTGGCGCGGTGGTGCTGCTCGGTGCAGTCGTCGTGGTCGTCCGGGTCCGCAGCCGCTCCGCGCCGCCCGCGGGATGACCACCTCGACGCTGGGGCGACCGCACCTTGCGGGAGCCCGGGTCGCGACCCTGCTGACCGCGTTCGGGGCGTCGGTCGGCCTGCGGGTCGCGATCGGTGGGCCGGGTGTGGCGCAGTCCCCGGCGGCCGGCCTGGTGTTCGCCGCCTGCCTGCTGGGCCTTGCGTTGGCTGCCGGGACTCGCCTGGTCGTGACGCGCCGGGCACTGCTCACCGGGCTGATCGGCGGCGCGTTGATCAGTGCGCCGGTGGGCCTGTCGCACCTGCTGTCCCTGCGACCGTTGTACGGCACGGCCGGCTTCGCCTCCTGGGCGGGCGTGGTCGCGGTGGTGGCCGGCGCCGAGGAGATGTTCCTGCGCGGCACGCTGTACGACGCGGTCGACGGACTCGCCGGGCCCGGCTGGGCGATCGGGCTGGCGGCGCTCGTGTTCGGGATGCTGCACGTCCCCCTGTACGGCTGGCACGTGATTCCGCTGGACCTCGCGGTCGGGATCGTGCTCGGCCTGCTGCGGAGCTGGACCGGTACCGCGTCCGCGCCGGCAGTGGCGCACGTCGTCGCAGACCTGTGCGGCTGGTTCCTGCGTTAGCTCGTCGCGGGCGCCGCTCGCGCCGTCGCCCTGCTGTTGTCAAGGCGTGGGTGCTAACGACCCCAACCGGTCAGCCCAGACGAGCCATGAGGTCCTGGAGCGTGACCCGTGCACCGCGCTCGTGCAGCGAGGTGAGCGTGTCGACGTAGGCGGTGGTGAAGCGGGGCTCGTCGGCCAGATCCCCGAAGACCTCGCGCTGGGCGACGAAGGCCAGCGGGTCCTGCCGGGACCGTGCGGCGGCTGCCATGAGTGGCTCGCGGCGTCGGTCGGCGACGTCGATGGGCTCGCCCTGCTCGTCCGCACCCTCGGCGTAGCGGGCCCAGCTGGCGACGACTGCCGCGGCGAGTCGGACCTCGCCCCCGGACGCCAGGTTGTGCCGCAGGACCGGCAGGAGCCACTTCGGGATCCGGTCGGAGCTCTCGGCGCACAGCCGCGCGACCGGGTCCCGCACCTGCGGGTTGGAGAAGCGCTGCAGGAGCTGGCGCTTGTAGGACGCGAGATCCACCCCGGGGACCGGTTCCAGCGTCGGGGTGGCCTCGCGGTCCATGTAGGCGGTGAGGAAGGCCGCGAACAGCGGGTCCTGACAGACCTCGTGGACCAGGCGGTAACCGGCCAGGTAGCCGAAGTAGCACAACGCCTGATGGCTGGCGTTAAGCAGCCGCAGCTTCATCAGCTCGTACGGCTCGACGTCGGTCACGAGCTGGACCCCGGCATCCTGCAGCGGTGGCCGCCCGTCGGTGAAGGTGTCCTCCAGCACCCACTGGCTGAACGGCTCGCAGACCACCGGCCAGCGGTCGGTGATGCCGAACCGGCTCGCTACCTCGGCGCGGTCCTGGGCGGTCGTTGCCGGCGTGATGCGGTCCACCATGGCGTTGGGGAACGCCACGCGGGTGCGCACCCACTCGCCGAGCTCGGCGTCCCGCAGGGTGGCGAAGGCGGCGAAGCTGCGCCGCGCGGTCTCGCCGTTGCCCTGGATGTTGTCGCAGGACAGCACCGTGAACGGCGCCACGCCCCTGCCGCGCCGGCGCGCCAGCGCGCCCGGCTCGAGGTCGGCCCGTACGGCGGGGTCCTGGTCCTGGAACGCACCGGTCGTGGCGTCGATGTTGTAGCCGCCTTCGGTGATCGTCAGCGAGACGATCCGGGTGCTCGGGTCGGCCAGCTGCTCGACGGCGGCCTCGGGGTCGTCGGGTGCGAACAGGTAGCGCACCAGCGAGCCGATGACGCGAGGCTCGTACGTCCCGTCCGCGTGCTTGACCACGAGGGTGTACAGACCGTCCTGCGCCTGCAGGGCCTGGTGCATCGGCCGGTCCGAGGCCAGCACACCGATCCCGCAGATGCCCCAGTCGAGCGCCTTCCCCTGCCGCAGCAGCGCATCGACGTACGCGGCCTGATGTGCACGGTGGAAGCCGCCGACACCCAGGTGCACGATGCCGGTGCTGACCTGACCGCGGTCGTACGTCGGGGTGGGCACGGTCTTGGCGTGTTCGGCGAGCGTCTGGGTGGTGAGCGGCAGCACGGATGGTCCTTTCCGGGGGAGGGTCGCAGGGGTCGGCGCGGGCTGCCCTAGTCCATGACGACGGCGACCTTCCCGCCGGTGCCCGCGTCGCTGGCGGCGTACGCCAGGCCGGTCTCGGCCAGCGGGAAGCGGTCGGTCACCGTGACCTGCGGATGCAGGTCCCAGCGGGCCAGATCGGCCACCAACCCGGCCATGCGCCACGTACTGGTGACCCAGGACCCGTACACCGTGAGCTGCGGGTGGATGAGCACCGGGCTGACGTCCAGCGTCAGCGGGCCGCCCTCACCCACCAGGACCGACCGGCCCCACGAGCGGGTGGCCTGCAGCGCGGTCAGCCGGCCGGCTGCCGACCCGGATGTGTCCAGCGTGACCTCGCACCCGCGGCCACCGGCGAGCTCCCGGACCGCGTCCGCGGCGTCCTCGCCAGCGGGTACGACCTCGTCCACGGCCCCGAGGGCGAGGGCGAGGGCGGCCCGGTCCGGCGAGGGCTCGACGCCGATCCGGTGCGGCGAGCCCAACGCGCCGGCCAGCAGGCCCGCGGCCAGGCCGACCGGACCGAGCCCGGTGACGAGTACGCGGTCGCGGCCCGAGACAGCTGCCCGGCACAGCGCCTCGTACGCCGTGCCGAAGCCGCAGGCCACGCAGGCGCCGTCGAGGAAGCTGAGCGAGTCCGGCAGGGCAATGCAGGTGTCCTCCTGCGCCAGCAGGAGGTCGGCGTGGCCACCGTCGCGCTGCCAGCCGTACGCCGCCCGCAGCGGGGAGGAGCAGCCGACCAGGTAGCCGCGCCGGCAGTCCTCGCACTGCCCACAGCCGCTGATGTGGTAGATCGCGACCCGGGCGCCCACCTTGATCCGGTGGCAGTCCGGTCCGATCTCCACGACCTCGCCGGCCGGTTCGTGACCCGCGACGACCCCTTGGTAGGCCTCCGGGCCGCTGCCCAGGTGCTCGCGGTAGATCGCCCGCAGGTCGCTGCCGCACAGGGTCGAGGCCCGCATGCGCACGACCACCTGGCCGGGGCCGGGCTGCGGGTCAGGGACCTCCCGCAGCTCGACGGTGCTGTTGCCGGGCAGGTAGGCGCCGCGCATGGTTCCTCTCCTTCGGTCAGTCGAGCCGTGGC
>JAABUI010002367.1_pt1 | contig 10452 bp, 11 predicted proteins | sample 5559111 | NCBI WGS metagenome assembly JAABUI01 (sample SAMN10711870, study PRJNA513365) | rock metagenome | isolation source: Antarctica rocks | place: Antarctica: Victoria Land, Buttleship Promontory
TCCGAGTGATTTTTGGTCTCGCAGGGCTCCTGACCTTGCTCAAGGTTTCTTAGATGAATATTGTAGCAACCTCGCCACTGATTGACCTCGAATACGATGATAGTGCTTGAAGTCATGCGTGAGTTCGAAAGTACCGAGTCGAACCCATTGATGATGATGAAAGGAAGCCGCAGATCCAGGAAACCCTTTTGCTAAATCGATTTGTTTGGTTGGTGCTTAGCAAAAACATTGACTACTTTCCTCTTTCCTGAGCTGAAATCGTGAAACCAGCTCCCAATCGAAGAGATCACACGGGCTTTGGGAGGCTTTATGGGAATGTGCCTGTGAATAATTATGGGGTCCGGAACGCTAGTTGAGCTTTAAGGTATTGCCATTGCAGCATATTTTGAATGATCTCCAATTCTGTCCATGTCTTATTCGAATACCACGTGATGTTCTGTGTGTTGTGACATCGCAGTCATCTCTAAAGCATCTGCTGAAATCTCTTCGTACTCGAGCAACAGCGCAGAAACCTCTCCGAAGTGCTTTCCCTCTGCCCAACGTCACGGTAGATTCCCGCCGTCGTCTACTGCCATTATATCCGCCTTGTACTCGAGTAATAGCTGGACCACATCTTTGCGACTACGCCCTGAAGCCCAATGTAACGCTGTCCATCCATTGTGTTCAGCCGCAGTGACATCTGCTCCAGATTGAAGCAGCAGCCGGACAATCTTGATGTTGGCGTGATCGGCAGCTATATTCAACGCATTCTGCCCATTATTATCTGAAACGAGGGATCTGCTCCATTATCGAGAAGTAGTGAGATCACCTCATGATGGTCGTTCACTGCTGCCTCATGAAGCGCTGTGCTCCCATTATTAGCAACTTCATTCGCACTGGCTCCGCTGTTGAGCAGCAGCCGGACAATTTCTGTATTGCCATTCCCTGCACCGTCATGCAATGCAGTATAGCCATACATATCTGCTACTGCTGTGTCTGCTCCCTTCTCTAGCAATAGCTGCAGCACTTCCCGATGGTTGGCTCTAGCAGCTATAGACAAAGCGGTATATCCTTCTTTCGTCGCTGGTGATGGATCCGTGCCATCTTCGAGCAAGATTTTCACCATCATACTCAATCCTTCAGAAGATGCTACCATTAGCTGATTGGGGCCTGGTTTAACACTGTATCTGTGCTCGTAAAACCATTGGTCGAATTCGCTAGTTTCTGTCCCGCAGAGACTTAGCGCCATGTGTGTAGTTGCCTCCTCTCAAGTATCAACCTCACGAAAATGATCCGCCCAGTAGCATGCTGATTATTGCGGAAGCGTGTCAGTAATCCATAGGCGGTCGTGACCTTCTAATCTGATATATAACATGCAGCTTTCTGCTAGAATGAGGTTGGATGTCCGCGGGTGAAGCGAGTGTCTCCAAAAGTCGTGAAGGAGCCCGTCTTGTGGGCCTATAGCCTCGTCCTTGGACATCAAGAATTCTCTTGCTGTCTGGTGAATCGAATAGATATTCCCATTCTCTATGTTGACAAAGAGACCACACAAGTTTCTAACGGTAGTACGAAAGCGATGTGTTGGCTCTAAATCAACGTCTGCCTTCGACTTGTTGGTTTCCTTAATTGCCAACGCAATATTCATCTCCTATACAGTTGATGCTCTTCGGGCGACTACTACGCAATGTAATAGTTTTTTGGCCAGCTCTTTGTTGGTGGTTCTATCCAGGAAGGTAGTGTAAGCTCCTTCGACCGTCGAGGGGAGGTCATCGACTACAGCTTCTAATTTGTTCCGGGTGACACCGGCACGCAGAGGACCCTGTCTTTGCCGAATTACTTCCATGACGAGCGTGACCCATAGGTACGTGCGGTGGAGAAACTCTGAAAGCTTTTTTTCTAGAAAGCGCTTCTCTCCTTCTGTGAGTTTCAACGTTGATGAGATCTCCTTCACTTTGAACTTGATCACCAGATCAATCTCTTGGCTGATTGAGTGACTTTCATCTTCACCAGGTAGTCGGATTGTCAGACCGTGAAAGCTGTCTTGTATATCCTGGTAACCACGACTGGTAATGAGAAAATTCAAATAAATTTGTCGGCTGTTGTCAGGTTCAGTGGGATGATAGAGCTCGTTGAGCTTACGGACGAGAGCTACTCGTCCGGACTCTTTGCACTCGTCTAATGCATCTACTATACAAACGACGTCTTTTCTAACGAACCTAAGAGCTCTCTGTTCCCGTGTCCATGATCCCTTCCGAAGTCGTACTGAACGATTCCAGGGACACCAGGCTTTTCAGCCACTCCCACAACGACATCCCCAAGGCGAATGTCCTTATCAGATCTGTAGAAGGAGAATCGCGCGGTATTCCCTCCCCAATTCCTACCATCAAATGAATTCTCAGGTTTGGAAAGCTCTTTGGCAGCGATTCTACTAGTCTCGATGCAGATATTTCACCAGGTTGGCCGATAGGTAGACATGCTATCATGATATTGTGGCCTTTGATAGAGCCATAGGTGTATGTGTTGTCGTCATCGTCGGGCTGCGAAAGCTCTTCGTGTCGCTCGTCTAGCATTTTGATTGCTGCTACTTGTTCGGTCCATGCTAGGGCATAGAGCCACCCAACGGTGTAGTTCTCGGGTATTAGTCTTATCTTCTTAGTCATGATGATGGGAAAGCTTCAAAGATCCGATGATATTCGTATCTCCGCCGCTCAATCAATCCAAGAAAGAACAGATCGAGATGGCTCCAAGGACTTTGAGAATTCCGAAAAATTTGGCAGGCTATCAAGCTGATAATCGAGTCTAGTGACAAGGCTGAAGATGTTAGATGAATTGGTCCACAATCCAGTGTCGCGAATCTACGCCACTGCTCCCTGTCAGTGCAGCTAGTCACCATGAATCTCCAATTTTCCTAAAAGCTTAGCATGCGTCAAAGGGCCATATTCTGCAATTCACGGTCTATCGTAATCATAAGCTTCATGAGGCGCGGCAGGATTCGTAGCTAATATGGTGCCTAGGCGTTAATTGTCATTGGACGCAGACCCTAGACGGTAATCACAGCCTAGTATGCGTTTAGCATTAGCATTGTAACACGAATTTCAAGACAACTCTAGCGCCATGCTGAGAAGGGTAGTCGATGAATCAAGCACTCAAACATGGGCTAACGCAATGTGGCTTTGCGGAGCCTTCATAGTCCTAGCAGTGCTTCTCATGACTCGCCGGACTAGCTGTGCTACGAAGTACAAGCTTTCGTAATCTTGTAGCATATTGTCAAACTTCCGTCGTCGAGCCTTCCAACCTTACCAACCCCGAGTACCCCTTATCTCGAGGTCGACATGGCAGAAAAACGAGCCCTGCAAATCTCGAGAGGTCGATCCGAGAGGGGACTCACGTAATATTGTAACAGAAGGCATATCGCCGTCTTCATTCTGCGTGCCTCAGGGTGAACATACGAGGGATCTACATTGTGCGAGTGTTCTCGCCCTCACTAGGTTCGTACAAAGATCTAGAGAGGAGCTAAGCTTCTGCTTAGGGATGGTGACTTTTGGCATAATGATCGTATACTTGACAAACGAATGGGCCTGTGTAGGGATCACGTCGGTGTGCCTGGGTTGCCGTGCTTTTCCTTAAAGCCTTGTATCATAACAGAACGAGTACAACGCCTTAGTATGAAACGGCTAAAAAGACATGGTTGTTTCTAATCGAATCCTGATGCGAAGACATTCGACTGCAGTCGGCGAAGCTAAGTCACTAGAACGGACCAAACCCAAAAGTGTGTCGCGAAGCACGGAAGGCTCGTCAGAAAGACTAGAAAAGAAGGAGACATCTCCTTGGGTTAGCGAAATTAATCCAAGGCAATTTAAATCAGCTTGAGAGCAAAAGTCATTAAAAGTCTGCGCTGCCTACGATGACATGCGGAAGCAAAATTCCTCTCAGGAAGGGACGTACAGGAGCTATATTTGTGCCTGTTGAGGTAATACAAGCTAGCAGAGCCTAAGATCACCATAGGATCTAACGGAGATGACGACGCATCGCCATTTAGAAACCCAGCCTGTCTTGTCACGACACCAATGCAATCGATAGATCGCCAAACGTTAAGCTTGAAATTGTTTCAATTTCGAGAGGGGGCTCGGCCACCCCAAAACGGGAGGAAATGCGTGAGTGAGTGGACGGTTCCTTGCAGAGTACAACGAGTCTTGACGCATCAAGCCGATCGCATGCGAGGTCAAGACTTCCCCGGTGGGAATCGACGATTAGCCTGGGCGGGTGACTGCAGCAGCAAAGCGCGCAGCAATGAGCATCTTCCCACACGGCCAGTGACATAGATTGAGTCGTATCCAGGCTGCCCCAGTTTCACCCGCAGTCAGGGTGCTTGTGGGAAACGGAAGACTCGCTAGCTGGTGGTACTGATACTTATTTATATTGACATTTGAGCCTCGCACGCCTCGCAGCCTCGGAGCCTTGTTTTATCAGCACTAGCGGCTCGGAAGTGGACCCTGAAGTCGCTTAGCCCGGCCCTCCCATTGGCTGATGTTGAGCTGTCAGTCTCCGAAGCCATGACAGGGCATGCCCAAACCCCTCCTCGCACAGCGCGGCTTACAAGAATCTCCTGCCAGATTCCAACCATGATGACCTTCTCTCCCTCCGACCTGTATATCTCGACAGCGCCACAGACAGCGCACTCAGTCCGACCCTGACTTTGATGGCAACGATCACAATCCCTTCTCCCTCAGCTTTTTTGGACTCCCCAGTGATACAAGCCACTCCCACTCCCAAGGTCTCTATCAAGACCATTCCCAAAAAACGCCCTTCGACTACCACCAAACGTCGGAAAACGTCTATCGATGCAGAGAATGCAGTCGCAAAGCCCAAACAGACCAAAAGCCGCGATGGTAGATGCTCCCATGCTACCGTCTTCTTATCTTGAGTCCGATGTCGGCTGTGATAGAAATGCTGATTCTCGTTGATAGGATGCAAGAACTGCAAGGAAAGACGTCTGAAATGCGACGAGACGAAGCCGAAGTGTGTGCAATGTGAAAAGAAGGGAGTTATATGTAAGGGTTACGAGAAAGTCTTGAAATGGCGCCCTCAAGAGGACGCTTTCAAAAACAAGACGGGCCCACCACAGCCAAGAAAGAGTAGGTTCTCTACCAACGAGGTAGAAATACAAATGCTGACGCTGGAAGACTCCACTTCCGTCAAGCTGCCTCGCCAGCATTCTACAAGCCCGTCGCCTTCATATCCCTCCCCTCCGCCAACAAGCACTCCCTCCCTTGCCCACCAAACACCTTTTCAGCAGCCTCCAATACTGCTCGACTCTCGTCCCTCGCAACAGATAGATTCGTTGGACGACAATGAGTTCGGTTTCGAGAATTCCACTGAGGCCGAAAACCGGCGTGGTACACAGCCTATTCAAATAGGGACTGATAGCAGCTTTGGAAGCTCTACAGCAAGCCTCATCAATGGCGGCTATGAAGAGGATGCTACGCCGCAATCGGCACAGACAATCGCATCGAGTCTTTGGTCTGACAGTCCTCGAATGTCTAATACCGTGCCCGGCGAAACGGACCTCAACCTTCCGTCTCCGAACTACATCACCAGTCAGTCTGGTAATTCCGCAATCGCGCAAATATCACACGGCTTGCCTGACTTTAAGAGCTTCCCCTATCATGATGAGGAAGAGGTAGAGGAGATCGTCCGGGAGCCAGATGCTGCTGAGTCCTGGCTTGTGCCTCTAATGTCACCCTCGTCCTCCGATTCCTCGGGATCGTCAAGCGGCTCGTGGGTCGACACACTCACCGCCAATATCTGGAGTCGGCCGCAGATGCATCATGATAGTGAAGAAACGCTCATGCTGCTATTCGACAGGCAAACATGCGGCATACTTTCTATCAAAGACGGACCCTCTGAGAATCCCTGGAGGACGATGCTTTGGCCATTAGCAAGGGAGGATGAGGCTTTGCGGCACGCCATTACCTCCATGACTGCGTTCCATGCTTCGAAAGAGAATCCGAGACTGCGGATCAAAGGCATTGAACACATGAGCCAGAGTCTGCAGCTTTTGTCTCGCGGCATTGGATCAATGCCCCTGATCACTTCGCTGGCCACTACATTAGTCCTAGCCTTTTGTGAGTCTTGGGACACGCTCATCTCCACTGGTATTCGGCACTTGAGGGGTGCGAGCCATTTAGTCGCAGAGATAATGACAAATTACCGCCAAGGTACCACTTTTCCGGAGAATGAGCCACGTCTCGGCTTCTTGTGCAAGACATGGGTCTATATGGATGTCATTGCTCGGCTGACCTCTCTTGAGGGCGATGACTCTACTAATTTTGATATAGTGGACACCTCTCTTTGCCAAGCGCCAGTCATCAGATATGACATGGATCCTTTGATGGGATGTGCTACTTCACTGTTTCCAACCATCGGACGTGTCGCAAATCTGGTTCGTGAGATTCGGCAAAGAACTCATGATAACTCTCTGCAGATCATCTCCCAAGCCAGAGATCTCAAGTCTAGTTTGGAGAAGTGGAAATCTCCTTCAGCTTTCAATGCCCCCGAAGATGCACAGACTGAGGTTGAGCAAGGCTTGTGGACTGCAGAAGCTTATCGAGGCGCCACTCTCCTTTACCTCCTTCAGGCTGTTCCGGAAATTTCGTATGATTCGGTCACAGAGGCGATAGCGGCAATGGCGAAAGAGGTCCTGACCCACATTGCCAATGTACCAGTAACCTCAGGAATGGTGATCATCCATATTTTCCCCCTCTTGGCTGCTGGTTGCGAGGCAGTGGATCAAGAGACTCGTTTGTTTGTCATTGAGAGGTGGCAAACGATGATGCGGCGCATGAAGATCCAAAACCTCGATAGATGCTTGGACGTCGTCAAAGAAGTGTGGGACCGCCGGGATCAAGCCTTGCTCGAAAAGCAGCGACGGAAAGCCCGACTCGCCGCTTCGAGTTCTCAGACAGGATACCTACCCACAACGATCATGAAAAGGAAGCATAGCTCAGTCGATGGTAGCGCTCCCAACTCCCCACGCGACGGCAAACGCAGGGCAATGCAGAGTCCGATGAATTGGTGCTCATCCACCCCAAAGCCGGAATTTCTCCGGCGGGAGTCGACCACATGTTGCAGTGGCCTTGATTATGAGTTGACGGTTCGCGGTCGGCAGCACTGGGCCGGGGTGATGAAGGATCTTCAGTGGGAAGGTGAGTCGTAAAACACAGGTACCGTCGATGCAAGCTGACAGACGGCAGTCCTCATCGGGTAGGGATTCGAATCATGACATTCTCGGTTGACTGTCCTTCACCTGCTGTTCTTACTATCACCCTTGGCCAAGTTCGATGCTTTCTATAGTACTGGAGCGTGATGACTGATGATTCATGACCATTTATAGACCTGCAGTGGCTCATCAAATAGTGATCTTCTGCGTGGGTTGACTAGCAAGGCGCTGGGGCGTCCGGGGGTAAGCGGCGAGGAATCCATATCACTCGGGGTTCGTTCCCAATGACAGGGGTTATATTTAAGGGAATTCACTGGATATAAGGAATGATGGTCTATAATGCTTTCTATCAACATTGTGCTTTGTCCATTCACCGGGTCCATCTCATTGGCTCAGGCGTATGTCCTCGCCCCTTACATCACATGAATGTTCCCACAATGAGAAGCGAAGCCCGATTGATGCTCGTGCGGTCATAGCTACATTTCACGACGCCGATGAGACCTTTCGGTCGTGTGACCAGAGCTGTGGACAAGACACCCGTAGACGGTATGGAAAGTCCCAACTAGCGTCGTATCATTTAATGTTGTGCAATGTGCAATGTGCAATGTGCAATACCTTACTATCGATATCAAGAGAACATGAGCCTTGGCAGCCTTGGTCGGTAAGCTTGACCTGAATGGGAAATAATTTCCGGTACCTACTCGTACTGGAGAGTTCACGTCTTTCAACTCATACAACCTCCGCTGCACCGAACCCACTTCACGCTTCCTTGCAGCTTGCCTGTAACGTACTTACTTGAAGTACATTACTTTACTTTACTCTACTTTACTTGATCCGGTGCCAGAAGTGAAGTGCCCTGGTCTCGGAAGCCGCCATGGACCGAATCCCGCATGGCGTCTTCGAAGATAATCACTGCGCTGTTCCTCATGCAGTCACCCTGTCCGCTGCTTCGAAACAATGCTGCTTCGTTTGATGTACACCACTGGGATTTGCTGTTGCCCTTCTTGACCTCTGCTCCTTCTTGATATCCTTATCACTTTCTCTCCTGCATACAACCACCGCACTACATATCCTACAGCCTTTGCAGAAGGACTGATAAGGCCTACAATTGCACGAGGTATGCTGACAACTCTTACGCTTTCTGATCACTTCATATATACAGTGTTTCTTGATGTCGAAAGCCGTTTCTCCTCCATCGCCCACCACACATCACCTATCACACCACTCTTGTCACTCGAAATTCATAGCTAACAATCAATGGGTTCCCTCCTCAGCTCGCTCAAGACCAAAACTACAACCACTCCCTCAGAAAAGACGACACCAGCCGCAAAGATGAGCCCTCTCACCTTCTCACACTACGCCAATGCCCAGACCGAGTTCACCAAGACCCTCCCTCTGATCGGCAACGAGAATGCCTTCCTGGGCGATGTCTTCACCTCGTAAGCTTCCTGGTTACTACCACCATCACCACTCACTCTGTATTTCCTCCCACCAGGACATCACGATGCTGACTCAGGACGGATCAATAGAGAAAACGGCCCCTCTAAGCCTACCGCTCCCATCTCTGCTGGCTTCTACCGACTAGAACCAGGCACTCCCCTCGTCTACACCTACACCTACGACGAGATGAAGATCATCGTGGATGGGGACTTTGAGATCAGCGATGAGAGTGGACAAACCGTCAAAGCAGTGAAGGGCGATGTGTTTTTCTTTCCGAAGGGAAGCGTGATCACATTCAAGACTGTAAAAGGGGGGTTGGGTTTCTTCTGTGGGCAGAGGGGAAAGGACAGCGCTTGAGGGGTGGAGAAAACTTAGAGCATCTGTGGTCATGCGAATGTTTGTATGAAATTCGATTGTGATTAGGAGGTGACCGCGGTACTGACTCGGCATAAGAATAATTTCATGCCTTCGTTTTGGCTTATCAGAGTAGCCGACCATGAAGTCTATGTCCAGCATAGCTCCCTGGGCTTCATATGGCATGATACCCCGTCTCTATTCAGAATGCCGTGCCAGTGAAACTACATTTCTTGTTTCTGTCTCTTGCCACCTTCTGACTCTGTATTGACTCTCTGAAAGATGTCGAGCGGCTTTCATAAACAAACCAGGTAAGATGGCAGAGGAATAGATGCCCTTAAAGTGGATTCACAGCGAACGCAAATTAGTACTGTGCTATCTGCGAAGCTGAAATATTTGGCGCTAATGATGGGGGAGACAACATGACGGTGTTGTTGTCCGTCAGAGCTGGTGGAACTACCCCAGGCTTTGCCAAGAGCACCCTGATTTCCGAGTCTTCCGCTACACCAAGTCAGCAAGGTTTCTGCAAAGAACAGACGCTTGGAGCACATGCCGTCCAGAATTGCCTTCCCATTCTTGCCCCGAGCAACGCACATGAACATCACAGCAACCGCTGCGGACCAGATGTCATACCACTGATATCTGACAGCGTCCCCAGTCATGTAGACTTTGGCCGCACACCCCATTGTAGCTGAAAAAGCATCATCAGGAAACCATCCTTCAAAACCATGGGAATTCGACAGGTTTTCTTACAGTCTGCGTAGGAAAGCGGAAGTTTCACCTCCACACCAATCTGACCTGCATTCCCAAAGACTTGGGTCTCCTCTGCTGCCGGGAACCCTTGCAGCAATGGCCCGCAGCCTCTGATGTCCGCAGGAGCCGGTGAATCGAGACATTCAACGTGAGGGTCATACTGCAGAACTTGGACTTGCAACCAGTGCGCCTTCCCTAAAGAAAGTCTCAGCATCCATGCTTTTCACATGTGTAGAAGTGGCGACCAGGTCGGGTTCGCCGTACCCAAACCCTCGACAAAGCCTCCGGTACCAAGACCTTGCACGCATCTCGTTACGACACCCCTGGCAAGCTGTTTTCAAATTCCGGGATGATTCCAAATCGACATCGGCGAAGAGCGACGAAGACCCTATTTCAATCACGCAAAGCCCATCCGCTGAACTTTCATCAGTATACTACAGAAACCTGACCTGTAAAACCAAATCTTGCTTTTTTCAGATATTTCGTTCACCTACGGCTGACGAATCGAGATGGAAGGGTGACAGATATACGAAATCTTGGTGGTCGTTTGCCGAAGATGAGAAACGCTTCGGCATCATCTGGCATCGTTTTGACCTGCCTGTAGGCAACTGAGGAGAGGTGGGCGGCCGTAGATTTGCTCATCGCAGGTGGGTCCGTCATCACCCAAGCTTGTTATGCTGGGGACCTGGGATGGCGTTGTCGAGTGT
>JAABUI010002369.1_pt1 | contig 10448 bp, 2 predicted proteins | sample 5559111 | NCBI WGS metagenome assembly JAABUI01 (sample SAMN10711870, study PRJNA513365) | rock metagenome | isolation source: Antarctica rocks | place: Antarctica: Victoria Land, Buttleship Promontory
ACGGGACGAAGGGCCTTTGAGAGAGGTCCTGGAAATCCGGATTATCCTGCACCGCTATGTCGCTAAGGGTGCCATCAATGTGTGTAAAGTATTTCGGTCGATCTTGTCTCTTTGGGTTTGCGATATCTACGGTCGACTTTGTACCGGATCTGTATTGTCCTTTAGTGATCCCAGGCGCATTTTTTCTCTGACGGCGATTAATGGCTAAGGACAACACCGAAGATGTTGCGATATCCTCGTCCTCAGATGTACTCCAACCCTCAAATTCAGTGCACACCTTTGCTCTTGCCACCTGACATGCAGCTTCCATCCTATTGCGTTGCTCGATCTCCCACTCCTCTGTATTCCTTTTGTTCTGGGAATCATCGAGCGCGATTGCTACTATAACCCGAAGCGTATACCTCGCATCGTTACCAGCATTGTGCAGATGCTTGGCGGCGATACCGTATTGAAGCAGCAAAGTACTTAGAGTAGATTGCTTACCGTCACGACGTGAAGCTTTGTAGAGATCTGCGGTGTTAATGCAATCGGAAATCATCCGAGCCACATTAAAACCCAATTCCTTAAGATATTTCACATCGGCCGCGACGTCATGCCTAACCAGAACGACTTTGTACGTCTTACTCGAGTAAGGTGACCGAGAAGGATTAAAGTATCCTTTTAAGACTGAAACCATATCCTGTTTAGTGATCCATTCGCTTTAGCCGAAGTTAAACTTATCTAGGTAACCTTTAACGTGCACTTTATTAAGGCGGTGGCTGTGCTCTCGGATACGGAAGTAACGAGATCGTATTTTTACCGCCCAGTTTTTCCCTTTAGCTCTAGGTAGTAGTCCTAGGAGATCTACTATATCGAGTGTAGATATACCGATTTCCGTAATAAGCTTTTAATCGAACTCGAAAGCCTCGATATTAACTAATATAAAGATAACCGTAGTATTAAAATATTTAGGCGGTAATTCGAGGTCGCTATATATTAATCGACCCGAATCTTCCTTAACTACTCGGGCGGAGATTATAAGACCCTTAAGATCGGAATAGATAGCTTCTATAGATCCCGCGCCTCGGGTTCGAGTAATATATAGCCCGAGGTATTACTATATATGCTTAACCTACTAACGCCACTATTTTTGCCTAGAGAATCTCTATAACCTTTTTAAAGCGGATTAGTCTTTAGTTTTCCTACGTTTAACTTTATCCTTAAGCTCTATCTCTTTAACGAAGGCTTCGAAACGAGGGTTATCGTCGTTATTATAGCTTCGTATATTAATTTCGTTAAGGGCTTTATTAGACTAAAGGATAATCCGCCTTAGGTATTAATAGATAGCTATAAGGTTAGAGTTTTAGTCTTAATTAACCGCCCGTAGACTAATCTATAGATACTAGGTCCGATAAAGCTAATGCGGAAGCTTAGCGCAATTAGATCCTAATGCCTAGTTAGCGGTTAACCTACTTATTACCTTTATTCGGTCTACTTACCTATATCTACGAGATAGCGGAGTAAGGTTACTATAGCGCCGGATAGAATATACTATTATAGATAGGGTAATAACGGCCTACCCACCCTAAAGCCTACGAACTATTAATAATTATAGTAAACCCCTCTACTATAGCTATACCGAGAATATAGAAGAGAAGTATATATACTAAGAGGCTACGCGCTATACTAGTAAGTCTATACTAGTTAATACTACTATACGCTTCTATTCCTACGGGATAGCGTTAGTTATAGGAGACTACGCTTAGGAGAACCTAGCTCTAAGGAGAATTTAGCTCCTAGATACTAGAGTAAGGAGAGTCTAGCTCCTAGGGTACTAGGTCTAGGAATGCATAGTTCCTAGAAAGGTAGTAAAGACCGTAAAGCTAAGTATTACTCTATAAGCTTCTATTCCTACGGGATAGCGTTAGTTATAGGAGACTACGCTTAGGAGAACCTAGCTCTAAGGAGAATTTAGCTCCTAGATACTAGAGTAAGGAGAGTCTAGCTCCTAGGGTACTAGGTCTAGGAATGCATAGTTCCTAGAAAGGTAGTAAAGACCGTAAAGCTAAGTATTACTCTATAAGAAGTCTCTCTAGGCTAAAACTAGCTAATAGTAAGGGAGTAAGATACTTCGTAGTAAGATCTATTAAACCGGAGCAAGGGCTTAGTCGGCCCCTTCCTAAAGATTTTACTCTACGAGGTTAGCTTTATAGTTAATAGTTATATCTAGTAAAATTCCCGTCGGAATTTACGTTAATTATTAACGCCTCGTCTTCTACTATATTAGCTCGAGTCCTATATCCTTAGTAGACCTATATTATCCTATACTACGGAAGTAGGGAGAAAGGTACCTAAATTTTCGTACCGGTTCGTCGGGAAGTAAATAAATACTAAATATTTAGCCGAATTTCGTTACTAAATACTAGTATAAGTAGAGGCCGCTTCTCGGTAGGGCTTACTACTTAAAAAGCGGCCTAGACATTTACCGGTACCGGGGTGTATACTTTAATAGCGGGGGCGAACGGCTCCTTTAGTAAACTACGGGGGTCTTCGTAATATTATACTTTAACCTCGCTATTCTTTAAAGTTAAAAAAGAAGATTCTTCTTTAGCTAGCCGCGACTTAGTAAACTTCTCTTTAACGACGGTTAACTCTATAAATAAGTCTATAGCTAAGGAGACTTAGTCCTTAGACGTAGCGGTCGGTAAATCTAAGAAGTTCTTAGAGTTAGGCCCCTTTTATTACTATTTAATATCGCTAACCGTTCGGAAGCTTTCTTACGTCTCCTATCTTCTCTATTATAGTTAGCGAGGAGAACTCTAAGACTTTTCTACTCTACTCGGAACTACTAGCTTACGAGTTAAATCGTCTAGGGAAGGACGTAAACGGCGGATTTAACGAGCAATCTAGTAGAAAAATTCTACTTTATAAAGAAGATTCGGGACTCTTTAGCTACTTCGTAGAGTACTTATATCGCAGTAAATGGCTTATATATAAGTAGGTCGAGCGCGATTTAGACTATATTATCCTCGCTCGCCTTTATGCACTAGGGGAAAGGCTTTAAGTATATTAGTTCCAACTTACTACTCTACGGAAGTTCACGTCATCTTTAACTAGCTAGATATTATTATCGGATTAGGGCATTTGCGACCTCCTAGACGTCGCTTGTGTAGAGCTTCCCGAGAGAATTAACGAAGATCTACTAAGGGCACACATTTTCTGGTATACTACGTCACAGCTTACACGACTTCAAAAATACGATTACTTTCTGCGGCTCCTAGGAATACATGAAGATCTGGGAAAATACTTATGCATTCGGGCTGGGAATAGCTCCGTACCGTAACCGACAAGGCCTTCAGAGCCATTGCCTGAAAGGTTCAGACCGGAGAGCATTTACTATGCTTAAACCTAACCTTCGAAGGCGTTCCGAGGACCGCGCTACTATCTGAAAATTACTGTCGCTTTCCACCGCTGAATATATCGCTTATAAACCCTATAACTAGATACCTTTATATAAAGACCTCTACGACTCGGATTAGGGAGACTGGGAATTAAAAAAGCCTAGGCGAAAGAGGCGGGAAGGAATGAAAGGTAAGTAGTATCTGATACCGTAGAAGGATACGAGGGGAGATAGCGACGGGAAAAGCGGCGAAGTAAGAGATGGTTGGGAGGTTGAAGATAATTGTTAGTGTGGGGGTTTAAAGGGTCTGCCAAATTTTTAAGTAGTAAGAAGAATAAAAAAGGGATTGAAAGTATGTAACATAGGAATAGCTGTCTAAGGCATAGAAGTAGTGTTATAAGTTCGAATTGTGAAGTTGGAGTACCGTTTACTCTCTAAAAACGATTAATCTTCAGCCTTCCTCTCAACATTGCTTTCGAGATTCCCTTCTTCACGAAACCTTTAATATGTCGTTGTACCTGCTCCCACCTCCTAACCCTGAGGTGGGCAAAGACCCTGCGGCTCCTCCTGACCTTGCGGTCTCTAATTATGGTAGAGCCTTAAGCTCCTTCGCTCCTACTATTCGGTAACGTCTTCTAGAGTGCTAATCTCTTAGGAGAGTGCGACTGGTTACTAGGAGCTCTTTTAAACGTGGCTTTTACTATAGGGAATTTGGACTATTAAAAGAACGTCCTATATTACCCCATCCGTCTCTAATTATCTCTAAGGCTCTAATAATAATCTCTCCTCTGTTTCCTGTAGATGTAGACCTAAGTAAGGGGGCGTGCGTTGCTGGAGTAGGACTAATATCCTCGACGGGCTCTGCAGGCTTTCCCTGAGAGTTAGGCTCACGTAGTCGCTTACTACTCCTTTTCTTACTCCTATTTTTGTCTTTCTTGTCTTTGTTCTGCTGAAAACGACGCTTAAAGCCACTGTAATTTTCCGGCCTAGGCCGAACTTCATTCCTTGTAGGGTCCAACTATAACGATGAAGCGACTACTCTGCAATCCTCTAACGAATATTATCAGAATGGTCGTGAGCTCTATATAGCAGAATGCGTACCTAATGGACCTTAATCTTCGCATCTCCGATTGAGATAATTCTCTAGCTAAGGTATATGCAGTAGCGGCTATTTCGGTGACTTGAGTTAGCTACTTCGTGAGCGTATTTTCTAGTCAACTGGTTTAATTGTCGAGTATGCGGGGAAGGTAGTTAAATGGCGAAGGGCTGCCTTAGCTTAGCACTTCTCGCTTACCTATACGCTCGGACGAGGCGGAGCTTACTATAGGGCAAATCGTGTATTGCGGGGCACCTTTTTTCAGGATTGTGGAGCTGACCTAGCTAATTCGTGTCCTAAACCTCGTTCTCCTTCAGCACCGAGAGCCTCATCCTCTCATAATAATGCCTGTCTATAAATACTTCCCTCGCACGAGTGGCTGTCTACGAGGTAATCGATGTTACTATTAATATATTCAGCCACTAAGCTAGGAGGACCTTAATTCCACTAGACCTCTACCTAATATTATGCCATCCCGGAAGATTATTAATAAAAATCTAACAGGACCGGCTGAGATGCCCTTATCTAGTTTCTCTAGTCCTTTAGCTAAAGTTAACTCTCGCTTTTTTTATTTAGGGGTATATAAGAATGGTAACGACTACCGCTTTCTATATAACGCTACTAGTAAGGAAGAGGTCGCGCCTAAAGCTATCCCACCTTAGGCAAGAAACGGTCACCTTATACTAACGTTTAGCTAACACTTATAGGTTATACTAAGAGCACGACCTCCGAAGGCTAATACGTTAAATACGAGAGATCTAGGGGGGGCTCTCGTTAGATTCGGTCCTAGCGGAGATATTCTCAGCATCGAGCCCGCCGCCGCCTTAACCGCTCGTTTATAAATATATAATATTACTTACGCTTAGTACGCACCTTCGAAAACCGTAACTCTTAAATTCACCTCGTCGCAGTCTATAGAGGAAACTGCGTAGAAGTTACGTAATTCTAAAATTCTAAATAGGACGCTAGAATATAAGACGGCCGTCGATAAAATAGCTAAGCCGTAGCGGTACTACGTCAAAATCGGTAATTTAAACGTATTAATAACCTCGAAGATATTAAAAGGGGCCTACGGTACACGCTAATCTCGAGTTATAAAGTTCGGAGAAAATTCCTACTCCTCTAGCGTAGAGGAGATTAGTTAAGCTATATAGAGGCTACTATCTTCTAGCGGAACCGTCGAAGCGTAGACTACGCTTATAAGTACGTTAGGCCCTTAGATTAAGGTAACGGCTACGTTCTTAACTAGGGAGTAGGCGATAAAAGCCGCTACTAACCTTAATAGCTATAAGCTTCCTTAGCTAGGCGGCTCTAAGATATTGCTTTCGCACGTAGTTAAGGCTAAGCTCTCGATCTTATCCTCGATATATACCGTAATCTTACTAGAACTTATAAAGGTGTAGCGAAGCTTACGCTTAGACTATTATATAGAAATTAAATCCTACGCGTCTCCTAATTAAGCCTAGCGCTTCACTAGCCTATATATTATCTCCGACTCGGCATAGTAGGTGGGAAGAGCTAAAGCTACGGTGGAGAAAATTCTAAATAGGTATACGGTAAGAGGAGGTAGAGGCATCGTCTAGAACGAGCTATTTCTAAAATAGGAGGGAATAGTATACCTAAATAATCTCGGAAAGTAATATAATATCTTTATTTACCGTAACGCCAAAAAATACATCCTAAGCTTATATAGAAGTAAAGAAAATAAGACTATTATTAAATCTACGCTCCTAAAGACTATTAAAGATCTAGTAGTCTTAACTTTTAGTATTAATTTAGATAGTAAGGTACCTATAGTAGTACTTTAGGCCGGGTATCGTAGGGTTATTAGAAAGCTTAGAAAGACCGTTACTCGTCTCAATATTACGATAAGTCCTAAAACTATTACTATATATAGATCGTCTTAAGATACCGATTAGGTAAAAACTATCCTCTAGGAAGAGTCTAGTTAAGTAACTAGGTTTAAAGCAGCGGCCGAAGAGGATGTCAAATATCCTATCTATTAGGAAGATACCACTAACAGATATATAACTCTATGCGGGCACGTGTACGATAAAGAACGCTTTCAAAATTAGTACCTCTCCGCTAGTAATAACGGTATCCTAATTAGATATATAGGCTATTAAACCGTTATCTCCTTCACCGAGCTCGAAGCTACTTTAACTCGGGATTAACTTAATAAATTTCTCGAGAATTCCTTCACGCATTACGTTCGTAAGTATCTAGGCAGCTATTAGTACTATTTAACCGCCGACTGCGATTAGGTTTACGAGGTGTTAGATAATAATAAGATCTTTACCTACTCTACGTGCCTCACCTTAATCTATACTAAGTGTAGTACTATAAGCTATAAAGGCCTCACGTATAACTAGTATAAGAGTACTAGATATAGTAACGAAGCGTTCGTATAACGGAAGAAATAGAATAATACGAGAGATTACCTAAAGTGTGCGTACCCGATCCAGAAGTCGGAAGGCTGTAATTATATAGAGTGCCAAGCCTACGGAGCATATATCTACTAGGTATATACGAGAGTTTTTAGGTAAGGACCGGATATGTATAGTTATATAAAAGTAGAGTATAGTAGTTTCTACGACCCTAGGTATAGCGATTACTAAGTCTTATATTACTAGATTAATTAGGCGTCCGGGACGATATCTATTAAGTAAGACTAACTCCGGGCGAGCTCTAATCTATAATAAAGGCGTACCCGATTAGATCTTCGCGAACTCTAGACGACGTTAAGGCGCCTAATTATAAACTTCTTTCTACTCTTAAAAACGTTAAGAGCTAATCGCTCTATAGGGTGTCTAGTCTTATAAAGCTTTTCTAATATTAATTATATAGGTAGGGACTCTATATATAGAATGCAGTCTACTAGGAGACCCCTTACGTAGAACGTATAGTAAATAATTTAGCTTTACCCGGGATTCCCCTACTCCTTAGGTTCGGCTGAATTCCTTCGCATTCTCGAAGTTAACGACTATATCCCTAAAATAATAACGAATTAAGGGCTCCTCCTAGCGATCTCTATCTATTTATACGCTCCTCGATCCGAAACGAAAGGCCTATCTCCCTCTAATTCTTCTCCTCTATTCGGCCCTCTAATATAGAAATCGAACTTCTATTTAAGAGAAGATATCTAGGCCGCGAGCGCCGCTACTAGGACACCTATTATTCTTGGGCCGAAATCTAGCTTCGCTAGACATAGGAATAGTCTACTACTAAAAGGTATAAAAGTATTATAGGCCTCTTCGCTAATAGTCCTCTACCTTAACGGCTTAAAGATATAAGAATTACTACCCTATATAATGAAATTCCGATGGCACTACTCGATATCTATAGTAACGATCTCTATCTTCGGCGAACCGGATATTAGGAATGCCCGATAGATTCGTCTAGTCGGAGGATATAGGCGTAGTGCTTCGTTAGTAATATACGCTACGGAGACCCTATCGTTTAGGGATACTAGCTCCTTAAAGCGTACCTTCGTAGAGTCTATAACGAATCGACTAAGAGTTATCCTAGAAGAAAGTAATTCTACTTAGCGGCCCTTATAGAATATTACCTCGATAAAGTAAAAAAAGACTACTCGCTAAAGTGTCTCGTAAGCGGGTAGTATTAGATTTAGAGGATTATCTTATAGATACGGACCTATTTAGGGGAAGATACGGGCTAAGGCGCTAATTAAACGGCTCTTATCCACTCTCGCTAGGATATAGGAGTGCTTTAAATCTCTCTAGAGAAGGTCGATACTAGACGTAATCTCCGATATATTCTCGTCTTCGAGCTCGAGCGGACTAAGACCGAAAAGGATATAAAGGGAGATCTTAAGTAAGACGGACTAGACTAAAGAATCTAGGAAATACTTAGCTACGTAGCTACTAGGTTACCGTATACCTTTACATATAAGCTGCTAAGCTAGATCCGCGATAAGTTTCTAGTCGGTATTACCTAGCTTCGTAATCCTCTCCTTTACATCGGTTCTAAAAGTCGCGCGGTGTTATTCATCGGTTATAGTAAAAGCGTTATTAATTTCGAAGGTACGGATAAGTCGCTAATTAGGGTAAGCCCTTAACTATAATAGGCCGAGGCGATTTTAAGCTCCGGAGTTATCGTAGCTAGTATAGGTAAGGATCCTTTAATACGTAGCGGGGTCGTTAAACTTAGAGTAGTATAGAAAGTTATCTCGGGTAGAGGTATAGGAGAACTACTATAGGACGTAAAGGCCTAGTATTACGACTATAAGTAAGACTATAACGGCTATACTATAGAATGTCTCGAGTCTATCTATACTAGAATATCACCTCTTAGACCCGTCCTTAGGCTTATACTAGCCGAGATCTACGTAAGTAGAAGTACGAGACTACCTTTCAGAAGTCGTTAGGATTAAATAAGACTTAAAATTTCATCCGAGGAGTAATATCTACTATTTCTAGGGCTCCCGCTAAGAAAGTAATTATAATATCTTAAAGTTAGGACTCTATAGATCTAAAAGATAGTGTCGAGGTAGGTAAGGGCTAGATCTTTAGATCTAGGGATATCGAACCGCCTATAATTATACTTATAGTTTTTACCGGCTCCCGATAAGTTAATCTATAGCTTTATATATATCTATTCTAAGTTATTAGTAAACTATTAGATAGAAAATGCGAAGGTATATATATACGGGACTATCGGTCCGAGCTAATAGTAGCTTAATCGTCTTACTTTAGGCAATAATCTCCTATTAAAAATACTTAAAGGCCTAATTTCCGCTAGTCGTATTACTACTAGAGCTAGATTAATACAACGGCTAGGACGGATATCTAATACCACCCTTTAGTAGCCCTTAAGACATTGCGGTTATATTACTATAGAAAGAATTGTGGAACCGCAGAGTAGGGGCGACTAAGTACTTTGAAGACTACTATATAATAAGACAAACGCTTAAGTCTAACTTACTAGCGAAAAGGGTCGATTAGATATAACGAAGTTCTCCTTTTACCTTAGTACCTTAGACGTGTATACTAAGCCCGCTAATATTTAGCGCCCACCGCTAAACCTATTTCGGTTAGCTTTTCCGAGGATAACTCCGTATCTAGCTTATAGCACGTCTAAGCGCAAAACCCTATATTTTTACTAGATAATCGTTATTTTAGTACGCGCCTATATAAATTTTTAACTTAACGCTAAAAAATATTAATATTACTCTTTAAGACGCGACTATTAACGCTCTATATATATTTACGATACTTTTAGTATTACGGCTAGGACTTTTATATATTCTCTATCTATCGGTCTAATCTATAATTACGTTATAAGATAGGAACCTTATAGTTAACCGCCCCGAGGGCGCCGATACGGTTTTACCTCGAAATTTTAGAGTCGATAGTACGCGTTAGGAGATATCCTTACTCGAGATTCTTTTAATCGGCGCTTTAGGCGGCTATTACGATACACCGAGTCGTATTTCCCCGGTAATTACGGTACGTATATATAGCGATTCTTTAAATATATCGTTTTTACGGAGAGATATAAAGCGTTCTAGGCTAATAGGTTTAAACCGTAGAAAGGCGGGATAGGAGAATTATTATACTATTAAAGGCGTTAGAGGAAGAGTAGTATAGGAAACTAAGTAAGGTCGAGGGCTATAGGCCGTTCGTCTTAAATAGCGATACGAATAATCTATTTAACCTATTACGTATTCGTTAGAAATATTTACTTATAGTAAGGGCCCTCTATATATCTAAAGTTTAAGGAAGGAATATACTTATAGCCCTAGTCTTTATAAGTCCTAAAATTACGACGTTAAAGGCGTTTAATAATAACGTTATAAGGTATCCGAGCTTCTCGTAAAATTTATGCCTTTTAGCCCTTAATAAGCTTTATTTAGTATCTAAGTAGCGTAACTTTAGGCTAGAGTATTATAACCTTAGCGTACTTCGTTCCCGGTTACTAGATAGTATCCCCTTTCTAGGGGCGTCGGCGATA
>JAABUI010002372.1_pt1 | contig 10443 bp, 8 predicted proteins | sample 5559111 | NCBI WGS metagenome assembly JAABUI01 (sample SAMN10711870, study PRJNA513365) | rock metagenome | isolation source: Antarctica rocks | place: Antarctica: Victoria Land, Buttleship Promontory
CTGCATGAGCTGCTGACATTAGGTTTTTATCACGAAGAGCAGCATCAGGAATTGTTGTGGACGGATATTAAATACATTTTGGGTCATAATCCGCTGTTTCCGGCTTATGCCGAAAATTATCCTGGTAAAAACAGTATGCCCAAAAATGATGCTGTTTTTATCCCTATAAAATCCGGTTTGTACGAAATCGGACATGAGGGCGAAGGGTTTTATTTCGATAATGAAAAAGGCCGCCACACAGTTTATCTACCAGATTTTGAGATCAGCAGCGAGCCGGTCATTAACACAGAATATTTGGAATTTATAGAAGATGGCGGCTATCAAAACTTCCGTTTCTGGCACGCCGAAGGTTGGGATTGGGTAAAAAATAATGAGATCAAAGCACCGCTTTACTGGCATTTGATGGATGGCGAATGGTACAATTATACTTTAGGCGGCATTAAACAAATCGATTTGCAAGAGCCGGTTTGCCACATCAGTTATTTTGAAGCCGCCGCTTTTGCCAGTTGGAAAGGTTTGCGCCTGCCAACCGAATTTGAGTGGGAAGTGGCTTCGGCAAAACTCAACTGGGGCCGCGTTTGGGAATGGACAAACAGTGCTTATCTGCCGTATCCCGGCTTTGTTACGGCTCCGGGCGCTATTGGTGAGTACAACGGCAAATTTATGGTGAACCAGATGGTTTTGCGCGGTGCCTCGGACGTAACTTCACCAGGGCACAGCCGGAAAACTTACCGTAACTTTTTCCACCCGCACTTGCGTTGGCAATATACCGGCATCCGGTTGGCCAAATAATTTTTTGTCAATATGAATATCAATACTATAACTGAAATTATGCCGGATCATTTATCCGCACAAAAGAAGCATAATGATACTTTTTATGAAGATGTTATTGCCGGGTTAACGGCTTTCCCTAAAAAACTGCAGTCCAAATATTTTTATGATGCCGCTGGAGATAAACTTTTCCAGGACATCATGAACTGCCCAGAATATTACCTCACCAATTGTGAACTTGAAATTTTTTCGGAACAAACAGCGGAACTGGCTAAAATCATTACAGATCGTTTTCCTGCTTTTGATTTGATTGAACTGGGTGCTGGTGATGCCACAAAACCAACTTATTTACTGCAATATCTGCTGGAAACCCAGGTTGATTTTACTTATCTGCCGATCGATATTTCAGCCAATATAATTAACCTGCTGGAGCAAAACCTGCCTGCAAAACTGCCCGATTTGCACATGCACGGCCTCAACGGCGATTATTTTGACATGCTAAAAGAAGCACGCCAGTTTTCGTCGAGGCCAAAAGTTGTTTTGTTCATGGGATCGAACATAGGAAATATGCCGGTAAAAGAAGCATTGGGGTTTTGTTCTGCATTGCGCCATGAATTATCTCCGGATGATTTGGCTATCATTGGCTTTGATCTCAAAAAAAACCCCAAAACCATTCTTGCTGCTTATAATGATACAGCAAGCATCACCCAAAACTTCAATCTAAACTTATTGAGCCGGATCAACCGCGAATTGCAGGCTGATTTTCACATCAATCAGTTTGACCATTATCCAACTTACAACCCCGAAACCGGAACTTGTAAGAGTTATTTGATAAGTCTGGCCAAGCAGCAGGTAAAGTTGGGCGGTCATTTAATCCAGTTTGAAGAAAACGAACTGATCGATATGGAAGTATCGCAAAAATATAGTTTGGAGGAAACCGATCAACTGGCAAATGAAACAGGATTTCAACCAGTAAAGCATTTTTTCGACGATAAAAAGTGGTTTGTTGATGTGATTTGGAAGTGTGTGTAATTACCTTGAATAATTCAATAAATGATTGCTTTTTCATTAATTCAAACGCTCAATCATATCACACCACTCTCTAAAGAGATTGAAAAATTTATTATTTCAAATCTCAAAGAAGAGAAATTTCATCAACGGAATATTCTTTTAAAAGAAGGCCAAATAGCCAGGCGTATTTATTTTATTCAAAAAGGTTTCTGCCGGGCTTTTTACTTAAAAGAGGATAAAGAATATACAACCTGGTTTATGGGCGAAGGTGATATCATGATTTCTGTGTTTAGTTTTTTTACCCGGCAACCTGCAGTTGAAACTATCGAAGTATTGGAAGACAGTGTTATGCTTTCCCTTTCTTGGGAACAGTTACAAAAATTATACACAGATTTTCCAGAGTTTAACCTTGTTGGTAGGATTATTACGGAACAATATTATATCAAAAGTGAAGCAAGGGCTATATCCCTGCGCACTTTATCTGCAACTGACAGATATTTATCCTTAATAAAAACCTATCCAAGCATTCTTCAAAAAGCATCTTTGGGGCAAATCGCTTCTCATTTAGGCATGAATTTAGAAACATTGAGTAGAATAAGGGCAAAAAGCATTTTTTGACTTTTGTCAAATTTATTGTAATTCCTTTTGTGTCATTTTAAGTCATCATACTAAACTTAAAAAGATCATGAAAAAAACTTACCTCTCCTCAAGGCGCACGTTTGCCTTTATGCTTTTGCTCGCAGGCTTGGTTTACAGTTGCCGTAAAGAAACGGTTCAAAAACAGTCAGGCACAGAACAAAATGCTGATAAGACAGCTAAATTTATTGTTGAAGCAAAAAGTTATCTCGACAGTACTTTAAAAACCAATAGTGCTATAATTAAGGTTTCTGGTTCGGGTGGTAATACTTCAGAACCAACCACATTTAATGGTTATTTAGATTGGGATAATGCCAAAACTTATTTTAATAAAACTTATGAAGTAGCAGAGATCCCTGTATCGTTGGATTATAAGCAAGTGAACTTTTATAAACTTGTAAAAGATAGTTCGACCGTCAGCGATAAATCAGTTACAGAAAAAGCATTTGTAAGGGTTTTGATTTATAAAGACAGCACCAAGAATATTATTGATAAACGGATTATTACTTATATTCCTGATAAAAAGTATTTAGAAAAAAATTCTGATCCATCGGGTAATAACTGGATAAATAGTATTGATAAAAATTATAGCGGTTATATAGAATATCGTACATGGGAAAATATTGCCTTTATGGTTTTGCGTATAGATAGCGGAAAAGTTTCTGCTAAATACAATGTATTGTTACAGGGAAATACTAACCTTAAAACGCAAGGTTTAAAAACAAGTAAGGTACAATGTAGTACCCAAATTATAGACAACTATATTATGGTATGTATTGGCAGCAGTTGTAGCACATCTTATAAAGGTACAACTTATACAACCGTTTGTAGCGGTGCTGCTGATTTTGACTATCCAAGCCCTTCTGCTCCAAGTGTTAATTATGGTAGTCCTGGTAGCGGTTATGTTGCGCCAGCAAGTCCTGCACTTTCAGATGCTGATATTGCTAAGTCTATTCCTATCGTCAATGATAATGATCCGATTGATCCTATGACGTTTATTAAGTGTTTTACAGATGGGAAAACAGCAAGTCAATACAAATTAACTATATATATTGCACAACCAACACCAGGAAGCAATGACCAAATTTCGTTTTTTTCTCGTCGTGGAGAAACTTTCAGAACTTCGTTAGGTCAACTTTACAATGTTGGACATGCATTCGTCGGCTTCCAAAAAATTAATAATGATGGAAGTACTGTAACACAAGTTATGGGCTTTTATCCCAATCCACAGGGTATGATTTCAGATGGAGTAATTAAAGATGACAGTAGCCATCCTTATGATGTTAGTTATACTGTTAATGTAAATGCTTCACAATTTCAAACCGCATTAGGTGCAGTTATATACGATAATGGATTTCGCCAATATATATTGTCGGATTATCTTGGAGGCGGAAGCGAGTATAATTGTGTTGATGCAGCAAGAACTTGGTTGATGATTGCTGGTGTAGCTTTGCCTCAAGATACTAACCGAGGCTCATTTTTAAATTCTCCGGGAGATTATGGACAAGCATTAAGAAATTTCAATGGTGCAAATACAACTTCTGGTAATGCACCTAACAGTCATGGACCTTGTAATTAAATTTTATGAAAATTCTAATATTATTGATGATAGTATTATCTGTAATAACGGGTGTTCCAACGAATTTAGGCTTCATTTCCTTATATGGAACAGAATTAGCCGGGCCTATAGCCATATTCAAGTCAGGAAACTACAACTCATCACTGGTAGTGTTGTGGCTTGCACTTGTTTCATCACACATTGCATTGGCAAGCTTAATATTCTATACAAAGAAACCATATTTTAAAACACTACTGATTTGGATACCATTATTGTTTTTGATAATTTTTGTGGTATTCGTGTTTTGGTCGTTCTTTTTACTAATACCCTTTATGATCGTTTGGATAATAGCGTTGGTTGTACAAAGAAAACGAGACCTATTGATAGCTAAAAATGTATAGAAAAGTAATCTTTTTAGCCATTCTATTATCAGCCATCCGTTTAAACGGCTTAGCACAAACAGGTATTGATGCAAATCGTATCAATAATTTTAAAGCATTTTGTAGCTATTTAAAAAAGACGGATAGCTTAAAGTTAGATACAGGAACCATATTAAAAAACTATGTTGCACTAAGTCCGGCCAATCCTAATTTGGAGCTTTCAAAAGCTAAACAAAGAATAGATTTTTTTCTAAGATTGTGCAAAGGACTTAAAAAGGGCACAGCAGATTTAGAATTGGATAAGTACGATGCAATGCCCACAAGCCAGTATCAATTTAAAGACCCTCAAGACCTTAAACAATTTGAGGGATTAATTGATGATAAAAATCAAGTGTATGTATATTTCCTAAAGGAGAAACCTGAAGCACCATTAGGCTTTCTGCTTTTTGCCGCCAATAGTAATAAGGTTATATCCTGGATTTTATTGAATGAATCAGGCACCTTATATTTTTTCACTTTTAATTAAACGGCTAAGTCGTGAAAACCTTAATCACCTTAATGCTGATAAAGCAGAAAATCAAGCATAGTATTAAAGTAAAAGAATGAAAGCTTTAATTATTCTAATGCTGATATTCTCACTTTTTGTAAATGTTACCACTGATATTTTCGGTTGGGTTTTTCTTTACAAAATGGAATTTTCCGATGCTTTTCACCAGATTAAATCAATGGATTATGACTTTGCATTTTGTTTAATCTGGGTACTGCTTTTGTTCTCGCATTTAGGAATGATCAGCTTGGTTTTTTTAACAAAAAAAGACTCTTTTGGAGAACTTATAATTTGGATACCATTACTATACTTGATTTTTTATCTCTTCTATAATCTACTTTCTGTTTTTCTATTATTACCGTTTATTGAGGTTTGGGTGATTGCCATATGTTATCAAAGAATTGAAAAAATCAACTTTAAAATCAGTATCAAAAACCTTTTACTATTGCTGATTTTGTGTTCAGTTTTTGCAGCAATCCCAAGTATTGGATGGTCTTTATCCCAATTTAGAGATGACTTATCAGCTGCTTTTTCAGAAATCAAAGCTGGTAAAAATATATTATTAACAATTTTATGGATAGCACTTATGCTATCAGATGTTGCCTTGATAAGCTTATTCTTTTTGAGAAAAAGGAAGTGCTTTAAAGAGTTGTTGACATGGATTCCGGCACTTCATTTAACCTTATTTGTTATATATAATTATCTCGCATTCTTTTTCCTGATTCCATTTATCTTTATCTGGACCGTCATTTTGATTAAAGAAAAACAGCAAGTAGTAGTTACCCAATTAGCTATATGAAAGCTTTAATTATTTTAATGCTAATACTTTCCGTGTTTGTTGGAGTTCCTACCAATCTTGGTTGGTTTAGCCTATTTAGCAGTGAATTTTTGGCACCAATATAAATGGTTAAAGGTGGAAAGCTTAGTGCAGAACATATGTTTGCTTGGATAATTTTAATCGTATCTCACATATCTGTTATAAGTCTCTTTTTTTGGTCAAAAAGCAATATTTTTTTACTGTGTTATTTTGCTTTCCTATATTATTCATTTTAATATTTATAATATTTGATTTATTAGCAGCAATTTTTTTAGTGCTATTTATAACTGTTTGGCTTATTGCGTTGGTAGTTCAATTTCGTATTAATTCACGTCTAACAAAACTATCTATATGAAACCATTATGCTAATTTGCTGTATTTATAACAAAACAAGCATAAAATACCATTAAATGAGCGCACAAGCAAATATCGAAACCCAGAAAAAATTTGGCGAAGCCGTAAATACCGGAAAATTAGATTTATTACGTGATCTGATTTCTTCGGATTCCATCGATCACGATCCATCACCGGGACAAGGAACCGGCCCCGAAGGCTACATCAAATTTTTTACGATGATGCGCACAGCTTTCCCGGATTTAAAAATCGAAGTAGAACAATTAGTGGCCGATGAAGATAAAGTTGCATTTGCTTACATGATTACCGGCACACATCAGGCTACTTTTATGAAAGTGGAACCAACCGGAAAAACGATTAGAGCGCGCGGAATGCAGATCAGCAAATTTGAAAATGGCAAGATGACGGAGCGTTGGGGAAGCTCGGACGAATTAGGCATTTTGAAACAACTGGGTGTTGAACTAAAAGAAATTTAAGCAACAAAGCTTTGTTTTATAAAAGTCCCGAAGATTATTCGGGATTTTTTTTATGCCAATAAATTTCGCCTAAAATCAAATTTTTAACTGTTAAAACAAGCAACACTATTGGCCGTTTTGGATAGAAGCAATTTATTTTTCTTATGAAAACCAATCATACTTCCCGTCGTGATTTCCTTCACCAGTTATCGGTTGGCACCGGAGCATTAACTTTAGGTGCTGCACTTTCCTCATTTGATGAGCTTCTTTTAGCAGATAAAAAATTGGGTATTGCTTTAGTTGGTTTAGGGGGATACAGCGGCGGGCAATTAGCTCCGGCTTTGCTTCAAACTAAAAACTGTTATTTAGCAGGAATTGTAACCGGAACGCCGGAAAAAGCAAAAACCTGGTCGGCAAAATATAACATCCCGCAGAAAAACATCTACAACTACCAGAACTTTGATTCCATCGCCCAAAACCCGGCTATTGATATTGTGTATGTGGTATTGCCGGTTTCGATGCACAAAGAGTTTACCATCCGCGCAGCAAAAGCCGGTAAACACGTGATCTGCGAAAAACCAATGGCTTTAAACGCGGCGGATTGCCGGGAAATGATTGCGGCTTGCAAACAAGCAAACCGGATGCTGTCTATTGGTTACCGCTTGCATTTCGAGCCGCACAACATAGAAGTGATGCGTTTAGGTCAGCAAAAAATTTTAGGAAAAGTAACACAGTTGGAAAATGCAAATGGCTTTGTTTACGGCGGAGACCCGAATGCCTGGCGGTTAAAAAAAGCGCTCTCCGGCGGCGGCGGGTTGATGGACATGGGCATTTACGCCATACAAGGTGCCCGTTATACTTTAGGGCAGGAACCGATAGCTGTAAAAGCAACACAGGAAAAAACCAAACCGGAACTGTTTAAAGATGTTGACGAAACGGTTTTCTGGGAACTGGAATTTCCGGGAGGTTTTAAGTCGAAGGGAAAATCAAGCTACAACAACAACTGGGGTTCTTTAAAAGCGAAAACAGCAAAAGGATTTTTCGAACTGGAACCAGCTTATGGCTATGGCGGAATTGAAGGAAAAACATCAAACGGGCCGATGAATTTCCCGCAGGTTATCCAGCAAGCTTTGCAAATGGATGATTTTGCCAATTGCATCAACTTGAAAAAACAAACGCGTGTGCCTGGCGAAGAAGGTTTGAAAGACATGCTGGTGGTTGATGCGATTTACAGGAGTTTGGATTCTGGCAAACAGGAAAAGATTGGTTGACCTGTCTACTTTAACTATAATAATTCAGGGCATATCAATTTTTATGTGCTAAAAGAAGTATCAAATTTGCTATGGTTAATAGTAGGGATTCACCCAAAAATGCTTAATATAGCGTAGTGAACACAAATCTTTTCCCACAAAAACCGCTCAAAATATTACAGGCTTCGGCCGGCTCTGGCAAAACCTTTAGCTTAACGGCACATTACCTTACGCTTTTATTTGACAACGAACTGAAGTACCGCGAAGTGCTGGCCGTAACGTTTACCAACAAGGCTACGGAAGAAATGAAAAACCGGATTTTAAGCGTGTTGCGTTCGTTGGCTTTAGGCGAAAAAAGTGTCGAAATTTTTAGGGAACTGATCCTTCAGGCACATCCGCAGTTAAATGAGCAGACGCTGCAGGAACGGGCGAACAAAATCTATCGCCGGGTTTTGCACGATTACAGCCGCTTTGCCATCAATACCATCGATGGTTTTGTGCAGCAGGTGATCCGCAGTTTTACGTTTGAATTGGGTTTGGATGCCGGTTATAAACTGGAAATGAACCTCGACAAAGTAAAGCAGGTTTTGGCGGATAAACTGAATGAACGGCTGGATGAAAAACCCGAACTGCTGCAATGGATCATCAACCTGGCGCTAGACCGGGTGGGCGATAACAAAAGCTGGAATTACCGCCGCGAGCTGTTGGATTTGACGAGCGAGATTTTTAAGGAACGTTACCAGCCTTTTGAAAATGCACTGAAAGAGTTGGATGCTGCCACTTTGTTCCAGGATTTGATGAAGTTGACGCGAACAAGGATTGCGCTGTTTGAGGAGAAATTTAAAGTGCTTTCTACCGAAGCTTTAACGGTTTGGGAACAATCCGGTGTACAAGCCGGGGATTTACATAAGAAGTCTGTCAATCCCCTGAACAAACTGGCAAAACTAATAGCCGGCGACACGGAATTTTGGGAAAAATCATTAAAAAAATTTATTGACAGTCCGGGAGAATATCAAAAAGGCGGAAATCTAACGGCAACGGTAGCAGCTTTATACAATCGGTTAAATCCGGTTTTGCTTTCGCTGCAGGATTTTTTTACCACTGAAACTGAACTCTACGAAGCAGCCAAAGCCATCAATGCCAATCTGTATTATTTAAGGTTGATGCAGGAAATGGCAGGCTTGCTGAAAGATTATCGCGAAGAGAACCAAACTTTGCTGATCAGCGATGCACAGTATCTGCTGAAAGGGATTACGGCCGATCAGCAGGACAACCCTTCCTTCATCTGGGAGAAAATGGGAAACCGCTACAAAAATTTTCTGTTTGATGAATTCCAGGACACTTCTGCGTTTCAGTGGGACAACTTTTTGCCTTTGCTGCAAAACGCTTTGGCAGAAGCAACTGGCCGCTTGTCAGATCATTTGATCGTGGGCGATGTCAAACAGTCCATCTATCGCTGGCGCAACGGCGATTGGCGGATTTTACTTCATCAAGCCAAAAAAGACATTGGCGAGTACAACGTAGCCAGTCAATCGCTGGAGGAAAATTACAGGAGCGCAGCCAACATTATTGATTTCAACAATCATCTTTTTCAGGAAATCCCGCAAATCCTTCAAACACTTATCAACAACAAAGTTTTGGAAGATGGTAGTTCGGAATTATACAACAATTGGTGGAAAACCAGTGGTTTAGATCATATCATTCCCAATGCTTACCAGCAAAGCTTTCAAAAAAAAGCGTCAAGCACTTTGCCTGGTGGTTCTGTTGAAGTACTGTTTTTACTGGTGGAAAATAATGCTTACCGTGCCTCACAAGTCCGGGAAACAGCACTGTTGCAATTATCAGAAAAGCTGAATGATTGGATTGGTTCAGGCAGATATGAAGCTGGCCAAATTTGTGTTTTGGTAAGAAGCAACCGCGAAGCCAGGGAAGTAATTGGGCACTTAATGGCCGATCAGCAGGCGCGAAAGATCAATCAGGAAGAAACAGGGGAAATTTTTGGCAATTACGAAGTGCTTTCGGGCGAGGCTTTGCTCATCAACAACAATTCTGCTGTAAAACTACTGGTCGGCACACTGCAATTGATGGTGACGCAAAACGAGCAATCGATGCTGTACAAAGGGTTATGTGTAGCTTTGTATTATAAGCAGTTGGGCAAAAGCGTTCCGGCAGGTGCCTGGATCAGCATAAAAGATACACCGGTCAATAAAATGCAAAACCTGCTGCCGCCAGAGCTTTGCCGTAATTTTTACACCTGGCAGCAATTGCCGCTCAACGAACTGGCCGAGCAACTGATTGCGGTTTTCGGTTTGGATACGCAATCGCAGCATTTGCCTTATTTATTTGCTTTCCGCGATATGCTGGCCAAGTTTACTACGCAAGGCGAGTTGGGCGTTACCCGTTTTTTAGAGTGGTGGGAAGAGGAAGGCCAATTGAAAGCGTTGCCTTCCGGTCCGCAGAATGATGCGGTTCAGGTGATGACGATCCATAAATCAAAAGGGCTGGCTTTTGATGTGGTGATGCTGCCGTTTTGCAGTTGGGATCTGGATGGGATGGCAAACAGTATTTTTTGGGTGGACACGCAGGAAACGCCGTATGAAATGCTTCGGTCTGTCCCCGTAAATTATAAAAAAGCTTTGGGCAAATCTGCTTTTTCCAAAGCTT
>JAABUI010002375.1_pt1 | contig 10430 bp, 16 predicted proteins | sample 5559111 | NCBI WGS metagenome assembly JAABUI01 (sample SAMN10711870, study PRJNA513365) | rock metagenome | isolation source: Antarctica rocks | place: Antarctica: Victoria Land, Buttleship Promontory
GCGATTTACCTGCTGTCATCAAGAGGAAGGGGACGTCGTGGAACATTGTCCAGTCCATCTGCGGCTTGTGTCTGGGCTTTCTGTTTGGGTTTTCGCGCCCGATGATGTTGGCTGGGATGAGGATTATGAGCACCATGAGGCTTATCACTCGCATTGTCCAGGGGAAGCCGATCTTGAAGACGAGATTCTTGGCGACTGTTGGGTAGATCATGCCGCCTTGAACACTCAAGTCAGCTTTGCTCATGTTGACAGTGATTGTAGGGGGAGAGTAAGGAGGGGGGACTTACCGACAGGCCCACCCAAAGCAGGAATACCAGTCGCAAGACCCATACGCTTGGACCCAGTGAAATAGCTCATCAGCACGATGACTCCACATCCATATATGAGACCCATAGCAAGCCCCGTCATTACACCCTGGACGAGGAAGAGTTGCCACCACTGCGTGCACCAGCTCGTACACATCACCGAGAGGACGAGCAGAAGGCTCCCGCCGTTGAATAAGACGCGGAAGAGGCCCTTGTCCATTAGGGGGCTGACGATGGTGGTGGTGAAGAATAGGAGGAATACTTGGACGGAGCCGATCCAGGCGATTGTGGAGGGGCTGCTGGTGGGGAGGAGGACGGCTTCGTAGTAGGCTTGGAAGACGCCGTAGGACTGGGAGGGGGTTAGTGGTTGGTGAACTCGCTGAAGCAGGGTTTTAGCTTACTAGATTCAATCCCCTTTGTGCGCTGAGTCAGTCTTCTGTATCTTGTACGGAGGCCCTTGGGTATGGACGTTGTACTTACTGTGCATTGAAAATGATTAGAAAGCCTATCAACGAGTGAAGCCAAGCTAGCACTCCTTCGCCTGCTGGCTCACCGCATTCTTTCTCTGTGTCCGAAAGTTGAGAGCTTGTAAGCTCCATTGGCGGCTGGCTTGGTGGACCGTGTGTATGATAGTGCGAAGCCTCTAGATCTTTGCTGGCAGAGCCTGTTGGTGCAATTAGCTGAGAATCACCACTGCAACTGATTGCGCTCCATGAGAGTCTTGAGCTCCTACGATGATGCTGGGAAATGTCTCCATCTGCCAGTTCGGTATGGTTGTTTTGTCCTATAGGCACGCTCCATGAGCGTCTTGAACCTTTACGACAATGCACATCGGCTGGTCTGTTTGTTGTTTCGGCACGGTCGGCTTGGCTCTCATGAATTTCTTCGATTACTTCGGCCAAGTTGCTGAACTTGAATTCCCCTCCCTTGTCGAAAGGCCATGCATCAGAAGTTACATCGCTTCGCTGTGGATCGTTTATGGGCGCACTGTGCGGTCTCATGATCGGGAAACTTCTACTAGCCATCAGGATGGCAACTGCTGAGATCTTTTGTACAGGAAAGACTTATAAGATTTCGTCTTCCTGTGCTGGAGTAGCATACAATTCTGGAGGCCGGCGGAGGCGGTGAGGGAAGGTAGTACTCATAGCAGCAGCAGCCGACCTCGGAAATAAGACATCTTTACGTACGAAAAAGAATGTAAGGCAACCAATGATCAGAACACATGGTAAATGCTCGACATCATGGAAGGATAATGTCATGGAATGATAAACTTTGCTAAATGGGATTGCCTCTGTGGATGAAGCTTTGTACAAAAGAACATAATGAGAAATCTTCAGTTTGATCCATTGTCAAAACATGATGATTAATCAGCATTCTATATCACCATACGCACGAGATACTCAGAACAAGCCAGTGGATCGAAGACAAGGACGGCTCGATACCCTACGAGTCCGTGAGCATGTAGCAGAGCTTGACATTTTTAGCAAGAATACTCGAGAACATGCCGGACGCGATTCCTAGTAAACGATCCATTTCAAGTTCATGAGTAGCGATTAGTACATATTAAGGCCGCCCGATGCTGAGATGGTTTGTCCTGTAACCCACCGGCTGCCTTCTTCAGACAAGAAACCCACAATCTGTGCAATATCATCTGTGGTACCTAATCTGTTCTCGGCAGGGTGCTCTTCTTCTGCAACTCAACAATGTCCTTTTGAATCCCTTTGAGCATATCTGTCGGTACCGGTCCCGGCTCGACTGCGTTAACGGTATGACCTTTGGGTCCCAATTCTGCAGCGAGGCACCTGGTCAAGCCTTCAATTGCAGCTTTGGAGGAGCAATAAAGAGAGAGGCCTGCAAGCCCTGTCCGTGCTCCAACGGAACTCATGTTCACGATTCGCCCTGGCCTATGAAGGTAGGGCAGAACGGCCTTGGACATCAAGAGGACAGCTCGGACGTTTAGATCGTAGACATAAGAAAAATCCTCAACAGATACGTCTTCCAAGCGTTTCGTGAGCTCACAGCCAGCATTACTCACGAGTATGTCGACATGGTCCCCGAATGCTGATCGTGTAGCTTGAATGACTTTCTCTGGAGCCTCCACTTGGCGAAGGTCTGCTTGGATTTTGATAGCTTTAGCACCGGTTTTTCCAATGTTCTTGATAAGCTCGTTCACGCCTTCAGCACTACTCTGTGAAGTAAAGGTGATAGCGACCTTCACCAGTCAGCAGAGGGGGAACCCCTGCCAAGTCAATACTTACGTTGGCGCCACGTTTGGCCGCAACCTGAGCTCCAATACCCGTACCACCAGTCGCAATTGGTGTCTTACCTTGAAGACTGGCAGCCATAGTGGAGGGAAAACCTCTGATTGTGGAAAATTCGGAGGGTTTCTATTGGCACGAGGGCATTTGTGGTCCTAAGGTCATGGATGGCTCGGATAGTTCAATGCCGATGCCAAGAGTGGGCTGTGCCTGATTGCAGGATTCGTGACTTGAAACGACGACGACACATCAACCAAGTCTTCTTGACCTCTTCATATCTTGTAATTTGACGTCTAACATCTTCCGTGCCTGGTACAGTCACCTCTGAATGATCTGAGATTAAGAGACCGCCCAAGATTCCGCCACCATGCCCAACATGGAAGAGCAGAGTGCGGCCATGACCAACAGATCACTACGCAACATTCGCACAGTCAGCCTGACCTACAGAAGCGCCAAATGAGGTGGTAGCTGATAAAAAAGCAGGAACTTGAGTTTCTGGCAGATTCAAGCGTCATTACGCCCCAACAGCTCTCATCCCTATTGTCACAGCTCCCCTCCCAAACTAGCCTCCACGCTCCTCTTCAAAGTCCGACTCCAACCCCTGCTCCTTCACAAGTAACGCCAGCACCACCGCCAGTCGATCAGGTTGCCAATACATCCCTGAACGAAAAGCAAAGCAGTTTCTATGCTCCCACGCCCTCACCCGCGCTTCCACCCCCAGCATATGCGTCCTCTCCCATGCCAGCTTCAGTCGCTACCGCCTCTGCTCTTTACGAATATCATCCTTCCGACGCGGGAGATCTCGCCATACTCCCCAATGACCGCATTTCAATCACCGAGTTTATGAACGCAGACTGGGCCAAAGGCCGCAACGAACGCACAGGATCAGAAGGTATATTTCCTCGAAGCTATGTGGCTATTGTAGATGAGAAGAGTGCCATGACCGCGCATCAACCGCCTCCGCCGCCAATTCAGTCAAACTATGGGAATATGCCCGTAGATGTTAGTCAGTCTGGAGGCCCGTCTGCTCCAGGAAAAGAGAGCAAGCTTAATGCAAACGGGAAAAAATTCGGAAAGAAGATGGGTAATGCAGGTGAGTCTTTGGCTTTGAGGGAGTAAACATGAACTACATAGACTGACTTCGATCTAGCCATCTTCGGAGCTGGAGCTACCATCGGATCAAACATTGTCAACGGGATTTTCTAACGGTGAGGTCTTTCGATTAGGGAGTAATGAGGAACATACTACAGGTCTGGCGTTCGGTAGGGGAACTCTGGACTTAGCATTCGATCATAGATTTCAGTTGTATCACCGAAAGGGCCGAAATGAAACACTTTGCGGCTTGTCTCGTTCAAAGTCTGAAGCGGATTCGCACTTGTGAACGAAGCCAAGTATGAAATCCAGCAGAAGCCAGGATCCAAAATCCTGCGGCCATCATCGGATCATCTGTGGGAATTCTGCCATGCATGATCTATACAGCGGGCGAGACATTGCAAGCACCAAAGTCTGACCCTTTACAGTGACAACGCTTTAGTCTGACCTTCTTCGCGATAGCGCCAAAATCTGACCCTTTGCGATGAGCAGAGGTTACAAATCTCACTTAGATTTTCCACCTGTTCCCTAAAGCCGCTTATGTCCGTCTCCATTACCGACTTGAATCTCATGATGTAAGGGTCGATAGAATATATAAACGTTTGTATTACTTGCCATTTCTTTCAATATTCTCCACAGCCGTTCTGTGAGCATTTAGTCAGCGTTTATTTTGGAAACATACTTTCTACCATCATGCCTTTCAAATACAAGAAGGTACTTGTCATTGGGGCAACTTCTGGAATAGGCAAGGCAATGGCCTCGCGCCTTGTGCAAGAAGGTAGCTCTGTCATCGTTGTTGGAAGACGAAAGGAGAATCTCGAGGAGTTTGTCCATGAGCATGGCAGAGACAAATCCAGTGCTGTTCCGTTCGACATAACCGAATTAGAGAAGATCCCAAACTTTGTCACAAAGTGAGTACTCGGTCGAACATTTCTAGCCAGCATGTTGACTGGTAGTAGCATCACCAAGACCCATACAGATCTCGATTGTGTGTTCCTAAATTCTGGGATCCAGAGATCTTTCGACTTCTCCAAGCCCGAGACCGTAGATTTAAAGGTTGTCCAGGAGGAATTCCAGACCAACTACCTTAGTATCCTTGCCCTAACGAATGCCTTCATGTCATTCTTCAAGAGCAAGAGCGAAGAATCAAGTCTCATCTAGTACGTTGAACCACCTATTACTCTCAACATTGCCTGTGTGCTGATAGTAGTCAGCACGACATCTGGACTGGCATTGGTACCCCTTACAAGATGCGCCAATTACTGTGCTAGTAAAGCCGCATTGCACCATTATATCTTGTGTCTGCGCGAGCAGTTGAAGGGTTCGAAGGTGAAAGTCGTCGAACTCTTTCCTCCCGCTGTCCAAAGTAAGCATGTGCCCTTGCATTCATAGATACTCACTAAAGCGTTGTAGCCGAGCTACATGATGAAAAGCACCAACCAGATATCAAAGGTGGTAGAAGCATCGGGATGCCCCTGGATCAATTCACCAATGAAGCGTACGAAGGTTTGTCAGCAGGTAAAGAAGAGGTAGCAGTTGGGAGCGCAGGGCAGTGGTATGATAAGTTCGAGCCTCAAAGACAGGAGGCATTTCATGGTATGATCAAGATGATGAGCGGCAAGAGCTAGGGGGCTTGGTATATCTATATGTTCTGTTCAAGCATCGGCTGAAAGACATTGATCAATATCTTCGATAAAAGGTGCCAAGTTAATAATACTGTCCAACGCTACCAATGCCTTGTCTTTGGTGCAGCAAAGACGCAATGCAATTTCTCTGATCACATGGGAAAGAATCAGTACCAGACTTACTTCGTCTCTCCAATTGTTTCTGACTTCTTTGAACGACAAAAACAATGCACCAATGGTAAGGTTTGCTGCATTTTCCTTTCAATGTCCCTTTGCGAGACATCTCAAACCTCATAAAGATGATCTACCAGACCAGCCACACGTACCGACTGGAAGCTATGAGCAGGCATTTTGCACCATTCGCAATACATGAAGTCATCGGCAAAGCCCTGCGCTAGACCTACCGTGCGGCCAGAATCACCATCCGGCGATAACGGTTTTATGATAAAAAAAGATCTTGAGTCACGAGAAGAGGAACGTAACGATTTTCTATTACTCCTAAGCAATGGATAGCACAAAGAAAGCGAACTTCCCTACGAAGAGGTGTGGAGTCCTAGGATGTACGGGCTCTGTGGGCCAGAGGTTCATCCTTCTGCTGGCACTGCATCCGCACTTTGAACTCCACGTTGTGGGGGCATCTGAGAGATCTGCCGGAAAGAAGTACAAGGTACACCGCTCTCCATTGCTCACACAGCATTTGCCAATTCCTTGTATAGGATGTAGTCCAATGGAAGCAGGCAATAGGTTTGCCCAAAGCGTTTGGGGAGCTTGATGTCAAGAGCTGCGACAATCCAGAGGATTTCAAAGCATGCGACATCGTATTCAGTGGACTGGCTTCTGATGTTGCTGGAAGGATAGGTATGTCAATTCCTATTTGGGTCAATGTGCTCTACTAATTGTTTCACCAGAGATGGCTTTCCTCAAGGCTGATATCGCCGTCTTCTCCAATGCCAAAAACTACCGTCAGGACCCTCTTACTCCTCTTATCGTACCAACAGTCAACCTCTCCCATTTTGATGTGATTCCTCACCAACGGAAGCACTATGGCCTCGGAAAAGGGTTTCTGGTTTGCAACAGTAATTGTGCCGTCATTGGATTGGTCATACCATTTGCGGCCATTGAAGCAGCATTTGGTCCAATTGATGTTGTCAGCGTTGTCACAGAGCAGGCTCTCTCTGGCGCTGGCCATTCTGGGGTGAGTGCTATGGATATCAAAGACAGCGTGATCCCCTACATAAGTGGAGAGGAAGAGAAGATGCAGCCGGAAACACGGAAGATTCTCGGGGGCGTGAATAAGGAAACGAACGAGTTCATACCACGTTCGGATTTGAGGGTCTCGGCCACATGTACTAGGGTCGATGTTACAGACGGGCACATGGCTTTTGTATCGCTCAACTTTGCAAAGAGACCACCGCCTTCGGCTCAACAGGTGAAGGACGCCATGAGAAGTTATGTCGCGGAAGCACAGCGATTGGGGTGCCCATCTGCCCCGGAGAAAGCTATCACAGTGATGGAGGAACCAAACCGCCCTCAGCCGCGTCTAGATAGGGACGCTGACCGTGGATACTCTGTCAGTGTTGGCAGGATAAGAGAGGATCCGAGCGGCGTTTTCGACCTTCAATTCGCGGCTTTGAGCCATAACAGTATGTCTCTTCTTAGCCTATGTGAGAGAGATCGCTGGCTGACTTAAATAGCTGTCATCGGTGCTGCCGGTTCATCCATACTAAATGCAGAGGCGGCGGTCTTGAAGGGTCTTGTATGATTACAGGTGGCATTCTCAAAAATTGAAAGCCACAGCCGGCAAATGCATTTCTTGAATTTGTGGAGCATACTTAGATACCCATCTAGTCTCGTCAATGATTGATACACAGAGATTGACCGTTGTCATCCTATTTGTACTTTCGAGTAAGTATTGAACTTTTACAAAGGCACACGCCCCATTCCCTCAACCCCTTCCAAATACCGAACCTCTACAAAATGAAGGCTGTTGTCGTATTGCCTTACCATTCCATTCCATCAAATTCTCAATCTTGGCACGCATGACAAATTGGAATGCCCTTGATCACAACCGATACAAGAGAGTGAAGTCGTAGAGTAGTGAAGGGAGTTGGCGCTAAGGCCAGTCTTTCGGTAAACAAATCCAATCCGACCAATCCTCGCGCCGAACACTTTCCTTACCATCTTACTTCCCCTCACATACATCAACCACCCTCACCTGTGACAGCAGGCAACACGTCTACGACTCCGAGAGACACGTAGGGATACTCACCGTAAGTCGCGACACCCTCTGCATCAGTTTGAGAACATTCTTCTTGGCTCGCTCCACCTCACCTCCTTCACTTGCAGACAGCCTCTACCCTGCTAATCCTCAAGAAGACCACGAACTCACTCAAGCATCAGGAAAAAAAGTAAGGGTCTTCAGTCTTCGATGACGATATCCACGGCCACGCGCCTCTCGCTTGAGATTGGAAAAAGCTGACTTCAAGAGCAGAAATTCTGTACATCATGTCTGGTTGGGGAAATGATAGTAAGTCGAAGTCTTATTCTTGTTCAAGTCGCGGGTGCTTCATGCCAATGAAGAGAACATGCTCTAATTATCATTGAGTCGGGTCCACTGGTGTCCAATTGTCATCTGACAGTTGAAGGTAACGTTACTGATTACATTCTCACAGCTGCTGGCGGAAATGGAGACTGGAACGATGGCGGTGTGACCGCAGACGAATCGAAGGAGGATGGTACCGCTGGCAATGATGGATTTGATGATGCCGCTACCACTGCGGCGGAATATGGCGGACGCGTTGGTGATACCAACGGTGCTGCCACGGCAGGTGGAGATTTCACATGTCGTCGGTAAGGTCAAGAAATTCGAGCTCCTTAATCCTATACTTACTTACACCTGTGATAGCTGTGGGGAGGCCGGACACATGGCTCGTCAATGCCCTACTGCTCCTGAGGGATCTGGCAACGATGGAAAATGTTTCAACTGTGGGGAGGAAGGGTAGGCAGAGTCATTCCTTCTTCCCTTGACTCCTACTAATCAGAATCTAGCCACTCCAAAGCCGACTGCCCGAACCCGCGCGTCTTCACCGGGGAGTGTCGTATCTGCAAGGAGCAGGGCCATCCTGCGTCGGAATGTCCTAGCAAGCCGCCTGTCAAATGTTTCAATTGCAAGGAAGAAGGTCAGTGGATCATCCTCTTCTACAAGCTTCATTGGGTGACAGTAATTTCAGGCCACCAAGCCTCTGAATGCACCTCAAAGCGTGTGTTCGACAAGTCAGCACTTCCTGAAATGGACGCCGAAGCAGCTTGGGATGCGCTTCAAAAAGCAGACAAGGAATGTGATCTTGACGACATTCGTACAGTAGGTTAAACAAAGGTGGTCAAGCCAGGGATTGGCTAACATTGCTTCAAAGGCTTTCAAGGTGTACAGCAAAGCTGCTCCTGATGCAACATACGAGGAGCTTGAGCAGGCGTTTCGCTTGAACAATCTCAATACTTACCTTATTGCCACAGTAAGTCAAGGCATTCAGCCTTTAATTACCTTCGATGCTGACGCAAAGTCATCTAGGAAAAAGAGCTACCCAAGACGATGACCTACGTCAACCTCCAAGGCGATCTCGATCAAAAGTATCAGGTTGGCTTTCATCTTAGTGACAAGCCTAAGCGTCAGAATCAAAAGGCATCTTGGCCCGAGTCTCGTGAAGACAATCTCCAGCGTTTGAAGGAGGCAGGGATGCCTATGGAGCGTGGAATCCCCAAATGCAATCGTTGCGATGGTAAACCATCATGGAAGATTCATTGTGCATGTCACACTTTTCTAACGATGTTTCAGAGCTTGGTCATACCACTCGTACCTGTCCCGAGGAGTCTACGGGCGATTTTGATAGGGTTGAGGTTAAATGCGTCAATTGCGAGGAGGTGGGTCATCGAGCCCGTGACTGTCCTACTCCTCGTAAGGATAGATTTGCCTGTCGAAACTGCCAGTAAGTTTCCCATTGCACAAATTTTCAAAGCACCAGGACTAAGAGTCGGTAGCCAATCTGGCCATTCCGCTGCTGAATGTACAGAGCCTCGTTCAGCGGAGGGCGTTGAATGCCGCAAATGTAACGAGAGTGAGTTAAGGATCATGCTTCTAAGTTCGATTGCTCCTGACAGATGACAGTCGGTCACTTTTCAAAGGACTGCCCCACTGGAGGTAGCAAAGGTTGCCGAAACTGCGGCGAGGAAGGTCATATGGCCAAAGAGTGCGAAAAGCCTCGTAACATGGATACGGTGACTTGCCGTAATTGCGAGAAGACTGGACATTTCAGCAAGGAGTGCCCTCTGCCTAGGGACTACAGCAAAGTCAAGTGCAGCAATTGTAACGAGAGTACGGATGCCTGAGTATTATGTCTGCCTCTGCTACCCCCCTGCTAATGTGAGGATAGTGGGCCACACCAAGGTGAGATGCAAGCAGCCTCCCGCAGAATCCAACGAGGGTGCCGAGAATAGTGGGACCCTCGATAACGATGGGGGTGCTGGAGGAGGATTTGACGCTGCTCCTGCAGCGGGAGGTGGTGACGAGTGGGAGTCAACCGCGGCCGGTGGTGGTGACGATTGGGATGCTGCTCCTTCGGCTCCTGTAGCTGCCGGCGGTGGTGATTCAGGATGGTAGCTCGTACACTAGGCCATATCTGCTGGTGAATACCTTCAAATACCAGCTAGCACATGCGGGGAAAATGGCGAAGGAACGACTTGCGTAGATTGCTGTGGAATGAGAGATTGACACTTGAGGAGATTTGAAGGTGCGGCTTACGGAGATGAGTTTCTTCTATTGAGAAGTACTCATGTACATTACTACTAGCAACGGAAGCTGTGACTGATGTGCCTTACAGCGCCAAAGTGAGGCGTTTTGCCATGCATTCTGTGATTGGCGCCCCAATTGATTAGCCCCTTGTCAGTGGGATCATCTGAAACCCCAGCAACTTGACGTTACACTTGTAGACCGTCAATCGTGTCGCATGGGATAGAGCATCGCCATGAGCTTTCGGTGAACAGGGGTTTCGGATGAGAGCATGGAGTGTCTCCATCCTCAGGCGGTATGTAGCTCGGGTAGCCTTACGCTAAAGCTCGGAGCACCCTATAATCTTATAAATCAATTTACCCGAAGG
>JAABUI010002377.1_pt1 | contig 10426 bp, 2 predicted proteins | sample 5559111 | NCBI WGS metagenome assembly JAABUI01 (sample SAMN10711870, study PRJNA513365) | rock metagenome | isolation source: Antarctica rocks | place: Antarctica: Victoria Land, Buttleship Promontory
TAGTAGTAAATAGTATTACGTCTCCCCCGGATAGCTATCTAGCGGCTACGATATACTAGGTCTATAAATATCTTAGGCCCCGGAAGGCCTCTACTAACTACTCGCTTATATAGCTTCTCGCTTTTACCTTTTCCGCCTTATCCTTAAGGCGTAGCGTTAGGGTCCTCGCCTTCTTTATATCCGTCGGCTAAGATAGAGCCTATAGCCCTATTACTACCTACGGAGCTAGGGCCCCGTAGGCTAGCGGGGGGGATAGGCTCCCCCTCGCCGCTATTTAGGCCTAGCTCCTTAGGCTTTCTTACGTCTATAGGTACGGCGGTCCTCTTTAGGCTTCTACTTCGTTTCTTCGATTATCGAGGATATCGAGTAGTACCTCGACGTAGCTAAGATTTACCTTTAGGCTATTCTAGCTCTCGTCTATTAAGCTATCTCTTAGCGTCTCTTATACCGCTCTTAGCGCTTTCTTTACTACCTCTTTAATATCTCTAATACGCGTATCTACGCGTCCCTTACCGTTCTTCGCTTTCTCCCTTATTCCTTTAGTCCCTATAAGTTCTTCTAGAGTTTCTAGTAGTATCGATAAGGGTAGTTTCGTTAGGGGGTCGCGCGCTACGCTCCCCGTGCCTATAGTTAGTCCTCCCTACTCTACTCTCTCTACCCTTACCCTATTACCTAGCTCTCTCCGTAGTTATATTTACGTAACTATCTCGCTCGTCTCGTATTATATACGTTACCTCGCCTCGTAGGCCTTAGGACCCGTCGTAGTCGCTATCCTTCGCTACCTTAATTAATAGTAAAGACCTCTACCCGATATACTACGCCGGAGTATAGCTATAATACTTTATCTAGGGTTACTTTAAAGACTCTAAAAACTATATATAAATACTAGTTCTATATTTTTTTTAGTACCTTTACCTTTATTCGATTCGACCTTAGCGTACCCCTAGAATTATACTACGATTCCGCTATGTATATTATCGCTAGTCTAACTACCGCGCTATATATCTACCTAGCTTTATTAAGTATAGCGCCCTATATAGAACCCGCTACTACTAATAGCCTAAATATCTAGATTACTATCTTAACCTTAATCTTCGCGAGGTAGGATTCCTATTTTAGTTTCCTATTAATATATAGGCCGAGTATATAAATAGATATTTCTAGCTTTACTATAGCCTCTTTTAGATTAACTACCGCTTTAAGGTTAATTAATAATTAATTTATACTCCACTATCTAGCTATCTAGTAGCTAATAAGGGCGTTCTATCTCTTATTATTTCGTAGAGGAAACCTATACGGGTAAAAACCTCTACTTATATCTACTATTATACTCCCGTTTATTATCGATAATACTATATCTCGCTTCTTTACTATTTTATCTTTATCTTATACTTTCCTTATATATTATACTTCTTCTACTATAGAATCGCTATCCTCTATACTTAATTCTCCTTATATCGGATTCCTAAATAGCTTATAAACCGGTAACTCTATACGTAGATTCCTTAATTACCGTATCTACCTAATTAACCGTATACGTATATTCTACTCCCTAGTTATAGCGGACTATACGTCCCGCCGGTACCCTAGTATAGGCCTAATTAGAGAGACTAATCCTATATAGGTACTAGTATTAGATAATAGTTAATAGGGGAGGTAACCCTTTAACCGTGTACTAATGGGGGTCCTTCTATATCCCTAGGTTTCGCCGTGTACCTATATAATTACTTACTCGTTAACGGCGGAGGTAGACGAATAGTCCTACCGGGCTCTATATAGTGCGCGTTATCTAACTTTTAGGGTAGACGAGGCCCCTTATAGCTTAATTATATATACTAGTATCTAGGGGGTAGCTAGATAGGAGCCCTTACTCGGGCGTAATATTTTAGCTCTCGTATATATCCTATACTCTTTCTACGTACGTAAGTAGGCGTTAGTAAACGCGTTTCGTTCTATACTTTATAACCGTATCGTATAGCTTCTTAACGTAATTATTCTTCTAACCGGTTTTCGGTAGAGGGGAGGGAGGAAGGAAGAGGAGAGCTATTTACCGCCGCGTTACTAATGTCGTTTAGTTATTCTTTTATTATTCTACCTATATATCTACTATTCGGTCGTATCGACGTGTTTTCTATTAACTCTACTAGTACACTACGCTTTAGCATCGGACTTATCGCGATTCTGGGGGATCTCTCAGCTCTCCTAACTAGTAAGTAGTACAGAAGGTTCGTAGCTAGCACTACGTACAGGTGGATCCCATTGCTGGCCCGCTTTAAGGTTAAACCTCTTTAATCTCCTAATTAGATAGACTAGTTTATACTTATAGAGTATAAACGCTACTCCGTAGGTTTTCGCCTAAATAAGGTAAACCTCGTATATATTCTTTAATACCTTATAGTTACTCTCCGTACTTTTACTATACGCTACTAAATATATATTATTTATAAAGCTACCTACCTAGACCGGGAGCTTTAGCTTCGCGTATCCCTTAATTAATAGCGCGTTAAAAAAGAGGAAAAGTATTAAAAAGATCGGGGAGCCCTATAAAATCCCTATCTCTACCGCCTTAACCGCGCTCGTTTTTTAGCCTAATATTATTAATATTACTCTATCTCTTAAGAAGCTCTCCGTCTATTTTACTATTAATATTAATACCCCCTTTAATTAAAGGTTATAAAGTAACTATAAATAGGAGACTCTATTAAAGGCCCCCGCTATATCTAGCGAGAGTAGGCTAGCGACGAACTATTCGCTATTATTCTAGACTATATATACCGCGCTAGTAATTATCTCTATCGCGGTCTTTATAGACCTATTATATCTTACCCCTATCTATTTATTAGGGAGGAGCCCGTTTTCCTTTATATAGTCGTTAAGCCTCTAGAAGACTACCGTTTTAAGGGCTCTTTCTAGTATACTTAATAATATAATTAGGCGGTATAACTTCGGTTCTAAGTAGTCTATCTTCTTTAGCTTCTTTAAAATAATAAGCTTTACTTTTTTATATAACCTAAAGTAGTAGCCCGTACGGATATAGATTTAAAAGAGGTTTATAAAGGCGCTAATTAGGCTATCTAGTACTATACGGAGGAATCGATTTAGGATATCGTCGATCCCCGGTACTTTATCTAGCTTAGGTCTCCTAATCGCCTTATAAACCTTTTATTTTATTAACGAGGGGACGGCGAAAGGGCGGCCCTTTCCTACTCTAGCTAAGGCGCGACTTAATCGGGTTTAACCCGGCTACTTCGGGTAAGGCACCCGGCGTCGCTCTACCCGCCGCTTTCTTAAGGTATAAAGACCTGTACCGCTCGCTGTTTTCCTACTTCCCTTCATCTTCCTTTTATATCTCCTAGCCGTCCCCTTACTTCTGCTCGTATTATAAGGGTCTATAGTCCCTATCTCCTACTACCTAGCTAGCTTCTATCGACTATCGCCGATCGCCTTACTTTAACCCTACGCCTGGCATTCGTGATTACTTACGACACTTTTCACCCTTATCCTCGCTATCTCCTAGCCCGCCTACTTTCGTCTACGGCTAGAGCTAGCGGTGTAGGCGCGCCCTCTTATTCGCCGCTTCGTCCCTCGCCGCCTGCGCTATAGCTTAGCTCGGAGATGATTCCTATTTTCGACTATATTAGAGCGCCTCGTCGCTCGACTCTACCGCTCTAGACCTCTCTGCCTCGACCTTTCTTTACTAGCTACTATTTTACTACCGCTTAGCTAAAAACCGACTCTATTACGATATTAGCTTAGAGCTTTTAACTTGCGCTGAGGACCCTAGGGCGAAGCTAACACCGCATAAGAGGGTATATGCCGTATAACTAATAAAGAAAATACCTCGTCGCGACCGCTCGGGCTTTCTATAAGTTTGCCTTAGCCGTAGCGGCACGACACCTAGGTAGTAATCTAATAACCTAGTACCGAGAGCCTAAGCGTTAAGCTAAAAGATTAACTAGCGAGCTAAAGCTAATTAAACGAGTTATAGAAGTATTAGCCTCGACCCGATCGGCGGCGATCTATGCGTATCTGCCTAGCTGTACCTATAAGAATTAGATAATCGCGCTAATTTAGTAACGTGACCTCGGGATGTCGATCTCGTCTTTCGCTAAGGATTATAGAAAGTGCGGTATAGCTAACCCGTTATAACGGTCTTAGCTCGAGGATTTAGCCCTTAGTAGCTAACGTGGCTCTACGGATATAGACGTTTCCGAAAGGCGTAGTAAAAATCGAGCTATATAGGATCTTAATCGAATACGAGGCTCTAATAGTTAGTAGCTGCGTAGGGGCGTGCTACCTAATATAAGATAAACGAGTGTAGTTTACGTATACTCGGTGTAGGCGGTTAGGTAGCGACGGTCTAGAGATTAGCGATCCGTAGCTTCTAAGGGAAAAGAGGATTAGAATAGGGGTTAAAAGCCGGGAAGATTTTAATAGATAGCCTAGTAGCTTTTAGAGTATAAGGTCTTCGTCTCGCCGCCTCTATTTACCTCGAATTCTTCTCTTAGACTCCTTAGCTAAAAGGATCGGTCTATCTATACCACCTAATTACCTTCGAATTTATATCGTATAATAACTTTTATTAATATAGATTCCGTCTATTTCTACCGATCTCCGATAAAGGCCGGCCTACCTAGCGATAGGCGGCCTATAGCGATAAATACTAATATACCTAGTATTAGTAGAGACGGCAAAGCTCCTACGGCTCTCGGACGAAGCTATAAATTAAGTGGAATACTTCGAAACGATAATCCGATCGAGATTATCGATACGACTACTTTATCCCCGAGGAATTGCCTTAGTCCTTCCTACGAATTAGTTCTAGATCTTATAGATACGGAAGTAAGCGCGGGAGGTAAAGTTTACCGTCTTATATTTACGGATAGTAATTAACGACTCCTTAGATGACTCGAACGAGCCCTATACTACCTACGTTCGTAGCGGTAGTAATAAAATCGATAATTTCCTAACCCTTAAAGAGTTACTATTTAATGCCGGAGCGATATAAGAGTTAGAAGGAGTAGGCTTAAGCGGTAAATACGTTACGGGGAACTTAGAAAATATAATCTAGAATAACTCTAATAGGGTTACCTATCCTAGATCGAGACGAGGTAAAAATACGGGTAGGTAGGTCGACTCCGCGTATCGCTAAAAATAATATTAACGGTCTATAGCCGAGCCGGTAGTAATCGGAAACGACGCCGAGGTTAATAATCTCGAAAGCGCTTAACGTGAGACTAACGGGAGCTATAGCGTCTATATTAGCGACCGCTCGACTGCCGAAGAATAGAATAAGGGTAAGGATTCACCCGACACCGAACCGACTTCCGTAGCGAGCCTAGAAGCTAGGTAAGGCCCCTAAACCCCTACTCGATAATTCTAAGGCTAATAGAGATGCTATCGGTCTAGATATACGCCTCTCTATTAGGAAATCGTGCAGTCTATCCTAGATACCCCTCGGTACCGTAACGGCCTTTTCCCGTCGACGCCCGGGAAAAAACTATATAACTCTAACTACGGAGTTTCTAATTTTCCCGAGCCTAGTTCCTCGGTCGTAAAGGGTAAGAAAGGTCGATAGGATAATAAAGAGGCGGAAGCTAATAATATGGAAGAGAAAGAGGAGAGGGAAGGACTAAACGACGGTAGCGATATAAATAAGACGCCTTTACTGCGGTCTAAGAAGAAGCGCTTTTAGTCTATTATTAGAAGGAGGGCTCCCTTTAAATGTCGTATTAAGCGTCGCCGCTTTTCGTTACCGCTCTCTTCGGACGAGAAAATAGAGACCGGGGACGAATCGGATATTAGCACCTATACACCTCCTAAACCCTACTATATCTTAACACGTCGACCGACTACTTCCTACTTAACCGGCCTTAACGGAGACCTAGGTAACGATAGTACGATAATAGTAAGTAGATAATCGAAGCGGGGCCCGACGTCTCGGATAGCTATTATCTATGAGTAGTAGTATTAGGAAGGAGAGATTATCGACGAAAGGTATATAAAGCAAGGGCCTAGGAGGCCGCGTAAGTAGTATCTCGTTCGATGGAAATAGTCCTAGGTGGACGGAGGTCGTCTCACCGCGCTAGAACTACTATAAAACTAGAAGGAGTTAAAGGTATTAAAATATAGGTGATAAGATACTAATAGCTCGAATTCCTCTATCCTAAGGGTAATTATTTAGGGATATTTATCCGTTTATAAGCTATTCTTAAGAGCTAAAGGGATCTTCACTACTTAAGCTGTAGCCGGACTATTAGAACTAAGCATCGTAGCAAGCCTTTAGCAAAGTTCGGGTAGGACGGCGGAAGCAGAGGATCTAGTACTCGTCTCTCTCCACTAATCTATGCGTATAGACGGCAATTAATTTTATTTGCTAAAGGGTTCCTAGCTACCCCGCTTAAACGTAATTACGACTGAAGTCTACGAGGGCGTAGTTATATAGTCCGGTTAAGATAGTTTATCTAGAGGAGGAGATAATCGCTTTTAATTATTACTACCTAATAAGTATTATTCTAATAAAAATCTAGATCTATCTGCCTCTAAATCTTAGCGAGGGAGTCCTATTCCGCTTCTAGCTATCGTATTTCTCTGTCCGTTTCTTCCTCTTTAATTTCCTCTGCTTCGCCGTCGTCCTTCTCTTATACTACTCCGCTTCCGTATCCTATACCACCTCCGTCGTCTTTCTCTACTACTTTCGACTTCGGGCTATTCTATACCTATTTCTTAATCGGAGTGTAACCTTAAGCGGGTATTACTAAATCTTATACTCGCAGTCTACGTGACGAAGCGTTATAAACGGGATTCTTATTCCTTACTAGCCTTTCGACCTTTAGGAGATTAGCTAAGTATTCTATCTTACTTTCCTATAACGTATCTTAAAAGTGGGTCTCGAATCGTGCGATTACCCGGGTAAGGAATAGGCGTCTCCGTGCGAGGGATAAATGCCGTTTCGTATATAGCCTACGCTGCTAGTTTTGCTTCGTCCTAAGAAATGGCGGTGAGTTTCGTACTATAACTAACCGCGCAATTAGCACGGGTTATACTCCCCTACCGGTAAGTAGAAGTAGCTAGTGGATGCCTACTTATAATTTCTAATTCACTATTTATTAGTTTCTAGGTTATGGCATAGGAATTAAGTCCCATTGCTACTTTATTACTAGAAATCGGTTATAGTAACTAGTGGATAAAGACTAACTTAGAGACTAGATCCTTAATAATAAAGGATAGCACGATTCGTAAGGCTATATCGAGACCTAGCCCGGAACCTTTCGGTAGGCCGTCTAGATAGTAATTCTAGAGATCGCTAAAGCTGTAGAGTTAATTACTTTTTATAAAGTCTATAAGAGTTATCGTTATGCCGCCTTTTAATCCGAATGTAGTATAACCTACGGTGGCTGAATTTATAGCAAAAAGATTCGGGCTATACTAACTATAGAATTATAGGACCGTGACGGCGGGCTACTTCGATTTAAGGAGTTACTAGTACGCATTATCTCTAAGTTAGGCCCTAACGCGCCGGAGTCCTATCGTATTTAAATATTTTATTTACGTAGCTAAACGGGCTAGCGTCTAAGACCTAGGAAGTGTCCGTTATAATACTACGTCCTGCCTTACCGTTTCCGGAGGTAATAAGAGCTCTCTCGAGAAGCCTAACAGCTCACGGTCTGCTAGCGAGATATATTTAATCTATGGTGCTCGTTAAAGAACTAGCTCTTATATTAATTATTAGTAGATACTACTAGAGTCGAGCGTCTTACGTCCTAATTTTAGTCCTTATTAGTAAGACGGCGAGCTGAGGAAAGGTGTATACCACCGAGTAGTATACCGTACGAAAAGGGTACCTTTCTAATCTTTATAGGTATAGGTAGCATAGTAGTCTTATTAATCTCTTCCCCTCCCTCTTCGATAGTCGTTATACTTTTACTTTCGACTATACTCTTTACGTTCCTATTAGCTAGCCTAAAGCCTAAGAGCTCTACTAACCCGCGAATATAAATAATGCCTAACCCGTCGGTGCTTTTATTCTTAGCGTTCGGAAAACCATTAGGAATTCTATAACTAGGCTGCATTTGCGGTCAGCTTTACACTACGGCTTAGGGGGGGGGTTACCTACTAGTAAAACTAGTACGTAGGCATACGGGGGAAGGAACCCGTCGAACCCTTTATAGCCGAATACTAAGACTCCGTAGTTATAAGAATGGCCGCCCTATCCGAAACGACCTTCCATCTAAGCGTGATTTAATCTCGTAGGGATTAGCAGTTCACCGGTCCTTAAGTCTAGAAGTTAGACTAATATTATATAAGATCGAAAGTGCGTTATAAACCTATAACCCTCCGGACTATACGATTAGAGGTGCTAGTTAACGAAGGTGAAAAAAGAGCGATATCCGTTTAGATAGTTAAAACAGTCTTTACTAGGAGCGTTAAAGATAATCTTATAATATAGGCCGGGAGCGAAATTGTATATGACGACTGCTCGCGGGAACAATGGGGAAGGAGGAAGAGTTAAGAATTCCCTTCTAATACTCTAATGGGAGGTCAAGGTTTATAACCGGGGCTCTACACCTCTAGCAAAGTTAACGAGAGATCGACCCTCACCTTTATTTCTTATAATAACATTAGGCTTAAGGGCGTTTAACCGACTTATAAATTATCACTATTACTATTCTTTTTATGGACGAAGATTCTTAGATACGGTATAAAGAGTCCTTTTTAGGTAAGCCTTTATAAGCCTACTAAGTGTTTACTTACTTTCGATAATCTAGCTACCTAAGCGGTGAATGAGTGTCGGATTCCTAGGCTAGCCTCTCCAACGCCACCGATTCTCTCGCCCCTATTAAGTACGGTATTCGATCTCTAATCATTATCTAGGCCTAACTACATTGCGTACCGAAGCTGAATATGCTCTCTCCTTTATACCTTTTCCGAGCTTAATTAGCGACAGACCGCCTCCTTAACTTCCGGTTCCTAGAGCTAGTCTATTAATTGTTATAAGCTTAAGATACGGATATATAATAGGAAAAGCTCGCCGAAGCCTATATAGAGGATATTAATTCCATTCTAGGAAGGTTAAAAGGAACCAATTTTGGGTATTTACCCCGTAATCCTATAAGTATTACAGGGTTAGTAAGGAAGGCTCCTTCGAGTAGCGTTATAGGCGAGTTATGCCAGTCGTTTATAGGGAGGGGAGCTATTAGGCGTATAAGCCTCGACATCCGCGTAGCCTCTATCGAAGGTATAGTAATAATATAGACTCTAAATACTAAAAATACTTAAAGCACTTATTACTAATCCCTCTAAATAACACGCCAAAAGTGATCTCATTCTAGTATACGATCTCTTTTTCTTTGGCTCGATTCTACCTACACCGTTGCGTTAAAATTATAGTAATTATAATAACGCTCGTATCTATAATACCGCTCGATGCACTCCCCTTCCTAGAATTTCGTCGTAGATTTATAACGATAATACTATTCAGCTTAAACGCGGCTAATAACTCCTTCGTCTAATCGCTTTTTAGTTTAGTCTACTTATTATTACTAGAAAGTTTTCTAGAGGTTACGAAGTTAATCTAGTTCCTCATTTATATGATCGCTTAGTGAGGTAAGATAGACTGAAGTTTCTCGCGCACTCTACGCGTAAAGCTCTACCGCGTTAGCCGTATCGGCGGTTAACTATTTCCTTAGTGTCGATATAATAGATAGTCTCCTATGGCTTAGACTAGTGTCGCTATTACGGATACCCACCGATTTATTTAAGGGTTTATCCGGTATTCTCCGAGGCTTCTTCTTACGAGCTTAAGTAGCGATAATAATATAAATACGTATTAAAAGCTGCCCGGAAGTATAGAGTAATAAGATCTATATTCTTAGTTATTTCCGCTACGCTAGCTTAGGGCTCTATTCTTACTAACCTTAGGAAGCAAAGCTCGAGCCTATAATACTTTCCACCCTATAAATAAAGACGTTAACGACGAGAGAGCGACGAAAAGATAAGCTAGATAGCTACTTACGAGACGGAACCATTTTCGAGCGAGTGAAATATCTTTTAAGAGCTATATATAAGTAAGGTAGAAGAGTGAAAAGTGTCTAAGGCTAACGCCGGAAATTATCTAGAATTACTATAATTCGTTACGCTATCTACGACGTAGGTTAAGGTGTATACGGATAATAATAGGACGAACTTACTCGATTAAGGGTAAAAATAGCAAAAGATTAAGAACGATAGTAATAGTAAGACTAGGCCGATATATCGCCCACCCGAGACCCTTCTTAGAGACCTTCCTATACGTGCTCCATAAGTAGAAGTGCTGTAATTAATTATAAGTATTTATTTAATATCGTTTACGGAGCGAAGACTTACCTCTAAGCTCGTTATATATATAGAGGAGTAATAAAGTAGGATATAGTCGACTAATCGAATA
>JAABUI010002378.1_pt1 | contig 10422 bp, 8 predicted proteins | sample 5559111 | NCBI WGS metagenome assembly JAABUI01 (sample SAMN10711870, study PRJNA513365) | rock metagenome | isolation source: Antarctica rocks | place: Antarctica: Victoria Land, Buttleship Promontory
CTTGACTGCAGAGAGCAGTATTGATCGGCACAGATAGCTGATCCATCTCCATATCCAGGAGGATGTGATATCAGACAGCGGAAGTCGCAACCAAATCTGCCTGAGAAGATAAGCACCCTTTCTCGTTGCGTCTTGATCCTGCATAGGCTCTGCGTCCATATCTAACCCCTTTTTAAGATGCACGAATCGCGTTGCGACATAGGATCTCAATACCTCGGTATCTTTTGTATCAAGGGCAATGATTCGATCGCTTTTAGCATATGCAAGTTTATCGGGATTCCTTGGCACCCCTTTCTACACTTAACCCCACCCCGCGCCCGCGTTTTAGAAAAAAATCCGAAAAGAAAATTATAAAACTAAGTAACTTTTATGAAAAACCCTAATAGTACTATAATAATATAAGATAAAGGGTAATATACTATATAAAATATACTCGGAGGAGTCTAAGCTGTAATTTACACTTTTTAGTTAAGCCTAATTACGGTTTTTCTTTTAATAAGTCTACTAGTAATATAATTTCGGTGGTTTTCTTTTTCTAAAATGCGGGCGCGGGCGGCGCGGGGTGGGGTTGAGTGTAGAAAGGGGTGCCAAGGAATCCCGATAAACTTGCATATGCTACCGCGTTTTAGAAAAAATCCGAAAAGAAAATTATAAAAGTAAGTAACTTTCACGAAAAACCCTAATAGCACTATAATAATATAAGATAAAAGGTAATATACTATATAAAATATACTCGGAGGAGTCTAAGCTGTAATTCGCACTTCTTAATTAAGCCTAATTACGGTTTTTCTTTTAATAAGTCTGCTGGTAATATTATTTCGGTGGTTTTCTTTTTCTAAAATGCGGGCGCGGGCGGCGCGGGGTGGGGTTGACTATAGAAAAGAGTGCCAAGGAATCCCGATAAACTTGCATATGCTAAATATGCTAATTACACTAGTGGCTTTGCTGGGATACTCCTTTTTGCAGATCACCAATCTTCTTAGGCTTTTGGCATTCATGAACGCGGGCTGTCGTGTGCACACAGCAAAACACTAAAAACCCTTCTCCACTCATCTGTCAATATGAAGGGTCAAGCACCTAAAGGATTGAGTTCCTTTCTTCAGATCGACAATGCAGCTGCTCGATTCGTCGAGAAATGTACTCAGGTGTTTGATTGGACTTTCGTCAAATGGTAGTCGTTAGAAAGAGTGTTTCTGATGCAAGAAAGAATCTCTTTCTCATTCTCGCAGATCGCAGAACGTCAATTGAATCAACTGTTCGAGCGACGAAGGCTTTCGGGACAGTACAATCTGCCAACTCTCCCTTCCCGCGGAGTCTCTGATTGTATCCTATTCTCCAATCCGAGAACTTAACCCAGGAAAAAGCGCCGAAACCTCAAGATCCCTTTCCAAAGCCCTGTATAAGATAAGGCACACATCAGCCATCGTTCTCGGTGTCGTCAATGCCTTCGCTCTGGCCCCTCCCAGTGAGTGACCTATTTTCAAATCTTCGATGATCTGAGGACGTACTAATAAAGTGTGACAGATCGAATAAGCTCCTCATTATTACCCCAAAGTGCTGGAGCTTTCGCAAGGCCTCAGACCATGGCTGCGGACAGCGAAGTCGATGGTATCAACGCCAGAAAAGCTAGCCCCAATTCAAGAGGTGGAGGGGCTCAAGAAGCTATCGATCAATTCGGCGACCGGTCGCGCACCTCAGCGCTGGAAGGCAACCAACACATAATATCATGGGTAGACGGTGTGGAGAGTGAGGGTATTCTTTGATAAGTCTAGTACCGAGATGGGCATTGAATCGGAGTAGCGTCGCACTTTTAGGTAATGATCGATCCTCGTGGGCCTACGGATAGCCAAACAGGCAAACAGGGAGTCGACTGGCGTTTGGATCAGGCGAGCGGGGAATGAGGACTATGAATGTAGCTTAATACGGTTCTCGGCCGGGTGGGCCTGAGTCTGGAACACTACCAATACAAAATTCAGTGATAAATCCGAAGGCATTGTTCCATGTTCTTGACCAAAACTGCCATCCTATTTTGCAGCCAATTTGACCATTACCAGACTCAAAACTTGACACTACTGACAGAAATCTATCAACGAAACCGCCAGGGCGCCGGTAATAAATCCATCTTGATGATAATAAAACGGATGATGTATCCTTTGATATATCTAAGTAGCATGCCGAGTAGATTTCAAAAGAGCGAAACTCAGCGAGACTAGGATTTCAACTTAGGATGTTTAGTGGGATGTATCTTATTATATGATAGATATTAGGGGGAGGGAAACGGATTGTAGCAGAGGAATTAGGGCGGAAAAGGAGCGTGAATAGTGATGCTTTGGGGTAAGTGTTCATCCGGAAAGTTATTTGAAGGGGTAAATTCCCTAATGACGTTAAGTTTGGTTATGGGATATTCCTTAGAAGTAATGTTGAAACGGGATGAGGTTTAAGGAAGAGTCTGGGTTTAGAGGGAAAAGGCATGACTGAACAGTAAATGTGATAGGGAGAGTGGACCTAAGGTGTGTGGATCAAGGGCTGTTTATTTGGAGTATTTCGTGAAGGTCGGTGGGATGATAAGGAAAAGCGCGGACACTGGAAGTGGACAGGATCCAGTAGGCTATTGCACGGATAAAGTGTCATGGATGCAAGCCTTGGGGAGGGTCATTCAACTTGGTTGTTTCAATTATCTGCCTATACTATCGCATTTCATTAATGGATGACCAGTGTCTGCTTACGCCATTTCCTCGACAAGTGCTCTTTCATGAAGTAGCGCTTCCCATCACCCCACGAAAGATCTTCTGTCCCTCGCCTAGCTTCCCGATGCGATCCTCCAGGAACTTCCTCTGTCGCTGCGCGGCAGCCGGCTCGGACGCAATGGCTGCAACTTGCTGGTCTGAGAGTTGAACGACGGTGACGGGGGAGAAGATCTTTTCGAGGCCGCGGATGATGTGGCGTTCGAAAACCTGCGTGGTGATGTTGGCGACGAATGTCTTCTGCTGGACCTGATATAGGGAAAGCGTCAGCGAATACATACTCTGGGTAGATTGGCATGTGCTTACCTTGTAGATGGCGTAGAGACAGTCAAGTGCTTCTTCGCAGCTGACATTTTCCATGTTGGGGTCGATCGCTTGCGAGTAGTTGCTAAGAGCTCGCTCCACATCGATGCTTGCAGAGGTGTGTTTGGAATGACAGCCATCTAGATGCTCATGGCTTGTAGCGTCGTTGATGCATTTCGTAAGGGATTCCTTCTGTCTGTCTTCGCGACGCTTAATGATTGTATCGGTGTAGTAGTGGTTGTAATTGATAGGGTAACTCCTGATATCCTCCATGATCTTGTCGAGCTCTTCCATTGCATTATCGTATCTGGATTTTAGGGCATCCTGCACCAGATTGACTTTGAGCCGAGAGATCATGTCTTTTGGGCATTTATCCTCCAACAGATTATCAAGAAAGCGGCTGCAGAGCGCGGCGATCACATCAAGGTAGTCAATGGCGAGGCGATGCCACTTGGAGCACTGCTCCCAGAACAGTTCTCCGACAAGCAAGGGGTTGAAGTTACCTATCAATTCCTTCCCACGGGTGCGCACGAGAACCGATCGGACCCATGCAATCGCCTTTGTCTTGTTCATGGGGAGGGGCTTCGATTCCGTGTCAAAAACGGTGCTCGTGGACGAAACTATGGTATCGCCAGAAGGGTCAATTTGATACTTATGACCATTGATGAGGTGTGTGTTGGCGAAGGCGGTGTTCGCGAACTGTACTACAGCACGAATCCTGCGGATTGTTGCGGGAGACGCAAGATCGAAACCGTGACTTGCATCGGTGGTGAAGTAGCTGCCTTCATAGTGTCCTTCTACCGCTGCCTTACACACTTCGTTATAGTCAAGGCTGAGTTGCGTCAGGTAGGCTTTGCAGTCGGGAACCGATGTCCGAGCCTTTCCCATGACCTTGAGCTCTTTCCTCGCTGTTGACATTGCTTCTTCGAGATCGGTGCGAAGCTTTGGTAGTTCTCGCTTGACATGTTCAAAAAGTAACACGCTGAGACGACTTCGTAGCGCATTGATGCCGCGGTTGCTGTCAGGCAGAGTCTTGAAATTCGACGTGCGAAAGTATTTGTCTTCTGAGTCGTTACGGTCTGCCAAAGAGCACTCTCGTTCCACAAATTTCCGATTTTTAAGAACGTGCCAACCAAGCCTGAAAAAGATGTCCTCGTTGCGAGCCAATTCAAGAAAAGAGGCCTCGGTCCCTGACCCCTCTGGAAGCATGTCCGGCTTGGTGATGATACCGAGCGTACGATCTCCGTCTGGATCGACCTGCCTCACTTTTGTCAAGATTTTCTGGTTCGCACAATCATAAGCGGCCGAGACCACAGCTAAGCAGATTGTTCGAGGCTGTGAGATATACTGGTCCGTAATCTCTGCCACAAGCTCGACATCGGCCTTAGTCACCTCTTTCGTATTAGTCTGGATGAGTCCTGGTATGTCGACCAGGGTAAGTTGTGGTCGAGAAGGCCCCCCGATATCAATACTAAGGACGTCTCTGGCAAAGGCTTTGGTTGCAGATGAAGATCTTGTGGTAGAGCCGTCGTCCATGACGGCTTTCGCAGCGGCCATTATACGAGGCAATTCGCCAAAGTCAGTTATTGATTCTTCGAAGGCCTTAATCGACGTTTGCTCATGAGAGGGTCGTTTGGCGTCCGGAATAATCTTGATGGTGAGACTATTTGTTGTGGCACGTCGCAAGATGATCTCAGTAGCGAATCTTGTGCATAAGTTATCGCTACGAGGGAAGGGGATTTCTGTAAGGGCTTCAAGAACCGAGCTCTTCCCAGCAGATTGATCACCGCAGACCACCAACTGGGGTAGCGAGAGAATGCTCTCGAGGCCACATTTGCGGACCTGAGCCACAGTGTCAAGCACACGTCGCTGCTCGTCGGTCTGGAGATCCTCGATCGACGTGGTGATGTCCATTTCCTTTTTCACAACGGTGGCTTCCTGGTCAACGATTTGTTCATCGACTGCTTCTTGGGCACTGCCGTTACTAGACACGTTCAAGTTTCCCATATTGAGCGACTAATGCAAGACAAGTCGTGCAGTGTTGAAAAAAGGTGAGAGTCTGATGTGATGTCACTGATTATATCCTCAATTGCATCTGATGAAGGACGTGAATGTTCAGAAGAAATTTTGAATCTTATGACCAAAACCTGTGAATCTCAAATTAGTCTCACACGCAATCCTTCGAGTCACTTCCATGCGGGAATCCTCTAGTAGATACGAGGTGACCAACGAAATTTGAGACTCAGCAAACTTTCTGGCCTCATTCATGTTTGTAGCAAACATCAGAATGTCACCCGGAAGCTCATCGAGTAGGCCCGCTCGCTGCCGTTAATGTGATTCATATTTGATGTGACTGTCCATTACACGGGAAGGTCAGGATTGCTGTTTGCCCTGGGAAGTGTCGGCCGTAGCGAGTACTTCCCCTGACCGCCAATTTCTACGCTGTAATTAGACCAAAGTAGTAGGCAATTCGCATACTTGCCGACTAAAGCAAGGATAGCTCCGTTTGGGAAATAGCATAAGCATATACTATTGAGCAAACTTGGAGGCAGGCGAGGTACATACCCACAGAAACTTTGATCTCGTTGCCAAGAAGGGTTGTGACGCTTGAGGAAGGACTCTAAGCCTGTACAGAACGGAGGGCTATTGCAATGACACTCGTTCTCTCTTACGTAAGTTTTGTGCAGAGGGAATATGTAGAGGGCAGTATGCCATGGCTGGACCATCGGCGCCGCACCAACTGCTTAGTCTATCTATCAGCGAGTTCGAAAGGGGCAAGTACTGTGGTGAATAAGACTATCCAGCGCATGTACTCAACCACCCTGAGGTGTGTCTTGGAGCCATGATCGGGGGCTGCTATAATACCGTTATGTATTTGGGGGTATGATACAAGTTCTCGCATGCTTTGATGCATAAGCACGCTTTGCTGCTTCGCTGTACTGATACATCAATCTCATCGAGGTAAATCTTCGCATGCTGCATGCATGATGCTTGCTTGGTGGAAACAGATGGGAAATCAGACATTCCCAATAATCTTCAACCATCAGCCTATTTCTTCACCGCTGGCTTCCCTGTCACTTTGCCGGCAGGCTTCTTCGCCCCTCCAGTTGCACCCTTCGCAGCATCAGCTCCGCCGGTCACTGTACCTCCAGTCTTCTTTGCCCCCGACGCTGGTGCCTGCTGCCCTGTCACTGTTCCAGTAGGCTTCTTTGCACCTCCAGCAGCGCCTGCAGCTGGTCCTTTTGCAGCTGGTGCACGTCCCGTCACGGTCCCGCTAGTTTTCTTCGCCGTATCAGCTGGCTTTGCAGCTCCTCCACCAGCTGCCCTCGCTTTCGCCGCCGCTATCGCTTTCTCACGTGCTGTGTTCGCAGCGTTCTGGCTAGCTATTGATCGAGTGTTCTTCGCAGGTCCGGTCGTTGGTGGTGCAGCAATGGATTTCTGTGCTCCGCCCGATGGTGCTTTGTATGGGGCGTACTTGGGCATTCCCGTGTACCTCGCTGCGTCTTTTTCTCTCGCTAAGCCTAAGGGGTTGCTTGCCGAGCCAACCCTTACACCACCGGCGCCGGTGGCATCTTTGACGTAGTTGGCTGTGTCATTGACATAAGAGCCGTAACCGCCTGCTGCACCAGCTATGCCGTCACCAACGTTTCGACCTGTCTGAGAGATTCCGTCACCCACGCCAGCGATGGCACCGCCAACTGTGGAGCCGACACCTGCGATAGTGGTGTCAACTGCTGTCCAGAAGGGATCGAGGAGGCCCATTGTGATATGGTAATACAGGAGTAGGTAAAAATGAGAGAGTTGAGGATCTCTTGTAGATTTTGTCGCGTTGTGAATTGGTAGGAGCAGCTGTGTTGTATAGTAGAAAGTTCAGGTCATGAGGCTCAGGAATAGGAACAGGATTGAGCAGCAATGACGCACATGGACAGGGGTCTGATGGTCGGCCCAAACATCACCGACTGACAAACCGGACCCTCGAATTACCAAACAGCCCTAGCGCACATACATTCCAATGCGCTTTTTTTATCGTATGGGGAGTCTGAAGTGGAGGACATGAGATGAGGTCGCAGCCAATTGGGTATCTGAGAGCGTAAAGCGAGTTGTTCAGCAGCACTCACTCCGAACCAACCAACCTTTGAAATGGGGTGTGGCCGGCCTCTTTCAAAGCCTGGTATTAGCGTGTGCAAGTTTATCGGGATTCCTTGGCACCAACTTCTACACTTAACCCCGCCCCGCGCCCGCGTTTTAGGAAATCTTCGAAAAGAAAAGGGAAGTAATACGTTGACACCCCCTTTTGATACATTGACACCCCCCAACTTGATACATTAACACCCCCCCCATATCAGGCTAGCTTCCGCGGTTGCGCGACTAACTGCGCGGGCAACCGCCGCAAGTCAATTCCACTAAATCCATAAATCGACCCTACTATATTAACCGGTTAGCCTTATTAATTAAGTAATCGAGTCGTACGAAAGTCCTAAATTATCCTAATAATTATATTATAAGGTCCTTTTATTAGTTCGTTACGTAGGTGTAGTGTAGTAGCTACGTAAGTAATAATTATTAATCATTTTAAATATATCGTATACTAAGGCGCCAACACTTTTTTTTTAAGATTTCGCCTAGTTACTTAGGTAGCGACGACGAGGTTAGCACGATAGCTATAAGGCTATAAACTAGCTTCTATGCGAGTATAAAGCTATATCTTAAAGCCTATATAGTCTTAAAGAGGAGAAGTAGTATAGTTATTTAGTACGAAAGCCCTAGGTAATAGTCGAAAATATCTAACTTATAAAATCGGAAAAACCTTCGGAAAAACCTAGGAGCTTTATAACCGGAGTAAAAGGAGTTATTTAACTAGGTTTTCGAGTTTAAAACTTTTTTTAGCGCTAAACCCGATTCGGGTTAGTCGTCGCAATATTACTAAGTATTAGAGTTATATCCTATAGTCCTCTATTACGGTGTAACTACCCTATAGCCCCTTCCTGCTAGCCGCGGAGTCGTCGTCGCCGTCGTAGGCGGAGTAGGCGGAGCAGGCGGAGCACTACCTAGACGGCGAGCTAGTTACCTAAGTAGTCGCCTCTGTTACTAATTCTTACGTAGTTATCTCTTATACTATAGCCTCTAATGCTCTAGCTATTGCTACTATATATCTACTCGTACCCTAGTCTCTTCTTCCTTCACCTAGCTAGCGGTAAACGCGTGACTTAGACTACTCGGTGGCATCGACTATTACGGGGTCGTTAGCGTATTATACTAAGTACTTAGTATACTACTACGAGGCCTAGTATTCCGAGGGTTTCGACTATATAGGGTAGTATTTCGAGAAGCGGTATTACGAGGTATTTACGGTGTCTAAGGTATAGAGATTCGTCGTCTAGGTAAATCGCTATTACGGTGGGTAAGATAATCCTCTACTAGCTTAAATCGCGAAGGTAAACGTCGAGTAGAACGCTCTACTTTAAGTTCTACTCGTATAGGGAGTTTACGAGGTCCTTAAGGTCGCCCTCTCCCTCTAGCTATAGTAGGCTCTTAAGCGTTAAGGATAGGGTCCCTCGGTAGTTAAGTCTTAGCTACCTCGACTACCGGGGCTCTAGTTCGATAACCCGGTAGTTTCTTATATCGCTAATAAGGGTAGATATCTTTAATTTTAAGGGTTCTACTAGTATTTAGAGCCTTATCTATTCTCGCCTTAATCCTATAGCTATAGGGTAACCCCGATAATTTAGTAAAGCTATTCGTATATATCTCCGATCGTCGCTTAACGACTTCCTCGTAATAAGTATAGACCTTTCTTAGAGTAAATAAGGAGATATACGTAATTACCTTACGAAGAACCGGCTACCTAAGGTCTATAGCTAGGCTAGCCTTTAATTAGTTTATTACGCCGGTATATTTAGTACGTTAGAGGGTGAGGAGAGTCGTAATATCCTTAATAACCGTATATAAGTCGCCTACTAAGGATAAGTATAAAACTATAGTAATTATAAGTATAGGGCTCACTAGTAGAGAACTATAGTTACTATTTTAGCGTAGTATAACTACTTTCTACCTTTAAGGTAGTAATATTTATAAAGTGGAGTATCTTATTAGTAAAGTATTTTACGAACTTCTTCCTATATAGATCGATCTATATCTTCGCTAGGTAGGTTAAAATATTATACTACTAGTTTAGGTAGCCGTTATAAAGCTTATCCTATGCGGTTTCGAAAGCAGCTACGGTCGTAGTATAGATTACCTTCTCCTATACTTAGTAGAACTCCTCCTAGTCCTCTTTAGTCTCGAACTCCGGTTTATATTTAGCCTTAACGTTATAGTTAATATACTACGCGCATAGTAGATGTAGGACTCGAGGAAAGACCTCGTAGTAGCTAGCGATTAATATAGTCTCTTAGTCGGTGATATTAACTAATGGGTCTAGTATATCGAGCTCTATAATTATTTAGTAATATCGCTATAGGGTCTATAAATAGTCCTCCTTCTCTTCGCGAGTAAGGAAGTAGAAGGCGCTATAGAATGTCGTATTAATACTTATTATTCCGGTGAAAACTAGGAGAGGGAGTCTATATCTATTAGTCTTATATATATAGTCTATAATAAGAACCTCCTAATTCTCCTTTAAGGTATTATAGGAATACTTTATCGAGAAGAAGAGATAGGAGACCTTATTATCGCTACCGAGAAGATACTTTACCCACTAGGTATCGCTATCGCTTAAGATCTCTCGGAGAAGAGCTTACGTTAGTATAAGTGGGCCTAGGGTTCTCCGTCGAATTACTACTTTCGCATTATATATATCGCGAGGTATAAACTCAGGATTCTCCTTATTATTATCGAGGTAAAAGCTAGTAATTATTTAAGCGGGCGTCTTATAACTAGCCGTTAATCGTATAATGCTATCCTTCTTCTCTCGAGTTATAGCTAGCTTACGATAAGATAGGTAGGCACTTAGTCCGGTAGCGTAATAATTATAAGTAGGTTCCTCGACCTAAAGCCTCCACTTAAGAGTTAGACTATCCCGTATAGCTATATATATAAATAGACACTCGTTCGTACGCGAGGTTCTATAGATTCTCTTATTACTGGTAATAGTTCGTATCTTAAGGCCTCTGTCGCAACGTAACTACGCCTTACGTATCTCCTTCCGCTTACTAGCCTTTAAACGCTTTTTAACGACGGTATAGCTATATTATTTCGCATAGGCCTGAGCCTCTAGCACTAGGCTATCTAGAGACTCCGCTAATAGCCCGTTTAGAGGTGGCGATAGGTCTATAACGTTAATTGTGGTGGGATGTAGGTGCGTTAGTATTTTATTAATACACGGTAAAGTCGCGAACCAGTAGATTAAGCTGCGGCAGTTAGTCGCGCAACCGCG
>JAABUI010002379.1_pt1 | contig 10421 bp, 13 predicted proteins | sample 5559111 | NCBI WGS metagenome assembly JAABUI01 (sample SAMN10711870, study PRJNA513365) | rock metagenome | isolation source: Antarctica rocks | place: Antarctica: Victoria Land, Buttleship Promontory
TCCATTTCCATGCTTCTCCTGTTACTAACGAACGTCCTGATATGCAGCATGGCCAGTAGCTCAAAAGCGTCCCGAAGCAACTCGGTGGTGCGGGCATCTTTGGTGCTGGAGTAACCGTGGGCGCGGAAGTAGTGAAAGGAGCTCTAGGGCAGTGAATTTCGTATGCAATGCTTTGATGAGAGATGAGAATTATGGAGGAAGATTGGAAAGACAGAGAAGAGAGGCCTTATAATGATTAGATGAATATTGGATGGATCGCCAATCTTTAACAACACGCTGTCCAAATCAAACCCTTTCCGAGTGCGATGCCTTAGTGCCTTCGACATTGAAATAGATCGGCTTCTTCACTGAGGCCCAAACCTCATCGCGATTGTCGAAAAAAGTGATTCACTCGCCTTGACTTGGGATAGGGAAACTAGTGATCTCTGTAGTTAGGTTTTGACATTGACTGGTACTGGAATTGGCTTCAGATTTAAATCCTGTAGGCTATCCTCGCTGGGACAGATGGACAGCGTCACCTTGCCTACTACTATTGTGTAGCTGTGGTCTGTGGCTTCGCAGTTCACAGAGCTGCGATCCTAGTCACACTCAGCACAAGATTTATATGGTCAAGAGCCAATGATTTGGCTTAGTGGCCAGTCAAAGACTGAGACATGGCCGTTGAAGACCTCTCCGTTATAACAGGACTCACGTCAATCATGTAAGGCTCAGGCGGATAGCAAGTCAGAAGGTTCGGTATTGTCTGTCAGGTCAAGCTAGTACTTACCATATGTAAGACAATGTGGGCGACTTGATTTTCAGCTTTGTCATCGGTGATAGAATCTGTTTCCGTCGCGCATGTCCCAAAAAGCCGGCGGCCGCATCATTTCCGAGTCGGCAGTGGTTGGTAAAGGAATCGGTGTTCCGTTCTTTGCCCTGTCGGTGACAGCGCTCAAGATCCTTGATTACTCGCGATTCCATAAAGGTCCACTCGAGCTAAGCTTCGATCTAAGCGCTTCCAACTCTGCACAACGGACAACAGGAATTCCCTTGCTTGCCTCATCATCACGTTCGGCAAGGTCAACAAGAAATCTGCTTTCTGTATCGATCACTACATCAAGTGAACGCAGCCGCGGTAAGGTGACATCATGCGACATTTCATCTCTCCAGTATCGAATGTGATGCCACAGTAGTCTCCATATTCTCGAGACGTCCTCGAAGGTACCGAGGGGTCGAGGCTGGGAAGTCGGACGACGCGAAGGAGCTTTGAGAGTGAATTCGAAGTGAATCAAGAACCAGAATGACTCTGCCATCAACTCAATCTGTCTAGTAGGCTGTTCAGTGTATTAGCCTCGACTCAGAAAATGCAAGACACAAAACTTGCGCAGCTGCCATCGTAATCAAGATCGGTCCCTAAGCTGCGCAACTTGGGGCATTCTCTCGCTATGAGTACCATAGTCGAGTCCGGGTACATTGATGTTGCATTCTCTCCGTTGGGCCCCCCTTCCTCGTGGAGTCTAAGTTTCATGAGTGTCCTCCCAAGACTTTGCCACTGAAATACTCCCCAATCTTGTACAGACCTCTTGAATCCAGTCAAATTGAGCGTTTCGAGACTAGGACAATTACGTAAAAGGTTCTCTAGGCCAGCACGGCCTACACCATCTTGGCATACTAACTCAAGCGATTTGAGCTCATCGAGCCGCGAATGTATTTCCGGGACAAGATTACTTATGTTTGTGACTAGCCTATCGAATTGCGACCATATTATAGGAAGCGAGTAAATGTCAAAAGCAAAGCCAACGACCTCCAAAGATCTTAGTTGAAGAGGGATGGATGTATTGAGTAACGATTGCAAAGGTGTGTGATTTGGTGACATAATCGCAAGATCTTGAATTGGTGAAGACAACAGGACTTTCTCGAGCTCCCGTGAAGCTTGAAATTGCCCGGGCTCAAGTACCACGTCTAAACTAGATAAACATGGTATATGACACAGACGCGACAGAGCACGCGCTGCGTCCTGACAGGGAGGCTGTCGAATGTAGAGCTTACTGCGTGGATGATATGCATGAAGAGCCTCCAGAAGCCAGAAGAGTATAGGATATTGTGCGTCCCAGATGAAAGTTCTCAGTCCAACCAATTCAGGCAACACTTGTCCGAAAAGTTCTAGATCTTCCTTACTTCCTTCTCCAGGCTGGAGTCTAGCATTGGGTGCCCAGAGTATCTTTACACATCGGACTTTCGCTCTCAAGTTGCTGTCATTCAACAGCTGATTTATGAGGCTTCCATTAATCTCATGCCGACGACGATTGAACGTGAAGTGGATATCGTTGTATATAAGACCCTTCGACAGGCTTTTGAATTCTCTGGACGTCAGTGCAATATGGAGCAAGGATCTAGGTGATGTATCTCGTAGCTATGGCATCATCAGTCCTGAATGTGATCACCTACAAGCCGCTGAGATTCTTACTATGCCGAAAATCACAAGTAGAATGTCAATGTCCAAGGGACACATACTTCCAACCATAAATTCAAGGTCCAAGTGATAAAGCCAATTATGCGAGGTCAAACAGCAGTTGAGGGGAGCGTCTCTAGAATTCTGCTCGTTGATCTCTCCACCGTTGCCATAGTGCCTTCGGCGTTGATCATTCTACCACTGAAATATATGTTCAGTCAGGGCGGAGAATTATGCTGAAGATGTGATTCAGTTTCCCATTGTATTTGCTTTTGAATCCCAGTCTGCCCGCTCTACGCATTTCGTCCTTCGAATATTCTGATATAGATCTGGTATTAATCTAGAGGGAAAGCCCTGTCCTTCGGGTTGAAAACGCGCTAGCATGGTGCTATGACGTCAAGAATGCGCTTAGGATGAGAAGTCATTCGGTTTTCTTATTACTTACGCTTGCATTGAAGCCTGGGTTAATCTCGACATGCGAGTGACTTCCCGACTCTTTATTCCATTTGGGAAGGATGAGAGTAACATTCGAGTCCCTTTAGTGACCATCTTCCTTGATTGTCAATTAGACAATCATTGCTTCAATGATTAAGGGAAGTGATGAGAGCGGCAGGACTGTAAACGATCCGACTCCCGATGGTAAAGAAGCGCTTCTTCCCCGAATAGGTCACTTCGGACGAAGCGTCGGTCTTGATCAGCACACTTCTCAGGTCGTTCAAGCACAGCATCAAAGTGGCAGTATTTTGGCATGCAATAATCCATCATGGCTTGTTTCGCTTCAACTTTCACTAGGTCGTGTCTACGTCGAAATACTTACTCACTTTACCTTACGGTTTACTAGATCACTTTATCCATGTCGCTATGACGTCTTAGCCTCAAAGACTTGTGACCCCACTCGAGCAAGAAGTTGTACTTCCTAATGCTATGATATGATCGCTTGACGCTATGCAGTTCACTCAGGACCAGAAGTCAGCAATTCGACACAAACTTGTCCTCGCCGCCAGAGATGACAAAAGCGACTTCGATGAGACGATACTAAAAGACTTTAAAGCGGAAAGCTTTGACGTTTCATACTTGCCCTTAGCTAATGTCGAAAGTCAACATGAGTCTATAGAGGCTCTGAGGCGCCTCGCCGGGGAGTTAGGTGATGGCGAGAACTTCGCCATCGTAGGTCCGTCTTTTTCTAGCCCTTACCACCAGTCCTCCGAAAATTCGGACTAACATTCATCTTATCTGTAGCATATGGAGAAGCTGCATCAGTGTTTCTCGAAATCGATCTCAAATCAATGGAGAAGCTGTGTGCCCTTGTTTTATACTACCCGGACAATTTTTCCTCGCTTGGCAACGGCTTTCCTCCCCATTTTAATGTCTTGGTGCACTTTGCAGAGTCTTTGGATTTCACTCCAAGCTGTCGTTATTATGTCTATCCAGATGTCAAGGAAGGATTTGCAGCGACCAATGTGAAAGCGTTCGATAAGGTGGCTGCAAGTCTTGCATGGTCGAGGACGCTGGCAACCCTAAGAAAAGCTTTTGAGGTCGAGGTTGATTTAGAGAAGGTGTGGGAGGAACATGTTGCATTGGAGTTCGTGACGAAGGATGTGGACGCCACAATGGCTACCATGGTGGCCGAGCCGTATGTCAACCATATCCCAACCCTCACTGGTGGAATCGGCTATAAAGACCTTCACCGCTTCTATCGTGACTATTTCATCCCAGGAAACCCGCCCTCACTAAAAATGAGGCTTCTCTCCCGCACCGTTGGAACAGATCGCGTGGTCGATGAAATGCACCTTTCGTTCAAGCACACCCAGGTCATGCCTTGGCTGCTACCAGATGTGGAGCCCACAAAAAAGGACGTCGAAGTAGCGCTGGTAGTGATTGTTTGTATCCGAGGTGGCAAGCTATATCATGAGCATATATACTGGGATCAAGCGAGCGTGCTTGTCCAAATCGGCCTACTAGATCCAAAATCTCTACTGAGTAAGAATGTCCAAGGGAGATTACCTGTGGTTGATGGAGCCGGCGCCAGGAAAGTTGTGGATGAAAGTAGCATCAGAAGTAATGAGCTGATCAGTAGCTGGTGATGACTCTTTCCTTTAAATTGAAATCGATGGTCTGATGAGTTTCATGCCCACTGTGTGAGCTAAAGCTCGGATATGAGTGCAGATATCTGTGGACTGACGGTCTCTCTGCTCGACAGAGTCATCACACTAGCCTTCTGTGCGACGTCGACTAATTGTGCAATATTCTTAGGATGTTCCTTGGTCAGACCAGCAATTATGACACCCAGAAAGGTATCGCCAACTCCATTCACGCTAACAATTTTGTCCTTCGGTACTGTTTCCGCTGGAGGAAACAATCGCATGTAGACCCCACCAACAAAGGCATTCCCATTCGTAGATCGACAAAGTATGTAAGGCGCGTATAAAGGCGATGTAAGACAAACATCACCCGGTTGAAGCAATTGGGTCAATAAGACACCCTGCTCGCCCAACGTCGTCAAGATGCATGGCATGAAGGGCAGTAGTCGTATGCTTTGTTGTGGAACACCTTGATCAACCAAGGCATTGTTCGTCAGTGCCACAAGTTTCTCTCGTGAACCTGAGGCTGGCAAGCCAATGCTATTAATTACTTTCCACCAGTCCTCGCGTTCAAATGCCCCAGCATTATTTGCAGCCTCATGGATAGAGAATAATTCCAAAGTGTTAGGCGTTGCCAGATTTATGAGATGCCCAGGAACTGCTGCTAAGTCAATATCGTATCCAGAATCACGAGGGAAAATTCTCTGTGATTTAGTAGCAGACACTGGCTCATATGCAACTTTGGTTCCAGATACCTTGGCCGCTTTGAGCCATCCCTGAAGAGTGCCCGAGTCCCAATTTGCATCTACTACAAGCCATTTCGGCTTGCATGTATCCAGATGGCATTGCCAAGAGGCATGAAAATCCTTGTCCGTGTCTTGCAGAATCGTCATATCAGCCATTGCTAGTACAAGATCCTTCTTTGCGTCGTTCACTGCAACGTACTGAGCCGTATGAGATCCTGTAGACAGCCTCTGAACTCCGCACGTTTGTAAACCTCGCTTAGCTAGGATATCGATTGCAGTGGAGCCCGCAATATCGTCTCCAATGCTGGTGCAGAGACGAACGCTAGAATTCATGTAATGTAACGCAGTTGCGACGTTGTGACCAACGCCGCCAAGATTCTGGCTGATCGAGGCGGGGTTGGACGTATGAAACCGCGGTTGACTTGATATTACCGCATCGTCTGATGGGACAAAGTTACAAGAAACGTCAATTGCTAATGCACCAGCTACGATAACATCGTTTGCACGACCCGCGAAATTTGACTGCGTCATCGAGCCCAAGGGAGCACTCTGCCCTTGGTTTGCTTGCTCATTGGCATCACTCATTGGAATAGAACTGCAAATCAGATCTTAGCTGCTGCACCTGGTGTATCTCAACACCGCGCTCTCACCGAGGGTGTCCATGGGATCGGTGCAATCTGGCTAGGTGGACCGCAACCTTTGTTCCGCGAGCAACATTTGCTTCGATTAATGCTCGATTGGCACTCACTGAAGCTCCATTGGTAATCTCCCGGATTCGCTTCAGAACAAAAGGCGAGTTGTCGCTTCCAACTGACGCAGACTTATCCGCATCTTGGAGGGCCTGAGCGATGACAATGTCCATCTCACCTTTTGCAATGGAATGCTCATGAGGAATTGGATTTGCAAGGAGCATGCCGGACTCAAGAGCTGTGCATCTTTGTGCGTCTGAAAAGATGTTAGCCGGGTTTTTGGTGATAATGAAGACTGTCACATCTTCGAGGCATTACCTACAAATTATAGATGCTGCTTCTTCCTCGTCGCTGATAATCAAAGGGCTCGGGGTGCCACTGTCCCTAGTCCAGAAGGCGGGGAAGTCCACTGGACCATGCCGCTCTGCAAATGTTCCCACGCAGACACCTTGAGTCTCCAGGTACTCAAGCGTACGGGGTATGTCTAAAAAGCTTTTACACCCAGAACTTATCACGGCCATTCTGGTTCGACCTAACTCGGTGAGGTCTGCGCTGATGTCCATGGAATTCTCGCCACCGCGATGAACGCCTCCTAACCCGCCAGTAGCAAAGACCTCGATACCGGTCAATCTAGCAAGCACCATAGTTCCCGCAATGGTGGTGCCTCCATTCAACTTTCTGCCAGCGTGCCCCTAGATAAAAATCCTCAAATCAGAAAACAAATCGATGTCTGTAAACAGAACGGTAGTGAATCATCATGTTTACCAAACCTAGCAAGTAGGGTAGATCTCTGCGTGAGACCTTCCTGGTGTCCAGCTTACCAGCAGAAGCAGTAAGCTCAATCAATTCCTCTGCCGAGAACCCAACTCGAGCAATGCCATGAAGAACTCCAATGGTCGCTGGTACCCCTCCATTGAGCCTGACTACCGACTCTAGATGCGAGGCTAATGCTGTATTCTCAGGATATGGGAAACCTGGCCTAAGTATCAATTTAAGTTCTCACAATCTTGGAATGCAGATGGTGCCACCATGCGTGTAAATCGTGGTTTCCAGAGCTACTACTGGCCGCTTTTGATTTATGGCTTCTCTCACCTCATCTGATACCTTCACGAAGGGGTTGTTGGGACCTAATTGCCAATCGCTACTATTACGGCGATGTTCAAAAGAGGGAGTGATTCGGGTACAGATTGTAGATCGTAATTGAGAAACGATTAGCGAGGACAGCAACGGGGCTCTCTGAGCCATCTCGAACACCGCAAGTCAACGTCAAACACAATTGAAAATTGCGGCTTTCGTCATTGGAACAAGATATCTACCGGAAATTTCAAGCTTAATTCCGCGGATACGTAGGGCTGAGCCAAATGAGGACAGCGAAGCTCTTGAGACAACCTTCGAAGCCATTCGACTTCACACAAAGGCCGATGACTCTGGAAATTCGACAATGAGGTCTCCTTATTTGGTTGCAGCTTGTCTGTGGTTAATTGGGGCCACCTGCATTGCTGAGACAAACATCTCCGCGCCCCTCTCTTCACATCAGATCCTCCCAAATAACTTCAAGCCATCACAAGTATTCAAAAATGTCAATCTCTTGCGCAACATCAATCTTGAAAAGGGCTACGTCAGGGAAACAATCAACGTTGCCATCGAGAATACAGATGCAAAGGAGCAAGATACTTACTTTATACCTTTCAAGGCGGAAACAATTGGCAAAGTAGGAGGTCTCGAGGTCAGGGACAAGAAAAATCCTGGTCTCCCGGCCTTTACAAGTGAGGTCGTCGAATATGACCCGTACAGGTGAGATGGACCGGCAGCAATATGCGCTGTCCCTCGACAATGACTGATCCGTGGCCCTCCAGTCCTACGCAATTCTACCGCGTTACCTTACCGTCCGCCCTCGCTCCGAACGCACAACAGACCCTCTCTATAACATATCATACACTATCTGCTCTTACACCTCTTCCGGCGACCATCGAACAGCAGGATAAACAGTACTTACTCCACACCTTCTCAACTTATGCACCCTCGGCCTACCTTACACAGAAGCAGAAGACTAAAATCAAATTCCCGTCAGCCGACATTCCAGACTACACTCCGGAGCCTGAACGTCAAGGAACTGTCTTCACGTATGGACCGTATGAAAATACACCTGCGGGTTCCGAGCAAGACGCCAGTGTGCGATATGAGTTCACCAAGCCGATCATACATGCGACGTTGCTTGAGAGAGACATTGAAATTAGCCAATGGGGTGGAAATCTGGCGTCGGAGGAGCGGTACTGGCTCACGAATATCGGTGCTCATCTTGCTGGCCACTTCTCCAGAGTGACTTGGGCGTCGACCCAATACTACAACCCGCCTACGAGCGCATTAAGAATGCTCACCGTACCCTTAAGGGTTGGGAGCTTGAACCCATACTTCACGGATGACATTGGCAATGTGTCTACAAGCCGGTATCGGAGCAATTCACGGGAAGCGCTTTTGGAGCTTAAGCCAAGATACCCGGTTTTTGGGGGTTGGAAGTACAGTTTCAAAGTCGGGTGGGATGCGGACTTGAAGAGCTTCCTTCGGAAAGTGGCAAGAGGAAATGACTACGTGCTCAAGGTGCCTTTCTTGGAAGGGCCAAAGATGGGTGAGGGCGTTTCGTACGACAGGGTGGAGCTGAGGGTCATCCTACCTGAAGGTGCAACGTAAGTCAAGAACTCTCCTACCAAGTTTCAACGTTGACCTTCGACCTCTGGGTTGCTGACGAGCTGTTCTCGCTCCAGAAACGTGAGATATGAGACTCCCATCCAGATCGTATCCAGCGAGATATCGTCTCATAAAACCTTCATGGATACGCTCGGCAGAACGACATTAAGATTGACTGCGATGAACGTGATTGACGAGGCACGCGACAAGGATATCCTCGTCACGTACGACTACCCATTCACAGCGGCATACAGGAAGCCACTAACAATCTTCACTGGTATCATAGCTGTATTTGCGACTGCGTGGGGTATTGGTAAGCTTGACGTTAGCATAGCGAAGCCTTCATGATTTGGTGCACATGTATAATATTTTTGTTGGACGGATAAAACCATTTCGTATGTTTGGTGCCAAAAGTTCTCCCAGTGAGCTGGAATCAACTTAGGGCAGTCCCGGGCCAGAACACGCGCTCAGCTGTAGCTTGTGATTGGTCAATGGACTCTTCTGCGAACTCAAGCAGACAGACTTGCCTTCCGCAAAAAGCAGCGTCCTCGGTCCTCCCTCTCGAATCCACTACGTAAATCAGGCTAGAGCCGTTTCTCGCTTGTATCACTACGACGCTTCAATGAGTGTTCGTCAATAGATCAATGCGAGCTCTCAATTGCCATTAGGATCTAAATCCTCCGGAGAGGGCCGGAGGAGCCTAGGCGGGCAAAATGCAGTGCGTCCGCCCCACCTCCAATCGGAACGAAACAACCTTCTAGACCGCCAACTAACCATGACGTGCCAGCTTTGGCCAGCAACTACGAACGTCGCTGCTGAAGGACTACTATTACTATTATATCGCCTACGATGACCTCAAAGAGGCTCTCAAGACACCTTATATCCACGACCCCAACCCACAAAATCCCAAACCAAAACGGCGTCCATGGACCGAAGACGATGAGAAAGCGTTCGTCGCCGAGCTTGAGAGTGAACTGGACAAAGTGTTCACCTTTCAGCGTGTGAAATCGGGAGAGATTGTGAGACGCATAAAGGCCAGTGAGAAGGAGGTGAATGATGTGATTGGACGATTGGACAAAAGAGGGCCGAAGCCTACGCAGAATGGGAACACCTCTGGCGAGCAAGCGCCGGAAGATGACATACCAACGGAAGATGATTTCATGCTATTAGAAGAGGACTTGAGTGACATCATTGCCGATGTACATGATCTGGCCAAGTTTACACAACTGAACTATACTGGATTTCAAAAGATTATCAAGAAGCATGACGTAAGGTCTCCAATGTGATCAGATGATGAGGAGCGCTTTGGGAAGATGCTGATAGTTGTCAGAAACAAACGGAGTGGCACCTAAAACCCGTCTTCGCTGCACGACTGAAGGCAAAGCCATTCTTCCAAGACAACTATGACGCGTTCATTGTCAAGCTATCAAAGCTATACGACCTGGTACGGACTAGGGGTTATCCCGTCAAAGGTGATAGTGCAGCCGGTGGTGGTCAGCAAAATTTTGTGCGACAGACCACCAAGTATTGGGTGCACCCTGATAATATCACTGAGTTGAAGCTGATAATACTGAAGGTCAGCGATGGGCCTTACCGTTCGAAAACGGAGAATGCTAATCTCTGTAGCACCTCCCTGTTCTTGTGTTCAATGCCAGCAAAGAGTTCGAGACAGAAGACTCGGCAATCTCCTCCATCTACTATGACAACCCGAAAACCTGGGAGCTTTACACCGGCCGGTTGAAGAAGACCGAAGGCGCTGAGGCTATCAGGTTACGATGGTATGGTGGAA
>JAABUI010002381.1_pt1 | contig 10416 bp, 9 predicted proteins | sample 5559111 | NCBI WGS metagenome assembly JAABUI01 (sample SAMN10711870, study PRJNA513365) | rock metagenome | isolation source: Antarctica rocks | place: Antarctica: Victoria Land, Buttleship Promontory
AATCACAGTCCTTGGCTCCGGGCGCCGAGCTTGGATTATGACTTTTGGCACCTGGTGGCTCACCAGGTGATTTACATAACCGTGTAATCCCTGGCAGGCCTACAAAGACTGAGTGTACTGAACAATTGAGCTGCATACAATTCGCCGCGTGCGTTCCATTGCTCTATGTAGGACTGTAATGCAAGGCTCAGTCTTGCTCTTATCATTCGAACTATTTATACAAGTGCGCCATGAAAGCGGCTGGATTTGGCTACGATCGCATCTAGAAAGCAAGAAATTGTGGCTCAATATACTCCATGTACAGTCATCGATTATTGCCATTGTACCCGCCATAACGAACATCTGGAGGAGGCCCATATTGATTACCGGCATTTCGATCTCCGTAGTTCCCATTCCCATAACCGCCTGGTGGTCCTTGCTGGGGGCCATTGTAGTATCCGCCAGGTTGCTGTTGTGGTGGACCCGCGTATCTGCCATAAGCTTGTTGAGGTGGTGGAGGACCACTGCAGTAACCGTTTTGCGCAGCTGGTGGTGGCCCATTATATCGTGGTGGAGGCGGAGGATGGCCATTGAATTGACCTCCGTGAGGAGGCGGCGGTCCTCCTCGCCCGAAGGAAGGGGGAGGACCAAAGCCTGGCTGGATATGGGCGGCGAATGGATTGGGCCTGTCATCAGCATAGTGAATCTGACTCCCTCGACCTCGGGCCCGACCTCGTCCAAGTGGTGCGCCGCCGTGAGAGCGGCCAGAATGGGATGCACGTCCCTTAGTAGCCTCAATGTCCTCGCGATTGAGCGTTGGGGCCTCGAACTTGACACCACGAAGTAGCATCGACTTGTGCACATGAGTAGAACGAGGCATTTCGTAATTGACGCTAGAGCCCATAATTAGCTTGAACTCGCTTGAAAGGAGAGGAGAACATACCTGATGCTATGATCCTCGTCAAGATCAGGCATACTACCGTCGCTCAATGGGTATGACAGAGAACTCTGAGGTATATAGTCCTCATTCTTCTCAACCTTCCCGGCGAGACCCTCGCTTATAGAAGGCTTGATTTGGAGCTTCGAGGATCCCTGACGTCTTGAGTAGAAATTGGTCGCTATCTCTTCATATAAAGGATGTCGGTCAGATATGATCAAGACCTCTTTACCCATCTCGTTCCGTGCATGCTCCTCTGCAGACAACAGTGGGTACTTCTTCGCCATTGCATCCAGGAGCCTCTTTTCGTCGATGAAAGGCAATAATGCAACCCCTTGCCAAGCAAACTTCTTCCCATTAAGGTCAATTGGAAAATCCTCGGGATAGAAGTCTATGATTTCGCTATCTTCGTCGCTCATCAATGGGTGAAAAGGCTCAGGAATCGCGTGATTGGATGCTGCGGGTAATACACCCATCAGCTGCTCAAACGGCTTGGATGGTTTTCCTTTGTCGAAGCTAATGCTCATCTTGCTTAGCTCTACGAAGTCGGCCGCGAAAGGAGCATAATGATAGGGGTAGTACCACGTCCAAGACGGGCATCCTTGGAAGTAGTAGAGCAGGACCCATGCAAGGCCTTCGACATAAGATCTAGCCACTTGGTTGCGAAAACCTATATCCTGTGGATCGACGTGAAATTTGTTTTCGTAATACCGGTCCGCGTAGCCTTCTTCCCATAGACGTACGTTGTCTGGCGGAGGCTCATCAGATTCCGGCTGGGGTTTGCTCACCACAACAGATGGACTGTCACGGCCTGGGGTACCTGCATCTTCGTCCTCCATGAGCTCTGCCTTTCGCTTCTTTGAAGCAGATACAGGCGTCCCAGGGGTGTTGGCAGGAGAAGCGATCTCGTCAGCTGTACTACCGTTGGCATCTTGCTCAGTTTCTATACCAAGCAATTGGCTCTTCAGAACAGCAGCAGCGCTTTTGTTCGCTGCATTGGCCCTGTATATCGCGCCACGATTCACAACCATGTCATGAGTCATCGTCCTCTCTTCTTTGGTCATAGGCCCTTTTCCAGGAACAAATAATGGCATATCTGGAGGAGCGACTACCGGATCTTTTCCTCTTCCCCGTCCGCTGTTTCCGTTAAAAGGGGCGCTATAGTCTGGAGACCCTCGCCGGCCACCTGGAGTACCAGAATTTACCCCGTCAGAATTCCGACCCCGATTTTGCTCCTCTAATTTCCTCCTCTTCGCATTCGCGTCTCGTCGCTCCTCTGTTTGTCGTCGCCGTCGGAATATTGCATCTTCCTGTTTTGCAAGGCCATCCAGGATAAATTGGGCGCGTTCTAGATCAACATGGCCGTCTTTGGTCACATAACTTCCCATCACTGGTAAGTTGTCTCGCCAGATTGCGATCAGGGTATCAATTCCATTTTCGCGAATGTCCAGACTAGGCAGATGGGGTAGGAAATCATTGCCAACGAAGAAACACATGAAGACCCAGTCATCTAAAGCCCTTTCAAGATCAAACTTGAATGGCTGCTGTGGTACCATAAGCTCCGCTTCAAGGTACTCACGTAGAACAGAGACATGGAGCCAAATAAAAGGCTTATCACTCAAAGCTTTGTCTTTCTCGTCAAACTCTCCATCCTTTGGCTTGGCTTCGCCTTTACAAGCTTCAGCTATATGTCCTTTCTGACCACAAATGTGACAAGTGCGAGCCTTTGACTCTTGAAAGAAGACGTCTTCACGAAGGACACGGAAATGGGGCTCATGTGTTGCAAGACCAAGCATGATTAAATCAGCGTCAAGTCCGTATATAACATGACGAGTATTGGGATCGTGCTCTGGCGAAGATCGCTGAGATCTAATGAATTCCATTATTTTATGCTCTCCTTCCCCTGGAACAGTTGCATCTGATAGGATGACTTTGATCTAGAAAAAGTCAGCGCTTAGTAATGAACAACAGAAGGATGAAGTGTACTTTTTCCCAAGCTGGATCCGTGTTGACCTTGTATGCACACCAGTATCGAAGGCTCAATGCTAGGATATCCATAAACGGTGTTCCTGGAGTGATTGCGTTACTGTCCCAAGTCTTTTTCTGAACCATCTCTGTCGCGCCTTCGTCCATTGTGCCTCCATTTTTAGACCTAATCATTTTCGCGAATTCCTCTTTATCTTCGTCCTTTTGTTTAGCTTCCTGCGCCGATCTGAATCGCCGCGATCGTTGTTGATTCATCTTAGCTCGAGGAGCTACGCCATCTAGAACGAGCATGTCAGCAAAGTCTCCCAATCTCACACATTCGCATCTACACTCAAAGAGATATATACCCCCCTTGACGACTCTAGGATTTATTGGGGTAGTCGGTCACAGAGGGAGATATATTTTGAATCCGACTTCTTCAGTCCAGCAGTATTAAACATACCAACAGCAATCATAAGCAACTTCCTTGGTCGACACATGTTCATAACGCGATTTGTGTATTCGAAGATAGCCAACATCATCTCATTCTCACTGGTCGGGGGAGGACGATCCTCAGGATGAGAACAAGGATGGACGATGCCATTCATGTCAAGGTACAGATTGTCAACTTCTTCACCGTTGGGATTAGGGCCGGCCATGTTTACTGGTATTTCCTGGCCATCGACAACCTCTGGCTTTTCTTCGATGACCTGCGAGATGATCTTGGGGTACTTCTGCGATAGCCAGCGGAAGAGCGCTGGAACACCCATGTTTGCGGATGCTGTGTGGAGTGTACTGTAGACGTTCTATGCGAAGGCAAAACGACGGTGAAGTGGGTGGTCTGGATCCGTAAGTGAACCCTAGGCCGTAGTTCTAGCGAATATGGGTCACTATTACGCCTCATATGCCTTGCACGAAGATGGCGGCTTCGGTGAAGCGCAAGCTTTGTTCGATCCAGCACTATCCGCGCGATCCTCTAGGAGCATCGACAATATCGACTCTCGTACCAAAGCGTACCAGAGGGTTGTTGTAGCCAAAGCCCCAGATGCTGCGCTCTTTGCGATCACCGCAGAATGTTGATCGAAGTAGTCCTAGGACGCCACAGATCCTATTTTTGCGCCCGATTGAAAGCTTGAAATAGTCGTGGCTACACCAGTGCGCCCGACGTGAAAAGTTCTATGATGCTGACGACGGAATAGGGAACACCTCTTGTTCGTCTCAAGATCGCCCGCCAAGGCCGTTGCGGCCGCCCTGCAGATAATTCCGGCCGCTAAGTGTTTCCTATTCTTTAAATTACATGCCCGGCGACCACGTCGAAGTCGCGATCGAAGAATGCAGGGTAGCTTTGTCCTTCGCATGGAGGGCGTTCAGCAAGATTGCCCGTGAATGACGTGGCAAGGTTCACTGAGGGAGAATGCTGAATACATCAAACGATGTTCAAGCTACTCGAGTCGCAAGCTCCAGCAAAGCAAAATGCTGAAAACACAATCTCGACACTGAGTGGTCGTCTGCAGAGTGCTACCTTGTTGGAGGACCGCAGAGCGGCAATACTGGGGTTGAGAAGCTTTGCAAAGGTATACCCGGCATCAGTGGCCTCTGGGGCCTTGAGAAACCTCATCAGCTCTCTCAATAAGGATGTCGATGATGTGGATACTACAAAAGTTATACTTGAGACATTGTTGATGCTATTCAATCCTGACGAGTCAAGCGTGAGTCATATCTAATTAATCTGTTTCTTGAAGCTTATGATCGGAAGCCAGAAGCCTCAGACGATATAGCACTTTGGCTTGCAGACGAGTTTACGCAAGTGAGTCCTAATCGATCCACCGACCGAAGTACGCGACCGCTGAGTTGAAGGAGTAGCGGCAAGAGAATATCACGGCCCTCTTAGATCTCTTGGACGCCTACGACTTTTTCTCAAGGCTCTACTCACTTCAATTAATATCGGCTATATCCACCGCTCGCCCAGACCGAACGCAGGAATGTGTATATACGGCGCCTCTTGGTGTTTCGAGATTGGTCGCAGTTCTTGAAGACAAGAGAGAAGCTGTTCGTAGCGGTACAGAACCTTCAAGGCTCAGAAGGATGCATAGCTAATGCGTGACATAGAAGGCCTTCTCCTTCTTACGGCACTTACCCCTTCCTCGCCAGACCTGCAAAAATTAGTGGCTTTCGAAAACGCCTTTGATCGCATATTTGGAATAATCGATTCGGAAGGCGCTTTGACGCATGGTGGTATCATTGTACAAGACTGCTTGTCACTACTGGCAAATCTCCTTCGATTGAATGTCTCCAATCAGTCTTACTTTCGTGAGACAGGATGGGTCAAAAAGCTCGGCGGTCTACTGGGCGAGGCTATCCGCGAACAAGATCTCCCTGACAGTGTAGCTGACTGGGCAAAGCCACAGCGAGATAAAAATGTGTGGGGCCTTCTTGCCGTTCTACAACTTTTCTTAGTCAAAGGGAGTGTCGGAACTCAAGCGAACCAGGTTTCGTTTTGGCAAAGTGGGATTTTGAACCACGTACTTGACATCGCCTTCCGCGAATCTTTTGATGTACCAATTAGAGCAGAGGTAAGTTATTGTTTGCTTACCAACATCCTCGGGCTGACAAAACCTACGAAAGGCACTTGTCACAGCCGCGGATCTCATAAGATTGAACACTGCTTTGCAGGAAGGTTTTGCACAGCTCGACGTTCTTTCTCTTCGACAAGAAGAGGTACCGCAGGTGAATGGTCAAGCCAATGGCAAAGCTCCTCAATCAAGGGTCAACGTCATATCTGGTCTCCTTGACCTAGCGCTTGCGCCATCTCCTATACACACTTTTGACGTTCGTCTGGCCGCGTGTGATTGCCTTAAAGCATATCTATTTGGCCATGCTGCAATACGCCTTCATTTCCTGCGGAGGGCTGTTGAAGGCCACTTGTCTGATGAGCATGAAGCAGATAATATTCTTACGATACTTATGGGAGATCCAGAGTCTTCTCGTGGGCCAGATCCGTATAGATCATGGATTGCCGCCGTACTATTATTCCACCTTTTATACGAAGACTTTGATGCCAAGAATCTTGCAATGGGTGTCGCAGAAGGCGACGCCGAGAAAGGAGAAGAAGTCGTTACTTGCATCCAGGCGTTATCGGCAAATCTCATCTCATGTGAACACAAAGACGAGGATCCGAGGGTGTCAATCGGATACCTCATGATCTTATGCGGTTGGTTGTACGAGGATCATGACGCGGTGAATGATTTTTTGGGGGAAGGTAGCAACGTACAAAGTATCGTACAGTTGGTGACACAGAACCATCAGTCAAGAACTTTAGTATCTGGACTTTGCGCTTTGCTTTTAGGCATCGTCTACGAATTTTCTACAAAAGACTCACCTATACCCCGAGCCACGTTGCACCAGATACTCACAACTCGCCTAGGGCGGGAACAGTATGTCGATAGGATAACAAGACTGCGAGAGCATACAATCGTTCGGGACTTTGAGGTATTGCACCAAAGTCTGTACTCCGCTTCCCCCGGTGGCCTGCCTGAAGTATATTTCGATCGTACATTCGTGGACTTCTTGAAAGACAATTTCAGCCGTGTCACCCGTGCGATTGATCGTCCCCCAGGCATAGAAGTGGCTGTCGTTGCAAATGGAATACAAAAAGGCGTTTCCCGTGAGCTGGTTGACTCATTAAAGTCTCAAGTAGACTCTGGGGCTCAGAAAGTACAAAATCTTGAATCTAACATATTGACTCTGGAGAGAAAGCTCGGGCAAGAACAAGCTGATCATCGAAAGGCAAAGGATTCTGCGACTGCCGAATTGAACAGAATCAAGAACATCAATGAAGCTCTCCAGCGAAATTATGAAGAGGATATGCAAAGGACGCTGCAAGAACATCGTAGCGGGCTGGCGGAGAGTCACAGGACGCAGGAAGCAGCTCTACAAGATCTTCAAATGCAGATGCAAAAAGCAAGGGATGAAGCCGAGACAGATGCTGCAAGAATACGTACAAGAAACGAGGCAGAAGTGGATGATTTGAAAGTTACAGTGAATGGGCTTCGAGGCGAGTTGGAAAAAGCCAGCAAAGAACATGTGCAAGATCTGCAGACTGCACATGAAGATTATTCTACCAAGACCTCCTCACTCGAGGCTCGGCTACAGCGGGCTGAAGATAAAGCTCATGATGCTGAAGCCCGAGCAACTCGGCTGCAAGATGATCTAGAAACCAAGGAAGTTGCTCGAAAATCGGCACAGACGGAGCTTGATGATATGCTAATGGTCCTTGGAGACATTGAAGAGAAGAGGTCACGAGATAAGGTATCTCTTCTGATGTCTCCGCAATTGAAATTCTGGGCTGACATACACAGAAACGCTTGCGAGCTCTGAATGAGCCAGTTTCCGAGGGTGAAGAAGACGAAAAGGACGACGAAGATGACAATATCGAAGGAGAAGGCGACGTTGATTGAGGCTGTCACCTTGGGGTTTTGTAATTTCAGATGCATGAGCGTGAAAGGGCGATCTGTTAAAGCTCTCAGGCTGCTTTGGCAATCGTGTACTTGTAAATATAGAGACTCGTATTCAGAACTACAATAACATTAATGGCCAGTAACGACGGCTTCTTTGATAGTATTGATATGGAACAGTAGTCAAACACCACTGCATTTCATCACATGTTGTAGGTCACTTCATTCCTAAAGTGCAGCCCTATGGCTGAAGAGTCACAAACTTTGAGTCATTGAGATCCGTAAACAATTGATGAACATCATTTCGCTTCATATGGTTACACGGTCCGACTTCTCTTGACTCCTTCCGAGGTTGAACAACATGTCTATCAATTTTTCGAAGGAGGAAGAGGCCGTGCTGAAGAGATGGAAAGAAATCAAAGCCTTCGAAACGCAAGTCGAGTTGTCCAAAGGAAAACAGCCATTTACCTTCTACGATGGCCCTCCGTTCGCGACAGGTCTTCCTCACTACGGGCATTTGCTTTCATCCACCATTAAAGACATCATTCCGCGATACTGGTCCATGAAAGGGCGCTACGTTGAGCGCAGATTTGGCTGGGATACGCATGGGCTTCCCATTGAATACGAGATCGACAAGAAGCATGGACTCTCGGGCAAAGATGCGGTGCAGCAAATGGGCATTGCAAAATACAATGAAGAATGCCGGGCCATAGTCATGAAATTTGCAACAGAGTGGAGGCAGACGATCGATCGGCTGGGCCGATGGATTGATTTCGACAATGATTACAAGGTCAGTCAGACCTGCAACATCATATGAATGTTATTGCTTACTGACGGCAGTGGAAACTAGACCATGGATCCTACGTTTATGGAGTCCGTATGGTGGGTGTTCTCAGAGCTGTTCAAGAAAGATCTTGTCTACAGAGGATACCGCGTCATGCCGTATTCGACAGCTCTCAATACTCCACTCAGCAACTTTGAAGCACAACAGAACTATAAAGATACCCAAGACCCTGCGGTCGTTGTTACCTTTCCTCTCCTAGAAGATCCTCAGACCTGCCTCCTTGCCTGGACCACCACACCATGGACACTACCGTCACATACAGGGCTAGCTGCTAATCCAGATTTCGAATATGTGAAAATCTTGGACGAAGCCTCTGGCAAACATTACATACTGTTAGAAGCTTTGATGAGGACATTGTACAAAGACCCCAAGAAGGCCAAGTACAAAGTCGTGGACCGTATAAAAGGCTCAGATATGCTTGGCTGGCGATATCAGCCCCTATTCGACTATTTCTACGAAGAATTTAAAGATTATGGGTTTAAAGTCCTCAATGCATCCTATGTGACCGCCGACAGTGGCGTGGGTATAGTCCATCAGTCTCCTTCGTTCGGTGCGGAAGATTACGATGTCGCTCTTGCAGCAGGCGTAATCACCACCACTCGGCTGCCCCCAAATCCCGTCGATGATCAGGGTCGCTTTACATCTGAAGTGCGGGATTTTGCTGGTACACATGTCAAAGCTGCTGACAAGGCTATTATCAAACACCTGAAGGAAAAGGGTCGTTTAATTGTTGATTCAATGATCACACATAGCTATCCCTTTTGCTGGAGATCCGATACCCCCTTGATATACAAAGCTGTACCTGCATGGTTTGTGAAGATTCCGCAAGTCATTCCCACCATGCTAGACAATATCAACAAATCTCACTGGGTGCCCAATTTCGTCAAAGAAAATCGATTCGGTAATTGGATCGCTAATGCAAGAGACTGGAATGTCTCGAGAAACCGATATTGGGGTACCCCTATGCCCGTGTGGGCCAGCGACGACTTCAAGGAGATAGTCTGCGTGGGTAGTGTAGAAGAGCTGAAAAAGTTGAGTGGTTTCAAAGGGGACCTTACGGACATCCACCGGGACAAGGTTGACGACATTACGATTCCTAGTAAAGAAGGAAGAGGCAACCTGCGCCGCATTGACGAAGTTTTTGATTGCTGGTTTGAATCCGGGAGCATGCCTTACGCTTCATCGCATTATCCTTTCGAGAACCAAGAATCTTTCAAAGCATCTTTTCCAGGTGACTTCATTGCAGAAGGTCTAGATCAGACGCGCGGGTGGTTCTACACCCTCACTGTGCTTGGAAATCATCTCTTTGGGTGCTCACCGTTTCAAAACTGCATAGTCAATGGTATAGTTCTCGCAGAAGATGGAAAGAAGATGTCGAAGCGGTTGAAAAATTACCCTGATCCCTCTTTGGTTATTGACAAGTATGGATCCGATGCTCTCCGATTATACCTTATCAATTCACCCGTTGTCCGTGCTGAGACTCTTCGATTCAAAGAGTCTGGCGTGAAAGAAGTGGTAGCGAAGGTCCTGCTCCCGTTATGGAATTGCTATCGATTCTTCTCAGACCAAGTCATGCTCCTGAAGAAAGTCGAGGACATTGACTTCTTATTCGATCCCAAATCAGAGTCCAGCAATACAAACGTGATGGACAAATGGATCTTGGCAAGCTGTCAAAGCATGCTCAAATTCACAAACGAAGAAATGGCCGCATATCGATTGTACACCGTTGTACCCAAACTACTTGGCCTCATCGACAATACGACAAACTGGTACATCCGCTTCAACAGGCGGCGACTGAAAGGAGAACTCGGCATGGAAGACACCCAACGAGCACTCAACACCTTATTCGAAGTCCTCTACATCCTAGTCCGCTGCCTCGCCCCCTTCACCCCCTTCATAACCGACAACATCTACCTCCGCCTCCTCCCCCACATCCCCCCCTCCTCCCGCGCCCAAGACCCCCGAAGCGTCCACTTCCTCTCCTTCCCCGAAGTCCGCGAAGAGCTCTTCGACGAAGAAGTCGAGCGCCGAGTCGGCCGCATGCAACGGGTCATCGAGCTCGGCCGCGTCTCGCGCGAACGCCGCACCATCGGCCTGAAACAACCTCTCCGCACCTTCATCGTCATCCACCCCGACGAAACCTACCTGTCCGACGTCCGCTCCCTGGAAACCTACATCTGCGAAGAACTCAACATCCACGAGCTGATCCTCTCCTCCGACGAAGACAAATACGCCGT
>JAABUI010002383.1_pt1 | contig 10413 bp, 8 predicted proteins | sample 5559111 | NCBI WGS metagenome assembly JAABUI01 (sample SAMN10711870, study PRJNA513365) | rock metagenome | isolation source: Antarctica rocks | place: Antarctica: Victoria Land, Buttleship Promontory
GTACGACCACGCCGCCGGCGCGGTGGGACGCATGAGCCTGCCGAATCTGCGGCCTGCGACGCAGGTGGCGTTCCTGGACATGGTCGAGCACATCAGCGAGGTGTTCACCCGGCCCCGCCGCGCCGAGCAAAGCACCCCGATCCAGATCCCGGCCGCCGCCTCGGTTGGCGGCACACCACCGTCTGTCGGGGTGAGCGCCGCTGAGCGGTCGTTGCTGCGGGCGATGCCGCGTACCGCGGCCGAAGCGGAGTCGGCGTCATGACCGGCGGTGAGCCGAAGCGGGACTGGTCGGCGCCGATGTTCACCGCGGAGCAGCTCGAAGCGGAAATGCAGGAGCAGCACCGCGGCCGCCGACGGGTGCTGGCCCGTACCGGCGCCGCGGCGGCCGCCGCGGTGGTCACGGTGGCCGGTGTCGGGGTGTGGGCCGGCGAGCAGGTCGGACATGCCACGCCTCCGCGCGCCGCTACCACCACCGCTGCGTCGACGGCGCCGCCGGTGACCCGGTTCATCACCTCCGTGCCGCTGGCACCGCCGATCGTGCGGCCAGTGCCCAGCACTGTCCGGGTGACGATCACCAAAGCCGCCATCAGCACAGTCACGGTGACCGTCACCGCCAAGGCCCAGCCGAGCAGCGCGCACGTCGCCGCCGCTACCACCACAACCAGGAGAACCACTTCGGCCCCCGCGCCCACCATGCCCACCACGGCCGCGACGCCCACACAGACCGCATCCGTGCCGACCAGGGCAACCCGATGAGGCGGATCGGGATCCGAGGTGGCCGCGCCGACGACGCCGGCGCGGAGCTGAACATGACACCGTTTCGGAGCGCACCAGAACGTGCGCCTTCACTGCTGTACCCGACGAAGACGCCGATGTCGGCATTTCCGCTGATCCCTCGGCGCAAACGGTGGGGCCGCAACCGGTGGAGCCGGTTCGGCGGTGGCAGACCTTTGGTGGTGGCCGGAGCGCGGCCGCGGCGCAGTGGCAGGAACCCACACCGGCCGTGGACCCTTACCTGGCCGTGGTGGATCTGGTGCGCCCGCCGCCGAACCGGTACGTGATTCCACCGGCCCCGACACCGACACCGACACCGATGGCCGCACTGGCGCCGTCGCCGTCGCCGTCGACGGTGGTTCCCGCCGTTGCGCCGGTGGCGGTTCGGACGCCGCGGCCGTTGCCTCGAGGTTTCGCTTCCCGCAACGCCGCCGCGGTCGCCGGGTGGGCGGCCGACCCGGACGCGGCCGGTGTCCGGCCGGTGGTGTTCTCCGCCGGCGGCGGGGTCGGCGTTTCCACCGTGGTCGCCGCGATGGGCGGGTTCCTGGCGTCGGTGTCGGTGTCGCCGGTGCTGGCGGTGGAGTCCACCCGCCGGCCCTGGTCGTCGCTGACCCGCTTCGTCACCGGCGACACCCGCGGTATGAGCGTCGCCGGGTGGCAGGACCTGCGTTTCGGCCATGACCTGGACTCGGCTCTGTCGATGGCGCCGGGCGGCGCGTCCGGTCTGCGGGTGCTGCACCAGGACAGCGGCGGCTTCGAAGGGGACTGGCTGACCGGTCAGCTGCCGGCGGCCGCGTCGGTGATCATCGACGGCGGTTCACTGGACAACCCGGACCTTGCCGGGCTGCTATCGACCTGGCCGGTCGCGGTGCTGGTCGTCCGGGCCGATCCCGCCGGCGTCGACGCCGCGCTGGTCACGGTGGGGCACCTGCGGGCATCGCTGCCGGCCGGCCTGGACGTGTTGATGGTCCTGTCTGACTCCGGCGCGTTCGGCGGCGCCACGGTGCGGGCGGCCGCGAAACTGGCCGGCTCCGTCGGCGAAGTGCTGACCCTCCCGAACTCGGCGGGGCTGCGGGAGCAGCCCATCCGCATCGATCGGCTCGACAAGTCGGTCGCCGCGGTGATCGCCGACATCACCCACTCGGTGGTGGACCGCAGCTGGCGCCGCGGCAACCCGCAGCCGGCCGTCCCGGTCACCGCATCTTCCGCCGGCGACGACGTCGGCGGTTCGATCCCAGCAGTTCCCGCAGTGACCTATCAGAAGGAGACCTGATGCACACCGTCATCACCAGGATCATCAACGCCGCGGCCGTATTCGTGCAGGCCCCACCGACGACCCCCGCGCCGGGGCCTGGCGGGATCAGCAACCCGGGCGGCGGCACCCCGATGGACTTCACCGGCATCAAGCCCGGCAACGGCGGTCTGACGAAATTGGACATGTGGCAGACGCTCGCCTCCATCGTGCTGTACGCCGGGATGGGTCTGACTTTTTTGGCGTTCCTCGCCGCGATCGCGGTGTGGGCTTTCGGCTCGCGGTTCCTGGGCCAGCACGCGGTGACCTCCGCGAAGCAGGACATTCTGCGCGCCGGGGCGGGTGCGGTGCTGCTGACCGCAGCAGGTGGCCTTTTCACCTGGCTCACCCACTAAAACACCAACGGAAGTAGGCGCAGCGTCATGGCGTACACACCTGTGAACGGAAACCGCAACGGCCGGGTCCTGCTGACACTGCTGCTCGCCGCGATTATCGCGGTGGCAGCGGTGTTCGGCGGCTACCTCTGGGGCCACCACACCGCCACCGCGGCCACCCAGGCCACGGCCGCCGTCGATGTTCCGGCGGTCAACGTCGCGGTTCCCACAGTCCCGGCCGGGCCTACCCGAATCGTCGGGGGCATCCCGTCCGGGTTCAGCCATGACCGCAACGGCGCCATCGCCGCCGGCATCGGATTCCTGCAGGCGGTGGCCTCGGTCGACGCGGGGATGACGAAGGTGACAGCTGTGCGGGCACAGGCGCTGGCGGCCAATCCATCGGCCACAGTGACCAAAGAACTCACCGACAACGGATATCAGGATGGAACAGCCTCGCCCGGCTTCAAATCCATCTATTACTCCACCCCGTTGGCGGTGAAAGTGGTGGCCGTGTCCGCCGGCTCAGCGCAGCTGTCGTTCTGGGAGTGCCTGACCGGTGGAGACTCGACAGTGCCCGGCAACCCAGCGGAAGCCACCACGACTTGTAGTGCCGCAGATGTGGCGTTGTCCTGGGAGAAGGGTGACTGGAAGGTCGCTGACTTCCTTGCCACCAATGGCGACCACATGTCTGTGTATGACCTGGTCCGCAACAAGGGTTATCTGGTGTTGGCCGGCGCGTACACGGTGTTGACGGTGGGGCAACCGTGAGCGGCCGCCTTTGGGGCCGCGCCGCCGGCGTGTTCGGGCTGGTGCTGGCCCTGCTGATCGGGATCAGCGGTGCGGCGATGGCCAGCACGCCGACCCCGCCGGCGGTGTCCAAGGACGCCACAGCGATCGCGGATTGGCCGTTGCCGTTGCAGCAGTTGGTCGTTGGGACGGCAGCGTTTCAAAAGGGCCCCTGGTTCACCGACCCTAGTTGCAAGGACAAGGGCGGGAATGTGGGCCTCTACATCAACACCTACATGGCCCACGAGCGGGAGTTCATGCTGCAGTTGGCCAAGAGCGTCGCGCCGGGCAACGCGGATGCGAAGGCGTTCATCGACGCCGCCGGCGGCACCAACAAGTTCCAGACCTGGCCGGGCGATGACCCGCGGGTCGCGTCGTTCACGATGCCGACGAAGAAGGCCTGCGCAGGTCGGCTCGCGCAGTGGGGTGTGCCGGATTCGGCGTCGGTGTGGGGGTTCAACTGGACCGCCGCGCCGGACGCGACGTCAGCGAAGACGATGCAGGACGCCGCCACGTCGATGCAGACCAAGGATGACCTGGACCCGATGAATGTCGAGAAGTGGGGCCAGAACGCCGATACCGACTACATCAAGGCCCATGCATTCTTCTTCGACTGCGACAAGGCCGATCCGAAGGACAAGAGTTTCTGCCGGGGATGGAACCTGGAATCGGAAACTTTGATGATCGGGGCGGATGCGTGGAAGCAGGCGCAAAAGTCGTTTTGGGACAAGGCCGGTCTGTTTTTCAAGATGGTCGGGTTCGGGATCATCACGTCCCCTACCTGGGTGGGAGTGGCCTGCGGGTTCGTGCTGACGATGGTCGGCAAGGTGCTCGGCGCGGTGGTGGATTACGCCGCGAAGAAAGGGATGGATCAGGTCGTGGCGTTTTTCACCGGCGCCCTGGTCACCCTGTGGGGAGCTTTCACGTCGTGGATGGTCAATTTCACCACCCCGAACCTGTTGGCCGGCGGGTTCGTGGACACCTACAACCTGATTTCCGGGGTGATGCTCGGGTTGGCGTTTCTGGGGTGGCTGGCGGCGTTGGCGTTGGCGTGGAAACGGGGCCGACTGGCCACTTCCATCTGGGGCGCTCTCAAAGCGGTGCTGGGTATTCAGTTGGTGGGGGTGTTCGCCTATTTCATGCTGACCCTGGCCCGGCAGGCCACGACGTTGCTGATCGCCGGTCATGTGGAGTCGATTCAGTCGGCGAAGTTCGCCACGTCGCTGGTGGCGGTGAACCCGGCGGTCGGGTTGCTCGCGGCGGCCTTCGGGATCCTGGGTTTGTTGTGCGCGTTCATCGTGTTGATATTCCAGATCCCGTTGGTGTTCGGGTACGCCCTGTTCGGGACGGTCGCCGCGGCGGGGTCGGTGCATCCGGCCAGTTCCGGGTGGCTGACAAAATGGTTCTTCAACTTCCTGTCGTTGTGCTGGACACCGTTTTTCATGGTGGGGCTGTCGATCCTGGGTCAGGATCTAGTGTCCGGCTTGGATTCGAACACCACGCAGAACGTCGGACAGCAGATGGCGACGGTGCTCGGCGGTTTGTTGATCATGGTGCTGTTGCCGACGACGCCGTGGCTGTTGTCGTCGGTGATGTCGTTCACCACCGGGAGGGTGTCGGCGGCCGCTGATTCGCTGGGTGAGAAGTTCGGCAGTCAAGCCCTGTCCGCCGGTTCCGGCGCGGCGCAGGACGGCGCCTCGGCGGCCGGGCGGGCGTTGCGGGCGGGTGCGGGGGACACCTGGGGCGCGTTGGCGACGATGGGCAGCAACCTGGTCAGCATGGCCGCGGGAAACGCCGTCGGTAGCGACGGTGATTCCAAGAGCAGCAGCGGTTCCGGTACAGGCGCCGGTCCAGCCACCGACGCCGCGGGTGCGGCTGACGGTGGAAGTGCCGGTGAGCTGCTGTCCAGCGGGCAGGCAGCGAAAGCTGCCGGTTCCGGAGCTGGTGCTGGTGCTGGTGCTGGAGCTGGTGCGGCTGCGGCCGGACCGGCCGGGATGGCAGTCGCGGCCGGGAAGGCACTGGTCGGCAACGCAGCGGAGATGGCCCAGGCCGGCGCCGGAGCTGAGGAGGAGAGCTCGGCGCAGGAGCGGGGCGACTCAGCTGCACTCGGAGGTCAGCCTGCGACCGGCGACGAACGGGACACCGCGGCCGGTGGGGGCGAAGCGGCCGGAGAGGGAAGCGAACGGGACAGAGCGGTCGCCGGCCCTGCCGCTGCTATGGGCGAAGAAGAGCAGGCCGCCGCCGGTAACGAACAAGGCATGGCTGAGAACGGCGCACAAGAGCAGGCCGCCGCCGGTAACGAACAAGGCATGGCTGAGAACGGCGCACAAGAGCAGGCCGCCGCCGGTAACGAACAAGGCATGGCTGAGTACGGCGCAGTTGAACCGGCTGCGGTAGGGGACGCGCAAGGCATCGACGGGAACGGCATCGGTGAGCCGGTCGAGTCCGCTGCAGCTACCGCCCCCGCCGAAACAGGTGCCTTTGAGCCGGCGCAGCAGAGCACCTTGGGCAACGGTGGAGCCGATTTGCGCGGTGGCACACCCACCTCGGACGGCGCTTCGTCGATCGCGGGTGGGAACGGCGATCAACCGGCGGATCAATCGGCTATCAGCACCGTTTCCGGCGGGCACGAACCTGCAGCCACGGCGCCGTCGGGGGCCGGCGGCGAAGCGGGAGCGGGTGCGACGCCGGTTTCTGGCGGCGATGCCCCTGCGGCGACCGCGGCGGATTCTGGTGCGGCCGCGGCGCTAGGTGCTGCAGAAACGCAGACGGACACACCGTCCGGCGACCCGGGACGGCATCACGTGGCGGGTACGGACATGCCGCCGAGTTCTCCCACGAGCGGCGGTATCGACGTGGGCACAGCCGCGCCGGTCGGTTCGCCCACCGGTGCTGGTGTCGACGCCGGCCCGGTCGTTCCGGTCAGTTCCCCCACCGGCGGTGGTGTCGACGCGGGCGCGGCGGCACCGGCACCGGCACCGGCAGCGGCTCCGGCCTACAGCCCTTGGTGGAATCCGGACTTGTTCCCGCAGTCGGGTGTGACCGGCCGTGCGGTTGCCGGTAGCGCTGATCCGGTGCGCGTTGATCAGGACGTCACCGATTCCCCTGTTTTGGATAGCGGGTCATCGGCTGCGCCGCCGGCACCGCGGGACCCGCCGACGCAGCCAAGCCCGGCTCCGGCCAGCGGTGGCGCCGCGCCGGCGTCGTCCAGGGATGGCAGCAGAAGTAATTCCAGTGCCGGCGGCGCCGGTGACCAATCCATTTTGAGGGGTGTGAGGGATCGTGACTGAGCAGCAGAGCGCGGTGCGACCGCAGGAGTTCAGTTATCCGCCGATGCAGACGACCGGTTTGATCGGCCGGTTCGGCGGAATGGATTTGGCCTTTTTCGCCGCAGCGGTCGGGGTGTTGGTGTGGGGGCTAAACCTGTTGCCGCAGTGGGGGTATTTGATCGCCGCGGCGGTGGTGTCATTGCTGTTGGCGGTGATTCCGTTGCCCCGGCCCGGAGGTCGCGGGTTGACCCAGTACATCGGCCCGGCGATCGGCGCGGTGCAGGACAAGCTGACCGGCCGCGGAGTGTATCGAGGTGCGGTGTTCGCGCCGGGTGCGATGGAGTACCGGATGGACCTGCCGGGTGATCTGGCGGGCCTGAGGATGATCGAGGTGCCCACCCAGGACGGGATCAGCCGGATCGGCCTACTGATCGATGAGTCCAAGCGGTCCCGGACCGCGACGGCGGCAATGTTGACGTTCGGGGAGTCGATGGTCACCGCCGATGAGGCCACCCGCAGCCGGCGCCTGGACGGCTGGGAATCGATCATGAACGCTTGGTGCCAAAGGGGTTCGGGTGTGTCCAGATTTCAGTTGATGATCCGCACCGCACCGGATGTGATCAACGACGCCGCCCGGCACGTGCACGCCAACGGGTTGATCACCAAAGGGGTCGTGTGGGAGAACACCCGCGCGTTGATCACCGGCCCGGCGACCAAGGCGGCGCGGCACGAGGTGTACCTGGTGGTGGAGCTGGACTTGCAGCGCCTGGCCGGGGCGATCGAGTCGGTGGACAAAAAATGGTCCGATGAGGCGATCGGCGCGGCCGCGCGGGATCTGCTGGTGGAAATCCAGCAGTCGTTGCAAGAGGAGAAAATCACCGCCCCGAACACTGAGAACGGATGGCTCCGACCGGGTCAGTACGCGGCGTTGATCCACACCCAGTTCGACCCGGACTCGTTGCCGCTGCACGACATGCTGGCCAGCCCCGACCAGGACATGGATCCTCGGTTGGCGGGTCCGTCGGCGTCGGAGCGGAACTGGAAGCTGTATCGGCACGACTCCGGGGTGTCCTGCACATTGTGGTGCAACGAGCTGCCGAAAACGCCGGTTCATTCGGGATGGCTACGGCCGGTGCTGACCCAGACCGGGGTGCTGCGGACGGTGTCATTGGTGTCCCAGCCGTTGAACACCCAGGCGGCGACCGAGCAGCTCCGCAAACAGGTCGACGGGGCGGAGGGGGAGAAGGAACACAAACGGCGCCGCGGAGTGTTCGTGTCCTCCCGAGTGCAGCGGGAAGCCAACGCCGCCCGGGATCAGGAGGCGGCGGTGTCCGCCGGTGACGGGTTCTTCCGCTACCACCTGTTCGTGACGGTGACCGCCGCCGATGAGGCGGCGTTGAAGCGGAACGTGATGTCGGTGCAACGGCGGCTGACCAAGGCCGGCTGTCAGGCGATGGTGCTCTACGGGGAGCAGGACCAGGGGTTCTTCGCGTCCGCGCTGCCGTTGGCCCGCGGACTGGCGCCGCTGCGCGGATTGCAGAAGATCTAAAGATGGCGATGTTCACCAAGAACCGGAACCTGTGGGTGCCGCAGTGGGCCCGCGACGCACCGCCGCAACCGGACCTGGGCGAGGCGATCAGCCGCCGCCTGGGCGCCCGGGACGAAGCCGCCCGGGCCAAGGTCGACGCGGCCGAGGCAGAGAAGTACCTGCAGGAGATGGAATCGTTCAAGGCCGGCCCGGGCGCCGGCCATCGGCACGGCGCACCCGGCGCGGGGGCGGCGCGGATCGGGAAGCGGATGCGGATCCCGGTGCACACCGCGGCGTCCCGGTCGCTCAAGGGGATCTATCCGTGGATGGTCGACCCCGGGCTGGGTGTGCCCGGCGCCTACATCGGGCAGGACGTGATGAGCATGGCCTCGTTCCTGTTCGACATCTGGGAGCTCTACGAACGGGAAATCGTCCGATCGCCGAACATCTCGCTGATCGGGGTACTCGGGTCCGGGAAGTCGGCGTTGCAGAAGTCGCTGATCCTGCGGATGTTGCAGTTCGGGGTGCGGTTCTCCTGGGTGCAGCTCAAACCCGAATACGACGACCTGTGCACCGCGTTGGGCATCGAACCGATGCGCTGCGGGCCGGGGCAGCTGATCTCCCTCAACCCGCTGGCCATGGTCCGCAAACACCCCGACCAGAGCCACACGCAGTGGTTGCATACCAACCGGGTTCGCCGGACCAACCTGCTCGAGGGGATCATGCGGGTGAAGTTAGGCCACGCCCTGACCTCCATCGAACGGGCTGTTATCGGGTGGGCGCTGGATTCGGTGACCGGTGAGAACGCCGCTGACGGCGACCCCGTCCGGGACCAGCTGGCGCCGGTGTCGCTGCCGACCCTGCTCGCGGCGCTGATCGACGGAAAGCTGTGGGCTCACCGCGCCGCCGCCGCCGGGGTCAGCCTGGAAGATGCCTACCGGCAGTCCCAGAACATCCGGGTCGAGCTGTCGGAGCTGGTGAACGGGTCGCTGCGGGGAATGTTCGACTCCACCGCCGATCACAACACCGCATTCGACATCCGCGCGCCCGGCACCCTTCTAGACCTTTCCGCGGTGCGGGACAACTCCACCCTGACTGTGCTGTCGATGGTGTGCGCGCAGTCGGCGATGGAAGCCGAACTGATGCACCCCGACGCCGGCCGCCGGATGGTCGGCTACGACGAAGCATGGGCGGTGATGAAGTACCTGGAGCTGCTCACCCGGCTGCAGGAGCAGTTCAAACTGTCCCGAATGTTCGGCATCGCCAACATGATCGCCTTCCACCAACACTCAGACATGGACGCCATCGGCAACATCGGCTCCGCCGAACGGGGACTGGCCAACGGACTGCTACGCGACACCGGCGTGAAGATCGCCTACCGGCAGGAAGACGGCTCCCTGGACGTCACCAAGGAACTCAACGGCCTCACCGACGTGCAAACCAACCTGCTGCGCTACCTACCGGTCGGGGTCGGTATCTGGACCGTCGGGAAACGGGCGTTCGTGGTCAAACACATCCTCACCGACATTGAACGGAAGTTGGTGAACACCGACTCCCGGATGAAAATCGTCCGCGGCGTCGATGACATCAGCCCCGCCGACTGGGAAGAGATCATGGACACCTGGATGGCCGAAGACGCCGGAACGCGGGCATGAGCACCACCACCCGGGTGGACGCCGGGCCCGGCCGTCCCAACCGCAGTCAACAGCTGGGTTGCGCCGTCCTGATCGGCTTTCTGGCCGCGATGGCCGCGGTGCTGGGTCTTGGTCCGGTGCTGGCCGGGCACCTGGCGTATGTGATCACCGGCCGGCCATGGCCGCACACCAAGGGCCTGCCGTGGGGGGCGTGGCATCTGTGGGCCCACCCGGGAACCCCGCTGCAGGACTGGCCGTCCCCGCAAGGCCGGCCCGCCAGCTGGATCATGTGGACGTTGGAGGCCGGGCTGCTGACCGCAGTGCTCGCCGCGGTTCTGGCCGGAGCCATCGGCGTTCACCACTTCGCGGGTCCCCGCCGGGCCGGCACCGGCGGAATGGCCTCCGCCAAACAGGAGAGCCGTGCACTGACCAAGCAGGCGCTGCACCTCAAGGCACCGGAGCTGCGGCCCACCCTGGTCGCCACCACCGCGCCGCGGGAAATCCGCACCGAGCAGCTCGGCACATGGTTGGGCCGCTCGGTCGGTACCGGGCAGGAGATCTACCAGAACGCGGAAACCTCGGCGATCGTGTCCGGCCTGACCGGGTCCGGGAAGACTACGTCGGTGATCGTCCCGTCCATCCTGGACTGGGAGGGGCCGCAACTGAACTCCACCACTGATATGGAGGATGGGTTTGTCAAGTGGCAGGGTGAAGCGGCGTCCACAACCGTCGCCGCGGACGCCGCTTCCTGTTGACCGATCGATCGCTGTTGATGGTGGCGAGCGTGTCGGTATCG